>Ga0307477_10001986_pt1 | contig 16224 bp, 14 predicted proteins | sample atmos_gasesECM2C_FD_203316 | JGI IMG/M metagenome (GOLD analysis project Ga0307477, IMG submission 203316) | Hardwood forest soil microbial communities from Morgan-Monroe State Forest, Indiana, United States - atmos_gasesECM2C_515 | ecosystem: Environmental > Terrestrial > Soil > Temperate...
CCTTCTCAGTAGAGGGACACTAACGGGATACCCCGCCCCCCCGTTTGCGCAAACGCCCGCTAGGGCCCGGCCGCTCCCAAGCAAGCCCCCGCGGCCCCTGCCGGCGGGCATTGCGGCCCCTATACGATCAAGTTTGTGCAGGTGACCGAACAGGTCTACGAGGTTCCCCAGGAGCACCGGGACTTTCAGGACACGATCCGCCAGATCGTGCGCGAGCGCGTGGCGCCCCGGGCCGCGGACATCGACGAGAACGCCGAGTACCCCCGCGACCTGCGCGAGCTGTTCGCCGAGCACGACCTGTTCGGGCTCCCGTTCGACGAGGAGTACGGGGGCACGGGCACCGGCACGCTCATGCTCAACATCGCCATCGAGGAGGTGGCCAAGGCGTGCGCGTCGAGTGCGCTCATGCTGATGGTCCAGGAACTGGGCACCCTGCCCATCCGGCTGTTCGGCTCCGAGGAGCTCAAGTCGCGCTTCCTCCCGCGCTGCGCCACCGGCGAATGGACTCCGGCCTTCGCCCTGTCCGAACCCGAGGCCGGCTCGGATCCGGGCGGGATGCTCACCAGCGCCCGCCGGGAGGGCGAGGAGTGGGTCATCAACGGGACCAAGAACTGGATCACCAACCTCGGGATCGCCGACTTCTACGTGGTCTTCGTGGTCACCGATCGCACCGCCGGGCACTCGCGGGGCATCACCGCGTTCGTGGTCGAGGCCGACCGTCCCGGGTTCTCGGTGGGCAAGCTCGAGCACAAGCTCGGGATTCGCGGCTCGCCCACCGGCCAGCCCATCTTCGAGGACGTCCGCGTCCCGGCCGAGAACCTGGTGGGGACCGAGGGCGAGGGGTTCAAGGTGGCCATGGCCACCCTCGACCACTCGCGGCTGGGGGTGGCCGCTCAGGCCCTGGGGATCGCCCAGGGCGCCACCGACTATGCCGCTGCCTATGCCCGCGAGCGGCGCCAGTTCGGACAGCCGATCAACCGCTTCCAGGGGATCCAGTTCAAGCTGGCCGACATGGAGACCAAGTGCGCCGCCGCCCGCGAGCTGCTGTATAAGGCGTGCGCCAAGATCGACCGCCACGAGCCCGACATGGGCAAGTACTCGGCCATGGCCAAGCTGTTCTGCTCGGACACGGCCATGGAGGTGACGGTGGAGGCGGTCCAGGTCCTCGGCGGCTACGGCTACGTCAAGGAATATCCGGTCGAGCGCTACCTGCGCGACGCCAAGATCACCCAGATCTATGAGGGCACGAACGAGATCCAGCGGCTCGTCATCGCGCGCACGCTCCAGTAGGGTCGAGGCGAGCTGATCTGATGCCTGGTCCTTCGCTTCACCGGATCGGGATCGCCGCCGCCGTGGCCCTGTGCGCGGGACTGGCGACGATCGGGGTCCTCCAGGGTCCGAGCGGAGACCCCGTCCTGCGCTGGGCCGAATGGGTGTCGCTGGTCGTGCTGGTGGTGGCGGCCATGGCCGGGGTGGGGGCGCTGGTCGCCCTGCGCCTGGCCGGGTGGCGCAACCCGGAGTCAGAGCGCGACTTCGAGGCGCTGGTCCGGCGCTCGGAGAGGCTGGCCCGAGAGGGCGTGGCGGCGGACCCCGAGGAGGGCGAGTTCCTGGAGTTGGACCCCCTCGACGACGAGGATTTCGCCGAGCTGGTGCGCGAGGCCCTCGACGACCTTCCCGACCTGCTGCGCAACGCGCTCGAGCACGTGGCGGTGGTCATCTCCGACGACGGGCGCCGGCGCGGCGCCTACGGGCTCTACCACGGGGACGGGGCTCATCGCGACAACTTCCCCGACCGCATCGTGATCTACCGCGACACCCTGCGGCGCGACTTCGGGCACGACCCCGACCTGCTCCGCGACCAGGTCACCCGCACCGTGCGCCACGAGCTCGCCCATCACGTGGGCTTCGACGAGATGGGCGTGCGCGGGCTCGGTCTGTAGCCCACGATCGGCCGCCCCGCCCCGCCCCGCCCGGGCCGGGCCGCCCGGGCCGAAACAGCCCGCCCCGTAGCATGTGCGCCCGACCCGGCCCCCTGCGGCCAGCCACTCACAGAGCGACCAAAGGAGACCAGACATGCCCGAAGCCGTGATCGTCGACGCCGTCCGCACCCCGATCGGCCGGGCCGGCAAGGGGTCGCTCAAGGACGTGCGCGCCGATGAGCTGGCCGCCACCCCCCTCCGGGCGCTCATGGACCGCAACCAATCCGTCGACTTCTCTCAGACCACCGACGTCCTCATGGGCGCCGCGTTCGGCGAGGGCGAGCAGGGCTACAACGTGGGGCGCAACGCCGCTCTTCTGGCCGGCATCGACCACCACGTCCCCGCCTGCACCCTCAACCGCTTCTGCGCCTCCTCACTGCAGACGATCAGGATGGCCTTCCACGCCATCAAGGCGGGCGAGGGGGACCAGTACATCGCCAGCGGGGTGGAGGCGGTGTCGCGCGCCGGGGGCGGCAGCAACGTCCCATTCCATCCCAAGCTCGACGGCTCCGAGGGCTCGATCTACAACGTCTACATCCCGATGGGCCTGACCGCGGAGAACGTGGCCGAGCGCTGTCACGTGACCCGCGAGCAGCAGGACGAGTGGGCCGTGATCTCCCAGAACCGGGCTGTGGACGCTCAGGAGTCCGGCCACTTCGACAAGGAGATCGTGGGCGTCGACGCGCCCGCGACCACCGACAAGGACGGCAACGAGGTCCCGGCCCGGACGGTGACCAAGGACGACGGGCCTCGGCCCGGGACCACCATGGAGGTGCTGGCCCAGCTCAAGCCCGCGTTCAAGGAGGACGGCACGGTCACGGCGGGGAACTCGTGCCCGCTCAACGACGGAGCCGCCGCGGTGCTGGTCATGTCCGAGGAGAAGGCCAAGGGGCTGGGCCTGGAGCCCCGGGCCCGCATCCTGGGCTCGACCGTGGCCGCCATCCGGCCCGAGATCATGGGCCTGGGGCCCATTCCCGCCATCCAGGCCCTGCTCGAGGAGACCGGGATGAAGATGTCGGACGTGGACGTGGTCGAGATCAACGAGGCCTTCGCGGCCCAGATCGTCCCCTGCAAGGAGGAGCTGGGCATCGACGACGAGCAGCTCAATCCGTTCGGCGGGGCGATCGCCCTCGGTCACCCGTTCGGGATGACCGGCGCCCGCATCATGACCACCCTGCTCAACGACCTCGAGACGCTGGACAAGACCTACGGGATCGAGTCCATGTGCGTCGCCGGGGGTATGGGCCAGGCCATGCTGGTGCAGCGCCTGAACTGATCAAGGGGGCCTGGCCCTGCGGGCCGGCCCTCCAAGAAAGGCCGCGCCAGCCGCGGTGCCAGCCCGTGCTCCCGCACACTCGCCGGGCGCACGAATGCGATCGCGGTGCCCCCAGCTGGGGTCGAGCGTATGCTCGTCGGGTGGCCTCTTCGGCGCTCCGATCTCACGAGGAAGCCGCGCGGCTCTTCCGCCGTAACGGGTACTCGGATGAGTTCATCAGCGAGGTCCTCAGTCAACTGCCCGACCCGATCGACCTTCAGCGCGACCAGCAGATCCTCGCGCGCTACGGCCTGAACCCGGAACGACTGATGGACCTCATGGGAGGTAGTCCTTGACCTGCCTACCTGGAGCTCGTGCACGCTCCGCAGCCGCCGTGCACGTTGGCTCAGACCTCGATGAGGACGGGGTGGGTTGGAGCCCGGGCGGCGATCAAGCCCGCAGCCAATGCCGCGCCCGCGCCGGCCCAGAACGCCCCCGAGTACCCGGCCACAGAGGCGATGGCTCCGGTGGCCGGGGCACCCAATCCCACGCCGATGTCGAAGAATGCGGTGAAGCCGCCGAGGGCGCTTGCGCGCGCTCCCTCTCCCACCGCCTGCACGACGCTTAGCGCCAGGGCCGGATAAAGCAGCGAGAAGCCCCCGCCCATCACCACGGCGCCCAGGACCGCCATCTGCCATGAGTCAGCCTGAGCGATCAAGGCCAGCCCCGCGGCCTCGGCCAGGCCCGCCAGCGCGGCGCCGCCTCGCGGCCCCAACGCCTCCGGCAGGCGTCCGAGCAACACACGACTTGTGACTACGGCCGCGGCGTAGGCGGTGAATACGAAGGCGCCGTGGCCGATGCCGCGATGGGCCAGGAGCAGCACGACGAAACCAGCCAGGGTGGCGTAGCCGACATTGGCCAGCGCCAGCGCCGCCCCCGGAGCCAGGACCGCGCGAGGTAGCAGGGACCGCGCCTCCTGACCAGCCGGCGGGCGCCAGCGCTCGGGCAGCCGCAACGCGATCAGCGTGCCCGCCAGCGGAATCAGCGCGATCATGATCCAGACGGCGCGGAAGCCGGCCGCCAGGAGCAGCTGATCGCCGATCAGCGGACCGACGGTCATGCCGCCCCACACCGAGAGCCCGAACATCCCGATGACTTGGCCCCGACGCTCTTTCGGGGCCAGGTCGACCACCCAGGCGCTGGCCGCGGTGAACAGCAGGCCTTCGCCCGCCCCGACCACCAGGCGAGCGCCCACCACGACTGCCACGGACGACGCGGCCACCAATAGCGCGCCGGCGATCGAGCAGAGCGACGCGCCGATCAGTAGCACCGGCCGCCGGCCATGGCGATCTGCCCAGCGGCCGGCGAAGGGCCGCACGAATACGGCGCTCACCGCGAAGACGCCCATCACCACTCCCACGGCCAGATCACCGGCATGCAGCGGGCCACGGACGAACCGGGGCAGCACCGGCAGCGCCGCTCCAGCCGCCACGAAGGCGGACAGGGTCACACAGAAGATCCCAAACGATGTCGGCAGCCACCCGGCCGGAGCGCCCGCCCGATGTTCCGACTCAGTCGCTGTCGTGGCGGAACTCGCGATCCCGGCCTCCATCGGTCCATAGCCCCGCGAGCCGGCGCGGGGGCGAACGCCGGCTTCCGCAGGTAGAGAGGATGTGCCACTCATCGCCGAGCGCTCTGTGCGGTCCGGGTCAACTCGAATGCCTCGGCGCTACGTCTCAAGGTGGCGGGCGAATCCCTCCCGCATCCAATCGGGGATCGTGGTCTTCGGGTCCGGTTCGCGCCCGACCAGCCGCCTCAGGTCAACCGCGACGTGGCGGAGAGTTCCGTCGACCAGCAGGTCTCCGTCCCGCAGGAGCCGATGGCTGGTGGTGATGCTGGTCGTTCCCAGGCGGGCGACCGCGACTTCCAGGGTCAGCTCCTCGTCGAAGTGCGCTGGCCGGTGGTAGCGCAGCCCTGCCTCGGCGACCACCAGGTCGACACCCCGGTCGACCATCGCCTGGTAGCCGCCGAACGCCTCCCGGATGAGCTCGGTGATACCGATGTCGAAGTACGCAAGGAAGTGGGCGTTGAACACCACCCCCTGCGGGTCGCACTCCCCATAGCGGACGCGCAGCTTGCAGGTGACGGGCGCGGCCACGCCTGTCCCAGCCACATCCTGCGCTGTCATCAGCATCACCTCGCTTAGTTGGATTTCGTAGGCCTGGCTGCCCAGGGAGGATTCCGGACCTTACCACTTGCACAGATCTACTGGTAAGATGATTCTTGTGCCGAGGACGCCCGAGACGATCCATGAGACGCTCTGCCTGGATTACGCCAATAGCGTCGAGTGGTCGTCGGAAGATGAGCATGCCGACGTGCTGCGCACCGGCGAGATACTGGGCCGCTGGGGTCGCCGCCTCGGCCTGCTCAGCGACGACGCGAAGTCGGCGAGCGAGGCGGAACTTGCGCGCGCACGCGCCCTACGCGACGCCGTCCACGGCCTTTTCTCCTCGATCAGTCGAGACCAGGAGCCCGCCACGAAGGACCTCGACGTGCTGATGAGCAACTACATTGAGGGCGTCAAGCACGCCTCTCTGCTGGCCGGCGAGGACTTCTACAAGCTCGACTGGCCGGCACGCGATCCACGAAGGATCCGCTACGCCGTCGCCACCGACGCGCTCGGGCTACTTGCAGATCCCAGCCGCCTAAGGCGCGTCAGCCGCTGTCCCGGGCGCGGCTGCGGATGGCTGTTTCTCAACGCCAGCGGACGCCGCCGCTGGTGTTCAATGTCAACCTGCGGCAGCCGCGAAAAGATGCGGCGGCATTATCAACGCCGAACACAACACACCGACTGACCTCACACATCGCTGGCCTCCGCTTGGCGCGAATTCCAATCGTCCGAGTGGTCCGTTCAGCACGACCGGAAATCGGTCTGCGTGCCAGTGACCGATGAGTTCGGCGCGGCGGTCCGGTCTGACCGGACAATGATCAGCCCGACGAGAAGGAATCGCGACCATGAAGCCGGCGACCATGACTCAGGTCACCGTCGATGGATCTCAGACGACCGACCCGGAGGCAGGTAGATGAGATGACACGCACACGGATCCACAACCTCTCCATCTCGCTGGACGGCTTCGCCACCGGCGAGGGGCAGCGCGCCGATGCTCCCATGGGGCACGCCGGCAGGCGGCTCCACGAGTGGATGTTCGCCACCCGCTTCGGCGCGCCGATCGTGGGCGCTGCCGCGGGCAGCGAGGGCACCGACGATGCAATCGCCCGCCAGCACGAGCCCGGGATCGGTGCGGAGATCATGGGCGCGGGCAAGTTCGGCCCGCCGGGCTGGCAGGACGACGCCGACTGGAAGGGATGGTGGGGTCCCAACCCGCCGTTCCACACACCGACCTTCGTGCTCACCCACCGGCCGCGGCCGCCGATCGAGATGGAGGGCGGCACCACCTTCCACTTCCTCCACGCCTCGCCGGCCGAGGCCCTCGAGGTCGCGCGGGAGGCAGCGGGCGACCAGGACGTGCGCATCGGTGGCGGCCCGACCGTGGCCCGCGACTTCATCGCGGGGGGGCTCGTCGACCACATCCACCTCGTCCAGGTGCCGATCGTGCTCGGCCGCGGGGTGAGGCTGTGGGACGGCCTCGAAGCGCTCGAGGCGGATTACGACGTCGAGGCGGTCTCGACACCCAGCGGCGTCACCCACCTCACCTTCACCCGGCCCGGTTAAGTCAAGAGGTTCCGCCAATACGCCGGCACCTGAGTGCCAGTTGGGGCGCAGGTCGGCTCGATCTCCGAAGCATCGGAACGATCAGGATGTCCTCTGCTGGTCGTGTTGTCCGGGCGTGATGAGGCCGGTTTCGTAGGCGAGGATGACGGCTTGGGTGCGGTCGCGGAGGTCGAGTTTCATCAGGATTCGTTCCACGTGGGTCTTGACCGTGCCGTGGCTGACGACGAGGCGTTCGGCTATCTGGGCGTTTGAGAGTCCGCGAGCGAGGAGGACGAGTACCTCGCGCTCGCGCGGGGTGAGTTCGTCTAGCGCGACGGGTGGAGGGGGTGGTGTTGGCGGCTGGTGGCAGAACGCTTCGATCAGCCGCTTGGTGACGGCGGGGGCGAGCAGCCCGTCGCCGGCCGCGACGACGCGCACCGCGCGGACCAGCTCTTCGGGCGGGGCGTTCTTGAGTAAAAAGCCGCTGGCCCCAGCGCGCAACGCCTCGTAGACGTACTCGTCGAGATCGAACGTCGTCACCACGAGCACGCGCGGACCGTTGCTCGCCGCGGCCGCTCGTATCGAGCGAGTAGCGGCGACGCCGTCAAGACGTGGCATCTGGACGTCCATGACGATCACGTCCGGGGCCAGGCGCACGGACTCGGCAATGGCGCGTTCGCCGTCGTCTGCTTCGCCGATCACGTGTATGTCGTCGTGGGCGTCGAGGATCATCGCGAAGCCGGCCCGGACCATCTCCTGGTCGTCGGCAAGTAGCACGCGAATCGACATCACGAGGCCTCGAGCGGGATCCTCGCGCGCACTGTGAAGCCGCCGTTGGGGCCCGGTCCGGTGTCGAGGGTGCCGCCGTAGAGCGAGACGCGCTCGCGCATGCCGAGCAGTCCGTGCCCCACGTGGTCGCTGGCAGGCTGTCGGCCTGCGATGCCATCGTCTATGACCTCGACCTCGAGATCATGGGCGTCGCAGCTCACGTGCGCCTTGACGTTCGCCCCCGGCGCGTGCTTCATCGCGTTGGTGAGCGCTTCCTGAAGGATGCGATAACCGGCGAGGTCGACGCCGGCCGAGAGCCTGCTGAGGTCGCCCTCGACGCTGAGCCGTACCGGGAGGCCCGCATCGCGCAGCTCGGCTGCGAGCTGCACGGCCCTTCGCAGCGACGGCGTGGGATCGCCGACTCCGTCGTCGTCGGGGCGCAGCAGACCGATCAGCCGCCGCATCTCACCCACGGCCTGACGGCCCGTGCGCTCGACCGCGAGCAGCGCATCGCGCTCGCGAACCTGGTCGGCGTGCAGCACGCTGCGCACCGCCCCGGCCTGCACGCCCATCACGCTGATGCTGTGCCCGATCACATCGTGCAACTCGCGCGCTATCCGCCGGCGCTCCTGGGCGACCGCTTCACGCGCGAGCTGCTCGCGTTCGCGCTCAAGCTCAGACGCCCTCTGGTCAAACAGCTCCGACTCAAACCGCAGCACCCCGAGTGCGCCCCCGATCACCAAACCGCCAGTGGTGACGAGCAAGGCGACGGCGGCACCGCCGCCCGCATCGGCACCGGCCAGCAGGCCGGCAGCAAACAACCCGGCGAACGTCGCGATCGCAGCCAGCCCCAAGCGGATCCCCCGGGTTCGCGAGCCCACCGCATAGAGCGCGAGCAGCACTGCGATAAGCGGAAATACCGGAACGCTCGGCCCATCGCCACCGAGAGCGGCCGTGACGATGACGCCAGCAACGACGACCGCGAGAACGGCAACCGGATACCGGAGGCGCAGCACGAGCGGGACCGTGATCAAAAGAGCCGCGGCTCCACGCGCGGGCGTCAGCTGATGGCGCGAGAACGCGATCTCGAGCTCCACGCCGACGCTCAGACCGACCGCCAGGAGCAGCTCCCGCGCCGAGGGCGTCACCCGAGGCGACCGCATGGGCCGACATTAACCGCGGCGGCCCGCTCGCGCATCCGTCTGCCGGCAGACCGAAAGATCTGCCGCGCGGCCGATGCGCATGACACACGCCTCGCTTACGGTCGCCAGGTCAACAAAAGGGATGCGACCTTGCCAGTCCAGCCCTAAAGTCATCCAAGTAGCAAGGAGACCACCATGGTGACCCGCAAGTCGCTCAGCATCCTCACCGCCGTCACCCTCGCCCTACTCGCGATCTCGGGGATCATCGGAAACCACCAGCACGGCGCGCTCAAGGTGATCGCCAACATCGCCTGGTGGGGATTCGTCCTCTGCGCCCTCGCACTGATCGCCACCAGCGTCGCCACGATCCGCCGCCACCGTTCCCGCCAAAACCGCCCCGCGTAACCACCCACCCGACACGACCGCGGCCGCCTCACGCAATGCGGCCGCGGGTCTTCTCCTGCAGACCGGACCGGCGCTTCCGGCCAGACCCGAGTCTGACGAGGCTCGGAAGCGTGGGGTCACGATCAGGCCTTCGTGCATTCATGGCCGATGCGCACCTCGCCAACGATCGCATTCGGCTGCCTCGAAGCCGGGTCGGGAGTTATCTGGGGGCCATACGCAGGGCGCCGTCGAGGCGGATGACCTCGCCGTTGAGCATCGGATTCTCGACGATGTGGCAGGCCAGAGCGGCGTACTCCGGCGGACGCCCCAGCCGGGGCGGGAACGGCATCTGGGCCCCCAGCGCGTCGCGCGCCTCCTGGGGCAGGGCTCCCAGCAGGGGAGTGTCGAACAGGCCGGGGGCGATGGTGCACACCCGGATGCCCGAGGAGGCCAGATCCCGGGCGGCGGGCAGGGTCATGCTCACCACCCCGCCCTTGGAGGCGGCGTAGGCGATCTGCCCGATCTGGCCGTCGAAGGCGGCGATCGAGGCCGTGTTCACGCACACCCCGCGCTCGCCCTCGGCGTCGGGCTCGGTGGCCAGCATGGCCGTGGCGGCCAGCCGCAGGGCGTTGAACGTCCCCACCAGGTTGATCGCGATCACCTTCTCGAAGAACTCGAGCTGGTGGGGCCCGCGCTTGCCCGCCACCTTCTCGGCCCAGCCCACACCCGCGCAGTTGACGCTAATGCGCAGGCCACCGTCCGCCTGGGCCGCCTGCTCGACGGCGTCCTGGACCTGATCGGGGTCGGTCACGTCGGCCAGGGCGAAGCTGGTCCGCTCGCCCAGCTCCGCGGCCAGGGCGCTGCCCTTGTCGTCGTTGAGGTCGGCGATCACCACCCGGGCCCCGCGCTCGTGCAGGCTACGCACCGTGGCCTCGCCCAGGCCCGAGGCTCCCCCGAGCACGATCGCGCTGCTGCCCTCGATGCGCACGCGGGGAATCTATTGCGCGCCCGCGCGCGGCGCGCTCAGGGCACGCGCAGGCGCACCACGTTGGCCCGCCGGCCCCGCGCCAGCTCGAGGTCGCCCTGGGCGTCCACCGCCCGGACCACCACCCGGTAGCGGCCACGGGGCACGTGCAGGCGCAGCCTGAACGACCATCGCGAGGTGCCCCGGGCCCGCAGGGACAGCGGCTTGGTGCAGGCGCGCGGCGCGGTCAGCCGGCCCGTGGGCGTGACGAAGCGGCACCCTCGCCGCCCCTGCTTGCGCGAGATCGTCACGGTCACCCGCACAACCACACCGGCTCGTCCTCCACACCCCCGCGCACTGGCCCGGCCCCGGAGCCGGACCACTCCGCGGCGGGCCCGGACCCTGCGCACCCGCCGGCGCCCGCGACCGCGAACCGAGCTGCGCGGGGCGCCCCGACCGGCGCAGCCCGCCGGCGAGGGCAGCAGCCGCCGGCCGCCCGGGCCCAGGAACCCCTGGGTGGTGAGCTGGCGCTGGAGGGCGGCCTGGATCTCCGGCACCCCGTTGCGGTTGGAGAACGGGCAGTTGACGCTGGGGGCGGAGCCGCCGCCGACCAGCGGAGCCAGCGGCTTTGACGTGTCGAGGGTGGGGAACACGTTTACGTAATAGCGCGCGCTCACGCAGCCCTGGGCGTCGAACGTCATGATCCCCCGGGTGGTGATGTCGGGGGCGGCCTGGGGTTGGCCGTCGTAGTCCATGAACGCCCCGGTGGTGTCCACCGAGCGGGCCCCGAATCCCGCCACCCCCGGCCCGCCGATCAGCGTGCCCGCGTTGGGGTCGAGCGCGCTGGACCCGGCGGCCGGGAGCAGGACGCCCACCGCGCCCGTCGGCCACGTCGAGTAGGACCCGTTGGCCAGCACGAACCGGCCCTGGGGGATGCTCGCCGATGGGTCCTTCTCGACGTCGAGCAGCCCGGCCAGGCGGTTGGCCACGTCGGCCGCACCCGTCGGCCCCACCGACTCGGACTCGAGCTTGTGCCGGTGCCCGTCCATGTCCTGGTAGCAGCTGTCGTTGTTGAACAGCCCGGGGGTGCCGCTGGCAAACCCCCACGGCGGGATCAGGTAGCCGATCAGGTCGTCGGCCAGACCGACCTGGAAGCGGAACAGGCGGTTTGAGTGCCAGGTGGGGACGGCCGGGTTGGGACGGTTGCAGCTCTCGTCGGCCATCGTGAACGGGCTCCCGACGATGAGGGCGGGAAACGACTCGCCCGGGTTGTCGATCAGCTGCAGATCCGGCCCGATGTCGGTCACCCCCACGAAGGTCCGGAACTGGGCCCCCGAGTTGGGAGCGGCGAAGCCGCTGGGGGCGGCGGCGACCGGATTCCCGCTCGGGTCGCACACGTAGCCCTGCCGGCGCCCGAACACGCCGGCGGCCCCGAGCGCGGCGAAGCCGTTGTTCTCCAGCGGCACGCAGAACTGCTGGCGGGTGAGCTTGACCGGGCCCGCGGTCAGGGCCTGGGCGCTCTGAGCCGCCGAGGCGACGATCTGGGCGAAGCGCTGGCCGGTGGCCTGGGCCTGCTGGTACTGGGTCTGCACGGTGGTGTGGTTCTCCGATCCCCCCGGGACCACGGGAGGCGATGTCTGCGGGTCCTCCTCGGAGCCGTTGTCTCCCACCAGGAAGACGGCCATTCCCGCGTGGCTCGAGTCGAAGGCGTGCTCGAAGGCGCCCGGCCAGTCGGCGCTCAGCTCCGGCGGTCCGACGCTGTTGTTGCCCAGCTCCTGGTTGTGGGCGGCCACGCTCATGACCGTGAAGATCGGCGTCCCGTCGAGGTTTCGGGCCTGGAGCACGCCCAGCTTGGTGTCCACCGCGGCCACCCGGTCGTCGGGGGAGGAGTAGCCCGGGTCCGCGCACGGCGAGCTCGAGTTGCACGCCACCGAGGTCGGGAACTGGTCCGAGATGCGCTGCGACATTCCGGTCAGGAGCGGGTAGCTGGAACCCGAGGTGCCGGCCGGGACCGCGCCCTCGACCTGAGAGGCATAGAGCTGGGCGGGGTGGAGGTTGTGCACCGCGTCGGCGGCGGCGTGGGCGATGCGGTCCTCCAGGAAGCTCATGTAGTAGTCGTCGATGCCCGAGCGGATGCCGACCGAGACCGGGGTCTGAAGCCCGCCGTAGAGCCCGATGGTGTCGGGGGAGCTCTCGTTGTGGTCGGCGCTAACGACCAGGTCGGCGTCGACGTGGTAGGTGTTGGCCAGGTCCGCTCGCGCCGCCTCGGTGTAGTAGTCGAAGATTCCGATCACGTCCACCGAGGCGTACACCACTGGCTTGTCGTGCCCGTCGGAGATGGCGACGGCACGCACGTCGAGCGGCGGCCCCTGGGGGTGGTCGCTGTACTCGGGGCCCTTGGCGTTGTCGGAGTAGATGCCGTCCCAGTGGCCGTTGCCGTTGACGTCACAGTAGGGCTCCGGGGGGCCGCTCGGGGGGCCGCTCGGAGGTCCGCTGATGTCGACCCCCTGGTCCCACTGGCCGTTGCCGTTCATGTCGTTGAACGGCTCCTGAAGGGCGAAGCGGCCCTCGGTGGGGAACGTGGCCGGCGGGCAGGATGAGAACTGCGTACCGTCGGCCGCCTGACCGGCGGCGGTGCCGGCTATCGGGGGAGCGATCTGAGCCTGGCCCGCGCCGGCCAGGAACCCCGTGGTCTGGGCCGAGGCCGAGCCCGGGGCCGCCCCGGAGGCGAGGAGCAACACCACCATCGCCGTCACCCACGGCGGCGCCGCCCGGCGCCCGCACCAGCCCGCCATCGAACCCCTCATCCCGACCCGATGTTTTACCGGGTCGCCGGACCCCCCGTCGCGCTCGCGCGCTTACGCGCGGCGCGCGAGCGACAGGGCGAAGAACTCGTCCGGGTCGGGGTACCAGCCGGCCAGCTCCAGCCCGGCCGCGGCCAGGTCGCGCTCCACCCGCTGGCGGGTGAACTTGGCGCTGATCTCGGTGCGCAGCTCTTCCCCCTGCTCGAAGCGCACGGTCAGGCCCACGCCGGACACCGTGACCACCTGCGGAACGAGCGAGCGCAGACGCATCTCCACCCACTCGTGCTCCTGGTCGAAGAAGGCCACGTGGGCGAAGTGGTCGGGCTCGAAGTCGGCGTCGAGCGCCCGGTTGATGACATGGAGCACGTTGCGGTTGAACTCGGCCGTGATCCCCTGGGAGTCGTCGTAGGCGGCCTCGATCACCTTGGGCTCCTTGACCAGGTCGGTCCCCAGCAGGAGATGGTCGTCGGGTCCTAGCAGCGAGGCGACGGCGCGCAGGAAGCGCCGCCGGCTGCCGGGCGTGAAGTTCCCGATCGTCCCGCCCAGGAACACCACCAGGCGGGGGCGGTCGCTCGCCGGTACTCGATCCAGATGTCGCTCGAAGTCTCCGATCACCCCGTGGACCCGCAGCCCCGGGTACTCCTCGACCAGGTCGTCGGCACACTGCCGGACCACGGCCTCGGTCACGTCGACGGGGACGTAGCGCTCGAGCGTCCCGGCCTCGGCCATCGCGTCCAGCAGCAGGCGGGTCTTGGCCGCCGTTCCCGACCCCAGCTCGACCAGCTCGACCGCCCCGGTGGCGGCCACCATGTCGGCGGCCGCGGCCGACAGGATGGCTCGCTCGCAGCGGGTGGGATAGTACTCGGGCAGCTCGCAGATCAGGTCGAACAGCTCCGCCCCGCGGGCGTCATAGAAGTGCTTGGGAGGCAGTTCCTTGAACGGTCGCGTGAGCCCGTCGAGCACGTCGTCGGCCAGCGAGCGCTCGTGGCCGTCGCCCACGTGCGTGTCGATCCGGATCGGCGCCTCGGCCACGGCGCCGCGTGGGGTCACTGGCTCCATGCGGGTACGCGTCGAGCGGGGAGGGAGGGACGGCCGGTCGGCCGGGTCGAAGGCGGGTATCCCATCATGGCTGCGTCCATCATGCGTCGCGGGCCAGTCGCAGGCCGGCGAAGATCTGGCGGCGCTGGGGCAGGTCCCAGTTGCGGAAGGTGGGGGTCACCACTCGAGCCGAGCTGGCCCACGAGCCCCCGCGCAGGACCCTGTAGCCGGAGCCGAAGAACACCTCGGAGTACTCGCGGTAGGGGTGGGCCCGGAAGCCGGGGTAGCCACCGAACTCGCTCGCCGTCCACTCCCACACGTCTCCCAGCAGGCCCGCCGCCCCGCAAGCGGACGCCCCCCCGGGAAAGCTGCCCGCCGGCGCCGTGCCCCACCGCCCCGCGTCGAGCACATTGGCCGGCATGGGCCACCGGGCCTCCTCGCCCCAGGGCCAGGACCGCGTGGCCTCCGACCGTGGATCCAGGGTGGCGGCGCACTCCCACTCGAGCTCGGTGGGCAGCCGCGCCCCGTGGGCTCGGGCAAACGCCTCGGCCTCGAACCAGCTCACGTGGACCACCGGGTGATCGGGGGCCAGGGGCCGATCGCCCCCGATCCGCCATTCGCGAAAGCCGAGCTCCTCGTCCGGGGCGGGCGCCCACCCCCCCGGGCGCTCGAGCTCCTCGCGCTGGCGAACGTCCCACCCTTGCTCGCTCCACCACTCGGGCCGGGCGTAGCCGCCGGCGTGCATCCACTCGAGCCAGTCGCCGTTGGTCACCGGGTTGGCCCCAATCCAGAACGCCCGGACGGTGGCCGGGTGGCGGGGGCGCTCGTTGTCGTAGGAGAAGCGATCGGGCGGAGCCCCGACCTCGATCGAACCGCTCGCCACCTCGACCAGGTCGAGGCCGCTGGCCCACCCCTCGCCCTCCGGCCGTGGGGTCCGGGCCGGCTCGGGGCCGCCGGCCTCCGGGGGCTCGGGGCCGCCGGCCTCCGGGGGCTCGGGGCCGCCGGCGCCCGCATCCTCGCGCGCGCTCAGCCGCGGGTGGTGATACCCGAGCCGGGCCAGGCAGAGGGTCTGGAGCATGGTCTCGTTGTGCTGGGCCTCGTGCTGGATCACCATCTCGTGCACCAGCCCGTCGCCGATGCCCTGGTCCGCGATCACCTCCAGCGTCCGCGCGCGCACCTCATCCAGGTACTCGCGCGCCTGCTCCGGACCCAGCCACCGCACCTTGGTCCGGCGCGAGCGGGGGGTCTCGAAGGCGTCGTAGGCCTCCGCCAGCTCGGGGTGAAGCAGCTCGAGCCCCGCATGGCGATGCACCAGCCAGAGATCCTCGTAGGCGGCGATGTGACCCAGGTCCCAGGCCAGCGGGCTCATGAGCGGCGAATGCGAGCCCAGGAGGTCCGCGTCGGTTATGCCCTCGACCAGGTCCAGCGTGCGCCGGCGCGCGAGAGCCAGCCCGGCGATCGCCTGCTCGGGGGTAAGAGCGAAGGTGGGGACGGGGGGCGCGGAAGCCATCGAGCGGGGAGGCTGCACCTCCGAACCTAGCGCAGTCGGTTAACCAAACGCGAACGGGCGCGTGTTCGTGCTAACGCGCCGCCGGCCCCGGCGGTTCACCGGGGACCAGGTTCCAGCGCCACATGACCCTGGTCTCCCGCTCCCATCCGAGCGTGCTCACGCTGGCCGTGACCAGGGCCCAGAGCGCCCCCGCTCCGGGCTCGAGCCCCAGCCAGCGGGCGGTCAGCACCCGCAGCACGTGCCCGTGGGAGAACAGCACCGCGTCTCCCTCCAGAGCCGCCAGCCGCTGCACCACCGGGTCGACCCGGGCTCCCACCTGGTCCGGGCGCTCGCCCCCGGGGCAGCCGTCTCGCCACAGGCTCCAGTCGGGCCGCGCGGCTCGGATCTGCGGGGTGGTCAGGCCCTCGTAGTCGCCGTAATCCCACTCCAGCAGGGCCTCGCACACCTGCGCCGTTGCCCCCAGCCCCGCCAGCTCGCACGTCTCCCGGGCCCGGCTCAGGGGGCTGGTCAGCACCAGCGCGTAGGCCCGGCCCGAGAGCGCGGGGGCGAGATCCCGGGCCCGAGCCCGGCCTTCCTCGGTGAGGGGTACGTCGGTCCGGCCCGTGTGCCGCCCGCCCGCGCTCCACTCGGTTTCGCTGTGGCGGACGAGCAGAACCTCGGGGGCGGAC
>Ga0307477_10001987_pt1 | contig 16221 bp, 16 predicted proteins | sample atmos_gasesECM2C_FD_203316 | JGI IMG/M metagenome (GOLD analysis project Ga0307477, IMG submission 203316) | Hardwood forest soil microbial communities from Morgan-Monroe State Forest, Indiana, United States - atmos_gasesECM2C_515 | ecosystem: Environmental > Terrestrial > Soil > Temperate...
CCGCGCGAAGTACTCGTAGCTAAACAATCCGCCGACCGCGACGATGAAGCCGACCCACAGCGGCCAGTTCCACTTCCGTTTCATGCTGCTCTCGCCGACGTCATTCGCAAAATCCAACGATAGAGAATGAATGCCATCGCTGCGAAGGTAACGCCGCCGAGGATGATTCCCGCGGTTTCAAATCCCGGACCGACCAACGCGAGCGGCGCGGGTTTGCTAGACAAGGATTTGATCACTGAGATCACGACCTGAATTATTCCTTCGCCAACGATCAGACCCGATGCGAGCAACACGCCAAGCTGTTTCGCGGCTTCGGGCCTGGAAGTGCGATTAGCTCGCCTGTCGTAGAACCAACCGGCAACGGCGCCGACAACAATCATCAAGGTGGCCGAAGTCGGCAGATAGATTCCGAGACCGACCGCGAGCGGCGGAACGCGCATGTGTTTAGTGGTGCGCGCAAGAATTTCATCCAACAAAACAATTCCCAGGCCGATCAGTGCACCAACTTCGATCAAACTCCAGTCGATGTCCCCCGCAATCACGCCCTTCGCGAGCGCTTGGATGAGGCCCGCTTGCGGCGCAGGCAACGGATTCGGCCGCAAGTCTGCCCCAGGCGCACCAGCGAAGCCATAGGTGTGATTCATAAGATCGAGCACCGGCGGAATAACGACCGCCCCTGCGATGACACCAATGATCAGTGCGACTTGTTGCTTCCACGGCGTCGCATCGACGAGCTGACCGGTTTTCAGATCCTGAAGATTGTTGTTCGCGATCGCGGCCACGTTGAAAATGACCGCGGTTGTAAACAGCGCAAAAGCGATCAGGGCCTTGCTGATATCTGGCGACACCATCGGCTTGAGTAACAACGCCGCGCCCATCACGACCAGGATTCCGATTCCCGATAATGGACTGTTCGACGAACCAATCAGGCCCGCCATATAACCGCAGACCGCCGAAACGAAAAAGCTCATCAAAACGATGTAGACGACGCCGCCAATGATCAGCGTCGGCAAATGCGTGCCGAGGCCGCTGCTGCTTCCGAAATCGCCCAGAAGCCAGCCGATCGGCAGCATGCAAGCGAGTGTTACAAGACCCACAATGCCAATCGGCATATCGCGTTCGGTGATCGGCAACGTGTCGGCTTTGCCCGATTTACGCGCGCGCGACGCCGCCATCGCGCTTGCCAGACCACTGATCAGCGGCTTTGCCAGCTTCAACAAAGTCCAAATCGCAGAAATGCCGATCGCGCCGGCGCCGATGTATCTGACTTTGGTGCTCCACGCGCTGCGCGCGAGCGCAGCCACGGGGGTGGTCAAGTCCTCGACCAAACCCGAATAATGGGGCACTCCCCAGCCCCAACCGATCAGCAAGCCGACCAGCATCGCTATGCCCACCGAGAGACCGACAAGATGCCCAATCCCTAGTAACAAAAATGATAGTGAGAAATCATAGCCGCTGACCGCACCCTTCTTTCCGATTCGAAAATTTTGCGCCACATCCGAGGCGAACAGCTGTGTCTCAACGACTAATGCAAAAGCGGCCGAGACGATTGATCCCCACAAGACTGCGAGCAGACCTGCACGGCCGTGCTCAACGTCGTGAACATCTGTGGAGCGACTGCTACCGATCTTTAACACCTCGGCGCACGCGACTCCCTCCGGATAAGGCAAATCCGAGTTCGTCACCAACGCGCGACGCAATGGAATCGAATACATCACGCCAAGGATTCCGCCGAGTGCGCAAATCCAAAACGACGTCCAGAACGGAAAGTCGGTCCAGTACCCGATCATGATCAGACCGGGCAGCACAAAAATAATCGATGAGAGCGTGCCCGCCGCCGAAGCGACCGTTTGGACGATGTTGTTTTCCTGGATCGTCGCGTTGCGAAAACTCCGCAAGATCGCCATCGAAATGACCGCCGCTGGGATTGATGTTGAAAAAGTAAGGGCAGCTTTCAGACCGGCGTAAACATTCGCCGCGGTAAAGACCAGCGTGATAATGATCCCGATAATTATTCCGCGGATGGTAAGTTCAGCACGGTTATTCATGCGGATGTCGATCCTTGAAGAGCGGAGAATAGGGCGGAGTTAGCGAAGCGGTCAAGACGGCGCAGCGCAATGGCGTGGCGGAAGCCGTTCTCCACTATCAGGAAAAGCACTTTTCCGGCAAATAGTCAGATACCATTCGTCGTCGTCACGGATCAATCGGCAATCGTAATCAGGCAATCGTTCTTCATTGAGCAATGCGGTCCATAAGCGCTGAATACTGCGAGCCACGTACTCGCATTGCGCATTAGATAAAGACGGGTCAAATGTTGCCGAAATTCCCAAAAAGATTCATCCAGTATTCGATTTCGCCAGGCGGTGTGCGTTCCGCCTCGAGTCTTTTCAGATATGGCTCGGACAGTAGTTCTTGTATCAAAACGCACTCACCGCGACGGCAAATCTCCGGTGTGGCAAGATTCACGAGTGCGACGATGACATTCGCCAGCGAGCCCTGCGCATCAAGAAGAGATCCAAGATATTGGCTTAGGGTCAGCGATTCGCCGGTGGCGTCGGTTTTCCATTTTTTGTAGTCGGATAGCAGTTCTCGCGGAATCATTCGAATCGATTCAGTAAGTTTCTACCGGCGAACGTTTGCCGTCTTCGACGCTGCGTTGTTTGGCACGTTCTTCGCCGAGAGTTGCGACGCGCAGGTCCCAAATCTCGTTATCGATCTTGCGGAACGCAGCTTCGGAAAATTCGTGCGGCGGCTGCATCGTTTTCTTGAACTTCGCGACATTCCCGAGTGCGCGATCGGTTTGTTCGCGCGGCGATGTCTCCAGAATCTTGCGGACGTTTTCGATTTCCGGAATCCGGTGACAAATCATCACCAAGTCGTTCCCTGCTTCGATCGCGAGACGAATCGTCTCGTTCAAGCCGTAGCTATTGAGGATCGCGCCCATGTCGAGATCGTCAGTCAAGACAAGACCGTCGAACCCGAACTCATTGCGAAGCAAATCGGTGATAACGCGTCGTGACAGACTTGCCGGAGTTTTTTCCTTCTCGAGGCACGGATACCAACCGTGACAAATCATCATGCTGTCGACGACGCCACCTTCCGGTGTTTGGTGGCGGTTCGGTGAACCGCCGCTACCAATGAAATGACGAAACACGGCCAATTCGTTCGCGTCCAATTCTTCGCGGGTGCGATCGATTCGCGGCAGTTCGTAATGCGCGTCGGATTTAGCGCAGGTGTATCCGGGGAAATGTTTGCCGCAGCTCGCGATTCCCTCGTTGCGCATCGCGTCATTAAACGCTCCTGCGTTGCGCACAACCTGCTCAACCGTCTTGCCGTAACAACGCCCTCGCAACGAATTATCCGCGTTGTCGTCGAACGAAATGTCCAGCACGGGACAAAGGTCGAGATTGAATCCGAAGACGCGCAATAAACGGCCTGTGATGTCGCCGTGTCGTCGAGTAAGATTGAGATCGTCCTTGTCTCGCAACTGTTGCGCGTTTGGCGGCTCGCTGCCAATCAATCGCAGACGCGACACGCGGCCGCCTTCCTGGTCAATGGTGATAATTGGTTCGACCTCGCTCAGATCGCGGAGATCGTCGATGAGCTTTCGCAATTGCGGCGCGGTTTCGATGTTACGCCCGAAAAGAATGAAGCCGCCTGGTTGAACGCGACGAAACATCTCTGCGCTGCCGGCATCCAGTTCCTTGCCGGGAACGCCGCAGAGTATCAGTTGACCGAGCGAACTGTCGTTCATAGGTTCGCAACTTAGATGTCGATCTTGTCAGCGCGAACAAAAAAACGGTTCGAATGAAGAAGATCGGCATCTATGGCGGGACATTCGATCCGATTCATCACGGCCATTTGATCCTGAGCCGGCAAGCCTGCGAAGAACTCGAGCTCGATCAATTGATCTTTGTTCCGGCCGCGCTCTCCCCGTTCAAAAAAGATCCGGCAAAAGCGAGCGGCGAATTGCGTTTGTCGATGTTGCGCGCGGCAATCCAAGGGCAGGAAGACTTTATCGTTGACGATTGCGAATTGAAACGACCGTCACCTTCCTACAGCATCGACACCGTGCTCCAAATTCGGGAACGCGAACCGAATGCAGACTTATTCTGGCTAATCGGTGCAGACAATATTCATGATCTGCGCAAATGGCGTCGTTTCGAAGAACTGGAGAGGCTTGTCCAATTCGTCATCCTCGACCGTGGTCGCGCTAAAAAAACGCCGCAAGTGTTCCCAGTCGTTCAGCGCAACATCGACATCTCCGCGACTGAAATTCGAAACCGAGTTGCGTCCGGGCGTTCCATCCGCTATCTCGTACCGCAGGCCGTGGAAGAAATTATCCGACGGGAAAAACTTTACCGGGAGTCAGCGACATAACCGCGAAACAGTTAGCCACGACCTGCGCCGAGCTTGCTTCGAACAAGAAGGCGGAAGACATCGTCGTTCTCGATCTCGCCGGAATCTCCAGCTTTACCGATTTCTTTGTGATCTGTTCGGCGAGCTCCGAACCACAGCTCAAAGCGATCGCGAACGAAATTGAAACGCGAGTACGCGAGGACCACGGCCGGCGAGCCACCGCGGTGGACGGTTTCCCAGCGAGTCAATGGATCGTCCTGGATTACCTTGAAGTCGTCGTCCACATCTTCCATCGCGACAAGCGCGTGTTCTATAGTCTGGAAGATCTGTGGGGAGACGCGCCGCGCGTCTCCTGGGAGACGACGACCGCCGCGCGCTGATATTTTGCGCCCGAGTTATTTAGGAGGTTGTGAAGCAGACGGCGATGGCGCCGCAAGACTTGCCCCGGCTTGCACGTTCATCAGCTCGACTTCGAAGATCAACGCTGAGTTAGGTGGAATCTGCGGAGCGGGCGAATGCTCGCCGTAAGCGAGATTTGGCGGAATAAAAAGCTGGTATTTGGAGCCAGGCTTCATCAGTTGGAGCGCTTCGGTCCAACCTTTGATCACGCCACCGACCGGAAATGTTGCCGGCTGACCGCGTTTATAGGAACTGTCGAACTCGGTGCCATCAATCAACGTCCCGCGATAATTGACCGTCACAGTATCGCTGGCTTTGGGCGGCGTTCCGTTACCTTCCTTCATCACCTTATATTGCAAACCGCTGGCGGTGGTCTTCACGCCGTCTTTCTTTTTGTTGTCGGCCAGAAACTTATCCGCGTCTGCCTCGTTCTTCTTCCCCGCTTCCGCTTGTTTTTGTTGCATATCTTTCTCGAACGCCGTCATCGTCTCCCGGATCTGGTCCATGGTCATTTGGGGTTTTCCTGCTATTCCGTCCTTCACCCCGGTGGTGATGAGATCGGGATTCACGTCGACGTTCTGGCGCTTGAGATTCATGCCGATGTTCAGGCCGACGGCGTAACTAAACTTATCTTTTTGGTCTTTAAGTTGGGCGGGTTTGTCTTCGGCGAAAGCGATGGCCACGAACGACAAAACAATTGTGGTAGGAATAATTGATTTCATAAAATGGGTTGCGAATCTGGTTGCGCTTTACCTTCGAACAGCGCAGAAAGTTGCAACGCTAGTGGAGAAACCACGCTCGTCAACCCACCATCGCGTTCACCGCATCTTGACGCTTTGGCTGTGTCTCGTTTGCCTGCCCGGAGCCGGCAAAGCCGCAGCCCCGATCCATATCTCCGACAGCGATGCCCTTCGAATTGGCAAACGCATCTGGCAAAACGAATGCAATGGCAGCATTGCAGGACTTACGTCCTGGAATTCCGGCGAAGACTTTGCGTCCCTTGGCATCGGACATTTCATTTGGTATCCCGCAGGCATGCGCGGGCCATTTGAAGAAAGTTTTCCGAGATTTATCGCTTTCGCGCGCGACCACAAGGCGACCATGCCGGATTGGCTGGCCCAGGCACCTGCCTGTCCGTGGAAATCACGCTCCGAATTTTCAGGCGCCCAAAATTCGTCCCAAATGCGCGAACTTCGTCAGTTCCTCGCCTACACGGTCGATCTTCAGGCCCAATTTATGGTAACCCGTCTGCAGCAATCTGTCTCCAAAATGCTCGACGAAGCTGCGCCGGGTGAGCGCGATGACATTCAGCGCCAGTTTACGCGCATTGCCAGCACGCCACACGGCTGCTATGCATTGGCTGATTACGTGAATTTCAAAGGAGAAGGCGTGCTTACCACAGAACGATACCACGGCCAAGGTTGGGGACTTTTGCAAGTCCTCGAACAGATGCACGGGACCGATTCCGGCACGGCTGCGACCCACGAATTTGCGAATTCTGCGGCTGCAATTCTGCGCCGGCGTGTGCAGAATTCACCACCGGAGCGGCATGAAGCCCGTTGGCTGCCCGGCTGGCTGAACCGCGTTCGTACTTACAACTAAAATTCATGATACGCTTTCGCCTGATCCAATTGTGCAGCGCGGCTGTGGCCATCGCGCTGGTCGGCGGCGCCTACGCTCAGCTGTTCGGCCCGAAAATGAAAAAGCCGAACGAGCTGATTCAAAAACAGGCGCCTTTAAAAGTGAATCAACAGTTGCTCGCCCAGGCCACGCCGGACAACACCCATATCGTCGTATCGATTCCAAAACAGCGCGCTTATTTGATGATTGGCGATCAAATTGTGGCGGACGGACCAATTTCCTCTGGAAAACGCGGACATGAAACGCCTCGTGGGCACTTTACCGTAATGGAAAAGGACCCGAATCATCACTCAAGCCTTTACGGAGATTTCGTCGACCGCTCGGGCCGAGTCGTCCGCGCGGGTGTGAGTGCCCACATCGATTCCGCACCCAGCGGGACACATTTTGCGGGCGCGGCGATGAAGTGGTTCCTGCGGCTCACCGGCGAAGGCGTTGGGATGCATATCGGCATCCTGCCGGGCTATCCGGCATCGCACGGTTGCGTCCGTGAATCAGTCGAAGGCGCGAAGTTGTTTTACGATCACGCCAAAGTCGGGACCCCTGTCGATGTCGGCGATTTTTGATACCTGAAAAGGGCGGAAGTCGCTCTCCGAGCGCGTTTTCATCGCGCCGGGACGTCACGATCCACCCGATACCAATTTTCGCCGCAACATTTCGAACGCGAACTGAGCGACAAGTTGCTTGAACGTCTCGCGCTCACTCGGAAAAAATAATTTCCTGACTTTCGTTTCAGTATCATCCGCCAGGGCGACGTAGACCGTTCCAACCGGTTTTTCTTTCGAACCGCCATCAGGTCCTGCGATTCCAGTGGTCGCCAGAGCGTAGGTCGATTTTGCCCGTCTTCGCGCGCCTTCAGCCATCGCTCGCGCCACTTCTTGGCTTACCGCGCCGTGTTGTTCGATCAGTCCCGGCTCGACTCCAAGAATGTCGATCTTCGCCTCATTGGCGTAACAAATGTAACCGGCGAGAAGAACCGACGAAGCACCCGGAACATTTGTGATTCGATTCGCGAGCAAGCCACCCGTGCACGATTCGGCCGTGGCCAACGTTTGTTTTTTCTCGGTGAGCAATCTCACCAAGACTTCCTCAAGAGTCTTGTCGTCGTCCGTGAAGATCAACTCGCTAAGGTCCGCGCGAACGATCGCGTCGGCCTGTTCGAGAGCTGAGCGAGAACCAATCATCCGGACGTCGACTTCGCCCGGTCGCGCGCAATACCCAAGTTCAATGCCAGGAATCGCGAGAATCTGCTTTCCGATTTTCGCTTCGATCGCGGATTCGCCTAAAACGGCGATTTTATAGAAACGCCGCTCAATCGACGGCGTTTTCGCGATTGAACGCAAAATCAACATCGCTGATTTGCGAAACATTGGCTGCAGCTCGCGCGGTGGCCCCGGAAGCAGGAAAATGTGCGGTGATTTGATCTTCGGATTGATGTTCGCCTTCAAATACAAACCCGGCGCACTTCCGTTTTCGTTCGGTAGAATTTGGGCACCCACAGGCACTTGGGCTTGCCGCGCGATACTCGGAAACCATTTGATCCCGCGAACTTTCAATCGCTCCTTCAGCGACGCGAGCAATTCGGCGTTTTCTTCCAGTTTTAAAGCGAGCAGATCCGCGGCAACATCGCGTGTAATGTCGTCACTAGTGGGGCCAAGTCCGCCGGTGACGAAGATTATCTCGGCGCGTTGAAACAATTCCTTAAGTGTTTCGCCAATTACGACTCCGTCACCGACGGTCCGTCGTTCCTCAATCCGCAGTCCCAACGGAAAAATTTCGCGGGCAATGAAGGCCAGATGAGTGTCATGGACGTCACCGGCCAGAAGCTCGGTTCCGGTGTTGAGAACAACTGCGCGCATCAGAAGAACGTGAATCGTTAAAGGGTTGAAGCGTTACAACGGAAACGCCTGCAAGTGCGCAACCACCGATTTAACGATTCAACGCTTCAACGTCGGCCGAACGGCCGCTAGGCTGCATCTTTGTCCTGCCTTCGGCGAATCAGCGGGAGTCTTCTGCCTTCTACTACTGCGCGATTAATCGTGACTTCAGCAATGTCTTGCGGCTTCGCCGGCTTGTTAGGTTCATCCGGTTCGCCTGGTACCGTATACATGACGTCGAGCATGAGACGCTCGAGCATCGAACGCAGCGCGCGGGCGCCTGTTCCCTTTGTCACCGATTGTGCCGCAAGAGCACGCAACGCGTCTTTCGTAACGGTCAGCCGGACGCCTTCCATCCAGAAAAGTTTCGTGTACTGCTTGATCATCGCGTTCTTGGTCTCGGTCAGAATCGCGACCATCTCTTCTTCAGTTAGCGCATCGAGAGAGGCGACAACCGGCAAGCGACCGATGAATTCGGGGATCATTCCAAAGGCGAGGAGATCTTCGGGCTCGACATGACGGATCGCTTCTTTGCGAGCGGCCTCTTCGGCTTCAAGCGTCGGGCCTCCGAAGCCCATCACTTTTTGGCCGATTCGTTTTTGGATAATCTTATCGAGGCCGATGAACGCACCACCACAGATGAACAAAATCTTCTCGGTGTTGACCTGAATATATTCCTGATGAGGATGCTTTCGTCCGCCCTGTGGCGGAACGTTGCACGTCGATCCTTCCAGAATTTTCAGCAGCGCCTGCTGAACGCCTTCACCGGAAACGTCGCGTGTGATAGAGACGTTGTCGGTTTTGCGGCCGATCTTGTCGATCTCATCGATATAAACGATGCCGATCTCGGCGCGCTTCACATCGTAGTCCGCGTTTTGGAGCAATCGCAAAATAATGTTCTCGACGTCTTCGCCCACGTAACCGGCCTCGGTCAACGTGGTGGCGTCGGCGATACAAAACGGCACATCGAGAATTCGGGCCAACGTTTTTGCCAGGAGCGTTTTTCCGGAACCAGTCGGGCCAATCAAAAGGATGTTGCTCTTCTCGATTTCGACATCCGCCAATGGATCAGGCTGAAACGCCGCCGAGGAATCACCAACCGGCGTCGAATGTTGCAGCACTCGCTTGTAGTGATTATGCACTGCGACCGATAAAGTTTTTTTGGCGACTTCCTGACCGATCACGTATTGATCGAGAGATCGCCGGATTTCGGCCGGCTTCGGGACCCGAATGTTAGATGATTGTCGTCGCGCGTCTTCGTTCAGCTCTTTGTCGAGGATGCTTTTGCAGACGTTGATGCAGCTGTCGCAAATATAAACGCCTGGCCCGGCGATGAGTTTGCGCACCTCGGCGTGGCTTTTGCCACAGAACGAGCACATCGTGAGGTTGGTCGCGCGCGCCATATTTCGCCCTTAGGGGAGCAGCTTCTATTCCTCCGATTTCTTGCTTTCCGGATGGGCGCCGTCCAATCCTTTCACTTCCTTGCGAGACTTGATCACTTCGTCCACCAGTCCGTAGGCCTTGGCTTCCTGGGCCGACATGTAATAGTCGCGGTCCGAATCAAGCCGCACCTGGTCTTCCGGCTTTCCCGTGTGCTGTGAGATAATCTTAATGATCCGCTTCTTCAGTTTGAACATGTAATCGACCTGGCGCTCGACATCGCTCGCCTGTCCCTGAGCGCCGCCCGAAACCTGGTGGATCATGATGTCCGAATTGGGCAACGCGAAACGTTTTCCTTTCGTTCCAGCGCACAACAAGACCGCGGCCATGCTCGCGGCCATTCCAAGGCAGTAGGTGGTCACGTCGCAGGTTAAGAATTGCATCGTGTCGTAGATCGCAAGCCCCGCGGTTACAACGCCGCCACCGGAGTTAATATAAATGCTGATGTCTTTCTTCGAATCTTCCATCTGCAGAAAGAGCAACTGAGCAATCACCAAATTCGCGACGTGATCGTCAATCGCAGTTCCTATAAAAACGATCCGGTCTTTCAGCAAACGTGAATAGATATCGTAGCTGCGTTCGCCGCGGCCGGTCTGCTCAACCACCATCGGAATCAAGATCGATTGCGATCGATTTTCGTTACTTTTACTCATTTCTTTTGCTCTTCCGAAACCGGGTGGACGCTAACATTCGCCTTTAGGAAATCAAGAGTCTTACCTAGCAGTATCTGTTCCGCGAGCGCGTTAAGTCCATCATGTTCTTCGAGTTCCTTACGCATTTTGTCACTGGAAATGTTGTAGCGCTGGGCTTCATGCCGGATCCGATGATCAACATCTTCCCGCGTAACTTCGATCCTTTCCTGCTCCGCGATTCGCTCGAGAATAAAATTCGTCTTCAAGCGATGGTAAGCCACGGAGCCGGCTGTCTCGATTAATTCCTTTTCTTTTTCCTTCAACATTTCGTCCGGAATTCCGCGAGCGCGATTTCGTTGGACCAACTCGGTGAGCGCACGCTTGGCTTCATTTCTGAGCAACGGCGGCGGCACATCGAATTTGGTCTTCTCGAGAAGATATTTGACGATCTGTTCTTCGTTAGCGTGTTCAACCTGATGCTCTTTTTCGTGTTCCAAGTCGTGTTCGATTTGCTGACGCAAATCGGCCAGGTTCTTTCCCGGTAGCAGCTTGGCCGCAAATTCATCGTTCACTTCCGGCAAGACTTTCTCTTTGATTTCACGCAGCGTGACATTGTAGCTCGCCTGCTTCCCCGCCAGTTCCTTGACCAGGAAGTCTGCCGGAAAATCGACCGTCACCGTTCGCGTCTCCTCCTTTTTCTGCCCGGCGACCTGTTCGCAAAACTTTGGCAGGAAATTGTCCGGTGCAAGGCGGAGCCAGAATTTGTTTCCGCCGTTCAGATTCTTGCTCGCGTTTGGCGCAACTTCATTGATCGGTTTTCCGTCGATCGTTCCCTCGAAATCGATCACCACAAAATCTTCCATCTCCGCCGGACGGTCCGGACCGTCTACAAAATCGGCGGTTTGATCGCGCAAACGATCCAGTGTCGCGTCGATTTCCGCGTCCGTCACCTTCGTCTCGGGTAACTCAACCTTTATGCCCTTGTAATCCGGTAATTTGAATTCCGGCACCGTCACGACTGTCGCCTGAAATTTCATCGACTTATCATCACCAAACTGCACGTCTTCCAAATTCGTCAGCGATGCGACTCGCAATTTCTTCTGCTCGATCGCTTCGTGATAACTTTTCGAGACAAGCTTCTTGGTGACTTCTTCCTGAATCTCTTTCCGAAATCGCTTATCAACCACCGCTCGCGGCGCTTTGCCCGGCCGATAACCGGGAATTTTGGCGAACCGTGCGAAGCTGTTCGCAATTTCGTCCCATTCCTTCGACACTTCCTCCGCCGGTAATTCGATCTTCAACGTCGAGACTGATTCCGGCTTTTTCTCTATCTGAACCTTCATGCGAGCAGCCACGCTACGATGCTCGTAATGGTAGGGCAACCGCCCAGGCTATTTCTTATTGAACCTTGTGAGCTGCGAGAAGACGCACTGCCACAGGCCGTTTCGTTTCACAAAGAAATCGGTCGCGCGTTCCTGGGTCGTAAACTCTTGCCCCGCAAACTTCCCTTTTGTCGAGGTAATGGTTGTGACCGCGGCGCTATCCCCGTGAGCGCGGACCGTCATGTCATCCAATTCCATCTCTTCGTGAACCAAAGTTCCCGATTTGATCACGCTCAGAAAATGGGCCTTGTCGATAACGCCTCCGTCAGCGTCAACGATCGCCCAATCATCAGTTAGAAATTTGCCGATTGCGTCGGCATCATTACTCAGAACTGCTGCCGCAAAATCTCTTTCCACTTTCAGTAGTTCTTCTCGCGCATGGTTGCTCTTGGTCTGACATGAAAGGGTTAGCCACAACAGCAGAACCGTCAGTGCGCGTTTCATCGCACACCGATTGTGGGCCAACCGCGTGAGTTGCCGATCTCAAAACCAATAGAGGTTACTGGTGCAGGCCTGCGGCTCATAAGGCCCGTTCGCCTCGCAGGTAAACCGAATGCGTCTGCGGAATCCCAAACCAATATGCGAGCTCGCGATAATCTTCGCAATCGAACACCGCGATATTCGCGAGTTTTCCCGATCCCAGCGAACCGATTTTGCCGTCGCGATTCAGCGAATAGGCGGCATTAATTGTCGCCGCCGAGATCGCCTCCGCGGGCGACATCTTCATTTGCGTGCACGCCAGCGAAAGGACCATCGGCATCGACGGTGTGGGCGACGAGCCCGGGTTGAAATCGGTGGCGAGGACAACGGCGAGACCGGTGTCGATCATTTCGCGCGCGCGCGGATATGTTGTCGATCCAAATGCGTAAACCGATCCTGGCAACAGAACTGGCTGCACATTCGCGGATTTCAATGCCGCGATCCCCTGCTCATCCGTTTTTTCCAAATGGTCTGCGGTTGTCGCGCCAAGTTCGGCCATTAACTTCGCGCCCCCTGAGTTCGATAACTGATCGACGTGGCCGCGAAGTTTCAACCCGAGTTTTTTTGCTGCGCTCAGAATTTTTCGCGATTGCTCAACCTCGAAATAGCCGCGCTCACAAAACACGTCGCAAAACTCCGCCAGCTTATCTCTGGCGACGACCGGCAACATCCCGTTGATCAAAAGGTCGACATATTTATCACCCGCCATGTCGCGCGGAACAGCGTGCGCGCCGAGAAAGGTCGGAACGATTTCCATCGGTGTTTCATCATTCAATCGCCGAATTACGCGAAGAATTTTCAGTTCATTTTCAAGCGTCAGTCCATAACCAGATTTCGCTTCGATCGTTGTGGTGCCGCATCTGAGGAACCAATCGACGCGCTTCCTCGCGATCTGGAAAAGATCCTGCTCACCTGCGGCGCGGGTTTTCTCGACGGTCAACCAAATTCCGCCGCCGGCTTTCGCGATCTGTTCATATGTTTCGCCGCGCGCCCGGCGCTCAAAATCGTCTAGGCGATTTCCGTTGAAAACCAAATGGGTATGTGCGTCGACGAATCCCGGCAAGACAACGCGTCCCCCAAGATCGACAATCTCTGCGTCGCTCGCCCCTTCCGAAACTTGAATGCAATTTGCATTCAAGTTCCTTTCGATCTCGTCACTTGGGCCGACACTCTCGATTTTGCCGTCCCGAATGAGAATTCCGCCGTCGCGGATGATTCCAAGTTCCGATAATTCCTTTCCGACGCGTGGCCGTTTCGGTCCTGAGAGAGTGACAAGCTGCGATGCGTGAAGAAGAGCGAGCTGTTTCACAATCGTTGAACCGTTAAAATGTTTAAGCGTTGAAGCGGCGTTTGATTTGTTACTTCCACGCTTTAACGCTTCAACGCTTAAACGAGTTAACCGAGCTTGCTCTCCACAATTTGATTAATCTTCTTGAACTGGGATTCGGAGTCGGCGCGAAGCTTCTCAACTTTCTGGTGAAGATCCGATTTCACCTTGTCGTCCTTCAATTGGCCAAGATTAATCCGGACATTCAGAGCTGCGCCTTCGACACACGCACGGGTCGCCAGCGCTCCAACCCCGACATCTGATACCGATGCGGGATTCCCCTTCTCCGCCATTTCGGCGAGCAGATCGTATGATTTCGAAGCGGTCTCCATTACCTTCAGAGGAATTTCAGCCGCGTATTTTGTTGCCGACTCAATCGCAGCCGCGCGCGCTTTCTTTTCATCCTCAGATCCTTTTGGCAAACCAAACGCATCCATCACCTTGTTGAATGCGTTGGTGTCTTCATCGACGAGAAAAAGAAGTTCGTCTTTTAGCTTCTGCGCCTTCACCGCCCAATCGGAGAAATAATCGAGCTTGTCGTCCCAACCGCGCTTCCCCGCTGAAAGATTAGCCACCATTCCGCCGAGCGACGCGCCGAGCGCGCCCATCAACGCGGCGACCGAGCCGCCGCCGGGCGCGGGCGAATCACTCAACGTTTCGTTGCAAAATTCACGCAGATTCATCTTCAGGAGCGATTTGAGATCGCTTTGGATCCTCAACTCAATCACTTTTTCCTTTGGATCGAAAGGTTTGAGTTCGCTCAGCCCCATTGAGCGCACGGCGATGTCGATCAATTCCTCGTCGGCCGCGCCTTCCGACCACTTTTGTTTCCGCAGAAAATATCGACCTGCTTCGGTGAGGCATCTGTTCGGGACCATCCCGACGATTTCCGAGCCAGTGACGCGCATCCCGCGCTTTTGGGCGGACTCCACGCAGGCATCAAATGCCGCATGTAGTGGCGTCTCATCGATGTTCGTCAGATTCATCGAGACCTGCGCGATGCCATATTCCTTCACGAACCAGCCGATCGCTTTGACATGTTTCAACATTCCTGGGACCCGCACGGGCTCGCCTTTCTCATCGAGAACCTTTTTTCCCGATGGCGTTCCATCTTCCGTCTTGAATCGTCCCTGCTCGCGCACGTCGAACGCGACCGAGTTCGCGCGACGAACTGACTTCGTGTTCAAGTTAGCGTTGTAAGCGACGAGAAACTCTCGGGCGCCAATAACCGTCGCGCCCGCTCTCTCGTTTAACTTCGCGGGGCCAAAGTCCGGTTTCCATTCCGGCTTTCGAATCTTTTCGGCGAAGCCTTCGTATTCGCCGGACCGAATTACTGCCAGGTTCGACCGAGATTCATCTTTGGCCGCCTTTTCGTAGAGATAAACCGGAATGCCTAATTCTTCGCCGACTCGCTTCCCCAACTTTCGCGCGCATTCGATCGCTTCCTCCCAACTTACATTGCTCACCGGAATGAACGGACAAACGTCGGTCGCGCCCATCCGCGGGTGCGCTCCTTTGTGTTTCCGCATGTCGATCAGCTCGGCGGCTTTCTTGATTCCGCGAAACGCGGCTTCAACCGTAGCGTCCGGGCTTCCGACAAACGTTACGACCGTCCGGTTCGTGGTCGCGCCAGGATCAACATCCAGCAACGAAACACCGTCAGTCGATTTAATTGCCTCAGTAATTTGATGAATCATGTTTTCGTCGCGCCCTTCCGAAAAATTCGGTACGCACTCGATTAGCTTCTGCATGATTAATCTGTCACTCTCGTATGTCGTTCCACCTCACTCGATCACAAACCAAAAGAAGTGAGGTTGCGAATCATAGGCGGAGTCGAGTTCACGCGAAAGCTTGTTCCGGTCGTACTGAGTTACAATTAACTTACCATTGGGGGCCTCATGTTTTGGAATGAGTTTCCCGGCAGCAACCAGATCGGTAATGACATTCAAAAATCGAAGCTTGAGTTCGAGTATTTCGTCTTTGGGAGTATCCGCCGAGGTATTCCACCAAAATCCCCACGAACCCCAATCATCCTCAGAACATAGCTCGAGAATACCTTCCTCAATCTGTTGCGGCGATTGAAGAGGCATATTCTCTGGTTCAATCGCGCGGCTTGGGCTGCATCGGAATGTCGATCTTGTTCTTCGCGGCAAAATCGATCGCGCGTGAGTAACCGGCGTCGGCATGACGCAGCACGCCCATTCCGGGATCACTAGTGAGAACACGTTCCAGTCTTTGTTTTGAGTTCTCAGAGCCATCCGCGACCACCACCATGCCGGCGTGTTGCGAGAAACCGATGCCGACGCCGCCCCCGTTGTGAATCGAAATCCACGAGGCGCCGGCAGCAGTGTTCACCAGTGCGTTCAGCAATGGCCAGTCCGCGATGGCGTCGCTGCCGTCAATCATTCCTTCGGTTTCGCGATTCGGTGAAGCAACGGAACCAGCGTCGAGATGATCGCGGCCGATTACGATCGGTGCTTTAATTTCGCCGCGTTTTACCAGCTCGTTCATGGCGACGCCGAATTCAGCGCGTTCGCCGTACCCGAGCCAGCAAATCCGAGCCGGCAATCCTTGATAATGGATCCGCTCTTTTGCCAGCTTCATCCATTGCGACAGTGTCTTGTTTTCGGGAAATAGTTCTAGCGCGAGTTTGTCAGTTCGCGCGATGTCGTCCGGTTCCCCGCTCA
>Ga0307477_10001988_pt1 | contig 16218 bp, 13 predicted proteins | sample atmos_gasesECM2C_FD_203316 | JGI IMG/M metagenome (GOLD analysis project Ga0307477, IMG submission 203316) | Hardwood forest soil microbial communities from Morgan-Monroe State Forest, Indiana, United States - atmos_gasesECM2C_515 | ecosystem: Environmental > Terrestrial > Soil > Temperate...
ACGCCCTTCCCGCCCCCCCCCGGGGGCGGTGGGCCGGGGGCGGGGCCGGTGGGCGCGGTCGAGGAGCTGAAGGACTACCTGCCCGTCCCCCTGGTGGTCAAAGACGGAGAGAAGTACCGCCTGGACTACTCGGTCCCGAAGACGATAGGGAGGCTCAAGGGCTTCTATGCCAACTCCGCAATCCTCCTCCGGGCCTACACCTACATCAGGCTCCTCGGCGCCTCTGGGCTCGACCAGGTCTCGAGCTCGGCCGTCTTGTCCGCCAACTACCTTCTCGCGAAGCTGGACCCGTCGTCTTTCACCCTCGCCCACGGCAAGGGGCTGAGGCGGAAGCATGAGGTAGTAGTCTCGGTCAAGGGCGTCAGCGGCTCGGCGATGAAGATCGCAAAGGCGCTCCTGGACTACGGGGTACACTCCCCTACGGTGTACTTCCCGCTCATCGTCGACGAGGCGCTCATGATCGAGCCGACGGAGTCAGAGACGCTCGAGTCGATCGACGCGTATGCCGACGCGCTCAACGAGCTCTATGGCCGGCTGAAGAGAGGGGAGCTCGACGGAGAGCCGAAGAACACCAGCGTCGGCAGGATCGACGAGGTGAAGGCCTCGCACCCGCTCACCCTCAAGACAAAGTGGTAGCCTAGCGAGGCCTGCGATCAGCCCGGCCCGTGCTCGGCTTTTGCATCTAGTGAACAATTTGTTCACTTCTTGTGCAACTATTTGACATAGTGGCTCATTAATTCGAAATCAATTAGTACAGCTCCAACATGTCAAGGTCCTCCTCAGAAGTTGTTGCAATAGGCATCGGAAGCGCTGGAATCAGGATCGTGTCCGCTTTGAGCAGGGAGAAGACGTCGGTAGGTCGGTTCGCATACGTCACCTGCGACTCCGGCGACCTAGAGAACGTGGGGGAGGGCGAGCAGCTGGTCATCGAGTCGCCGATAATCCAAAGACCGAGCCCGTCGATGGTCAGAGGGCTGGCGATGCGCTACCACGGCGCGATCAAGAGGATCGTGGGAGAGGCGGAGGCCGTCTTCGTCGTGGCGGGGCTCGGAGGAGCCACCGGCTCGGGGCTCGCGCCCGTCGTGGCACAGCTCGCGAGGGAGAGCGGGAGCGACGCGTTCAGCATCGCGGTGATGCCGTTCGAGTTCGAGAAGAAGCTGAGGTTCTACGCCGGGCTGGCGCTCAAGAGGTTGCGGTCGACATCTAACGGGGTGGTCGTGGTCGACAACGACACGTTATTCAACAGCGGGGGGAGCGAGGTGACCCTGAAGCAGCTCCACGATCTCGCCAACGCTGGGGCGGTGAAGGCGCTCACTTCACTTTTGGAGAGGCAGTCCAAAGACTCGATCCCCGTCGGGCTGAACAAGGTCCTTGGGACGATCTCCAATCGTGGCTATTCTTTCTTGACGAGCGCGACCTCGGGGTCGGTCGACAAGGTCGAGGAGGCGCTGTCGCGCGCGATAATCGGGATAGGGAAGAACGCGGAGGTGAAGAACGCGAGCCACGCCGTGGTGTTTCTGACCGGCGACTCGAGGCTCTCCGCTGGCGAGACCGCGCTGGGAGTGAGGCGCCTCGGATCGATGATCGGGAACCCGGCGCTTGACGTCGAGTACGCCGTTAACTACAGGGGAGGCTCTCAGCTACGGGTGAGCGTCCTAGCATCGGGGTTCGCGGAGACAAAGTACGACTCGTACGACCCCCTCGACTCGGTTCTCCGCGGGAAGAGCATAGACGACAGCCTCGACCATTCGCTCGTCGAGGGCCTGGAGATGCTCGGCCCTTGCGACTGACGCCTATCTGAAGTAGTCCTTCGCGTCTGTGCTCTTGGTGACGACGGACTTTACCCTCTCGATCTCCGCCTTCTCCAGTTTCTTGAAGAGTATCTCGGGCTTTTCGACCTTGACCTTGCCCAGGGGGGAGTCGAGGTCCGCCCACTTCGGCGTTCCGCTCGCCCCGATGTAGGCGAGGATCTTCTCCGACGAGGAGGGAAGGTAGGGGTGCAGTAGGATGGCCAGGGTCCTGCAGAGGCTCACGCAGAAGTAGATGACCCGCCTCGCCTCTCCCTCGTCTTCCTTGACAAGGACCCAAGGCTTCTTCCTCTGGAAGTACTCGTTCCCGACTATCGAGACCTGCAAGATGCTCCTCATGGCGTCCTTCAGCCTCGCCTCTCGGAGGGCGGCGTCGACGTTCGAGACCTCCTCCGCGACCTTGGCCTGGACCTCCTTCTCCTCGGCCCCGGGAAGTGACTCTTCCAGCTCCCCGCCGAGGAAGTTGTAGGCGAAGGTCAGCGTCCTGTGGACGAAGTTCCCGATGTTCGCGACCAGCTCGTTGTTTATCCTGTTCTCAAAGTCGTCCCACTTGAACTCGGTGTCCTTGGTCTCTGGGATGAGGTAGGTCAGGTAGTAGCGCCAGATGTCTGGGTGGAGGCCGCTCTCGATGACCTTCTCGCAGAATATCCCCCAGTTCCTCGACTTTGATATCTTGTCTCCCTCGTAATTGCAGTACTGGAGCCCGACGACGTCGTAGGGGAGGTTGAGCCCCTCGTGGGCCATGAGCATCCCAGGCCAGAATATCGTGTGAAAGGGGATGTTGTCCTTCCCGAGGAAGTTGTAGACCTTGGTCGCGGGATCGAGCCAGTACTCCTCCCACGCCTTTGGCTCCCCTCTCTTCTCGGCCCACTCCTTGGTCGAGGAGATGTAACCTATCGGGGCGTCGAACCAGACATAGAATATCTTGTCTTCGAACCCCTCGAGCGGGACGGGGACTCCCCACTTTAGGTCCCGGGTGATGCTCCGCTTCTTGAGGCCCTCTTTGATCCAAGCGAGGGCGAGGGAGCTCACTTGCTTCCTCCAGTGCTTCTGTTCGGTGATCCACGCCTCGAGCTTGTTCTGGACCTTCTCGAGCTCGAGGAAGAGGTTGTCGCTATCCTTGAAGATCGGGGTGCTGCCGTCTATCTTGCACTTTGGGTTGATCAGCTGGGAGGGCTCGAGGAGGGTCGCACAGTTCTCGCACTGGTCTCCCCTGGCGAACTCGTAGCCGCAGACGGGGCACGTCCCGACGACGTACCGGTCTGCGAGGAAGAGCTTGTCCGTCTCGCAGTAGGGGAGGCGCATGACCCCCTTGGTGACGTAACCCTTCTGATAGATCTTGAGGAAAAAGTCCTGGGTCGTCTTGTGGTGGACCGGGAGGGAGGTCCTCGAGAAGTTGTCGTAGGAGATCTCGAACCACTCGTAGATGGTCTTGTGGACGCTGTAGAAGACGTCGGTGAGGCGCCGGGGTGTGACCTTGAGCTCCAGCGCGGCGACCTCGGTCGGGGTCCCGTTCTCGTCGGCTCCCCCGACAAAGAGGGTCTCGTAGCCCTTGAGCCTGCAATACCTCGCGAATATGTCGGCGGGGAGGTGCGAGCCCACAATGTTCCCCACGTGTGGGACCGCGTTCGTGTAGGGGAGGGCGCAGAGGACGAGGATCCGCTCCTTCCCGCCCTTGCTGGCTGCGCGCGGGCTGCCTTCTCTAGAGGGCCCAGCTCTCGGCATACCTCAGCTGCTCCTTCGTGGCCCTGTCGATGGTGATGCCGAGAGAGTTCAGGGTCGAGATGGCTACCTCCTCCTCTATCTCGAGCGGCACGTCGAGGACCTTGTTCTTGAGCTTGGCCCCGTTCTTGTAGACGTAGAGGGCCGACATGAACTGGTTGGCGAACGACATCTGCATCACCTCGGGCGGGTGGCCTTCGGCGGCGACCAGGTTGACTATGCGCCCCTTGCCCAAGAGGTAGACCTTCTTCCCGCTTGGGAGGGCGATCTCGTCGGTGTTCGGCCTGACCTGTTTCACCGACTTTGCTTCGTCCATTATCGACTTTACGTCGATCTCCACGTCGAAGTGGCCCGCGTTGGAGAGGATGGCCCCGTCCCTCATCGACTTCACCGCAGGATAGGATATGACGTGCTTCTGACCGGTGCACGTGATGAAGATCTCTCCGTAGCGGGCGGCCTCGGCGATGTTCGCGACCAGGAACCCGTCGAGGTGAGCCTCCAGTGCCTTGATCGGGTCTATCTCCACCACGGTGACGTTGGCGTCTAGCCCTCTCGCCCTCTTCGCTACGCCCTTCCCGACCCATCCGTAGCCCACGACGACCACCTTCTTCCCCGCGATGAGGAGCGAGGTCGCGCGGAGGATCCCGTCGAACGTGCTCTGTCCAGTCCCGAAGCGGTTGTCGAACAGGAACTTTGTCTTTGCGTTGTTTATCGCGATGATGGGGTAGCCAAGCTTACCGTCTTTCTCGAGGGCCTTCACCCTCAGGACGCCTGTGGTCGTCTCCTCGCAGCCGCCCTTGATGGATTTCACTTGGTTCAGGCTGGCCGCAACGTGAAGGTCTGCGCCGTCGTCAATTATCAGGTCCGGTTCAGTGGCGAGCACCTGGCTGATGCACCAGTCGTACTCCTTCCCGTTCTGGCCGCGCCATGCCCAAACCTCGGCGCGGGTGGCGAGATAGGCCGCGATGTCGTCTTGGGTCGAGAGCGGGTTGGCGGAGGCGAGCTTCACCTCTGCCCCCGCGAGGAGCAGGGAGTCGATTAGGACAGAGGTCTCCTTCGTGACGTGGAGGCACACCCCCACCGTCACCCCCTTGAGCGGCTTCGACTTGGCGTGCCTCGATGCTATGCTCGAGAGCGCGGTCATGTGGCCCTTGGCCCAGAGGAAATTCTTCTCGCCCTCCTTGGCGAGGCCAGGGTTTGCTATCTTCCCCATGTGAGTCGGGCCTCCGTTCTATGTTGTATTATTAAACGCACCCGCCGGGACGGCCCGTCCCTATCAGCCTAGAACTTGACGATGCTGAAGACGTCGTATCCCTTGAGGGCGTCCCTCCCCTTGAGGTCGGGGAGCTCCACCACGAAGCCGAACCCCGCGACCTTCCCCCTGAGGGTCTTGACCAGCTTCGCAGCCGCCAAGGCCGTCCCTCCGGAGGCTATGAGGTCGTCGACTATCAGGACCCGTTCGCCTTTCTTCACGGAGTCGCGGTGCAGCTCCAGGGTCGCCGTCCCGTACTCGAGGTCATACGTCTCGGAGACCTTCGCTCCTGGGAGCTTCCCTGACTTTCGCATTGGGATGAACCCCACCCCAAGCCGCTCCGCGAGCGGGGCTCCCACGACGAAGCCCCTCGCCTCGATGCCGAGGACAGCGTCGATTCTCGTCCTCCTGTAGTGCTCATACATGATGTCCGTGGTCTTCCTGAGCAGCCGGCCGTCCTTCCAGAGGGTCGTGATGTCGCGGAACACGATCCCCTTCTTGGGATAGTCCGGTATCCTCCTGATCGCGGCCTTCAGGTCGGCCGACATCACGCACTCAGCCTCGCCGAGGCGAGCGCGCTCCCGCACGAGCAGGAGCGCTCGACCGGGACGAGCTCGATGGTCTTCATGAGGAGCTCTCTCAGCCGACCTAGGTTCTTGTCGAAGACACGCATCACCTCTTCATGCGAGACCGCCTTGACCTTGGGGTCGCCCTCCACGCCGACGTCGTAGTCGGTCACGAGGGAGATGTTCGCATAGCACATCTCCAACTCCCTTGACAGGATGGCCTCAGGGTACTGGGTCATGTTGATGACGTCCCAGCCCTGCGAGCGGAAGAACTTGCTCTCGGAGCGCGTCGAGAAGCGGGGGCCTTGGATGACGACCACGGTGCCCGCCTTCTTGCACACGATGTCGACCTCGTCCGCGGCCTTGAATATCGCCGCTCGGAGCTCCGGGCAGTAGGGGTCGGCGGAGCTGACGTGGGTCGTCTCGGGGCCGTCGAAGAAGGTGTCCTTCCTGCCGTTGGTGAAGTTTACGAACTGGTCGCAGACTACGAAATCTCCGGGCTTGACCTCGGGCTTCAGGCTCCCGACGGCGCAGGGGCCGAGGACCCGCTCTGCGCCGCATTGCTTCAGGGCGTCGAGGTTAGCCCTGTACGGGACCATGTGAGGTGGAAATTGGTGTTTCTCGCCGTGTCGCGGGATGAACGCGACGCGCCTCCCTCCCACCTCGGAGATCTTCACCTTCCCGCTGGGAGCCCCATAGGGGGTCTTGAGGCGCGGCTCGTCGTGGGTCTCGAGGAACTTGTAGAATCCCGAGCCCCCGATCACGCCGACAGTCCCCTTCGATTTCATGTTCGCCCCAGCACCTGTCACCTTAAATTCTTTGAAGTGCCGGAAGAGTTGAAATATGCCCGAGCCAAGAATGCGTCCATGCCGCGGGAGTACGACGAGCTGCTTACACGGGCCCAGTCCACACTAGACAAGACCGCGCACAAGTCCACGCAGGAGAGGCTCGAGATACCCGAGCCGCAGGTCATCTGGGTCGGGAACAAGACCATCCTCAGGAACTACGCCGAGTACCCCAAGCTGATGAGGCGCGACCCCAACAGGCTCCTGATGTACCTGGCGAAGGAGCTCGCGACCGCGGCGTCCCTCGACGGCGAGAGGGCCATATTCATCGGGAGGAAGGACAAGGCATCCTTCGCCCAGCTGTTCCAGAGGTACATGGCAGACAACGTGACCTGTCCCGTCTGCGGGAGCCCCGACACCCACATAGTAACGGAGAGCCGGCTCCACTTCAGGGTCTGCGAGGCTTGCGGCGCGAGGTCAAGCGCGCGGGTGAACTAGAATCGTCTCCTTCTCGGTCCGAAGCATCGCGTGGAAGAACACGATCCTGATCAACATCTGTGATGCCGACCTCATAGGGAAGACCCTCAGCGAGGGGAAGCTGAGCATGCACATCTCCCCTGACTACTTCGGCGGGGAGCTCGTGGGGGAGCACGAAGCTGTCAAGATGCTGAGGGAGTCCTCGATAGTCAATCTCGCAGGCGAGAGGTCTGTAGGAATGGCGCTGGCGAACAAGATGGGTTCGGAGGCAGCCGTCAGGATGATACAGGGCGTCCCCTTCCTGATGATCTACAAGTTCTAGGACTTGTCTTCCTTGAGGACCTGCCTGAGCAGGTCCTTCTGCTTCCCGCTGAGGCTCCTAGGGACGTCGACGTTCGCGATCACGAACTCGTCGCCCTTCCCGAAGGAGTTGACCCTCGGGAGCCCTTTCCCCTTGACCTTGAAGGTGGTCCCGGGCTGAGTCCCCGCGGGGATCTCTAGGTTGACGTCCCCGTAGAGGGTGGGGACCCTGATCTCGGTCCCTAGCATGGCCTCGACGGCGTTCACCCTCGCCGAGACGTAGAGGTCGCTGTCTCTCCTCTTGAAGAGGGGATGCTCAGGGATGTTGATGACCACGTAGAGGTCCCCAGGCGGCGTACCCGCCTCACCAGCCTCCCCTTCTCCCCTCAGGCGCAGGGTGTGACCGTCGTCGACCCCTGCGGGAACCTGGATCCTGATCTTGCGCTGGCGCCTCACCCGGCCGCTCCCCCGGCACTGCTTGCACGGGGAGGCGATGATCGTGCCCGTCCCGCGGCACTTGCTGCACGGCTCCACCCTGACGAACCTCGCGAATCCAGCGTTCTGGGTCTTCTGGACTTGGCCGGTCCCTCCGCACTGGTCGCACCGCCTCGGGGTCGTGCCCGGGGCTGCCCCGTTCCCTCCGCAGGTGGCGCACGTCTCCGTGCGCGGGATGTCGACCTCCTTGGTGACCTCGCCGACGACCTCATCGAGGGAGAGCTGCATGTGGAGCGTGAGGTCGTCCCCCCTGTTGGCCCGCCTCCTGGCTCCTCCTGCCCCAAAGAAGGCGCTGAACAGGTCCTGGAACCCCCCGCCGAACCCGAACCCCATGTCTCGGAAGACGTCCTGGAAGTCAGCGCCTCTGAAGATGTCCTCCTGGCCGTACCTCTGGTAGACGGCGTCCCTGCCGTAGGTGTCGTACTGCTTCCTCTTCTCGTCGTCGGAGAGGATGGCGTAGGCCTCCGACATCTCCTTGAACTTCTCCTCCGCATCGGGGGACTTGTTCCTGTCGGGGTGGTACTGGAGGGCTAGCTTCCTGTAGGCGCCCTTGATGTCGTCCTTACTGGCGCTTCGCTGCACGCCGAGGACGTCGTAGTAGTCCCTCTTCGAGGCGTCGCTCAATCAGAACCCGGACCTCATTGCTTCCCGTCGTCGACGACCTTGTAGTTGGCGTCGCTGACGTTCTCGCCGCCGTTGCCCGGCGCTCCGCCGCCCGCCCCTGCGGTGGCAGCCTGAGGGCCTCCCTGGCCAGGCTGCTGGGTCTGCTGGTAGACGGCGGTCCCGACCTGCTGGAGGACGTTCTTCAGGGCTTCGGTCTTGGCCTTGACCTGCTCGAGGTTCTTCCCCTCGATGGCCTTCTTCAGCTCTGCGACCGAGGCCGTGATCTTGTCCTCGTCGGCCTTTTGTATCTTCCCGGCGAGCTCGGTCTTCGTCTTCTCCGCCGTGTAGACCATCGAGTCGGCGTCGTTGAAGACCTGCACTTCCTCCATCTTCTTCTTGTCGGCTTCTGCGTACCTCTCGGCCTCCCCGACCATCTTCTCTTTCTCGTCCTTGGAGAGCTTGGTCGAGGCGCTGATCGTGATCCTCGCCTCCTTTCCGGTCCCCTTGTCGTGGGCGGTCACGTTGAGTATCCCGTTCGCGTCGATGTCGAAGGTCACCTCGATCTGAGGGACGCCCCTCGGCGAAGGCGGGATCCCTTCGAGGTTGAAGACCCCCAGCGAGATGTTGTCTCCGGCCATCGACCTCTCGCCCTGGACGACGTGGATGGTCACAGCGGTCTGCATGTCGGCCGCCGTGGTGTATGTCTGGCCCTTCTTCACTGGGATGGTGGTGTTCCGGTCGATTATCTTTGAGGTGATCCCCCCCATGGTCTCGACGCCGAGCGAGAGCGGGGTCACGTCGAGGAGGAGGATGTCCTTCACCTCTCCTGCGAGGACGGCCCCCTGTATCGCGGCGCCCACGGCGACCGCCTCCATCGGGTCGACTCCCCTCTCCGCAGGCTTGCCCATCACCTCTTCGACCCTCTTCCTGACTAGGGGCATCCTCGTCATCCCGCCGATGAGTATGACCCTGTCGATGTCCTTGGTCGAGAGCTTCGCGTCGTTGAGCACACGGGTGATCGGCTCGTCGACCTTCGCGACGATGGGGTTGGCCAGCTCCTCGAGCTTCGCCCTCGTCAGGGTGTAGTGGAGGTTCTTGGTCCCGGTCGAGTCGCTCGCGATGAACGGGAGGTCGACGTCGGTGGAGATGAGGTTCGAGAGCTCGATCTTCGCCCTCTCCGCGGCCTCCTTCAGCCTGGTGATCGCGGTCTTGTCGTTCTTGAGGTCTATCCCCGACTTGCTCTTAAAGTCGGAGGCGATCAGGTTCACTATGGCGTAGTCGACGTCTGTCCCGCCCGTCTGGGTGTCGCCGCTGGTCGCGAGGACCTGGAATACCCCCTGGCCGAACTCCATGACGGTGACGTCGTGGGTCCCTCCTCCGAAGCTGAAGACAAGGACCTTCATCTCCTTCTCGCCTTTGTTGAGGCCGTACGCCAGGCAAGCGGCCGTCGGCTCGTTGATTATCCTGACGACCTCGAGGCCAGCGATCTCTCCCGCGTCCTTCGTCGCCTGCCTCTGGTTGTCGTTGAAGTGGGCCGGGACGGTGATGACGGCCTTTTTGAAAGGGTATCCGAGGAAGGTCTCGGTGTCCTTCTTGATCTTCTGGAGGACGAACGCGCTTATCTGCTGGGGGGTGAACTCCTTCCCGAACATCCTGACCTTGTAGTCGGTCCCCATCTTGCGCTTGATCTCGAAGATGGTGCCGTCGGGGTTGGTCACCACCTGCCTTTTCGCCGGCTCTCCGACCAGCAGTTGCCCGTCGGAGGTGAACGCGACCACGGACGGGAACATCTTGCCCGCGGCCGTCGGGCCTTCCGCGCTCGGGATGACGACTGGACGTCCGGCCTCCATGACGGCAGCTGCCGAGTTGGTCGTCCCAAGGTCTATCCCGACTATCTTCTCGCGCGCGCCACCGCTGCTCAACTTGGCTCTCCCTCCGAGGCCTCGTCCGGCTGCTTTTCAGTCTTGACCGCGATCCTTACCTTCACGGAGCTCGGCCTGAGGACCTTGCCCTTGAACGTATACCCTTTCCTCAGCTCCTCGATCACTTCGTCCTCGTCCCCGCCTGGGCCGCTGACCCTCTCGACCGCCTCATGGAGCTCGGGGTCGAACGCCTTCCCGACAGCCTCTATCCTCTCCAGACCCTCGCTCTCCAGAGCGGACTTGAGCGTCTTCCTGACCATCTTGATCCCCTCTCCGATCCCCTTGTCGTCGGCCTTCTCAGCCGTAGAGACGGCCCGGTCGAGGTCGTCGAGGACAGGCACGAGCCTCCTGACGAGGCCCGCGGTCGAGTATTCCTCGATCTCCTGCACTTCCCTGGCCACCCTCTTCCTGTAGTTCTCAAAGTCGGCCTGCAGGTACTTCAGCTGGGTGAGGGTGTCCTCGCTCCTCTTCTTCTCCGAGTTCAGGAGCGTGCGGAGCTTCTGCCGGTCCGCCAAGTCTGGCTCTCCCTGAGCTTCGGGGTTGGATAGTCTCATTTTCTCTTTTTCACGGGTCTCTTCTTCGCTTTCATCCACCAATCAACTCACCTTGCCCAAGGAGGCGGGGCCGCGAACGCGCGTTTCGCTAAAAGGCTTTGCTCAGCCACCTGGGGGGAATCGCTGAGACTTGGGCTCGGCTGCATGGGGATGATTCGCTATACAACCTCTTGTTGTATAGATGGATAAAAACATTACCTCGGTCGGGCATGCGCAAACTCTATTGAGCATGGGATAGGGTCGGCGGGCGATGGATGAAGAGGACGACCGCGAGGATGACAGGTCAGCGATGGCAGACGAGTCCGTCTTCGAGGGCGACAGGGAGGTCGGGCCGAGCCTCAGGGAGCGCATCCACAAGGGCGAGCGGGAGAACAGGTACCGGCGCCGGGACTCCAACGAGAGGAAGACTGTCGAGGAGGTCTTCGACGACGCCACCAGGAGGGCGCTCGACGAGCTGGTTGGGCGGGGGGAGCTTGATTACCTCAACGGGGTGGTGAGGGCGGGCAAGGAGGCCAGGGTCTACTGGGGGGTCGCCCCCGACGGGACGCCTCGGGCGGTGAAGATCTACCTGACCGCGACTGCGGAGTTCAAGAAGAGGATGAGGTACATCGCAGGAGACATGAGGTTCCAGAGCATGCCCAACACGATCAGAGAGCTGATCAGGCTGTGGGTCAGGAAGGAGTTCAAGAACCTCCAGGTCACTCAGGGCTCTGGGATCCGCGTCCCGAAGCCGTATTCGTTCAACGAGAACGTCCTCGTCATGGAGTTCATCGGGGAGCCGCCGGCGGCTGCCCCTATCTTTGCGGAGGCGGAGGTCGACGCCGCCGACTATAGGTGGACTTTCAAGACGATCAAGAAGCTGTACAAGAAGGCGGGGCTCGTCCACGCGGACCTCTCTGAGTACAACATCTTCAAGACGGGCAAGGAGCTTATCCTCTTCGATATGGGCTCAGCCGTCCTCTCGTCCCACCCCGAGGCGAGAGACCTCCTCCTCCGGGACGTCACCAACATGGTCAGGTTCTTCAGGAAGAGAGGGGTTTATCAGAAGGAGGCGGCTGAGATAATGGAGACGATAAAATGAGCTACGAAAGGGTCCTGCGCATCCCCGTGGACCGGGTCGGCGTCCTCATAGGGAAGAAGGGCGAGGTCAAGGCGAAGATAGAGGAGGCGTGCAAGGTCTCCCTCAGGGTCGACGGACAGAGCGGGGAGGTCAACCTCACTTCGACCTCGGTCGAGGAGAGCGACCCGTTCAGGGCCGCGACCGTCGTCGAGGCGATCGCGAGGGGCTTCTCGCCCCAACGGGCGCTCAAGCTCCTGGACCCCGACATGGCCCTCGAGATAATCGACCTAAGGGACTACACCGGCAAGAGCGAGAACAACCTGGCCCGGGTCAGAGGGAGGATAATCGGCCTCCACGGCAAGTCCAGGAGGGTGATCGAGGAGTTGACAAAGTGCGAGGTCTCGGTCTACGGGAGGACGGTCGCGTTGATAGGGGAGCCTACCGAGCTGAAGCTGGCGAAGGACGCAATCCACCGGCTGGCCGCGGGGAGCCAGCACAAGTCCGTCTACAACATGCTTCAGCGCGCCCGGACGAAGAAGAAGATGGAGAGGATCTTGCTCTGGGAGGACCAATCTCCGGAGATCGCCGGGTTGAAGATAGATTAGGTCAGCTCGAAAGATGCGATACGCGCAGATGGTTATTAATGCACTCAGAACAACCCTCCGTGAATGGGGTGCACGGCTAGCTCTGGCTGAGCGGTCAGGGGGATCCTCGCCAAGGTCGATCGGATCGCGAGAGATTGTAATTGGAGGTGAACGATAGACATGGTGACCTTCTCGGAGATCAGTCCATCAGAGTTTTTCTATCGTAACCGAGACCTCGCGGGCTTCACCAACCCCGCGCGGGCCCTCTACATGGCGGTCCGGGAGCTAGTCGAGAACTCCCTCGACGCGGCCGAGCTCGCGGGGATGCTCCCCGACGTCTACGTCAGGATCGCCGCGGACAACGTCGCGGGCGAGAACGCAGAGCCCAGGGCGTACCGGGTCACGGTCGCCGACAACGGGCCGGGGGTCGACCCCCACCACGTCCCGCGCGCCTTTGGGAAGGTCTTCTACGGGTCCAAGTACGTCCTCAGGCAGTCGAGAGGGATGTTCGGGATGGGTGGGACCATGGCGGTCCTCTACGGTCAGATAACGACCAACAAGCCGGTCAAGGTCACGACGTCGGTCGACGGGAAGACGAGGCACATCTTCGAGATGCTGATCGACATCGGGGAGAACAAGCCCATAATACTCAGAAAGGACGTCGAGGAGGGCGTCGGGAAGACCGGGACGAGGGTTGACGTCACCCTCGAAGGGGACTTTACTAGGTCCGCCCAGAAGATCAACGAGTACTTCAAGCAGACAGCGCTCGTCGCGTCGTATGCCAACCTCACTTTCGTCGACCCTATCGGGAGGATAACGACCTACGAGAGGGCGACAGAGGCGCTCCCCCCGCCCCCCAAAGAGACCCTCCCCCACCCTCACGGGGTGGATGTCGAGGCGTTCAAGCGGATGGTGAAGCTCAACGAGGAGAAGACGATGAAGCGGTTCATGACCGTCCACTTCCACCGCGTCGGCGACAAGATCGCGGAGAAGTTCCTCAACGAGACTAAGATCAAGCTCGACCTCCCCCCCGACAAGCTGACGAACGAACAGGTGGTCACCATCGTCGACTCGCTCCAGAGGTTCCAGGACTTCCTACCTCCGGACTCGTCTTGCCTCTCGCCTGTGGGCGAGCAGATACTCCAGACCGGGATAGTCAAGGAGCTCGAGCCTGAGTTCTCCACGGTGGTCATGAGGCCGCCCTCGTCGTACTCGGGCTTCCCGTTCCTCATCGAGGTCGGGCTTGCCTACGGAGGGAAGGTGATCGAGCCAGGGAAGAAGCTTCTCAGGTTCGCGAACCGGATACCCCTCCTCTACGACGAGAGCAGCGACGTCTCCTTCAAGGTCATGAACGAGGAGATCGACTGGAGGAGGTACCACGTCCCGGACGAGGCCCCAGTCGCGGTCATCACGCACATCTGTTCTACCAAGGTCCCCTACAAGACGGTCGGGAAGGAGTACATCGCGGACAGGGAGGAGATAGAGTCCGAGATCAGGAACGCGATGAGGGAGGCACTGCGGCGCCTCAGCGTCTTCCTCTCGAGGAAGGGCAGCGCGGAGGCCGTCCAGAAAAGGATGAACATCTACGGCAAGTACCTCCCGTTGATAGCGCAGTTCTCGACGGAGCTGGCGGGCCAGAAGCAGCTGCCAAAGTACAAGCAGCTCCTCCGCGAGGAACAGGCAGAGGCCGAAGAGTCAGAGGAGGCGGGAGCTGGCGAGCCGATGGAGATCGAGGTAACCCAGGACGGGAGCAAGCGTGGTCAAGCAAAAATCGAAGACTACAGCTGAAGCGAGGAAGGACAAGGTCGAGAAGGCCCTCAACGAGATGGGCCAGAAGATCTACGACGACCTGGACAAGGGGCAGTTTCCGAGCATCACCTTGGCCAGCAGGTCGGTCAAGAACATAGTGTACGACAGGAAGCTCGCCCAGTTCATACTGGGCTCGAACTCCGTTAGGCGGACCGCCGGGAACATAAAGCACATCCGGCCGTTCACCCAGCTCCTGTGGCTCGCCTTTTTCTCCAGGAAGCTCGTGGACGAGAAGAAGACGTCCACTCTCAGGGACGTGTACTACTCGGCGCAGGCGTTCGACGTGGAGTTCATGGACCAGGCGGAGTCGGACGAGCTCATCACGGACCTCGAGGTCGTACTCGGGGCGGCGAGGGAGGAGTTCAACGTCTTCCCCGAAGAGAGGAGCGCCATCTTCGGGAACCTCACCGTCGAGTACACGGTGCCCGGGTACGAGGGGAAGCAGCTGGACCTCTCGTCCCACCCCGACGGGGTGATGATCGGCCCGGCCCTGACTACCGCCGAGTTCGCCAACACGGACGCGGAGATGGTGCTAGCGATCGAGAAGGGCGGCCTCTTCACGAGGTTCATCGAGGAGAAGGTCCACAAGAAGTACAAGGCCATCCTCGTGAACACCGCGGGGCAGCCCCCGAGGTCGACGAGGTACCTCCTGAGGAGGCTCCATCAGGAGATGAAGCTCCCCATCGGGATACTCACCGACGCCGACCCTTGGGGGGCCCATATCGCGATGGTGATCAAATCGGGCTCAGCAAATGCGGCTCACCTCAGGGACCTCACGACACCTTCTGGGGTCTGGTTGGGCGTATGGGCAAGTGTCACCAAGGACGAGCCGGTCTTCGTAGAGCGGAATGGTTACATTAGAAACGAAGAGATCAGCAAAATCTATGATTCGGTCGTTGGGCCGACGGCAGGGATGCTCGCGAGCGGGTCTATCCGGGCAGCGTCGTGTTCGGAACATGGCGAAGTAAGGGTTGACCCGGTTGGTGTGGTAACTAAGCACAGGTATCACGGGGACATCTTCGAGATTCGAACTCAAGGCGGATACACAGTGAAGACCACCGGAAGCCACAGCATCCAGATTTTCAACCAGTCGACCTGCGAACTTGAGAGCTCAAGGGTGGATTCCGTGAGAAAAGGCGACATTGTAGCCGCGTGTCTACGACTTCCCGACAGGCAAGACCTGACTCGAATCAATCTAGCCGAGTTGATCCTCTCAGAATGCCCTGAGCTAGCCGGTGAGATATTCGTAGAGGGCGAAGAAGCAAACCAATTCTCGGACGAATTGCGGGCGAGATACAACAAGAAGATCCTCAGGAACCACTTCTACCAGGTACTCAAGCGAGGCAAAGTCAAGTTGTCATATTACCAAGCCGAGGGCAAGATCCCTCAATCAGGCCGCCTCCGTCTCCGATTCTCAAGCAACGAGCTCCCCGTCATAATAGACGACATGCCAGATTTCGCTCGTCTGTTGGGATATTATGCCGCTGAAGGGGGACTGTCAAACGGCACCAAAGGAGGAGGCTGTGAGCTGACTTTCAATCTGGAGGAGACAGGATACGTGGCAGATGCCAGCATGTGCATATCCAAGACTCTAGGCGTCAGAGCTAGGGTTGAGCGCAGAGGTCATTCCAAGAGAATACGTTTCGGAGGCACATTGCTCGCACGGATACTTTCCCTCGTATTGAAGGCGGGACTCGGCGCGCACGATAGGCAAGTTCCCTTCGTCATGTTCAACGTTCCTGACGAAGCAAAGAGAGAATTCCTTAGGGGATACTTCAGAGGAGACAGGATGATAAACTACAACGAGAATACAAGGCTCTCTGCAAAAACTGTGAGCAGGAAGCTGGCATCTGACCTCGTAGTGATCCTGAAACAGCTAGGATGTGTCGCCTCCGTTTGGAAATCTGGAGATGCATTCGTGGTAGCGTGCGCAAACACAGAATCAATCAGAGGATTGGTCGAAGAACTCTGCCACAGGTATGTCGACGTGAGGTCAGACCTAAGGTCGCTTCCCGGTCAACCGCTCTACTCTCTTAGGGACTCGATAAAGGAGCTCGCTGCGCCAGGCAAGAAGACTGAGGTGCACACTGAACTGTTCACCGGTGCTGGAAAGTCGAGAGTTGGATTCGACCGAGTGGAACGCGCCTTGCAGATGATTCAGATGCCGCCTCAAGACATCAGGCTAAGGCGACTCCTTTCTTTCATGGAAAATGGAATAGCGCTCGTGCCCATTACTGAGATAAGAAATCTAGGGAAGAGCACTGACTTTGTGTATGACCTC
>Ga0307477_10001989_pt1 | contig 16215 bp, 19 predicted proteins | sample atmos_gasesECM2C_FD_203316 | JGI IMG/M metagenome (GOLD analysis project Ga0307477, IMG submission 203316) | Hardwood forest soil microbial communities from Morgan-Monroe State Forest, Indiana, United States - atmos_gasesECM2C_515 | ecosystem: Environmental > Terrestrial > Soil > Temperate...
ATTGTGACGGACGGGGGCAGCCACCTGACGGCGTACGTGGACAACACGCTGGTGTACACAAACAGCGCCCTGAACCTCCAGTTCACCAGGCCTTTCATGATGTTCCTCGAAGTCCAGACATCCTACGCGGGCCAGGAGCTCTTCGGGACCTTCACGAACTTTTACCTTACGACCACATCCGGGGTCTCTGTTAATGCCCTCCCCAGCGGCGCCTCGACAGTCAAACTGGTCCAATCGGGGACAACTCTCGCAAGCGTCATCGTCACGGGAAGTTCTGCCATCCTGGACATTGGGCAGTACACCTTCCCACTCTCTGCCCAGATAGTGGTTCAGGCGGCAGACGGGAGTACCCTGGTCTCATCAGACGTGCTCGCCTGGGGGGGAGACGTCTACACGTTGCAGTAGAGAGCAGAATATCCGCGGTTGGTACCCCCGGTTAGTTCCAGAATCAAAACCGCTTCGAGTCCCTTCGGCCCACTCCAGTTTTCAGTCGCAAGAGGGGACGACTTTGAATTACTTAATAGACACAGCGCCCTCCATCCTTACGAGTTGGCAAAGTACGAATGCTGTGGCCTGCCGTATCAGGATTCTCAGGCTCTGACCGACCATGTCAGGGCGGATCATCAAGTCAGTCAATTCGACGTAAGCCTCGCCTGCTGCGGGACGACGTTTCCTGAATCGAAGCAACTGAGTCGGCACATGAAGGCCGTCCACAACATTCCGATGGAAGTCCAAGTCTGACTCGTAAAGCGGCCAGCTCACGGCATTCTTGTAATTCTCTTCTTCCCAGGAGATGCTCAGCCGCCTGATGTTGACCTCGCTCTAGATTCTGGCCCGCGTATGACCGCCCCTCCGCAGAGATGACGCTTCCAGCTGCTTTGGCCACGAGGTCATCGCGTTCTCCCAGAAGTTTTCGAACAGGTCTACGCACCAGTTCTGAAATGCCCCCTCGTGGCCGAGAAAGCCGCAGCTGAAATCTGATCTGCCGGACTCATCTGGGAAGACTATGCCGCCCAACTTCTCGTTCACGGCGAAAGAGATCTTGATCTTGTCGGCGAACCTGATCTCTGCCCTGGGTCCGAGTATGTTCCTTCCGAGCTCATAACAGGTCGGCGTTACGTCCGCCTGAAATATCGCCCGCACCGACATGGTCTCCGGCAGGTCCCTCTTCAGGGACCACGGGAGCGGCTGGTCGACCACCCAGTAGAAGTACTCTCTCGCCATCCCAAGGAGATGCTGGCACTCGGTTATCACATTCGTGACATGGTCGACGTAGCTGTTCTGAGCAAGGTCTCCGATCCTCATCAGGAGGTCATTCGGGAGCGACGAGATGTCATGCTTGAGAAAGTAATCCCTGTGCTCCGCGACGAACCCCAGAGACGGCGTGAGGTCGAGGATAACCCTCCCGAAAAGCGTAAGCTTGTAATTGCCCGAGGCACCCTTCTCTATCAGCCCGCCCTCTGCGAGGCGGCCTAGGTGCTTGGATGTCTCCTGGACGCTGGCACCCAGGCGGCCAGCAAGGTCTGTCATCCGAAGGTCGCCGTTCTCAAGGTCAGAGAGCAGTTTCATCCTGTCGCTGCTTGCGAGGAGGAAGAGGACCTCGCCGAGCCTTTCCATTCGCCCCGGAAAAGGCTCGGTCTCGATATCAACGTTATGGTTGAACTTCAACGCGATTGTTGAGGACGGTTAATCTCCCTTTCTCGCGTCTGTGTCAGCCATGAGCAACCAACAGGTAGGGACGGAACGGAAGACGGTCGACCCAGAGAAGCTTAACCAGTTTTTGGGCAAGTTCGTGGGCGATCTTGGGGCCGCGTTACATGCGCCTACAGTGATAGTCGGCGAGAAGCTCGGCCTTTACAAGGCGATGGCGGGAGCCGGCGAGCTGACGTCGAGAGAGCTTGCCGCCAAGACGGGGACTCACGAGAGATATGTCAGAGAGTGGCTCGCCGCCCAGGCCGCGTCCGGATACGTGGCATTCGACCGCCTCTCCAACAAGTACTGGCTGACGCCAGAGCAGGAGACCACACTCGCCGACGAGAGCAGCCCTGCGTACCTGCCTGGAGCCTTCTACATTGCCGCCTCGGTCTTCAGAGACGGGCAGCACATAGTCGAGGCCTTCAGAACTGGGAAAGGCGTCGGGTGGGACAAGCACAGCCCTGACCTATTCAGGGGAACCGAGATGTTCTTCCGTCCAGGGTACGCAGGGAACCTGGTCTCATCGTGGATTCCTGCTTTGGAGGAGGTCAGCGCGAAGCTCCAGAGGGGCGCGAAGGTCGCCGACATCGGATGCGGCCACGGGGCCTCGACCATCATAATGGCGAAGGCCTACCCTAACTCGACCTTTGTCGGATACGACTACCATGAGCCATCGATCGTCGCCGCCAGGGCAAGAGCGAAAGAGGAGGGGCTCGGCAGCAGGGTCAGGTTCGAAGTAGACTCTGCCTCCTCTTACCAGGAGAAGGATCTGGACTTGGTGACAGTCTTCGACGCCCTCCACGACATGGGCGACCCCGCCGGCGTCGCGGCGCACATCAGGAGCTCTCTAAAACCTGATGGCACCTGGATGATAGTGGAGCCCTTCGCGAACGAGACCGTCGCCGAGAACCTGAACCCCGTGGGCAGGATCTTCTACAGCGCCTCGACCATGATATGCACGGGCGCCTCTCTCGCCCAGGAAGTCGGCGTCGCTCTGGGAGCGCAAGCGAGCGACTCCAGACTACGAGAGCTTGTCCTACGAGGAGGGTTCAGCAAGTTCAGGCGGGCGACTCAGACGCCCTTCAACAGGGTCTTCGAGGCAAGGCCCTGATCATCGCTGCGCGGAGAACGAAGTGGATCGTGGGGCCCTGTTCCCTGGCAGGCTCAAGCCCCTTCCGAGGTGGGCGAGATCGGTGTTCAGCCCACCGCTTTCTTCACCAGCGCGCCGATCCTCGCCTCTTCGGCGGCGGTCAACCCCTTCAGCGCGAAGGCGACTGGCCACATGGAGCCCTCGTCGAGGTTCGCCTTGTCGCTGAAGCCGAGCGTCGCATATCTCGACTTGAACTTCTTCGCGTCTTGGAAGAAGCAGACTACTTTGTCGTCCTTGGAATACGCGGGCATCCCGTACCAGAGCCTAGGCGTAAGGGATGGCGCGCTGGCTCTGACGATTGCGTGTATTCGCTTGCCCATGGCACGGTCCGGTTCAGCCATCGCGGCAATCTTCGCGAGCACGACGCTTTCCCCATCCGCGCCCTCCGCTGCGGCCTTCTGCTCTTCGATATAGCTCCTCATTGCGGCTTTTTCCTCGTCTGTGAATCCCTTGAACTTCTTGCCGGTTGCGGTTGTGCTCTTGGCGGGCTCCTGCGTCCTCTTCTGTGCAGGTTTCATGGAGTCCATTCGTCTTCTTGAGATTAAATATCTTTCACGAGCTCTCTGAACCCGCACCCTCTCATCCGCAGTCTTGGTGATTACTTCTGGTGAGGAAGAAGGTTCAAATTTGCAAGCCATGACGCAGCGCCTATGATCAAGGGAGCTAACGTCACCCTAATCGTGAGCAGCGTCGAAAAGGCAGTCAAGTTCTACACCGGCACCCTCGGATTGAAGCTGAAGGCCCAATATGGCGATCAATTCGCTGAGGTCGCAGCCCCAGGCACGACCATCGCGTCGCACCCTCCCATCAAGAACGGACCAAAGCCTGGTAATTCCGAGAGCATGTCGATCGGCTTTGCCGTGGAAAAGCTGGACGCGGCGGTCGACGAGCTCAAGAGAAAAGGGGTGGTGTTCTCACGTATCGCGGACGACACGCAGGTGAGGCTGGCATTATTCACCGACCCGGATGGGAACCCGCTCTATCTCTCGCAAAGCAAGTGGGGGTAGGCCTTCATCGGTGGGATTCGCGACGGGACAGGCAGACGAAAATCCGTCAGGGTCTTGAGCGTTCCAGCAAGATCTCCCCGAACGCCCGCCTAAAGTACTCGGTAGATTTGGACAGGCTCGCCCTCCCCTCGCGCGTGAGCTCGTAAACCAGGTTTCGACCTTCGGGGCGTGCCTCCACCAGGCCCCTCCTTGAGAGCTCTTTCAGCGCCGGATAGATCGTCCCCGGGTTGGGTCTGTCACCCTTGCGCTTTCCAATCTCGGTGGCAATCTCCTGCCCGTACATGGGGCGTCCGGAGAGCAGCCAGAGTATCATGAACGACAGCATGCCGCGCATGTCGCACATGCCCGCTTCCTCGCCTTTCTCCTTGTCTCTCGGCACAGAGATATCTCCGGGCTTTCTGTTATAAGTATGTGGGACATCCCATAATCTTATTTCTGGCCCCGACTGCGCCAAGATCTACGCAATAACAGGAAGATAGTTTTCGTTGGCAAGGCGACTCAGTGTCGGGGATTCGGCGCCTGAGTTCGTGCTCCCCTCGCAGACCGGTGAGCGCGTGGATCTAAGAGAGAAGCTAGGGAAGAACGAGATCGTCCTGTACTTCTATCCCAAGGACAATACTCCCGGGTGCACGGCCGAGGCCCGCGCCTTCCGAGACAACTACAACTTGTTCAGGGAGTTCGGGGCAGAAGTGATAGGAGTGAGCTCTGACTCGGTCGAGTCCCACCAGGGTTTCGCCACCGGGTGCGAGCTGCCGTTCACCCTCCTAAGCGACGTGGGAGGCAAGGTTCGCGAGCGCTATTCCGTCGCCTCCTCCTTCGGACTTCTTCCAGGCAGAGTCACCTTTGTGATAGACAAGAGGGGGATAGTGAGGCATATCTTCTCATCCCAGATGAATCCCAGAAAGCACGTCGACGAGGCGGTCAGCGCTTTGAGGTCGATCAGAGCCGAGGAAAGCAAGCAGAAGAGCGGATGAAACCGGTCGCAACATGACCGAGTCTCATACCGAAGCAAAAAAGATGCAGGAGGGGCTTCGGGCTCAGGCAGCTGTTACCTGAGCCGTCTGGAAGCCCTCTCCGTCCAGTCTGATGGTGTAGCTGGTGCCTGAGTTGGCGCCGATGATGAGGTTCTGCCCGTGCTGGCCGTTGTCTGTCTTGATTCCGATGACACCGGTGAAGCTGAGGGTGATGGACTGACCCGCCTTCAGGGTGACTGTAGACGAGCCCACATGGTCGCTACCGTCGCCGAAGAGGGGCGCAAGGGTTGTGGCGTTCACCTTGAACGGGATCGTGTCAGGGTGATCCTGGGCGCCGTTCCGGGAGTTGCAGCCTCCCTGCCCTTCTCCTTTGCCCTGGCCCTGACCCTGGCCGTGTGCGCTGCCGGTCTGGCCGGGAGGGTTCCCTTGGTTGCCGTGGCTCGAAGAGGTGGTTGTCGTGGTCGACGTCGTCGACTTGGACGATGAAGACGTCGAAGTCGAGCTTGTCGTCTGCGCGCACGCGATGGAAGGAGCTCCGCTCGAGCTGAAGTTCCCATGGAGCGTCAGCCCGAAGATGGTGGCGTTGGAGGTGCCCTGGTTCTTCAGGGTGACCGAGAACGTCGTCTTGTTCCCAGCGGTGTGGAGAGTGGCCGCAGTGATCGTCACGTTGGCCATGACCGTCTTCTGGGCGCTGTCGAGGTCGGTCTTGTCGTTCTGGTCCAGCTGAGTCTTGGTCCCCACCTTCTCCTGGCCCTGGCTGGCGCCTGACTTTACTATGGCCGTCGCGCTTGGGACGAGCACGTAGTAGCTCACCGCGCCGCCGGTGGAGTTCGTCGCGTCCACCTCGACCAGGGTCGGACTCAGGTCGAGGAGCGCCGCTGACCTGGTCTGGTTGATAACCTGACCTCCCTTTATTGGGACGACGAGTTGGCTGGAGAGGATTGTCACAGGGAAGGTCTGACCGTTCACCGTAGCGCTAGCCGAGGAGATGACGAACTTGAGGGAACTCACGGTGGAGCCTGCCGGGATGTTGGTCGACCCGATGGTTTGACTGACGTTGACTAGAGAGAGAAGGTTGACAGTGCCCGATGCGATCACCGGGACAGAGGCAGAGGTGCCGTTCGCATACTTGACTTGGATCGTGATGCTGCTATATGTCACGTTGAGCTGGGTCGTCCCCGCCGGAACTGTGGGCGGGTCTGTCAGCAGGACTAGGAAGTTACCTGGCGGCTGATTCGCCTGCTGGCTCGTGCTCGAACCGGCCGACCCGTTGGAAGTAGTCTTTCCTGGATTGTTGACCAGGTATGGGTTGGCGATGATTGCGACCGCGATGATCGCGAGCGCAAGTGCCGCCGCCCCTACACCGTATTTCATTGACTGTCTTGAAGCCATTTTTTCGTCGAGGCATGTTTCGCGCCAGAGATTATGATGCTATCATCTTGAAAGGGGTTTCAACGCTCTTGAAGAGAGGAATTCCTGCAATTCTTGGCTTGACACCGCTGAATTGCTCCAATTTCTGGGTCCCTATTCGCCGACCAGCTTCCGCCAGAGCCTGAGAGTCTCATACCAGAGGGCTGCCACCATGCCTGCTGACACCGCGACCAGATAGTCGGAATAGCCTAACGAGTACAAGGTCTCGAACGAGAAGAACGCTGTCAGGATGGTGAAGAGCACCGTAAAGAAGAATAGCTGAGGGACGATCGTCGAGCCTATCTTCGAGTACCCTTCGAGGATCTTCGTGGACGACTCGCCAGTCGCGAGGTACTTGCCTATCTCGTCCTGCCTCGCATAGCCGGAGGCGACCAGCTTCCCAAGATGGTATGAGGCCAAAGACGGGGTCGAGAGGCCGATGCCGCGCTGGACCTCCCGCAACTCGGATGGCCCGTTCTTCACCAGATACACGAAGACTCTCAGCGTGTTCCCCCTTATCTCGTCCGAAACTGGCATCTCGAACATCAGGCACACGTCAGCAATATAACGTAGTCCCCTTCGCCGGCTTTATGAGAAGTCCAGAGTGGCGCGGAAGACTCTTCGACATGAGTGTTCCTGTGGTATGAGCGTCAGAATTCTTAGCGCAGGCAATTAATGCTTTCTCACCATTGGACCCGCAAGGAAGAAAATGTCCTACCACGAAAGAAAAAGTTCCTCTCTAGCAGCGCTACCAATCCTAGCAACACTCGTCATGACCGTCGGAGCCTTCTCTTTCAATCCTGCCCATGCAGACACTCAGACCTACGGGGGCAGCGCTACCGTGCTCTCCTTATCCAGTATGCTTGGGTCGCAGTCATTCGGCGCCACCCTGAGCCTGAATTCATCAGGGGGTTTGGTGAGCGCCCCGATGTCAGAGGTCCAGAACAGCCTCGCCAGCGCTGAGATGCTGACCTCCTCGTCCCTCGGCCTCGGGCAGCAAGCCCAGAGCGAAGCCGCCACAGGCAACGTCGTCCTCCTCGCCGGAACCCCCGCCGAGGTCGACCTAGACTTTGCCATGTCCCAATCCTACGCAACGTGCAGCGGAGTCCAAGGCAACGCGCAGCTCGGAAACCTTACCGTCGGCGGACAGACGGTCGGGGTGACCGGTGCTGCGAACCAGCAGTATAGCGTTCCCGGAGTCTTGAGCCTGGTGATCAACGAGCAGACGCTCGCCCCATCCGGCATCACCGTGAACGCCCTCGACCTAACCACACCGACCGGGATCCAGATCCTGGTCGACAGCGCCTCTAGCTCGATCTCCTGCTCGCCCCTCGGAGGCCTAACCTCCGTTCCAGGAGGCAACCTCCGGGTCCTGCCAGACCACGGCGTCGTTGGCACCCCAGGCTGCATCGACTTCACCACCGGCGGAGGATGGATCACGCCGCCTGCCCCGTACACCGGAGGCAAGGCGACCTTCGGGTTCGTCGCCGGCTACAAGAACGGCGGGCCCACCAACCCCAGGGGAGAGGTCGAGTACCACGACCATACCAGCGGCCAGTTCAACATCCACTCGCTAGACGTCCTCTACTACCAGTGCGGCCCGTACAGCAACTCGAGAGTCTTCGGTGGAGATGCAGAACTGAACCACGTCTCGGGCTACTGCTATGAGGTCTACATCCAGGACAACGGAGAACCAGGCCACGGGGCCGACTACTTCGCAATCTGGCTGTGGTCAACCGCGAGCAATCCGGGAATCAACTGCGGCTCCTCCGCGTCCGTCGTGAACTACAACGCGATGTACGCCAATGGGAACTACCTAGGCGGCGGCAATATCGAGATCCACAAGTGACTGGGTATCGGTTCGCCGCCCTCCCCCATTTTTTAGAGAAATTCTTGGCAACTGTCTGGAGCAAAGGCCGCCTCCGTGGTGGAAATATGACCTCCCAAGGCTCAGTTGTAGAGGCTAGAACAGGCATTTTCAAATAAGGGCAGCTCACGGCTCGGGAGCAGACCGGCGTTTTGAGACCCAGCCGCATCATCGCGAACATACTCGGCCCGATGCTTTTCGTCCAGGTCATCCTCGGTGGAGGCAGCGCTTTTCTCAGGTTTCCCATAGCGCTGCACCTGCTCTGGGGGATCGCAACGTTCGCCGTGCTCATCGCGGCGACCGTGCTCGGTTTCAAGGACTATGGGTCCAGTTCCAACATGTTCAAGATCGGGGCGGTCGCGATCGTCATCTTCATCCTCCAAGGCATCCTCGGCTTGATTTCCTTCAGCTCGAATGTTGCCATAGTGGTCCACCTCACAAACGCGTTCGTCCTGGCCGTCCTCGTGACATACATGATCAGTTTCGCAGACAGCCTCGACAAGAGGGCGAAGACTCAGGCGCCGATGCCCGAGCAGCCCCAACCCAGCGGCTGAAAATCAAGTTCCACGTCGTTCTCACGCTCAGCCGATTCCCCGATACGCTGCGCCCACGAAGCCTGAGAGGTCCGCCTCCGCAGACGACAGCGACAATGGAGAGACTACGTGGACCAAAATGTAGACGTTCCCTTTCGTGCAGACCCCGGTCGCGACCGCCCCGTTTCCGTCCGGGTCTGTCTCCCCGAACCCATAGCAGAGGCCGTAGTGCGAGTACCCTGCGAGCGCCGAGGTGGCGTCCGTGTAGCCAGGCAGGCGCATAGCGTTGGAGACGACGCTCTCGATGTATGCCTGGGCCGAGGTCGTGCCGTTGAAGACCAGTATTGTCATGTTTGCCAGGTCCCCTCCCTGGGCCGAGAAGACCCCGTATGCCCCGCTGACAAGGCCCTGCTCGCTCGGGCTGACCTGCCTCGACGAGCCGAGCGCGTATCCGGCTGGCGCATAGGTGGCCGCGTCCGCGACCACAGAGGATGCGAGGAGGTCGAACGAGGTGCTTGTCGTCGCCGACGAGTTACCGACGTTCCCTGGTGCAGGCGCGAAGGCTCCCACCTCGAGCAGCAGGGCGAGCAACACGACCGACGCGACCGCTGCCGTGACGAGATACCATCTCGCTCTCGTACCGGCGCCCTCGCCTCGGAACAGCTGGCTCACGCCTCTCGACCCGCCTCCCTGTTGAAGCCCGCCATAAGCCTAGCACCGTTGCCTCCGACCCAGAGCGCCACTTTCAGCAAGATAGGCGCTTAAATCACACGCCCCCCGACGTAGGCGGATTGGACGAACATGACCACAAGGGGGTAATTTCAAAGGCCAGGAAGCAGCTCGCGGACGTCTTCGAGGAGTCGGAACAGTCTGTCTACATCTACCTCGACGACGTCAACAAGGCCTGCAACGAACGGTTCGCGTCCCTCTTGGGCTACGGCTCCCCCAAGGAGTGGGCATCGGTGAAGGAGAACTTTCCCGAAGCCTTCGTCTCCCCGAAGCACCGGAGAGCCCTAGTCTCCGCGTACCAGGACGCGATAACCAGCCTCGTAGGCTCCACTATCTCCGTCAACTGGAAGAAGAAGAAAGGGGGCGAGGTCGCGACCACGACCATCCTCGTCCCGGTCGTCGTAGACGGGCACAGGATGGCCCTCCACTTCATCTCTCCGTCCTGATCGAAAGGCGGGACCCGTGGCAAGGAGCTTCCACGTCGGTGTCTCCGGGTTCAGCTACCCCCGTTGGAAGGGGAAGTTCTATCCCAAAGAGACGAAGAGCGAAGAGTTCCTCTCCTACTACGCCCAGCACCTTGGCAGCGTGGAGGTCAACAGCTCCTTCTACGCCTCGCCAAAGGCCGAGGTGGTGAAGGGCTGGTCGGAGAGGACCAGCGAGAAGTTCCGCTTCGCATTCAAGGCTCCCGGGCAGATCACCCACGTCCTGAAGCTCGGGAAGGGCTCCGTGGAGTCGGCAGAGAGGTTCTCCAAGACGCTGGACGCCCTTGGTCCCAGGCGCGGCCCAATCCTCTTCCAGCTGCCTCCCTTCTCGAAACAGGACCCAAAGCTGCTGGAGGGGTTCCTCTCGGAGACCTCCGCGATCAAGGACCGGGTCTTCGAGTTCAGGCACGAGTCTTGGTTCGACGACTCCATCTACCAACTACTGGAAGGGCAGGGCGTCGCATTCTGCATAGCCGAGACAGATGAGGCGAAGCCGGTGTTCCAGGTCACCGGAGGACTGGCCTACTTCAGGCTGAGAAAGGAGGCTTACAATGCGAAGGAGATCGATTCATGGGCCGGGAAGATCGGCAAGGTGTCGAAGGATTCCCGGGAGACCTATGTATACCTCCGACACGACGAGACCGGAGAGAACGCGCTCCTCGCCCAGAAGCTCTCCAAAGAGCTGTCTGACTGAACGCGAAACAAAGAAAAACCGTTAAGCGAAGGCGGCTTGGGCCCGCGGAGCCTTGAAGATCGGGATCCTTGGCGCGGGCAACATCGGCGGGACTCTGGCCAAGGACTGGGCACGCGCGGGGCACGCGGTCTTCCTCAGCTCCAGGCACCCGGACGGCCTCAAGAGACTCGTGAAGGATGTCGGGAACGGGGCCAAGGCGGGCACCCTCGAAGAGGCGGCGAAGTTCGGGGACGTCGTCGTCCTGGCGATCCCGTGGACGAGCAAAGAGGGCCTTCCGAGGCCGGGCCTCCTCAAGGGGAAAGTGGTCATCGACGCCATGAACCCCTACTCTGATCTGGGGAAGGTCATGGACCTGGGCGAAACCACATCGAGCGAGGAGGTCGCGAAGCTTCTGCCTGGCGCGCGCCTCGTAAAGGCGTTCAACACCATGTCTGGGGACGACCTGCGCTCAGGAGCGTTCAGGTCTGGGCCCGAAAGATGGACGATGTTCCTCGCAGGGGACGACAAGGAGGCCAAGCGCACGGTCTCTCGTCTGGTAGAGGACATCGGGTTCGTCCCGATGGACACTGGTTCGCTCATAGATGGGGGACGACTGCAAGAGCCCGACTCCCCCCTCTACCCGAAGCCCTTGACCGAGAAGCAGGCGAGGGCTCTGCTCCGTTCGCTCAAGACCTAGGGGTCTCGGCCGCCTACTTCGGATGGCTGTACTTGTGAGGGTCCTTGTCGAAGGTCGCCTTGCAACCCGCCGAGCAGAAGTAGAACGTCCTTCCCTCATGCTCTGATTTCAGTTTCGTCTTCTTCTCGTCTACCATCATCGCACAAATCGGGTCTTTCATCACGACGATTCGCCTAGATAGGAACCGTCCTCCTGCTATATCAGAATTAACGTTCTGCGTGCAGCCACTGGTTTAAGGGTCGCCTCGTGACGGACATATCGAGAGTTGACGCGACCTTAGCAAAAGACGCGGTCTGTGGAATGCTCGTCGACGAATCCACATCGGAGCTGAAGGCCGAGCTGAGAGGCGTCACCTACTACTTTTGCAGCGAGACGTGCCTGCATGAGTTCTTAGCTCCGGAGAAGGAGTTCCGCAAGCTCAAAGCGGAAGTCCTCCTATCGGCGCTGCTCTCCGTCCCTATACTCTTCCTGACCTACATCCCATTGCTTCCTGGGCAGTCGTCTAACTACGTGCTCCTTGCCCTCGAGAGCCCCATCCAGTTCGTGGTGGGTTGGCGGTTCTACCGTGGGACGTACGACAGCATCAGGAACAGGATGGGGAACATGGACGTGCTCATCGCATTGGGGACTTCGGCTGCCTGGGCGTATTCAGCCGTCGTCACGGTCGCCCCCGGGTCCTTCCCCTTCTCGGGAGTCTACTTCGACACCTCCGCGGTCATAATCACCCTGATACTCGGAGGAAGGCTCCTCGAGCATGCGACGAAGAGCAGGGCTTCCGCGGCCTTGAGGAAGCTGGTCGACCTCCGACCAAGCGTTGCTCATAGGATCACCGAGGACGGAAGAGAGGGCGACGTCCCGGTAGAGGAGGTAAGGGTCGGCGACCTTCTGGTCGTGAGGCCCGGCGAGAAGATACCCGTGGACGCGTCGATCGTGGAAGGCCGGTCGGCCGTCGACGAGTCGATGATAACTGGCGAGAGCCTCCCAGCAGAAAAGTCAGCGGGAGAGGAGGTGATAGGCGCGACCATCAACAAGTCGGGCCTCCTGAAGCTGAGGGCGACCAAGGTCGGCCAGGACACGGCCCTCGCGCAGATAGTCAGGCTCGTCGAAGAGGCCCAAGTCGGTAGAGCCCCGGTACAGCGGCTCGCCGACAGGATCGCCTCCTACTTCGTCCCAGTGGTCGTCGTCGCTGCCGCGGTCGCGAGCCTCTCTTGGTTCTACATCGGGCACATCGGCCTCGCCTTCTCCGTCCTCGTCTTCGTCTCGGTGGTCGTGATATCGTGCCCCTGCGCCCTCGGGGTCGCCACCCCCGCGGCCCTGCTGGTGGGGACGAGCAAGGGAGCCCAGAGCGGCATCCTGATCAAGGGAGGGGAGTATCTGGAGCTCGCCGGGAAGGTCGACACTGTGGTCTTCGACAAGACAGGCACGCTCACCTTGGGGAAGCCCTCCGTCACCGACGTGGTCCCGACCAGCGGCCTCGGCCCCGGCGAGCTCCTCCGCCTGGCAGCCTCCGTGGAGAAGAGCTCGGAGCACCCGCTCGGGCAAGCGATCGTGAACGAGGCGAGGAACCGCTCGATCGCCATGTTGGAATCATTGGACTTCGAGGCGCTCCCGGGGAAGGGTGTGAAGGCGAGGGTCGATGGTCAGACGGTGACGCTGGGCAACAGGCGCCTCATTGAAGAGGTCAGAGGAGCGGACATCTCGAAGGTGGAGTCGCAATTAGAGGCGATGGAGCAAGAAGGCAAGACCGGGATGATAGTCGTCGCCGATGGCAAGGTCGCCGGCCTCATAGCTGTCGCGGATACGGTGAAGCCCTCCGCAAAGCGTGCCGTTGACACCCTGAAGAGGATGCGGATCGGAGTCGTCATGCTCACCGGGGACAACTCTAGGACGGCGGCCGCGATCGCCCAGAAGATAGGGATAGACAGGTACGTCGCCGAGGTCCTCCCCCAACAGAAGGAAGAAGCGATAGAGTCGTTGCAAAGGGAGGGGAAAGTAGTTGCGATGGTCGGCGACGGGATAAACGACGCCCCTGCCCTAGCAAAGGCCGACGTCGGGGTCGCGATCGGTAGCGGGTCGGACATCGCCAAGGAGGCCGGCGGGATAGTCCTGATCAGAGATGAGCTCCTGAACGTCCCGACAGCGATCGCGCTGAGCAGGAAGACGCTCTCGAAGATCAAGCAGAACCTCTTCTGGGCATTCGCCTACAACGTCGTCCTCATTCCAGTCGCCGCGGGGGCCCTCGTCCCGTTATTCGGGGCTCAGGTCTACGGCGTCCTCCCGTTCTTGGCCGCCGGTGCGATGGCGATAAGCTCCGTCACGGTCCTGACCAATTCACTGCTTCTCTTCAGATTCAAGTCTGCTCTCGGGAGTCACGATTAATTAGGCGCAAGAGAGGCGACCGGGAAGACCTGGGAAGTTGGTGAAACTCAGCCCGTTCGCTCTCATCAACAAGAGGGAGAGCAGGATAGTCGAGGAGATCAAGGGCTACTTCAAGATAATCCAGAGGACCGTGGACAGCTTCGTCGGGATGGTCAAGGCCATCGGCGAAGGCAACGACACGGAGGCCAAGAGATCCTTCCAAGCAATCCTCGACGGTGAGAAGGAGGCCGACGCGGTCCACAGGGCGATGAGCATGGAGATCGCCGAGGGGGCCTTCTTCGGAGGGATCAGGGAAGATGTCCTGAATCTCCTGGAGACGATGGACAGCATCCCGGACAGCGCGAAGGACGCCGCGAGGTTCCTCGAGTCAGAGGAGCGCCTGGACGACTTCGCCCTCTCGCTGCTCAGGTCCGACGAGATTGAGGGCTTCATCTCCAACCTGCAGCTCGCCGTCGCCGCTCTGGGGGAGCTCATCGCGGCCTTCGACCTCGGGAAGAAGGAGATGCTCCAGAGGCTCCCCCCGGTGGAGGACCGTGAGGAAGACGCCGACACCTTCAACGACGAGTTGTTGAAACGGCTCTTCAACTCGTCCTCGAACCCGAACCCCATCACTGTCATCCAGATGCGCGACTTTCTCTCCGTGGCTGACGACATCGCCGATTACGCTGAGGACTCCAGCGACGTGATCCTTGTCCTAGTTGCCAAGGGCTATGATTGAACCCCTCCTGCCCCTCGCCGGGATCCTCGCGTTCGTCTTCGGTTGGAACAACAGCTCCTTCCTGATCGGCAACATGCGGGCGTCGGGGACCCTCGGCGCAAGGGCGGCAGTGCTTGTCTCGGTGGTCGGCCTCCTCGTCGGGACGCTGGTGGAAGGGCCCCGCATGCTCAGGGGCCTGGACGGCTCTCTCGCCGCTGCCTCTCCCGAGACAGGCCTGGCCACCACATTCGCGCTCTCGATCGCTTTCACTGTCGGGCTCACACTGTTGAAGCTGCCCGCCTCCTTCAGTGGGATAATGGTAGGGTCCTTCGTGGGAGCGGCGACGGCCCTCGGGCTCGCCGTCAGCACGAACCAGCTCATCCTCATCGTCTCGTTCTGGTTCATCGGCCCCGTGGTGGCTGCTCTCGCTGCGTTCCTCCTCCGCAAGGCCGCCTCGAGGATCGTCTCGGGGCTCTCGCTCGTGGGGATGGACTCGTTCAGCCGGGTGGGCGTCATCGGCGGCTCCCTCGCCGTTGCGTTCGTGTTGGGGGCGAACAACATCGGCTTGATGGCGGGCACGGCCTCTGGGGGAGACGCAGCCGAGGGCACCGCGACCGCAGCACTACTCGCGGCGGTAGCTGTCGTCGGGACTGTGGCCTTCGGCAAGGGACGCGTCAGCGACACGATCGGCGACAGGATGCTGTCCCTGAGCCCCCAAGGCGTCTTCGCGGTGTTCGCCGGGGCCGCGTCCACGGTACTCGTGGGGACACTCCTTCAGGTCCCGATGTCGATAGGGGAGAGCGTCCTCGGGGGGATGTTCGGAGCTGCGTACTCTCAGCGGACTACCTTAATCAACCGCCGGGTCGCCTCCATCTCGATCGGCATGTGGTTGGTCACCCCGCTGATGGCCTTCGCCCTGGGGTTCCTCTTGACCCCGAGATGAATGACCCTCATTTGACTACGCTTCTCTTCTCGCCCTTAGGGAGGGTGGGATAGCGCATGTGCATGGCCTCGAGCGCCTCCACGATGATGGTGCAGACCGCGAGGTCGCGGAGCCACGGGTGGTTGGAAGGGACCACGTACCAAGGGGCATCGTCCGTCGTGGTCTTCTCCAACGCCTCCGCGTAGGCCTCTATGTACTCCGTCCAGTGTTCCCTCTCGGGGAGGTCGTTGACGCTCAACTTCCACTGCTTCGTGGGGTCCGCGAGGCGCTCCTTCAGGCGCCTCTTCTGCTCGTCCCGGTCGATGTGTAGGTAGAACTTCAGAACCGTCGTCCCCGACTCTAGCAGGAGCCTCTCAAAGTCCCTTATCTGCCCGTACCGCTCCTTCAAGACCTCCTTCGGGACGAGCCGGTGGACCTTCTCGACGAGGACCCCCTCGTAGTGGCTCCGGTTGAATATCGTCATCTCTCCGCTCTCCGGGACCTCCTTGTGGACTCTCCAGAGGAAGTCGCGCCCCAGTTCCTCGGGCGTCGGAGGGCCGAACTTCGCCACCTTGACGCCTTGGGGGTTCACCCCCTGGAAGACCCGCCTGATGGTCGCGTCCTTCCCGGACGTGTCCATCCCCTGCAGGACCACCAGGAGCCTGTGCTTGTGCTCCGCGTATAGCAGCTCCTGGAGGACGTCGAGCCTCTTGACGCGCTTCTCGAGCTCTCCGAGGCCCTCATCCTTGGTCCCCTTGAACCCGGACCTGTCCTCAGCGACCCGGCCGTCCAAGCGGGCCTTCTGGCCTGGCCTAAGCGCGTACCTTTCGAACCTGGACTTCATCTCTCGCTAACCAAGGCAGCGCCTCAGCTTGGCGGCCTGCATGAAGGCCTCGCTGGCACCCGGCCTGTCCCTCTCCATCATCGAGATCAGGAAGGTGTTGACGAAGTTCTCGTGCTTCCTCGTCGAGTTGTCTGAGGGCCCAAGGTGAACCTTCAA
>Ga0307477_10001990_pt1 | contig 16212 bp, 12 predicted proteins | sample atmos_gasesECM2C_FD_203316 | JGI IMG/M metagenome (GOLD analysis project Ga0307477, IMG submission 203316) | Hardwood forest soil microbial communities from Morgan-Monroe State Forest, Indiana, United States - atmos_gasesECM2C_515 | ecosystem: Environmental > Terrestrial > Soil > Temperate...
CCAGTTCACGTTCACATGGGCAATGATCCGCTTCGGAAAGTAGACAGTGATGAAGGCAACGTCCTCAACCCCGTTCAGATGTTTTTCACCGGTGGCCACAACCGCTTCAGGCTTTTCGCAAATCACGTGATCCATGATGGAAAGATCGTGAGGGGCAAGATCCCAGATGACATTGACGTCGTGCTGGAACAGGCCAAGATTGACGCGCAGGGAATCGTAGTAGTAGAGGTCGCCCAGTTCTCGCTTCTCCACCAGCTCTTTGATTTTTTTTACGGCACCGGTGAACAGGAAGGTGTGGTCCACCATGATCTGCAGATTTTTCTTCTCCGCCAGTTCGATCAGCTCTTCCGCCTGGGCAACGCTGCAGGTGAACGGCTTTTCGACGAACACGTGCTTGCCGTTTTCGAGCGCCCGCTTGGCCAGCTCGTAGTGCGTCCAGACGGGCGTTACCACCGCCACCAGATCTATATCCGTGGACGTCAGGACGTCATTCTCATCCACGCTGAACGGCATGGACGGGAACGCTTTTCGCAGACGATCCGCGCACTTGGGGCTCTTGTCGCACACCATCACGACCTGAGAGGAATCGTGGGTGTGAAAATTCCGAACGATGTTCGGTCCCCAATAGCCGTAACCAATTACACCGATGCGTATCATAGGGCCTTCACTTTCCAGGAGGGCTGCGTCGCTCTGCGGAGCGATCAGGCACGGGCAGACCAGCTTGAGACGGGAGATGAGATGTTAGACTTCGATCGCCGCTTCTCTGGAGGGACTGAGAGAAGCAGGCGGACACTGCAGCAGCAACAAGAAAAACGTGATGTAGCAAAACACAAGGCGATGGTGGCTCTGTGGTGTGGGGAGACGAAGAAGCTACTCAGTGAGCCCCTTCGCCGGTGAAGACGGCGCCGGGAGTCTGCGCCAGGATCTTCAGGTCGAGCCATATGGACCAAGCGCGCGCGTATTTCAGGTCCAGCCTGACCATGTCATCAAAGCGGGTGCGGCTGCGGCCCTTGACCTGCCACAATCCGGTGATTCCCGGCTTGATCTCAAGGACGCGACGGCGATGCCATTCTTTGTACGCCCGGTATTCATACGCGACCGGCGGGCGTGGGCCTACCAGAGACATGTTGCCCATCAGAACGTTCCAGAACTGGGGCAGCTCATCCAAACTCGTCTTTCTGATGAAATGACCAACTTTCGTGATCCGCGGATCGGCCTGGATTTTATACACCGGCTTTTGTGAATCTCCAGCCGCATCGCCGTCAACCTGGCCGGCGATAAACTGGTTCACATACGCTTCGTGGATCTTCGAATCACAGTCGGTGCGCATCGACCGGAACTTCAGCACCTTGAACGTTTTTCCATATTGCCCGAGGCGTTCCTGACGGAAAAGTACGGGGCCCTTGGAAGTCCACTTAATCGCCGCGGCGATCAGCGCGAACACCGGAGCAAAGAAAAGCAATGCGGCGGCACTGCCAATAATGTCCATGGCCCGCTTGATTCCCAGCTGGAATTTTTGCCGTTCTTCCCGGCGCGGCAGCTCGGGATAGAGCGCGATATTTGCGGAGTGATCCTCATCGGCTTCGGCCATCTCCTCGGGGAAAAAGTGGAAGGAAACGGAGCTGCCGGCTGACTTATCTTTCCCGAGGACGTTTTCGAAGACAGCCCGCAGCTTTTCGAGGAAGCGCTCCCGGATCAGCTTTGGCTGGGCTTCGCCCAACTCGGTACCGATGATACCGACGAGGCTGTTTTCGACATACCAGCCGATAATGTCAGTCTCTCTGGTGGAATCCGAGATCTCTGCCGCGATCTTCTGTACGATGCGGGCGCTGCGACCGCCGGCAATGATGCGGCTGATGTCCACAAGCACCAGGACAAACCGCTTCTGAGTTCTTTCAGCGCGGCGGCGTTCCAAATACAACATGGATACGAATGAGTCTTCGTTGAGAAGAATCCGGGCGGGGGCATTCTCCATTTGCGGAACGGAAACATGGGCCTTGACTTCGAGTCTCCGGGGAACGTTCGATTCAGGTACTGCGGTGTTTGTTGCGTTCATCTCTCTTCTTTCAGGGGCGGGGCCTAGAGTTTGAAACTGGACTTCGACAATCAGTAGCTTGTGACCGGCAGTCTGAGCGGCTTCTCGGCGAAGTCCCTTACGGCTTGTCGCTTTCCCTGCTCCACTGCACTGACCCAGGCGAGATCGACTTCAACCGCTACCGATCGCTGCAGCAAGCTGACGGAGACTACCACCCGATGACTGCCCTTGAAATTGATCAGAATTCCTTCCAGGCCTCGCAGGCTCCCGTAGTTGACTCGCACGCGCTCTCCGACCTCGATGTACGGCCAAGGTTGGCGTGGCGCCTCGGATGAAACCGCGATCTGGATTCTCTCGATTTCTGCGTCTGCCACCGGCAGAGGTGTTTTTCCGTTACCGACGATCTGGATCACTCCCGGGGCCATGACCAGAGGCCGGCGGGAATGAAAATCAAAACGGCAAAACAGATAACCGGGGAAAAGAGGTTGGTCCAAATCCTTAACCCGGTCTGACCACTTTCTCTGACATTTGTAGGTCGGGAGAAAACATTCGTATCCGAGACCCTGCAAATGCAGAGAAACGAAGGATTCTTTGCGCGACCAAACCTGCAGGGCGTACCACAGCGCCTTGCCGGTTGGCCGAAGTTCTTCCTTTTCTGAAAACAGACTCAAGAAAGACTCCTTAGGGCTTGCCTGGGGAGGAGGGCTCAAGGGGGAGTTAGCTGGGCTACCGCCATTCAACTCCCACCGGAACGTCAGGCACCTAACGAGATGGGCAATTCGCCTGCCATCTTCCCTTTTCGGCACGCCGAAAATGAAGAACACCTGAATTTATAACCCGACTAAAATGAGCACGTTCCGGCGCTGGGAGCCTTACAGGGCCCCTGCACGATACGGTCCAATTTGATCTAGCGCAAAGAATGAGAAATCCAGTGCCTTTATGTAGTAATCCGCTTCCGAGTGTTCTCTACCGCACGCACAACTTTACAAGCTCTTAACACCTTCAGTTTCAGTAGATTACCTGATGACTGACATCAGGTTTTCCCTTGATTTCTCACCAGGTCTCTGCTGCTTGTGGCCGTCTTGAACCATCGAATTCTGCGGCTCTCCATCCCACTCCCTGCAGGAAACAGCCCTGTACGATACCGGCCCGCTTCAGATAGCCAGTAAGTGCCTGAGTACAAACAGATTGGGGGCCCAACCGGATCCACTATTCCTGAGGGAAATCGCCGAATTCCCTCAGGGCACTTTGCCGTCGACACAAAAGGGCATTCCTCTCTTGCTTTGTCCCGCACGCCAAGGCGCTGCAATGCTAACTGCTGAGTTTCCAGAATTGCCGGCATACTCGCGGCGCAGTCTACTCCACGAACTGCGGACTCAACTCGGTTCTTTAGGAGACACGGCAGGCACATTCAGGCATAGTCGAGGCGCGTAAGTGGCCTTAGACTGTCTCCTGCATGGTTCTGAAACTTGGCGATGCTCGCTGACATCATTGGACCCGCCCGTCTAACCCAAATCGCCAGGGGTGCTCACGTTCCTTCTTCGTTCGAACAGATCGACCCCATTGCCGACTCCCGTTGGGGAGAATTCATTCTGCGCCACCCTCGTGCCTCGGTCTTTCATACACCGGAATGGCTCAGCGCTTTGCAGCGAACCTACGGTTATCAGCCGGTGGTTTTTGCGTTGAGCCACCCAGGGCAACCACTTCAGGATGCAATTCCCTTCTGCCTGGTCAAGAGCTGGCTTGTGCGGCCACGCATCGTCTCCCTCCCATTCTCCGACCATGCGGAACCACTCGTTTCCAACCAGGAAAATCTGCTCGAGCTGCTGGCGTTTCTTGAAGAGGGCGTTGCGGACGCCCGATGGAGGAGTGTCGAGCTTCGTCCTCCCTGCGCTATGAATTCGTTCACGAACTGGTCCAACTACCATAACGGCCAGCAGTTCGTCCTTCACAGCTTGGATCTCGAGCCTAGCCTCGAGAAGCTATTTTGCAGACTGAACAGAGATTCCACTCAAAGAAAGATTCGAAGAGCGCTTCGAGAAGGATTGCGCTACCAAGAGGGCCGGTCCGACGGCGAGTTGCGCAAGTTCTTCCGACTGTCCGTGATTACGCGCCGTCGAAAATCGCTTCCCCCTCCTCCGTTTGATTGGTTCCGGAATGTCGTTGAGTGTCTGGGCGAGCGCGCGAAGATCCGCATTGCGACCACAAGAAGCGGCGAACTCGCCGGCGCGATCCTCACACTGCATTTCAAAGACACCTTGCTCTTCAAGTACGGCGCCAGTGACAGTCGATTCCACAACTTGGGCACCATGCCGTTCCTGATGTGGCAGGCCATTGAAGAAGCAAAAAATTCAGGCGCAAGCCAATTTGATTTTGGAAGATCTGAGACTGCAAACCTGGGGCTCATCCGTTTCAAGGATCACTTCGGCACGAAGCGCTCTGAACTGACCCACAAGGTATTCCCCGCGACCTCGTGGGAAGCAAGTGCCGAAAGCTGGAAAATGGTGCTTGCGAGAAAAGTCTTCGCGAAATTACCAGATCGGGCATTAATTCTTGCGGGCAGACTGATCTATCCCCATATCGGCTGACGCCTGAGCCAGTATCGCGCCCCTAACCGGCCTGCCGGTTCGATTCTGCTTCCTTATTCTTGCTGCCAGCCTTGCCGCGACCGGGCCCGATTTTCAGCACCCCAGGCCCAATCCTGCCGGCAAACTGGAAGGCGCGAAAGAGCCCTTCCTTCAGAAAGAAAATTTGCAGCGCCCTTCTCAGCCTTGAACCGTGAAAATCGAATAGCCCTACCTCCGACAGCACCGAGAACAGTTGTATATCTTCCGCGCCCGGGTAACCGACAACCGCGCCTCGGAAAATGGGTTTATCGCGGAACATCATCCGCGTGGCTTCGAACAAGAATGCCTTGGGGTTCGTCGTGGCCTTTCCGGCATAGTCAAAGTAGGGACCGTCCAGCACCCGCACTCCGGGTTTGATGTGTCCCTCAATCAGAATTTCCGTGTCGGCCGGCGCTTCGAGATCAATGCCCTCACACTTCACGAGATTTACGCTTTTCTCTTGGAGCGCGCCGGCCAGTTCGTACTCATCCTTTCCGCAAGGGTACCCGGCGCCGGCGGCCATGAACACAGCCTCGCTCACGCCAATCGCCACGGCAGTTTCGAGTGGTTTCCCCATGGCCTCCGATTTTGCGAAATGAATACCCAGATGACTCTTCGAAGACGTGCTGATCGTGGCCTGCCTGGGGCCCAAGACCTGCATCCGATACACTCCGAGATTGTAAGAGCGATCTTCGGGGTCGCGGCTTATGTTGACGTGCCAGGTCCCGATGTAGCGACCCGCATCCGATTTATTCCAGTGCGGAACCGGAAGTTTCAACAGATCGAGCTGGGGTTCTTCTACGATATTTTCGAGCACTGGACCGCTCGTAACGCGGGCTGGCGGAACGGGAGTGGCGATTCGCCTGCGAAGTTGTTTCACCGAATCTTTCCGGCTTGTGCCACTTTCCATGCCCAAGGCAAGCGCGATCGAACTTAGATGGATCAGGCCGTTGGTAAAGACCTGGTGCCCTGGATAATCCTTGATGTTTTCAAAAAGAAGCGGGACCTGGGCTTCGCGCGTCATTGTACCCAACTCATATTTCCAATCTACCTGCCGGTCAATTCGGCGCAGTTGGCCACGCTTCTGAAGGCAATCGATGAAACTTCGCATGTCCATGAATAGATCCAGACTATCCGCAGATTGCAGGCCCAAACAGCGTGGCCCACTACGACAATACAAGCTATCTCATAAATATCAATGAGGGCGATGGAACCGAGAGGCTCTATGACAACTTTTACTTTGCCCCGGCCACGACTCAACAATTGCCGAGATGCCGCCAACAGGTGTCATTCCGAGCGGAATCTGCTTTTTCGCAAATGTCCCCGCGCCTAGCCGAGGCCACTCACAAAACTGGGGTTCCAACCTTTGCGCGATTCGTCGCAGTGAGCAGCGGGCAGGGGAAACTACAGCCGAGTGCCCCCTGCGCAGTCTTTGCCTGTGGAGGATTTAGTCAGGAATCCCTTCGCAAATCGGCGTCAATATGCGAGAACGCCATCGATTCTGCCTTGCTTCCCTTCAAGAATTTGTCGATCAATCCCATGAAATGCCCTCGTTCTTCTGGCGAGAGGTTCGGCAACGCGGCCAAGTGCTGGCGCAGAACGGCCTCACGCCGGTGCTCGGGCACGCTCCGCAACTCCGCCGAGACCGAGCAGGCTGCCACCCCTGCCTGCCAGCGCATGAATCCGTCGATTTGATTCTCAATCAGCGACAGGGCGTGAGGAATCTCGTCTTCCCGGGCTTTCTTGTTTTGCTCCACGACTTCCGTGAGCCCGTCAATGTCGCTCAAGTGCACATTGGGGACTTCCGTCACATCCATGGAGACATTTCGTGGCACGCCCAGGTCAATAATCATCAGCGGACGCTGTCCCCGCGATTTCATCGCCTCTTCTACCATCGGTCGGGTTACGATTGGCTGGCAAGTGGATACCGAGCTGACGATCAGGTCCGGCCAGTCGAGCGACTTTGCCAAATCCTCCCAAGACAGCACTTCTCCACCATAACGCGCGACTAAGGCCTTGGCATTGTCGAGCGTGCGGTTCAAAACCCGGAGCTGCGGGACCCCGCGGTCGCACAGGTGTTTCACTACCTGCTCGCTGGTCGCGCCTGCCCCAACGATCATCACTCGCTGGTTTTCGAGGCCTCTCATAAGCGCTTCCGCCTGCTTCACGCCTGCAAACGCCACCGACATCGGGCGGGTCGCAATTTGTGTTTCCGTGCGAATCCGCTTTCCGACTTCGAGCGCAGACTGGAACAGCCGGTTCAGCACCCGGCCGGTGACTCCGTGATCCATCGCCACACGATACGATTCACGCACTTGCCCGAGAATCTCGGATTCGCCCAGGAGCAAGGAATCAAGCCCTGCGGCCACGCGATAAATGTGCCGGACGACATCTCGATCCGTGTGGTGATACACTGCCATCTTGATTTCTTCGGGCTCTACCTGGTGATACGACGCGACAAACATCTCCATGGCCTTCAGATTGTCCGCCGACCGCTCTCTTGTCACGCCGTACACTTCGGTCCGATTGCACGTTGAGAGAATGACGACCTCTTTGAGAATTCCGCGAGCCCTCATTTGGTCTGCGGCTTCACAGGCTTGGTCCACGCGAAAGGACAGGCGCTCGCGAAGTTCGATGCTTGCGGTGCGGTGACTGATTCCGATGAGTGCGATTTCCATAAGGAGTTCTAGCGCCAGGCCTTTCTCTGCAGCGCGTGTTTCACGGTGTTTCTTGTGACCCAGTCCTCGGAACTACGAGGTTTCTCATCTCGCTGCTTCCGAAGTGGTTCGAAACTGCTTCAACGAGACGCATGCGGGGGAACAACCGGAAGCGTCTTACTTCAGATTCTCGGCCGCTTCCTTCGCGAAGTACGTAATGATGATGTCCGCCCCGGCGCGCTTCATCGACGTCAGTGCTTCCATCATGATCAGCTTCTTGTTGAGACGGCCGATGCGCGCGGCGGCGTCGATCATGGCGTATTCACCGCTCACGTTGTAGGTCGCCAGAGGCATCCGGAACTGCGTTTTCGCCCGGTAAACGATGTCCAGGTAGTACAGCGCGGGCTTCACCATAACGATGTCCGCGCCCTCTTCGATATCGAGCGCAATTTCCCGCATGGCTTCGTCAGAGTTGCTTGAATCCATCTGGTGGGTCTTCTTGTCGCCGTGCGAAAGCGCCGATTGCGTGCCTTCTTTGAAGAATGGATCGTAGAGTTTCGAGGCGTACTTGGCCGAATAGGCCATGATGGGGGTGTTCGTAAACCCGCCCTCGTCCAGAGTCTCACGCAGGGCGCGGATCTGGCCGTCAAGCATCGCCGCCGGGGCCACCATGTCGCTTCCCGCCTCGACGTGAGAGAGCGCCGTCTTCGCTAGAACTTCTTTCGAGGCGTCGTTGACCAGGTAGCCATTTTCCAGAATGCCGCAGTGGCAGTGCGGCGTGTACTCGCAGAGGCACACGTCGGTGATCACCAGCACCTCGGGAACTTCCTTCTTTAGCGCGCGCACCGCTTGTTGCACGATTCCCGTTGGCGAATACGCCCCCGACGCCATCAAGTCCTTCTCACTCGCGTCTGGCACGCCGAACAGCAGGACGCCGGGAATCCCCAGGTCGCGCACCTCCTTCACTTCTTCAATCAATTTGTCGATGGAGAGGTGATAGTTGCCGGGTATGGCGTTGATTTCGTGTTTCACGCCGTGTCCCGGAACCACAAACAGCGGCAAAATCAGATCGTCCACCGCCAACGAATGCTCGCGGACAAGCCGCCGGAACGACTCATTCTGCCGCAGCCTTCTTAGCCTTTGGGCAGGGAATCCGGTGCCGCCATTCTTTGCGGAACCCCGCGAATTCCGGTCAATTCCTAGTTCTTCCTGCAGTTGCTGAATACTCATAGCGAATACGCTCCATTCATTTTCATTTGTTGGCCGTTATCTCTTTTGCGTTGCGACACTCGGCACTCCACTGGGAACATTCTTTGGCTTCGCGATAAAGAAAGGCAGAATCTTCCCGCTTGCCGTCGGGATGGGAAATTCGCGCACGATTTGCACCATGTTCGATTGTTTCCACATCTCCGTGCCGGACTGCGACCACGATTCGGGGCTGTCTTCGGCTCGCTTTAGCAGATTCAAAAACTTTTCCAGTACTTCGCTCTCTTGAATTTCACCGACCCTCGGACTCACCAGCAGCTGCAGGTGCGTCAGGCCTCGCGCATCTTCCTTCTCCACAAGCTGATAGTCCGTGCTCCTGCCGCCAAAGCGTTCGGGCAGTTCGCGCTCGATAATGCGGATGAAATCGGTGTCGACGAAAGTCACACCTTCACCGGTCAGCTTTTCGTAGCTGCGAATCCCGCTCAGGTGGGTGCTGAAACCAACCTGGCCGAAGGCGCAACCGCATTGCTGCTCCGAAAGATTTCCGTAGTCGCCCATGCCGACATTCAGCAGCAGTTTCGGCGATTCATAGAGGAGTGTGGTGAACAGGTAGGAATCTACGAACAGGTCTGAATGCGGCACACTCTGGCTGTGCGAGATGATTGCGGTCGTGTCCTTGTACAGGTGGCAATGGTCGCTGTCCCCGTGAGCTTGGTCGCAACCCGCCGCGACGACGCCCGCTTCGGAAATTCCATACACGGGAACCGGCGAAGCTCCCATGGCCTCGATTTCTTTCCTCTTCTGAGGCGTCAAGGGTTCGCCGGTCACGAGGAACTTGGTACCCCTGATGTTCAGGTTGTTCTCTGCCGCGGCAATGCAAATTCGCACTGCAGAAGCCGCAAAGGTGTAAACCACGCAGCGCTCATTTTCCTTCAAAGCGTCAGCAGCCCACGTGGCTATTTTCAGCGCGTCATCGAGCGGCACATACTCGGGTTCGGCCAGAGGGCAACCATGCAGCCGGCCAAGCGTGAAAATCAGCTTCGTGCCCCACTTCTTTTCCCAGTTCACGTTCAGCCGGTCTTCCGGCACTTGCGAAAACCATTTCTTCGCGGGGTTGCCGATATGCGAAAAGCGCAAGCTCGAGTTGATACCCGGGGCGCCGGGGAAAATGGGGAACCAGTTCGCAATCGGCGCCTTCAGGCAGCCATGGATATTCAGCAACATGGCGTCGTACAAAGAGCGCTGATGCAGGTAGTCAAAATCGATTCGCACTCGGGTCCCCGCGCTTCGCGTGGCGCCGCTGCGAACTTCATACACGTAGGAAAGGAACGGATTATCGAACATCCCTTCCTGGCACCAAAACTCCACGCCGTTACGGACTACCGGAACTTTGCCCTTGAACTCATCAACCGTGAAATACACCCCTTCGCTTTCCAATATGCGCAAAGATCCTTCTATGCCATCTCTCGCAACCCAATTTTTTAAGTCATTGAAGAGGATTTTCTTGGGCTCAAGCAGCTTCAGATACGGGCTGTGGGAGTATTCGAATACACCCTTTTCCACGAAATTGAGAAAGTTTTCTTCGCGCGTAGTGACACGCTTCTTGATCGAGCTCTTCGCCAGCGCGATGGCCTCATCCGGCGACATCCTCTGTTTGGCGAATCTTCGAAAGCCTTCAACGAATCGGTAGTACTTTCTCATTTAGAATCCCGCCGGCAGGTCTTGCCGGCAGCCTCCTGTTGGAGTGGTATCCCCGGCAACTATCAGCCCGGGAGTTTGTTTTCGAATGCCGTTCTGGGGGTCCGCGAATACCAAAGAATCTTTCCGCCTAGCGGCCCTGTGGGCGAAGGGCCTGAAAGCCCGTCTCGGGCAACACGAGATTTCTACTAGTAGGAAGCACCTTTGTGACCAAATCGGACCTTCTCGAAATAATGCCGAGTCAGCCATAAGTCTTTATGTTTCAGCATCTTATGTAAGAAGTCTGTAAGGCCGCGTATCCGCCTCGGGGAAACAAAGAGGAAAAAGTGGAAAAGTGCTTCCCTCTGGGCTTTTGCCCGCCAGGTCACTCGTCAGGCCCGGGAATCCATTCGCGGCCTTCTGAAGATGTTTCCAACCCTCTAAGACGCTACTTCTTTCCGCGTCCGGTTGTCTCTGGCGGGCCCAGCCGGAACTTCGAGAGCGCCTCGCCGAGGTTTTGAATAAATGCTTCGGAGTTGTAAACGTCGGCCGGGGACCGGGTGTCTCGCAGCGGAGCGAGCGGCTCTACCTCATCCAACTGGAATTCCCTGGCGACGTCTTCGACGACTTTCGGAGGGATCGGCCGCTGCTGGTCCACAAAGGCGTTGACCAGGGAATGCTCGCACAAGAGATTCACGACACGCGGGACGCCGAGCGAATACAGGTGCACGGTGTCCATCGCCGCCCTGCTGAAAATCGGCTCCGAATTGGCGCCGGCGATACGCAGGCGTTCGAGGATATATTCGTGGGTCTGATCCTTGGTGAGTGGAGCAGTTTTGCACCGGAGCATGATTCTCTGGCGCAGTTGCCGCAATTCCGGCAGCTTCAATCGTTCTTCCAGTTCCGGCTGGCCCGAGAGCACAATTTGCAGCAACTTTTCCGTGGAGGTCTCAAGGTTCGTCAACAGGCGAATTTCCTCGAGAACCGGGAAGGTCAGATTCTGGGCTTCGTCAATGATCAGTACGACGGTCTCTCCGCCGCGGTAGCGATCGAGGAGCCAGTGGTTCAGGCTCATGAGCTGCTGGCTTTTGGATTTCGATTCACACTTGATTTCAAACTCGGCCAGGATGAAGTCAAACAACTGCGTTGTGTTCATCCGTGAATTGAATATGAACGCCGTCCGCGCCCGCCGGTGGTGCAGCCAATCGAGGAGCCGGTTCACCAGTGTGGTCTTTCCCGTTCCCACTTCCCCGGTCAACGTGATGAAGCCCTTCCGCGTTTGAATCCCGTACATCAGCCCGGTGAGCGCCTCCTCAATCTGTGTTGTGAGGAGCAAATACCGGGGATCCGGGTTGACGTTGAAAGGGTTTTCTTTTAACCCAAAAAAGCCTTTGTACATAGCGTTCCGCTACCTGTGTTTTCCTTATTCAACTTCCACTTCTCTGTCTTACCTCAGTACGAACGGTCTTGTGTGCCACTGCAAACTTATAGTCACCATATTCTGCGTATAGTCCGTACTGCAACCCGGCCCAGTACACGTAGCCAGGTTTGAATGCTCGATTCTGGCGCTGTAGTTCGCAGTAAAATTCACATTTCTCCCGAACGGCCGGCTGATTCCGCCTCCCACAAACCAATCGTCGAACGTTGGTGATGCGACTCCGCTCGCCGATCCCAGGGAGCCGTTTCTCGAATATCCGAAGTTTACAAACCCGGTCCAGGCAAGGGCGAATTGATGGCTTGCGCTTACTGTCGCCTGATCTGTTGTGGCGCCCAGCAAAACGCCGCTGCCGCCGGTTAGGCCGTGGAAATACGACAGGTTGATGGATCCACGTTGAACTGCATAAGTGAAGCTTACACCGGCAGATCCATTTGTGCTCTGTGTTTGCGTTCCGATTGGCACCCGGTAAAACGAAAACTGCGGTCCGCCGTAGAGCTTGAGCGCTATTCTCTGCGTGACCTTCTTGCCATACACGAAATTGACGCTGTGGCTCCCGATTGCCTGGGGTTCGCCCGAATAATGATAGCCCGCAAACTGGTAGAACACGCCGATCGAATCGGTCTTATTGAGGGCGTAATTGTATCCGACATTCCCGACCGTCATGTCGCTGTCGATATTTCCGGCTTCTGTGAACCGCAGAAGTCCGTAAGAACCGCCTACGGTAATGGATCCGCGCCGGCTCAACTGGTAGGTCACCTGCGCCGCAAAGGCGTTGCCATATCTCGGCCCTATCGCCGAGTAAATGCTCTGATTCGGGAGAATTGAGGGTGCGAGGCCAGGAAGCGACGGTCCTAACGACCCTCCTATTCCCGGCAATGCCAATCCCGACCCACCGAAGAAACCAAAGTCCGATTCCGGAATGTAGGAGAAGGTATCGAAAAATTGCACCTGCCAGCGGTTGAACGTCATCGTATCGGCTAGCGAAAGTTGTTGATACCATCCATTGCTTTCCAGATTGCTCGTGGTGAAAAATCCACCACCCGAATAATTTAATGCAAGCTGCGAATGGCTCCACGCTTCGACCAGGCTCAGGTCTCCGCCGACATAATTGTTGGCATACCAGCCGCTTGTCGCTTGCTGACCAAGCGGCCGTGATTGGATTGTGCTTCCGTATTCGAGCCCCGGGACCCAGTAGCTATGCCCAAGTTCCGGCGAGCCGATCGTCGGATTCTGCAATCCCGTCACCGGAGAATTGTCCGGCTGCCAACTACTCTGTTGGTCATTCTCCTCGGCAGTATTCGAATCATTCATCCCCGGGACACCTCGCGCCGCCGGCTTTGGCTTGCCTGGACCTTCCGGCGTCTGTGGAGCCGGAGGTTCCTGCGGATCCTGGGCTCTCGCTCCACCGGCAATAGCCGCTGCCCCGAACATCAGGAGCACCAACTCGCGAATTTGTTTTGACGCTTTCATAAATCTACCTCATGGCACGACAATCACGTCGCCCGGTTGCAACAGGATGTTGTCCTCCGGCTTTTTCCCCTTGATGACATCCTTGTAATTGAACGGATGTTGAACTTGCTTTCCGTCTTCGACGCGAAGGATATAAATGTTCTTGATCCTGGCAAACTGTGTGAATCCCCCGCAGCTCGAAATGGCCTGCAGGGCGGTCATGTTCGGGAGCAACGCAATCGCTCCCGGCTTCATCACTTCCCCGTTGCAGTACACGCGCCGGCTGTTGATCTCCGTTACCGTCACGGTTACCTGAGGGCTGGTGATGTATTTTGTCAGTCCATCACGGATCACGTTGGCCAGTTGCACCGCCGTCAGTCCCGCCGCTTGCACATCGTTCAGCAACGGCAGCGATATTTTTCCATCCGGCCGCACCGGGATTGTCCGCGAGACATCTGGTTCCTTCCACACATCCACACGCACCATATCCTGCGGACCGATCTTGTAGTCGGCGCTCGCTTCCGCTGGCGCAGCTGCAGCCGCCTTATTGCTTGTCGCTGGCGTGAGCGGCTTTGTTGCGTCTTGAGCACGCACGCCGACGCTCGCGAGCAGGCCGGTTAGAATTAACCTCGACAACATGTTCATCGGCTACCTCCTCACTCCCCGCTATTCGTTCCCAAGGCTTCGATTTGCTTGAGTTTGTAGAGAAGCGATTTGTAACTGATCTGCAGCTCGCGCGCTGCCCGCTTGCGATTCCATTTGGTACGCTGCAGGGCCTGAAGAATGAGTTCGCGCTCGGTTTGTCTCGAAGCCGCCCTGGCCGCCACTTTTAGTGATGAAAATTTTCCCGCATTCATTCCGGCGGGACGAATCATCCGAGCCACCCGTAAATCACTCACGCCCAACGCGGCATCTCCGAGCGCGACCATCTTCCTCGCCACGTTTTCCAGCTCGCGAACGTTCCCCGGCCAATGATACGACACAAGGACTTCCAGCGTCTCTTGATTCAGCGCCGGCGCCTTTTTCTTTAAGCTTTCGGCGTGCCGGCTCAAGAAGTATTCCGTGAACCCCGGGATGTCCTCAATTCGCTCCCGCAAAGGAGGCAGCTTCAAGCAGGCGCCATTAATCCGAAAGTACAGTTCCCGCCGGAATCTGCCGGCTTCCACTTCTTTCTCGAGATCACTCGTCGTTGCCGAAATCAGCCGTACTTTCGCGCCCTGCTCTTCCGTGGGTATTCCAAGGTCACCCACCAAGGTGAGCAAATGCCGCTGGCATTCGGGGTTCAGCTCTTCGATTTCATCGAGGAACAGCGTCCCGACCTTCTTGCCGTCGCAGCTCTTTGCCAGCCCAGCCTTGATCTCCTGGAGGAAATGGCGCGCATTTATGCTGGGACACGAAATTTTCCGAAGCTGACCCGCGTCTCCTCCGGCGAGCCGATGGAGCGCCCTGGCGTACACCTCTTTGCCAGTTCCGCTTTCTCCGACCAAAAGGATGGGAATCGTGGTGCAAGCGAGTTCCGGCACCATGCTGTTTAGGGCGCGAATCGCGGCTGCTCCACCCCAAACCAACGTGTCTTCGATTGGCGCAATGGTGCTGAGCGTTGTGGTTTCCATTTCGATCCGCCGTCTCAATTCGAGTTAAGCCCTCCGGGCGGGTAGCGATGGCGAGGCAACTCGACGGTCAGGTGCAACAGCATAGTGAAGCAACTCTCATTCCAATGGACCCGCAGGAACCCGAGTTGCCAGCTAATAGGTGCATTATCTGTGCGATGGAGCGATTAACCGCAGGTCGCGTCTCCGTGAATACCTATCTCGATGTCCCAATCAGGTCTCACTTTGTGGCAAAAACTTATCCTCTCGTCGGGCTTTCGTTCCTCGCCGAGGCCCCAATGTATTAACTGGTTGGCTTTAAACGGATTGTACCTTTGCCCCCGGCTCGAGTTTCCAAGATTCATGAAATTGCAACTCTAGTTGCGACTTTTTCATCTCTCCTAATGACTCGCGTGCTATGGTATTGGCCCCGCCTCGCATATCGCCTGAGTAGTGGGTGCGCTCATGTCGCCAGCCCGATTTAGCATCATCATCACTTGCCACGACCAATTTCATATGATTGCCGATACGGTCAGCTCTGCATTGGCCCAGTCCTTCGCCGATAAGGAAATCATTGTCATCGACGATGCTTCGACCGACGGTTCTTGTGAACTACTCGGCGCATTTGGCGACGAAATCCACCTGGTTAGGCTCGACCAGAATCACGGAATGACCGAAGCAAGAAACGCTGGATCAGCCGTCGCTACCGGGGACTACCTGGTTTTCCTCGACGGTGATGACATGCTGAAGCCCTGGGCACTCACCATCTACGATCGCATTATTCGCGCCTATGACCCGAGACTCATCCTCGCGAACCTTACCTGGTTCGAGGGAGAACCGCCCCGCCCGTTGCAGTTGGATGTGCCCGCCGAGATTCGGCTTGTGCGCTATGAAAACGTGGTGGAAAAGGACAGAACCTTTCGGAGTTGTGGCAGTGCCATAGTCGCCGATGCCAAGACCTTTGCCTCGCTCGGCCGATTCACCAAAAGCGTCAAGTGGATGCCGGAACAGGATCTCCTTGCAAAATTTGCTTATCACGGCAGGACGATTCAAATCATTGATCCTTGCACTGTCTACTATCGCCTTCACAGGACCAATACAATTCATGACGTTCCCAAGATGATTCAGGGCTGCTATCAACTTGTCGCCGCGGCAGAGGGCCGAATAGAACCGGCTGGCCTCGGTGCACGGCTCCGCTCCTATCCTCTGATCGGAGGGCCGGCCTTTTACGGGGTAAAGAGAGCGTATCGCGCTGGGCTGTATCTGGAGGCCTCAAAGCTTCTGGTACGAGCCTGGCCATCAGTGACAGCCGCTGCCGTCGCCCGATTGAGCGCCAACCTCTTTGGCCATCGCCCGATTGAAACCATTCCTGTCCAAGCTTGACACAGCCGCCGCTGCCGCGGCCTTCTCAGCCACCCTGTTCTCTCCTGTGAGTGAGCACCTGGGCCGGAGGTCTTCGCGGATTCGAACGCCTTCTTCATGGAAAGCGGCTCGTACTTACCAGCTGACACGGAATTATGGAATGCGAGATCATCAACAAGTGAATGCCAGTCGA
>Ga0307477_10001991_pt1 | contig 16208 bp, 15 predicted proteins | sample atmos_gasesECM2C_FD_203316 | JGI IMG/M metagenome (GOLD analysis project Ga0307477, IMG submission 203316) | Hardwood forest soil microbial communities from Morgan-Monroe State Forest, Indiana, United States - atmos_gasesECM2C_515 | ecosystem: Environmental > Terrestrial > Soil > Temperate...
GACTGCGTGCGGATCTTCATGCCGGGCGCGACCGTGGTCGTGCAGGAGGCCGGATAGCCCTTGCGGCCCTCGATCTCGACCAGGCACAGCCGGCAGGAGCCGAACGCCTTGAGCGTGTCGGTGGCGCACAGCTTCGGCACCTGGATGCCGGCGAGCGCCGCCGCGCGCATCACCGAGGTGCCCGCGGGTACGGTAACGGGACGACCGTCCACCTCGACCGTGACCGCCGCCCCGGCCTCCGCCGCCGGTGGTGTGCCGAAGTCCTCGTAGTCAATTGCGTACATGCTCTGCCTCGCTCGCGCCCTCAGTTGAGGCGCGCCCGAAAGTCTTCCCTGAAGTGTTTCAACGCACTCTGCACCGGAAATGGCGCCATGCCGCCCAGGCCGCACAACGAGCCCTGCACCATGGTCTCGCACAGCTCCTCGAGCAGGCGCACGTTGCGCTCGCCGTCGACGCCGGCGAGGATCCGGTCGATGACCTCGACACCGCGTGTCGAGCCGATGCGACACGGTGTGCACTTGCCGCACGATTCGATGGCGCAGAACTCCATCGCGTAGCGCGCCATGCGCGCCATGTCGACGCTGTCGTCGAACACCACGATGCCGCCGTGTCCGAGCATCGCCCCGATAGCGGCGAGCGCCTCATAGTCGACGAGGGTGTCGAGCTGTGAGGCCGGCACGTAAGCGCCGAGCGGGCCGCCGATCTGCACCGCGCGCACGGGTCTGCCGGTCGCGGTACCGCCGCCATAATCGTACAGCAGCTCGCGCAGCGTGAGTCCGAAGGCGCGCTCGACCAGTCCGCCGTAGCGGATGTTGCCGGCGAGCTGGATCGGCAGCGTGCCGCGTGACTTGCCCATGCCGAAGGCGGCATAGGCGTCCGCGCCGTGCGCCAGGATCCACGGCACGCTCGCGAGCGTCACCACGTTGTTGACGACCGTCGGCTGCCCGAACAGCCCCTTGACCGCCGGCAAGGGCGGGCGCACGCGGATCTCGCCGCGACGGCCTTCGAGACTCTCGAGCATCGAGGTCTCTTCGCCGCAGATGTAGGCGCCGGCGCCGAGACGCACCTCGAGCTCGAAGCGCCGGCCGCTGCCGGCGACGTCGGCGCCGAGGTAGCCGGCGCGGGCGGCGGCCGCAATCGCGGTCTTGAGCGCCGCGTGCGCGTGCGGATATTCGGCGCGCAGGTAGATGTAGCCCTGGGTCGCGCCGACCGCGATGCCGGCGATGGTCATGCCCTCGATGAGCGAGAACGGATCACCTTCCATCAGCATGCGGTCGGAGAAGGTGCCCGAGTCGCCCTCGTCGGCGTTGCAGGTGATGTACTTCTGCGCGGCGTTCTGCTCGAGCACTGTCTGCCACTTGATGCCGGTCGGGAAGGCCGCCCCACCCCGCCCGCGCAGCCCCGAAGCCGTCACAGCCTGCACGATCTGCGCGCCAGTCAGCGCCAGAGCGCGCTTGAGTCCCTCATAGCCGCCATGCTGCAGATAGTCTGCGACACTCGCCGGATCGACCACGCCGACTCTCTCGAACGTCAGGCGCTGCTGGCCACGAAGCCAGGTCATCGCGTCGGTCAGGCCGAGGGCGAGCGGATGCGCGCCAGCGTTCACGAAACCCGCAGCAAACAGCGAGGGCACGTCGGCCGGCGTCACCGGTCCGTAAGCGTAGCGCCCGCCCGCTGTCGCCACCTCTACCAGGGGCTCCAGCCAGTAGGCACCGCGCGAACCGTTGCGGACGATGCGCACCGCGACGTTGCGGCGGCCGGCCTCGGCGGCGATCGCCGCGGCGACCTCGCCCGCGCCGACAGAGACAGCACCGGCATCCGCGGGGACATAGACCGTGGTGCTCATCGCCCGCTCGGCGCCGCCGCGATCAAGTCGTCGAGACGCTCCGGGGTCACGCGCCCGTAGAGCTGCCCATCGATCATCGCCGCCGGCGAGCAGGCGCAGTTGCCGAGGCAGTACACCGGCTCGAGCGTGAAGCGCCCGTCGGCGGTGGTCTCGTGAAAGTCAACGCCGAGGCGCTGTTGCGCGTGGGCGGTCAGCCGCTGTGCCCCCATTGCCTGGCAGGATTCAGCCTGGCACAACTGTAGCGTGTGCCTCCCGGGGCGGGTGCGGCGAAAGTAGTGATAAAAGGTGACCACACCGTGCACCTCGGCGCGCGAGAGGTTCAGCCCCTCGGCGACTACGGGAACGGCTCCCGCGGGGATAAAGCCGAGCTCCGCCTGAATGCCGTGCAACACTTCGAGCAGCGGTCCCGGACGCGCCTTATGTTCATCGAGGATGCGCCGCACCAAGGCGTGCTCGGAGGGCTGTAAGGTCTCCATGGCGAGAGTATACGCGGGGCATGGGGCGCACGGCTCATAGCACGGGTGGTATGGCGAGCATAAGCAATAGCTTAAGTCACTCCGTGAGTGCGACCGTCGCGCTGGTGCGCAGCCTCCCGCCGTGGCTGCTGTGTCTGTTCGCTGCCGGCGCGGGACATGCCGAAGGTCTCGGCAGCACGCTCAGCGTCGGTGGCAACCTGGCCGTCACCAGCGATTACATCTACCGCGGAGTCTCGCAAAGCGATGGCCACGGTGCGCTGCAGGCAGAGCTGCACGCGACCAGCGGCGGCGGCAATTTCATCGGCGCCTGGGCCTCGACGCGCGACAACAGTTTCGATCCGTACGCGAACGCCGACGTGGAGCTCTATCTCGGTCACCATTTCGATCTCGGCGGCGTCTGGGGCGCCGCCCTCAGTGGGCGTGCCCACTATTTCGTCGGCGGCAACCAACAGGTCTCCGACGACTATCAGGAGATCATCGCCTCGCTCACCTACATGGACCGGTGGGCGCTGTCGCTGACGGCGATTCCCAACGCGGTGCGCTACTGGTACACGCAGCGCCTCAGCCGCAGCCCTGCCTGGGTGGCCGAGACGAGCGGGCAGTGGCTCATCGGCGAGTGGTTTTTCGTGACCGGCGGCGCCGGCTATTACCGCGCGACGGGGACCGGGCCCGGAATCGAGGCGGCCAACGGCTTCGCCTACGGCAATGCCGGACTCGCGTTCGAATACCGCCGCTGGCGGCTCGACGTCAGCTATTTCCTCACGCAGGAGAAAGCACAGCAGCTCTTCCCCTACCCGACCGCCGATCACCGCGTGGCCGGGACGCTCCTGTGGCGCTTTTGACCGGCTGCGCCGGTGGCGCAATAGTAAGGCATCGTAACGAGACGGAACGCTTGAACCCGCCGGCCCCCGGGCGACACTTACCGCGGAAAGGGTGGGTGTAAATGAAGGCTGGCGGCTACAGCGACTGTGGTGCGACCGAGATGACAGTGCGCGCGACGACGGGTGTAGCCCGTGAGACGGACCTCATCGCCCGCATTGCCGAGCACGATCGCAAGGCGCTCGAGGAGCTTTATTACCTCTATCACCGCCGCATGGCGCGCTTCCTGACCCGCCTCACCCGCCGCTACGACCTCGCCGAGGAGATCATCAACGACACGTTCTACGTGGTGTGGCGCAAGGCGCGCAGCTTTCGCGGCGATTCGCAGCCCTCGACCTGGCTTCTGGGGATCGCGTACCGCACGGCGCGCAACGCCTTGCGTTCCGCGGCGCGCGGGGCGACCGAAAACCCGCCGGAGGAGTTGCTGCCACTCACCCACGCGGGGCCGGCCGATGCGGCGGAATTGCGCGACTGGCTCGGGCAGGCGCTGGAGCAGCTGCCGGCGGAACAGCGTCTCGCGGTGGAGTTATGTTATGAGCTCGGTCATTCGTGCGAGGAGATCGCAGCCATCATGAGCTGCCCGGTTAACACGGTAAAGACACGGCTGTTTCACGCGCGCGCGAAGCTGCAGAAGCTGCTGCCGCACCTCGCCGATCCGGCGGCGGTCGCGGTCGCCGGCACGGGCACTGCCGCGCGCGGGAATTGAGGAGCGACGATGGCACACGAGTTGGCACACGAGGAGTCCTGGCTGCTGCTGCCGTGGCTGGCCAACGGCCGGGTGTCGAACGCGGAGCGCACGCGCCTCGAGGAGCACGTGCGCGGCTGTGTGCTGTGCGAGCGGGAGCTCGCGCAGCAGCGGCTCATGTGCGAGGCGCTGGTCGAGCCCGACCGCGTCACGTACGCGCCCGGCCCGTCGTTCCGCAAGCTCCTCGAACGCATCGACGGCCTGGAGGGCGCCGCCGACAGGCGCCTTGCGAAGCGGCCGCCGCGCGCCGGCACCACGCCCGCCGCGATTGCCGCCCGTTCGGCGTGGCATCCGCCCGGACTCGCCTGGGCGGCGACCTTCCTGATCGCCATCGGGATGGCGAGCCTCGCCCTCACCAGCTATCGCTGGTCGGAGCCGCTGTATCGCACGCACACCAGCGTCGCGAGCCGCGATCCAGGCGTGCTGCACATCGCCTTCGTCCCCTCGCTGGCAGTCGGCGAGGCCGGCGAGCTGCTGCGCGCGGCCGGCGGCCGCGTGGTCGAAGGACCCGATGCGACGGGGATTTTCGGCGTGACGGCAGTGCCGAGCGTCCCTGCGGCGAGCGGAGCCGAGACAGAGGCGGCGCTGCGCGCACTGGCTGCGCGGCTGCGCGCCGATGCACGTGTGCGCTGGGTCGAGCCGCTCGCTGCCGCAACCGCTGGCGAGCGGAATCGTCCGCCACCGGAGCGTTGATGCGCGCATTTCGCGCCGCGGCGGTCTCGCTGGCGTTGCTGGCGGGCGGTCAGCTCGCCGGAGCGCCGGCGCTCGTACTCGCTCAACCGGCGGCACCCGCAGCAGTGCCAGCGCCCGAAGCTCGGACGCCGCCGCGTATCGTGGTGGCGTTCGCCAACCCGCCGCGCACCGGCGTCGCAGTGGCCGGCTCGACCGGCAGCCGCTACGACGGCGGCGACGGCTATCGGCTTGGGCAAAGCGCCCGCCAGACGGCGCGGCGTGTGGCGGCGGCGTACGCGCTGCGCGAGGTGGCGAGCTGGCCGATCCGGTTGCTGTCGATGCACTGTGTGGTGTTCGAGATCACCGATGGGCGCAGTGCCGCCGAAGTGCTCGCGGCGTTAGCCAAGGACTCGCGGGTCACACTCGCGCAGCCACTGCAGGAATTCCATACCCTCACCGGCGCGACGCCGCCCGTCGCGGCACCGACTGGCACCGCTTATAACGATCCGCTCTACGACCTGCAGACGAACCTCGCCACGCTCGCGATCGCGCGCGCCCACCAGCGGTCGCAGGGCGCGAACGTGCGTATTGCTCTGATCGACACCGCGGTCGACGACCGTCACCCGGATCTGCACGGCCGCATCGTGCGCACGCACTCGTTCGTGTCGACGCGCTCGTCGGAATCGCTGCGCCACGGAACGGCCATGGCCGGCCTGATCGCCGCGGTGGCCAACAACCGCGTCGGCATCGTCGGTATCGCGCCGCTCGCCGAGGTCGAGGTGTTCGAGGCCTGCTGGCAAGTCGCTCCGGGCAACGATGCGGCGACCTGCAACACTTTCACGCTGGCGCGTGCGCTCGCCGCAGCGCTCGCCTCCGGTGCGCCGCTCGTGAATTTGAGCCTCGCGGGCCCTGCCGATCCGCTGCTCGCCGCGCTGGTGCAAGTGGGACTGAAGCGCGGCATCACCTTCGTCGGCGCGGCTGCCGGCCCCGACGCGCCGTTTCCCACTGGCATTCCCGGCGTGATCACCGCCGCCGGCAGCGAGCAGCCGCTGCCCCCCGGTGCGCTCGCAGCCCCCGCGCAGCACGTGCTGACGCTGCGTCCCGGCGGCGAGTACGACTTCGAGAGCGGCGCCTCGGTGGCGGCTGCGGAGATCACTGCGGTGATCGCGCTGCTGATGTCGGCGTCGCCGACGCACCTCGACAGCGGCACGATCATGGGGCTGCTGCGCTCGGGCAGCAGCGGGAGGAGCCCTGCAGCCAATGCGGTCGACGTGAACGCCGCACTCGCACGGCTCGATGCGCAGTCGGGCCGCGCCGGACTCGCGCGCGCCGCGCCGTAGGCGCGGCGGACCGTTAGCGCGCCGGACCGTTAGCGCGCCGGACGGTTGACGCGCGCCCTGCGGTAAGCTTGCGCCGTGCGCGCCGCTCGCCCATGCTCGGGCGCGCCATGTCAGTCAGTGACGCGGGCCTCACCTGGAGCCTGATCGAAGAAGCGCGCGCCCGCATCAGCGGCAAGGTGAGCGTGACGCCGGTGCTGAGCAGCGCGACTCTCGACGCGCTCGCCGGCGCGCAGCTGTACTTCAAATGCGAGAACCTGCAGGAGTGCGGCGCGTTCAAGGCGCGCGGGGCCACCAACGCGGTGTTCGCGCTGCCGCCGGAGCTGGCCCGGGCGGGTGTCGCAACCCACTCCTCGGGCAACCATGGCGCGGCGCTGGCGCGCGCCGCGCAGCTGCGGGGCATCCGTGCGTACGTCGTGATGCCGGACAACAGCCCACAGATCAAGCGCGCTGCTGTCAGTCGCTACGGCGCCGAAATCCGCTGGTGCGCGCCGACGCTCGCGGCGCGCGAGGCCGCCGCCCGGCAGTTGCTCGCCGAGACGGGCGCCACACTCGTGCACCCGTACGATGACCTTGCGGTGATGGCCGGGCAAGCCACCGCTGCGGTTGAGCTGCTCGAGCTGGTCCCGGAGCTCGACGTCATCCTCTGTCCGGTGGGCGGGGGCGGGCTGCTCGCGGGCAGCGCGGTGGCGGCCAAGACGCTGAAGCGCGACATCCGCGTAATCGGCGTCGAGCCCGCCGGCGCCGACGATGCCGCCCGCTCGCTGCGCGCCGGAAAGATCCTGCCGAGCCTCAATCCGCGCACCATTGCCGATGGACTGCGCGGCGCGCTCGGTGAGCGCCCCTTCGCCGAGATCCGCCGCCTGGTCGATGACATCGTCACCGTGCCGGAGGAAGCCATCGTGCGCGCCATGCGCGAGCTCTGGGAGACGCTCAAGGTCGTCGTCGAGCCCTCGGGCGCGGTGCCCTACGCGACGCTGCTCAGCGGGCGACCCGAGCTCGCCGGCGCGCGCATCGGGGTCATACTGAGCGGCGGCAATGTCGATCTCGACCAGCTGCCGTGGAGCGCCGCGGCCGAAGAGCGCGCTACACCCGCTCGAGGATGAGGGCGATCCCCTGGCCCACCCCGATGCACATGGTGCACAGCGCGTAGCGGCCGCGCACCAGGGTGAGCTGCGAGCTGGCAGTGGTGGCGAGCCGCGCCCCGGACATTCCGAGCGGATGACCGAGCGCGATCGCGCCGCCGTTGGGATTGACCTGCGGCGCGTCGTCGGGAAGGCCGAGCTCGCGCAGCACCGCGAGCGCCTGACTCGCAAACGCCTCGTTGAGCTCGATCACCTCGAGGTCGCTGAGCTTCAGCCGGGCGAGGGCGAGCACCCGGCGCGTGGCCGGCACCGGACCCATTCCCATGATGCGCGGCTCAACTCCCGCGGTGGCCGCGGCGACGACGCGCGCCCGCGGTGTGAGACCGAGCCGCCGGGCGGCGGCTTCCGAGGCGATCAACAACGCGCAGGCGCCGTCGTTGATCCCCGAGGCGTTGCCGGCGGTCACGGTGCCGTTGGCGCGGAACGGCGCCGGGAGCGCCGCGAGCTGCTCGAGCGTCGTGTCGGGGCGGGGATGCTCGTCGCGCGTCACGGCGAGCGGTGGCTTGCCGGGGCGCACCGCAACCTCGACCGGCACCAGCTCGCGCTCGAAGAAGCCACGGGCCAGCGCCGCCGCGGCGCGCTGCTGGCTGCGCAGTGCGAAGCGGTCCTGGTCGGCGCGCGAGATGTTGAATTGCGCGGCGACGTTCTCGCCGGTCTCTGGCATCGAGTCGATCCCGACGAGCGCCTTGAGACTCGGGTTGACAAACCGCCACCCGATCGTCGTGTCGAACACCTCGGTATGGCGGCTGAAGGGGCTGTCCGCCTTGGGCATCACGAACGGTGCGCGTGACATCGACTCGACGCCGCCCGCCACGATGACCTCGGCCTCGCCCACGCGGATCGCGCGCGCGCCCTGCGCCAGCGCGTCGAGGCCCGAGCCGCACAGCCGGTTGATCGTCGCCCCGGCAACCGAGACCGGCAGCCCGGCGAGCAGTGCGGCCATGCGCGCGACGTTGCGGTTGTCCTCGCCTGCCTGGTTGGCGCAGCCGAGCAGCACCTCCTCGATAGCCGCCGGGTCGAGCGAGGGATTGCGCCGCCGCAGCGCCGCGATGGGAACAGCCGCCAGATCGTCCGCGCGCACCGCCGCCAGGGCGCCGCCATAGCGCCCGATCGGCGTGCGCACGGCATCGCAGATAAAGGCCTCGCTCATGGGATGGATGATAACGGATGGCGCCCCCCGGCCGTGTGCAGCCGGCCCTGCAACGTCGGATCGAAGACCGTAAGATTCGCGGATGTTCCCTGCGCTTCCCCCGGCCACACGCGCGCTGATCCTGATCAACGTCGGCGTCTATCTGCTCGAGCTGCTGGCGCCGAATCAGATGCTCGCTCTGTTTGCGCTCTGGCCGCTGCATCACCGGCTATTTGAGCCCTGGCAGCTGATCACCTACGCGTTTCTGCACGATCCGACCAACCCGGCGCACATCTTCTTCAACATGTTCGCGCTGTTCATGTTCGGCCGCTCGCTCGAGCAGTACTGGGGGCCGAGGCGCTTCGTGATCTACTACCTGGTGTGCGTGCTGAGCGCCGCAATCACGCAGCTCGCGGTGCAGGCGGCGAGCGGCGTGCAGGAGGAGACGATCGGCGCTTCGGGCGGCGTGTTCGGCGTGCTACTCGCGTTCGCCTGGTATTTCCCGCGGCAGCGGTTGTTCGTCATCCCGATTCCCATTCCCGTGCCGGCCTGGCTGCTCGTCACGCTGTACGGCTTCCTCGAGCTGTTTCTGGGGGTGACCGGCCGTCAGGCAGGCGTCGCGCACTTCGCCCATCTCGGTGGGATGCTCGGGGGCGCACTCTGCATCCTCTACTGGCGCGCGCGTGGGCGCTTCAGTTCCTGAGCCGGTCAGTCAGGGTCGCATCTCAGTATCGAAACGACATTAGAAACTAATATTAATTAGCTGATTTTCAGATTGATTACATCAAAAGTTGAAACCACTGCGGGGCGCAGCGAAAATCGCGCGCTTTGAAACTGGCGGAACTTTTCGCGCCCGCACCGACTAATGACCCCTGAAATCATGATCAAGACTGAGCAGCTGACGAAACACTACGGCTCGCTCACGGCGGTCGAGGACGTGAGCTTCCAGGTCGCCCCCGGCGAGGTGCTCGGCTTCCTCGGACCGAATGGGGCCGGCAAGACCACCACCATGCGCATGCTCGCCGGCTTCGTCACACCCACCTCCGGGCGCGCCAGCATCTGCGGGCACGATGTCGAGCGCGAGCCGCTCGCCGCCAAGACCGCCCTCGGTTACCTGCCTGAAGGCGCACCGAGCTACGGCGAGATGAGCGTGCAGCGCTTCCTGAACTTCGTCGCCGACCTGCGTGCCCTCGCCGGCGAGCGGCGCGCCGCGCGCCTCGCGCACGTCATCGAGCACCTGCATCTTGCGAGCGTCCTCGACCAGACGATCGATACGCTCTCCAAGGGCTTTCGCCGCCGCGTAGGACTCGCGCAGGCGATCGTGCACGACCCGCCGGTGCTGATCCTCGATGAGCCGACCGACGGCCTCGATCCCAATCAGAAGCACGAGGTGCGCACGCTCATCAACGACATGGCGCGCGACAAGATCATCGTCATCTCGACGCACATCCTCGAAGAGGTCGACGCCGTCTGTACGCGCGCGATCATCATCGCCCGCGGCCGCATCGTCGCCGACGACACGCCCGCGGGACTCGCCGCGCGCTCGCGGTATCACAACGCGGTTTCCATGCAGCTCGAGCAGCCGGCGCAGCTGGCGGCCGCGCGCGCCGCAGTCGCGGCACTGCCGGCGGTGGCGGCGGTCGAAGTGAGCGAGCGCGACGCGCGCCTCACGGCGCTGCCGCGCTCCGGCGCCACCATACTGCCGGCGCTGTCGGAGCTCGCCGGGCGCACCGGCCTCAAGCTCAAGGAACTGCACCTGGAGTCGGGACGCCTCGATGAGGTGTTCCGCACCATCACCGCCTGAAGGAACGGCAACGGCATGCACAACGTCGGCATCATCGTGCGCCGCGAGCTTGCGAGTTACTTCGCCACGCCGCTGGCGTACGTGTTCATCCTCATCTTCCTGGTGCTGGCGAGCGCTTTCACCTTCTACCTCGGCGGCTTTTACGAGCGCGGCCAGGCGGACCTCGATCCATTCTTCACCTTTCATCCGTGGCTGTACCTGTTTCTGATTCCGGCGATCTCGATGAAGCTGTGGGCCGAGGAGCGCAAGTCCGGCAGCATCGAGCTGCTGATGACGCTGCCGGTCAGCCTGACGGATGCGGTGCTCGGTAAGTACTTCGCCGCCTGGATCTTCACCGCGCTCGCGCTCGCCCTCACCTTCCCGCTGTGGATCACGGTCAATTACCTCGGCCATCCCGACAATGGCGCGATCCTCGCCGCCTATCTCGGCAGCCTGCTGCTGGCTGGCGGCTTCCTCGCCATTGGCTCGTGCATGTCTGCGCTGACGCGCAATCAGGTCGTCGCCTTCATCCTCGGGGTGGTAGCGTGTTTCGTATTCCTGCTGGCGGGGTTTCCACTGGTACTCGATGCGTTCCGCGCCTGGGCGCCGCAGCCGCTGCTTGATGCGATCGCCTCGCTCTCGTTCCTCACCCACTTCGAATCCATCGTCAAGGGCGTCATCGACATGCGCGACCTGCTGTACTTCGCGATGCTGATCGGCTTCTTTCTGCTGGCTACCGCCATTGCGCTCGAGCTGCGCAAAGCGGACTAGCGGCAGCGGCTCTCTCAGCCATGAACAAACGCTCGACACTCGGTGGTGGCACGCTGCTCGCACTCGCGCTGCTGTTGATTGGCATTACGGTGATCGCCAACTACGCGCTGCGCGGCTGGCGGCTCGATCTCACCCAGAATCGCCTCTACACCACCGCCGCCGGGACCGATCGGCTACTGGCGGGCATCAAGGAGCCGATCAACCTCTACTTCTTCTTCTCGGAGAAGTCGGCGGCCGGCTTGCCACAGCTGCATACCTACGGCACACGGGTGCGGGAGCTCCTCGAGGAGCTCGTCGGCCGTTCGCATGGCAAGCTCCACCTGCACGTCATCGACCCACAGCCGTTCTCAGAGGAGGAGGACCGCGCCGCCGAGCTCGGGGTGCGCGGGGCGCCGCTCGGCGGCGCGAGCGGCGCGCAGTTCTACTTCGGTCTCGCCGGCACCAATTCCACCGACGGCCACGCGGCGATCGAGTTCTTCGATCCCAACAAGGAGCAGTTTCTCGAGTACGACGTCGTCAAGCTCGTCTATCAGCTCGCCAACCCGAAGAAGCCGGTGGTGGCATGGATGTCGTCGCTGCCGATGACTGCGGGCTTCGATCCACAGAGCGGCCAGATGCGCGAACCGTGGGCGATCTACAGCGACCTGCAGCAGCTGTTCGACCTGCGGCCGCTCGAGCAGTCCGCCACCCGCATCGATCCGGACGTCAACGTGCTGGTGCTGGTACACCCCAAGAACCTGTCGCCGGGCACGCAGTTTTCGATCGATCAGTTCGCGCTGCGCGGCGGGCATATCGCGGCGTTCGTCGATCCGCTCGCCGAAGCCGACTCCACGGGCCTCGAGGCGCAGAATCCGATGGCCGCCATGAGCGCCGACAAGTCGTCGCATCTGGCCGCGCTGCTCAGCGCCTGGGGGGTGCAGTTCAATCCCGGCGAGGTGCTCGCCGACCGCGGTCATGCGCTCGCCGTCACCCTGCATCAGGGCGAGGAGCCGGTTGAGCACCTCGGCATACTCGGGCTCGGCAAGGACAGCTTCGCGACCGACGACGTAATCACTGCCGGCCTCTCGATCGTCAATGTCGCGACCACGGGCTATCTCGAGCCGCTCACCGGGGACAAGGCCTGCCAGCCGCTGAAGGGCGCCAAGTCCTGCTTCGAGCCGCTGCTGCTCTCGAGCGCGGACGCCGCGCCGCTGCCGGTCGCGCGCTTTAAGATGCTGTTCGACCCGGGCTCGCTCCGCGATGGCTTCAAGCCGACCGGCCGCCGCTATGCCCTCGCCGCACGCATCACCGGCAATGTCCATAGCGCCTTTCCCGACGGCCCGCCGCCTGGCGTGGCGCTCACCGCCGGCGCGACCGCGCTCAAGGCTTCCGTCAAACCCCTCAACCTGGTCGTGTTTGCCGATACCGACCTGCTGTCCGACTTTCTGTGGGTGCGCCAACAGAACTTCTTCGGCCAGCGCATGACGCAGGCATGGGCGAGCAACGGCGACCTGGTAGAGAACGCGCTCGACAATCTCGCCGGCAGCTCCGACCTCATCAGCGTGCGCGGCCGCGCTTCCTATACCCGGCCGTTCGACCGCGTCGAGAGGCTGCGCCGCGCGGCCGCCGATCGCTTCCGCGCCAAGGAGCAGGAGCTCGAGCAGCAGCTGCGCGAGACCGAGACCAAGCTCACCGCGCTGCAGTCGAAGGGCGACAATGCGGCGTTCATACTCACGACCGCGCAGGAGCAGGAGCTCGCGCACTTCCAGACCGAGAAGCTGCGCATCCGCAAGGAGCTGCGCGCGGTGCGCGCCGGGCTCAACGAGAACATCAAGCGCCTCGGCACGACGCTCAAAGTCATTAACATAGTGGTCGTGCCGACGGCGTTCGCTGCGGGTGCGCTGCTGATCGGCGCCTGGCGCCGGCGGCGCGCGGCGCCTGCCGACGCGGCGTACGCCGCGGGCGCCGGTGCGCCCACCAAGCACGCATGAGCGGCCGCCGGGTCATGCTGCTGCTGGCGGCTGGCGTCGCGCTGGTGGCGTTCGCGATCTGGCTATCCTCACGCCGCCACCTCGAGCGCACCGTGAACGCCGGCGACCTGGTCCTGCCGGGCCTCGAGCGCAGCGTCAACTCCGTGACCAGCTTGCGGCTGCGCCGCGGAGACGACACGCACACCACACTCAACAAGGAAGGGAGCGGATGGCTGGTCGCCGAGCGCAGCTGGCCGGCCGACGTCAGCAAGCTGCGCAAGCTCCTGCTGGACCTCGGCGCACTCACCATCGTGGAGGAGAAGACGCGCCTGCCGGCGAATTACCCGGCGCTCGGCGTCGAGGACGTCAACTCGCCCAAGGCGAGCGGCACGCTGATCGAGATCATCGCCCCGACGACTCGCTGGCCGATCATCATCGGCAAGTCCTCGAGCGCCAAATCCGGCTATGTGCGCCTCGCGGATGCGCCGCAGAGCCTGCTGGCGGCACCGCTCCTGTCCGTCGATGCGGACCCCAAGGGATGGCTGGTACGCGAGCTCGTCGATGTGCCCAGCAAGCGCGTGCGCGAGGTGGAGGAGAAGCCGGCCTCGGGGCCTGCCTTCCGCGCCGCGCGCGACCAGCCGGACGGCAACTTCACGGTGAGCCCGCTGCCCAAGGGGCGCGAGCTCTTCGGCCCGGGGGCGGCCGAGCCGCTCGCCGGCGCCCTCACCGCGCTCACGCTCGATGACGTGCGCAAGGGCGCCCCTGCCGGCGATGCCGCGCTGTCGCACGCCGTGTTTCGCACCTTCGACGGACTCGACGTCGATGTCGCGGGCCGCAAGGACGGCGCGCATACGCTGCTTGCGCTCAGTGCGCGCTCCACGCAGCCGGCGACCGCACCGGAGGCCGAGAAGCTCAACGCTCGGTTCCAGGGATGGGAGTTCGAGATCCCGGACTACAAGTACACCGCTCTGTTCACGCCGCTCGAAGATCTGCTGAAAAAGCCGCCGCCGCTGCCGCCGAAGAAGCCGGGCGCGTCGGCCAAGAAGTCGAGCCCGGCAGCTGCACCTGTGCCCACGGTTCCGGCCAGATAGCGCGCCGAACGCGGCGCGCTCGGCTCGGGCGGTCGGCGGGATTTACCCTCCCCCACGTTGTCGCATTGCAACATAAGCGTGCGCGGGAAACGACGAGGTGCCACCCCGGGTGACCCGGCGTAGAATTTTCTGCGCACGCACGCGCACTCATCTGCCAGAGATGGCAAGGAGATCGACATGAGCGCAGTGCTACTTGCGGTGTTCAGCGAGTACGCAGCCGCCGACCGCGTACGCGCCCGGCTCGTCAAAGACGGCTTTCCGACCGATCGCGTGGAGCTGACCGCCGCGCGCGAGCCGGGACGCGCCGGGCTGCAGCCAGCCGGCACGGTACGCGAGCGATTCGCGCAGTACTTCCGCACCCTCCTCGGGGCGGAGGACGAGCGGCCGTTCGTGGAAGCACTCGCCGTGCGCGTCGAGCGCGGCGGCGCGATCACGGTGACCGTCCACCCGCGCGGCGCGGTCGAGACCGAGCGCGCGGCCGAAATCCTCGACAAGGAGGGCGCCGTCGAGGTCGTGGGTCACGATCTCGCCAACCAGCCCTTCGAGCGCGCCGCCTCGCGCGGCGAGGGCTCGTGGGTCAGGCACTTCATGCTCGACAACCCGACCGGTGCTGACTGTATCTACTGCCGGCTGTTTCCGGGTCACAAACACTGACAGAACTTGAGGCGCGCGCGGCGCGCCACAGACCCGAGCGGGTCTGCAGCACGCCGCGTCTTTCCGCAGCGCCGCTTACTGCTGTTTATCGAGCGTGTACGTCGTGATCTGGTGATGTATCACGTCGTTGTCGGTCACCTCGATGGTTTTGCCGTCCTTGGCCGCCGCCAGGTGGATCTCGTCGGTCACCTTGCCGAGGCGATGATCGGTCTCCTCGACCGTGTGGTCGTCAACGCGCTTCAGCGTCACGGTCGTCTTGCCCGGATCGTTCTGCACCGGGTACGGCTTGCCGTCGAACTTGGCGTTATAGCTCTGGCCGTTCCAGTGCATGCTGAACTGCTCGCTGGTCATCTGATACGCCACGGTGCGCGTGGTGTCGTTCGCATCGCTCAGCGGCCCTGGCTGCCAGGCGCCGGAGACGCGGTGTGAGCCAGGAGCTGCGGCAGCGCGGCGCGTCTCGGTGAACGATCCGGTCGCGACCGTGCTGCCGGTGTGATCTTCGAACTTGCCGGTGAGCGTGTTGCCGTCGGTGGAGACATCGTACGCCACCGTGAAGACCAGCTTGCCGCCTTGCTTATCGATGATCTTGATGGACGACGGGCTCACGACCACGACCGCAATCGTGTCGTAGTAAGCATGGCCGGTGACGCTCTGGTCGGTGCCGTCGGCCTTCACTTTGATCGCTGGCTCGCAGCTCGAGCAGGTGTAGTCGCCGTTGAGCACCTGGAACTGATCGGCCTTGCCGGTGATCTTTATCGAGTCGAGGCGCGTCTTCCACGTGCCGTCGAACGCGCTGCCGGCGAGCGCCATTGCCGGCAGCAGCAATAACGCTGACATGACGATTCTTCTCATGCTGATCTCCCCTGGTTGATTTCGATGGATTGAAATGTGGCGCATCGGGCGACGCGCGCGAAGCGCGGATTCTATGCTCACGGCTCGTCCTCACCAACAGCCGCGCTCAAGCTCGAAACCCGCCGCGCTGCAGCGAGCGTGCCGCAGTGCAATCGCGCGCCGCAGTGCAACGAGACGACCCCCGCTCGAGGCTGGCGCCACCGCTCGAAGTCAGCGCCCGCTCGCTCGACGTCAGTGCCGCGGCTGGAGCACCTCGCTGAGGGTATCGGCCCGGCCGTCGAGGCGTGTCAGATGCGGGTAACGGGCCCCCTCGACGTAGTCGACGCTCACCGTGCGATAGTAGTCACCGCTTTCGACCATCAGCTCGATGGGCTTGCGAGTCTCGTGCGCCGCCGCGATCGCAGCGTCCAGCACCTCCGGCGCGTACTTGTGGCCATTGACCGCCACGACTCTCATGCCGGGACCGATGCCGGCGCGCGCTGCCGCACGACCCTCGATGGCGTCGATGATCCTCCCCTTGCCATCACCGCCCTCCTTGTTGTCGATGATGAGCCCGATCGACCACTGACGCTGGGTCTGCTTGCGGCGCTTCTGTGAGGTTTCGACGTAGCTATTCTTCTCGGGCGAATAGCTCAGGCGCCAGCCAGAGGCCTCGAGTCCCGCGAGCAGCGCTGCTGGTCCGGTCGTATCGAGGTGACGGCGAATGAGGGCGTGCCAATCGCCGGGCGTCACCGCGGCGAGCGTGGCGTACACGTCCGATTCCACGTAGGGCTTGAGGGCGGGCTCGCCGCCTGCGCCGGCGTAGAAGCGCTTCATGAACTCATCGAGCGACGCTTGACCGGTGCTGCGCCGACGCAACTCCGCGTCCACGTTGAGCCA
>Ga0307477_10001993_pt1 | contig 16205 bp, 10 predicted proteins | sample atmos_gasesECM2C_FD_203316 | JGI IMG/M metagenome (GOLD analysis project Ga0307477, IMG submission 203316) | Hardwood forest soil microbial communities from Morgan-Monroe State Forest, Indiana, United States - atmos_gasesECM2C_515 | ecosystem: Environmental > Terrestrial > Soil > Temperate...
AATAATTCCCCGCGAATTGATGAGAGAATTATTTTGCACGACGCAGTTATGGCATCCGTCCCATAAGACGATGCCGTTAGGATTGTCGACCAGCGTATTTCCTTGAATAATTGCGTCCGACAAAGTCCAGACAAGAATGGAATACAAGCTTCCAACTTCAGGGATAGGAGTCCAGGCTTGATCCACAGAGAACGTCTTCTTCTGGGGATCAATATCTTTGATGAACCGCCATTCGCCGGTTGCGTTTCCGGAAAATATCGCGACGACTTCGGGATAGCGGCGAAGTCGTGGCACAGTAACATCTCCCCACAATGCGTCTGAGTCGGTCAGGGTATTCGAAGTGACCTTAGTTGCGCGCCCCGCGTCCAACACATCTTGAATGTTCGAATTCTGAGTTGTGATCGCTTCGCCGTCGCCACGTTCCTCTGCAGGAGCGTTCAGCGTTTGAATGGTGTTGTTCAGAACCTTTATGTCTCGGCCTATTGACAGCTCCACGCCTCCGCTTTCAATCGCTGTCTTGTCGTCCATATCCTTGTTCTGAGCATCGCGGATCAATCGATTGCCTTGCATTAGCAGATGGGTATTGTCTTGCATCTGCACGCGGCCGAAGTGATATGTGATTTGGTTGTTTACAAAAATCACGTTCGTGTCGTTCACAACGTATATGGGGCCATTTCGCGTGGCAGCGCTCTCAAACAGGCTCTTCTGAACCAAGAGATTGTCGACGGTCTCAAACCAAAAGGGCCTGCAATTTGCGAGATGAATCTCCATGTCGTTAAAGAAAACTTTACTGACTTGAGTACGACCGCGATTCCAGATCACCCCGCAGGGGTTGGCAGATGAATTAACCGCGTAGATCCCCAAATCGGTCATGCCGACCAAACTCGATCCGCGGAAGTCGATGCCGCCCCATGTCTCGATATTGTCCGTTTCGCGATCGGCGCTCGAGTCGTATACAAAAATACGTGACGTCTTCGAACTGCTCCCCCGCAATATAATCCGCGACGGCACCCTCAATGGATTTCCTCGTGCCGCGTCCGACGGTGCGACGATTTTGTAATCGCCCATAGGCAAATAAACGGTTCCTCCACCGGAGAGAGAGGCCAGTCGAATCGCCGCATCTATAGCCGCGGCATCGTCGGCGATGCCGTCTGCCATGGCTTTTACAGCCAACCGGGGATCTGTTTTTACATTTATTTCGTTTGCAGCTATGGAACGAAAATCCGCAGCCCATGGAGCCCCCAATACGGACGGGTCCCAAGTGCCACCTGCTGCGGTCGAAGCAATCGAACGACCGGCGCCAATTTCCGCGGAGCTGATCGAAATTGCAACCCCTACCGCTAAAGTTAGGAACAAAACGGTATCGGACAAACCACTCCGAGAGGTGCTTGATTTCGATTGATTCACACGCTCACATCTGCAGCGACTTGATCGTGCGTCTCGATGCTGAGGGGCAATCCGGCAACATAATGAAGCGCTTCCCTTAAACCACGGATATCATCTTCAAAGGACCATAGCTTGATTCGGTCAAGCCCACGACTGCCAAGGACACTCCGTAGCGTGGTGTCTCTCAGAAGGCTCTCTATCGCGGAGCGAAGGGCCAAAACGTCGCCAGCGGGAAAAACCTTTCCGTTCACTCCATCTTCGATCAGGTCAGGCTGGCAGCCCACCTGATCGGAAACTATTACGGCCCTTCCCGCATTTATGACTTCGTTGACAATTAGGCCGAATGGCTCATCAACAGAAGGAAGAACAAACACATCACACAGATCAAAGAACTTCGCCATTTGAGATTGGTTCTGAAAACCCAAGAAAAGTGTGCTGGAGTCCCCTGCGTCACGGACCATTGCTTCACATTTTGCGCGCTCCGGCCCGTCGCCCACGATCAACAGATAAGGTCGTTTGCCCCCAGCTTCAGTCCTGATCCCAAGGTACGCGTTGATTAGATCAACGCAACGTTTTCGCTCGATGAGCTTGGAGGCATAAAGGATGATGGCGCGGCCCTTTTCCAAGCCTAATGTCTGCCTGAATTCTTCCCGCGATTGGCTTGCCCTAGCAGCCATTTCCTCGAAATACGCGTTGTCGACCGCATACGGAGCCATAAACGACGGGAACTTTGGACCCAAATAATGAAGCCAGTAATCCCGATTCCTGGTGCCGACTGGTAGAACTCCATCAATAAAATGGCAGGCAATCGAAAAGAATATGCGCTTAATTGCTAACCGAAGGCGAGAACGACGCCGGTCGATCAGCGTGCCCTCGGCGCGTAGCAGAACAGGAATGCCAAGCAACTTTGCGGCGATCATGGCGGAGATAGAGTTAATGCTCCAGTATCCATGGAGCCAGATCACGTCGTATTTTCCCTTTCTGAAGGCTGCATAGAACCCGCGATTAATAGGCGCCCAAAATCCGGTCCATGTCGCGGCACGGATTGTGGGAAGGAATTCATACCGGTACCCCTGTAAAAGAGGTATATCCCACTTGACGCGAGCACCCCCGAAGCCTTCGTCTCTATATCCGCTAACGGAGTGATCGGATGCAAAAAGAACCGTGAGGTCGATGTCCGGCTCAAGAGCGATCCGTCGCAGCAAAGGGGCTTGGTACTGAATGGGATGCGTTACCACATACGCGAGCCGGAGTTTTCTGCGCAAATGCATGCTGGCATTATTGGTCAGCACTGAGGTTCTATTCGTAGGCTTCACGGACAGTGTCCGGAGTTGCAAAAAAGATTAAAGGTAACCGTGGCGGCGGTCATAGAGACTGCCGCAAACCGTGCCCCGCGAAAAACGCCGGAATCGTGCTCCGAGAAAGATGGCCACGCCAATGGCCAAGGCGGCAGCTCTGGTCACATTGATAAAGGCATAGCCTGCATCGGATTCAAGCGAATGGATGACCTCTGGGAATAATGCCGCGTATAAAAAGAGGCCCGCAGTATTCGCCCGGCTCGGCGAGCAGAATAGATAGAAAAGTCGCAGCAACGCCCCCAGAAAAAACATGCCACCCAATGCCCCGGCCCAAGAGAAGTTCCGATACAAATCACCAATCAGCTGCATGGAACTGAATCCGTTATAGCTGCTGGGCAGTCCCATGTACGTCGCTTCGAATTCAGCGCTGGGAATATTGATGGGCTTATTTTTCCAGATCTGTCGCGGCACAAAGGTCATCGGAATCTGAAGCCAGGGGCGTCCTGATGCGTATGGAAACGGATGGGGCGTGTACTTCATGATTAAAGCTAAAGCATCGGTCCCAGCGTTGCGGTCCACCATCTGTTCCAGGGCCGATGGTTGCGCCCGTGCTACTTGATTCGAATTCAACATCGTGGCCGCCGATGAAATGCGAGTCACGATGTCGGACAAAGTCTTCGGCGAGCCACTCCGCCCTACCACAACGAATCGATAAAAGTTGACCGCCCCGAAAGCCAACATCAAGCTCGGCACGCCGATAACCAGCGCCTCCCAGAGCCGAAACCGTCGCTTGCCGTAGTGAATAACGATTCCCGCCTCCATAAGAGGCTGAATGAGCGCAACTTTCCCGCCGGAGATCGCGAGTTTGAGTCCAAGAATGCCTAGTGAGATCCCCAGAAGCGACCAGGTTTCCCAACGTCGCGATTTTTTGGATGGCACCACCAAATACACACAGATCACTACCCAGGACAAATCCAACAGATTTGCGAGAAGCACGACCACTCCCGGCGGCGGATTCCGTTGGAACTCCAGGCTGCCATAGTTGCCTACTGCTACTCCAATCTTAAAGAGATAAGCCAAACTCCCGAGTCCAAGGAGGATCAGGAACAAAAGCCGCGATGCGGGTAAAGCGGGCGGCAACTGGTGAGTCGCAACGGGCAAGTGGCGCTTCCAGCTTTTTGCGGCGTTTGAACCAAAACCTGCCAAAAACGAAAGGTATCCCACACAGGCGCACCACAAGGCAGCAGGCAAATAATCGTCATAAGGATTCCGCCCCAATCTGGTCAAAAAAGGAACTGTGCAGAGATAAAAGCTTCGAATAGCAAAATAGATGGCAAAGTAACCGGCCACCAACGTAAGAGGCGAAAACAGATCAAGGCGACCCGAACTGAAGGCGAACCGAAGCAGATGTTGGCCTGTTAGCGCCAGCAGTATCGAAAGAGGTACGGCCACCGGAAGGCGGATTTCGAAATAGAGCAAAACGGGAAGCAGAATTACCGCAAGAGAGGCACTCGCCAGCAAATCCAAAGTCGTTTGCCCTTCTGTAAGCGCCCTTCTGTCGACTGCTTTTCCACCCGGAGCAATCGCAAGCCGACCGAGGTTGGCCACGTGACTTGTCAGCATGAAAGAGATGCTTCGGCGCACATGCGGTCAAACGCCCTGAAAACGACATTCTTCATGACTACCTCATTTGTTAAGCCGTTTCGCAGACTCCTAAAGCGTCCATTTCGACCCACCTCCTTCCTCCAGTGCTCATCGTTTAGAAGCCGTTTACATTTGTCCGCACATTCGTCTGCATCACTCCAAAACACGGCCTCCAAGTCTTCTTCATACAGGGCGAGATGTTCGCGGGTGCGCTCCGCGCAAAAAACCCCTCCGAGATGAGGGACTTCAAATGATCTCGTCGTACAGAGATCGCGGTTTCCCTTGGAAAGCAATCCAATGCAAACTTTGGCGCACTGTAGGGCCATTGCGTAGTCGTCTTCGTTTGCAAGCCCAGGACCACGCCAAAATCGCCTGAGCATTGGCCACTCGTCTGCCTTCGTCCATCGATTCCCCCAGATCGAAAGCGGAACTCCAAGCTCTACGAGACGCGCAAGAAATGGCCCACGCTCAGGCATCCATGTCCCAATGAATGCAACCTCGGATCGCCACTTCACCAGGTCTGCCGCGGAAATCTTTCGCGGCGCATGCGCAACCTCGTCCGAAGACATATAGACTCGAATTACATCTTTCGCACCCGCCTGGTACGCTTCGGCGATATTGCAGTCGCGAACCACCGCAATCAAATCGTAATGGGGAACGGAACGCAGATAGAGCCTCCATTTGTTGGAGTCGCGCGTTCCACAAGGATCGTCAACGTTGTAGTTGATGACGGTTCTCGCCTGCCGTTTGAGAGCGCAGACAAGTTCGGGCGAGATGACATCTCCTCCATCTACCCAAACGAGATCGAATTTTAAGTTTCGAATCGCCTCCAGCACTCGAGTGCGAACAAGCCTTCCAGAACCCAGCGCACCCGTGTGATGGTTCCAGTAATTCATCATCCAGCCCGCAGGTAAAAAGCCGTATGGGTTCAAAACCTGCACCTGGTGTCCTAGTCTTGTGAGGCTCAGCGCACGATGCCGCGACGTTCCCGAATTGGTCCCCAAGTAAAGGATGGAAAGTTTTTCCATCGTCGCCGAATTAGATCGTCCGCGGGCCAAATCAAAAGCGATGCTCGAGTTCATTCTGCTTGTTCATCCAGGCTTAAACGGACTGGCAAAACGAGAATGCCCCGCAAGAAATCGGCTAGCTTCTCTTGCAATTGCCGCAGCGACGTCCTGAGAACCAGGTAAGTCATGGGAATCTCAATTAACAGCAGGACCATGGCTCCGCCGCTTAGTCCTTGCCGCGCCAGCAATATCCTGCCCACACCGACTGCAAGCAATGAGAATCCCACATAAGCCACCGTAATTCGGTGATGCGCATTGGTGGACATCGGCACAACCGAACTGGTGAACCACAGCGAATTCACAAAAGTGACGAGCAAAAGGATATGGAACGTGTTGACATCGAACCGCACGGCGCTTCGAATCCAACCGCGGTAGAGCGCAGGCCCAAGGAACCACAGCGCCAATCCCGCCATTACAGATAATGCCAGCCCTGCCTGATAGGCGTGTCGGTGCAGCGTTCGTGCCAGCCGGAGATTCCCGGCGCCGAACGCCCGCGAGAGTTCGGGCCACAAGGCCCATGCGATTATGGTCATTAATTGGAAGTTGACGCGTGATAGCGTGCGCAACGTCGAAAACTGAACTACTGCGAGGGATCCCAGGACGGAGCCGATTACCAGAGTGAGGCCCTGGATGCTGATCGCATTTGCAAGTGGCAAAGCAATGAAGCCAAAAGCTGGGGCCACAAGTTCTTTGACTTTCGAAAACTTGGCAAAACGAAATCCGACAGAGAGCCACGGATTCTTCCTACGCAAAACAAGTCCGTACGCAATAGTCCCCGCTATCCTGCTGATCAGATAGGCACTCGCCGCCACAAGAAGACTTCCGGTTAAGGCCCCGGAAGCTGTGCCCGTGGCGCACTCGACAACCCGGATCAGCGTACCGCCCACATTGCCGGAGGCGAAATTCCCATCACATCGGAATCCGCTCTCTAAAATGCCGCACTGCTGGCTAACTAATATGTACAGTCCAAGCACGAGCACAACCGCCGAGGCATAGCGATCCGAGAGAGTTCCCAATTTCAGCCAATCGTGCCAGCGGACCTGCCATACGACGGCCGCCGCGAGCAATGCCACGAAAAGCGAAACGAGCGAGAGAAGCACCCAGGAACTCTGAAACGTCTCGATAGCCCCCTGTCGATCTCCGGCCGCAACCCTCATGGTCATGTCACTGCCGGAGGCATCCCCAAAGCCAAGATCGCTCAAGGTCAGGTAACTCGGAATCGCAAGCAAAATGAGCCAATCTCCATATTTCGCCGCGCCCCAGAAATGCAGCAGGCATGGCACTGAGGCAAGCTGGATAATCGCTGTCATAAGAGGGCCGAGTGCTGTGGCACCAAGCCCGCAGAGTAATCTCCTTCGGAGACGGCTTCTCCCAGAAGCGTTGCTCCGGCCTCCAAGTACATACATCGCTTGTAGGCGTTCTTCCCGGCTCTCTATCAATTGGATCTTAGGAGAAATCTTCTTGCCGTACGTAGCAGCCAGAAGTCCCGTTAGCATGAGTGGGGTCCCAGTCGTTCAGGATACAGCCCAGTAGATGTATGCGGTCCTCCGCAAAGCGCTCATGTATGGCGAGTAGCGCATCGCGGGTAGTTTGTCCCGCCCTTGCAACGAGCACTACCCCGTCGGCTAGGATTCCAATTACGCGAGCGTCTGTGATCGGCAGGGCTGGCGGGGTATCCAGCAGCACGAGATCGAATTGCTCTCTCCATTTCGTGAGCAGAGTGGAAAATTCGGGCGAATAAAGAAGACCGCGTGCTCCTCGTTTGGCCTGCCCGGCAGTAAGAATGCTCAAACCGGGCATGATGGTCTGCCGGACTAGCTTCGGCCAGCGCACCCAGTCTCCTTTCGAATGCAGCAGGTCCGCCACGCCTGCCTCATTCTTTAGTTCGAAAATTTCATGGATACGGGGACGGCGAAGGTCTGCGTCCACCAGCAAGACTCTCTTCCCGTTCGCGGCTGCAGCGATGGCAATGTTCGAGATCACGCTTGTCTTTCCGTCCGCCTGACCAGCGCTGGTGAACACAAGCACCCTGCCAGCTCCGTGCTTATGATCGGCGAACAAAATGGACGTCAGAGCGGAGCGAAACGCTTCGGGGATTTCGATGTGCCCATCACAGATAGCTGCTAGATTGAGCAAATTGTAGTGGCCGCCAGTGATGAGAGCCCTATCGGAGGTCGGAAGCTTCCCCGGTTGCGCGCCTCTGGAGTTCAGAGTCCGTGTGCTTCGGCCGGCACCGTATCGAAATCGCGGGATGGTTCCCAATTCGGGGAGGCTTGCCCACTGCTTCACCTCGCCTGGCTGCCTTACAGTGCGGTCCGTTCGCTCTCGAATCAGAAAAACCCCAATACTGCATAGGAACCCGCCGAAAAGCCCCATTACGCCGTTTATCTTGAAGTTCGGGAATACAGGCCGGTCCAGAAGAAATGCCGGATAAACAACGTGCACGTTGCTCGCATGCAAGGCCGTGGCGACCGAAGCCTGCTTCATCTGCTGGAGCATGGTGTCGTAGAGCTGCCGATTGGAATCAACCTCTCTCTTCAGAACGTTGTACTGCACAGCTCTTTGGTCCTGGCCAGTAACCTCCCTAGCCTGCGCGTCATAAGCACCCGCCAAGAGCTTTTCCCGGCGCGTCGCACTCTGATAATCCGTCTCGATGCGACGGAGCAGATCCGCCCGATGGCTTGCAAATGCTTGCTGAAGAGACGTGACTTCTGCCTGAGCCGCCTGCAGCTTTGCATAGCCCGGATTGTAGATCGCGCTCAAGCTTGCAACCTGGCGAGTGGCGTCGTCGAGCCGCGCGCCGAGCGATTGCAGATTGGGGTCATTCAAAACATCCGCGAGCGTATTTGGTGGGCTGTGCTGCGCCAGTTCAAACACGGACTGTTTCGAAATGCGATCCGTTGTCGCCGCCGAAAGTTGCTGCTGGATTTCTTGCAGTTTTTCAGTGGCCACATTGCTTTGTTTTTGGTCGTCGATAAAGAACAACCCGGCGCTGCTAGCGTAATCTTGTAACGCATCTTCGGAATCTTGCAGCTTCTTTCTGGCGTCATCGATTTCGTGCCGGAGCCAGTCACTGGTCTGCTGAGTGCTTGCCCAGCGCGCCTCTATATTCTGCTTAATGAACTCCTGCACGAGCGTATTTGTAAAATCCAGGGCGAGCTGCGAGTCCGTGGAATCGACGCTAATCTCGAGAATCCGCGTCCGCGGAGGATTCGTCACCTTAAGGCTACTCGCGGCGGCACTAAGTAGCCTTTCGTATGGGGATGGTTTCGTCCCTTCCTTCAGGTGGAGCCACCTACGCCAACGAACGGTTGTAGGTTCGGCGGGCTCGGTTGAAGTGTGATCGAGTCTCGCGGAGACACGCTCTAGCAATTGGGTATTTTGGAGCAATGTCGCCTGAGTCTCCTCTTCCGATGAATTATCGGTGTCTTCTCCCGGAACAGCCGGCTGCGTCGGCCTCATGTTCATGAAGTCTTCATTGACATTGAGGACTTCCAGCGTTGTGCTTGCACGATATACAGGTTTCAGCGGAATTCCCGTGAGAAGACCGAGCAGCAAACCTCCCACGCTCGAAAGAATGATGCTAGCTTTGTGGCGAACAAGAAGCCGGCAAAACTCCAGCAGCCCCTCCGGCTCTCTTGTCTCAAAAAAGTAGGAACCTCCAGGCTCATCGCACGGCTTCAGCTCGGACATAACAGGCGCGAGGCTGAGACGCCCGTTTCGTGCCGGGGGTAACGGCTGCTTGTTTTCCATCTTTTGTTAGGGGTGTAGGTAGACAGTCGAGTACGTCGCGGCGTTCACGATCGCGTCGACTGTGCGCAGACCAGCTTTTTTCGCCTTGCTGCCCGGTACGAAGAGGATATCATCGGCGCGCAACTGCACGTCTGCTGTTTTGCCGGCCATGAGACGGTTTAAATCGACGGGGGTTTCAGTACGAGTCGAACTACCCGGAAGTAAATGGAGAACCCGTGCCTTTGAGGCAGAGGCGGTGACTTGTAATCCTTCCGCGAGCGCCAAAACTTGCAGCGCCGAAAGCGATTCGTTTTCGTCCAATGGATATCCGCCAGGCTTCGAAACTGAACCAACCACGTACACCATTCCCGCTTTCGGGACGGAGACCGTATCGCCGGGACGAATCTCGATATTTTCGGAGGCGTTCGGAATATTGATGATGTCTTTCAAACGTATCGAGGCAATGCTGACCTCGGAGCTCGCGTCGGTCCGCACATTGGAGGTGGGGATAGTGCCGTTACTTAGAGAACGAGTCACTTGCACTATGTACCCAGCTCCAGGCTGGAGACCGCCGGCCATAGACAGCACTTCGAAGAGCTTTTTTCTCCCCTGTAGCTGGATAATACCGGGATTTTTCACAGCTCCCAGGATGGAAACCGGCTCGCTGCCAAAAGACGCAATGTTCACCACGATTCGTGGATCTTTAAGGAAATTTGTAAACCTATCCCGTAGACATGCTTCGAGGGCAGCCGTGCTCAAACCCGAAGCGTGGATTCGGCCCACTAAAGGCAACGTGACGTCGCCACTCGCGTCGATGCGGAAGAGTTTCTCGTTGAATTGATCCTCGATTCCGGGGACGATGAGACTAATTTGATCTCCGGGCCCGAGGACGTAATCAGGGCTCACGCCATTCGCCTCCACGTTCGCGGTTTTTGGTCCAACGTTTCGGGGACGTGTCGGACCTGAATTGGAGATCTCTTTCTCTTCCCCATGGATCACAGCGCCAAAAACACAACTTGCACACAGAAGAACGCAAAAGAAAATCGCGGTACGGGTCATCGGTTTGTCCTGGAATCAATATAGACGCCGTCTAACTTCGTAATGACACTTACTCGTGTTCGTAGTTTCGAATGCTTCGAGGTTTCTACGCTGGAGTTCGCTGTAGCTCAGCAAGTGATGTAGCCCTCCTCTTTCAAGCGCTTTACTAAGTGGCCTCCGATGAAGCCACCTGCGCCACATAGTAGAAGCCTTTCGTTATTCATGAACGCCACCATCTCTGGTTTTCAGCAGCCGTAGCAAACCACATATTCTCAGTAGGCACCATGTGCAAATAAAACCGCTTTGGCCGTGCGAGCCAAAATATACGAATCCAGCCAAATTGACCAATTCCGAACGTAATATTCATCGAAAGCGACTCGTTCCGCATATGTGGTGTCGTTGCGTCCCGAGACTTGCCAAAGTCCGGTAATTCCGGGGCGAACCCGGCTATAGAGGTCGTAGCTGCGGCCATACTTCAGCACCTCGCGTGAAACGATCGGACGCGGACCCACCAGGCTCATTTGCCCGAGCAAAACGTTCCAGAGCTGAGGTAATTCGTCCAAGCTGTATCGTCGCAACCAGCTTCCCACCCGCGTGATTCTAGGATCAAGCTTGAGTTTCTGATCCCGTTGCCATACGTCGAACTCTTCCGTATGTTTTTGGAAGTGTGCCTGCAATAGGGATTCGCCATTCTCATACATCGTGCGGAACTTGAGAGCTGTGAATGTCTTTCCATTGTGACCCAGGCGAGTATGCCCGTATAAAACAGGGCCCCGTGACGTCAGCTTGATGGCGATTGCGATCAATAATGCCACTGGCAAGAGCGCGATCATGCCGGGCAACGTCAGGAGCAGGTCGATCATGCGCTTCATCACGGCAGCGCTGCTATGGAATAGCCGCTGCGGCACCTCAAAGCCAATTTCGCCGCCTATTTCACGCGCACTGACGCCTAGACTGCAGATGCCATGAATGTCCGGCACTAATAGCACATGACGGTAGCCCGTGCATTGATCCTGAATCATGCGGTGAAAGGATGCCTTAGACAGCGGCTCGGCAAGAATCGCGTAATGCGCCGTTCTCTTGGCGGGCAAATAAAAGGAATCTCCCGAAACGACAGCCGTCACCCTGATACCAAGCTCCCTATTCGCGAGCGAAGCGAGAACGCGAACTGCGTTAGCGCCCGAACCAAAAACGACCGCTGGAACACCCCACCAAGAAAAGCGAGAAAGTGTTTGCCGTGCGAATGTTCGCGCAAGTAAAACCGCGGGGGCGCCAAGTGCCCACGTCGCCATCACAATCGACCGCGAGAACGATTGCGCGTCATGCCAGAGAAACGTAGTAAAGAGCAAAAGGAAAAAGACAATACTGACGCAGTGGAACACGCGCCGAATTTCTTCAGCCGGATGCAGAAGCACGCCGGGATAAAGGCCATGGATGGCGAAAGCAACAACGAAGAGGGTTACACCAGGAAATATTTCCAGATAGACGCTGATATTACCGGGCGTGACGAACCGACGCACAAGAACAGCAACCCAATAGACTCCGGACAGCGCGAGAATGTCAGCCACAAATATGGACGCCGATGTCCACCACGCGGGCGCCGTGTCGTAGTCCCGTCCGGAGATGAACCGCGGCGTCGCAAGAATCGCTCCGACTTCGACCTGGCCCCTGACAGATGGATATGCGCTCATGCGATTAATGCAGAGACTACGGATGTTGCGCGGGCATATCGTTTGCTGGCCGAAAGCAGTACCGCCTCGAACGCTTCGCTTATTTTTGCTATATCAAACGTTCGCTCGGCATAGGATCGTGCTTTGCCCCTAAGTTGAGCACGTAGCAGTGGCTCAGAGACAAGTCTTCGGGCGGCGCTCACCCAGGCCCCACAATCATTTGGATCCACAACCAGGCCGCCGCCGCTTCGCTTGATGATCGCAGCGGACAGATTTTCTCGCGGGCCCGCAAACAAGATCGGGCGTCCGGCGCACATGTAGGTGAGAATCTTCGACGGAACGGCGAACTTCCCCGCGTCGATATCGAGTGTCGCGAGGAGAACGTCTGCGCTCGCCAGGACTTCCGGTAATATTTCATAAGGCTGAAATGGGAGTATTCGTAAATTTTTAAGCGGCGGCATTTTCTCCAGAAATTCTTGGCCAATTCCGTCCGTGATAATCACCACCGTGCATTCGTCTTTTAACCGTTCCGCTAGCAGGTAAAGAAGATCGGGTCGGTGTTTCATGCCGAGGGTACCGGAATATAGGAGTACCGGGCGCCTCTCGAACTCTTGGCTGCGACTCCAATTGTTTTCGCGCGGCAATTGAGGCATCTCCTCGAGGACAGCCCAGTTTTCGATCACCGTGACGCTTGGCTCGGGAACATTCCAACGGCAAAGAACTTCACGGAAGTCGGGAGCAATGACGACGACGTGATCACTGCGGCACGCGACCCAGCGGTCGAGAAATTCGAAAACGGTTGCAACCGGCTCCGCCAATAGGGGAAGTTTGCGGCTCAAAAAGAATTTTAACGCCAGGCAATAGATATCTTGAATCCAGTGAACAAAGGCGATTTGAAGCTTCTGGCAGTGCCAAAGCAATTCTGCCTGTACGTCTATAGGAGTATTGCCTGACAGAACAGCGTCCGGCTGAACCTGCCGAATTAGACTCTTTGCCTGCTTCGCATAATTGCGCTGATCGCAAAACCGTCGGTGAACCGAGTATTTTTGGAATTGCGGTGGCAACTGAATTCCGCAAATGGACAGGCCCTGGGGGTCGCCACCATCGGTTGAAAGCCGGCCTTTAGGCCCCGACAACCCCGCAGCGTACACATGCGTGACCAAATGGCCTCGTACGGCGAGTTCCCGGCTAAGTTGAACCGGAAAGGGATGACCGGCGAAATCGTGGATCAGGAAACGCATTCGAACTCGGCGGCTTTCTTTTGCGCTATGTGTGCCGTTGCGCGAAAAGCGCGAAAAGAGTGAACAAGCAGGCACTGGTGTTCACGATATCGAAGCGATTCACAAAACATTGGCGCGCGTTTTCACGCATGGATAGTTTTTGAGTCCGAGGCAATCGGCTCCATTTTTCGAGTAGCCTGCAGATACCACTCACATCATCGTCCTCAGCCAAACCGGCGTCATCGTCCACAATCTCTCGCCAAATGTTCACCTTGATTGTGATGAGCACGGGAACGCTGCAAGCCAGGGCCTCAGTTACCGATATTCCAAAGTTTTCTTGATGAGAAGGAAGAACGTATGCTTCCGCCTCACGGAAGGCCGCCCACTTCAGTTCGCCGTAAAGGGGCCCTGTCCAGATGATCTGATTCTCTAGACCAAGCTGAGCCGCCATCGATTTGAGCTCCGAGATATAACCCTCCTTGCCGGGCCCACTGATTACAAATGCGTGGTCTTGATAATTCTTGCTGTTTCGCGCGATCGCTTGTAAGAGAAGGTCTATCCCTTTCTTTTCGTGGATGCGGGCTAAGAAAAGAAGGAACTTCCGGTCGCCTATTTGAGGAAACGAGCGTCTTAGGAGGTGGCGAGCTTCAGCGAGGTCTCTCGATACAATTTTAGAAACAAACGGGTCCTCAATACCATACCCCACCACTTTGGAATTACACTGGTATGGCCAGAACGCCCCATGCGCCATCGCTTGTTCTTCCGCAGTCGTGAAAAGGACCGCGGCCGCATCGCGCAAAACCCTATACTCAAACGCATTCCAGTAAATTTGCTTTTTGATGTGTTTCAGGGGGTATTTGTGCTTGAACCAGGGATCTAACGCGCCGTGAGTGAACACACAATAGGGAACGCAGGCTCGTCTCGCCGCACGCCGAACCGCCGCGCTGAAGTACATCCAAATACCATTTGCCGTTACGACATCAAATCGCCGAATGTTCTCTTGCAGCCAAGAGTCTAGCCGCCGGCAATACCCATACGTGCCTAATTTGGCTGGGCCGATTGCATTTACACGCAAATGCGGAGTTTTGAGCCAAGCCGACTGCGGTGCATCCAAGCAGGTTATCTCTGTGGAATGCCCGAGGGCGGCAGCTTTCGCCGCGATATTCTTTACTCCCTCGACGGGCCCTCCCCATGCCGGATCCAGCGTGCGGATGACGTGCAGAATTTTCATCTGGGCCCTCGGGCTAACAAACAGCGCCGGGATTTAGGATCTCCAGCGAGCCACATACAAACCCTTCGATCATCGAAATGCTTTGTAATCTTTTCTTGTTCGGCGCTTCGGGCTTCACAATCGCAGGTCGGCATCGCGAACTGGTTCGCACAAACCTGTCCCTACGGCCGAAAAGCCTCTGTCTCTCTTCTTTTTGAGAGAGCTTTCAACGCGCTCAATTCGAACCTTACCCACGATTAGCAAATTCGGCCCGGGCAGCGATCTGGGCATAGGAATCTCCATCTCGATGACGGTGTCCACCAAAGGGCAAATTGCCGAGGAATGTGTGTGCCTTTGTCGCTCTCGGAGCAAAATGGGATTAAAACCTTCGCGGAAAGCACTTGGTGGGCTAACCTACTGAATCGAGCTACACCGTTGGCTATCGACGTGTGCAGGAACTCCATGCCGAACAACACTTAATTTGGCCAACCTCTCGACGAGGAAGCTATCGACCTCGACAACGGCTGCTCTACCCAGCATCTCTACGGATATAACCAGCCGGTAAACATTTTTCTGCCGTACCAACAATCCTTGTAAGCCCGCTAAAGGCCCGCGTTTGATTCTCACCCGCTCACCAATTTTCAGAAAAGGATGAGGCTCCAGGCGCAGACCGCTTTTCATAACCTGTTGGATGGCATCAATTTCAGCCGTCGGAATAGCGATCGGTTGGCCTCCGGTGGATAGAAGCTCATAGATCCCAGGAGTGTTTAGGACCTCCCATCGACGTTCAAGTCCGCCTTTAAGGAATACGTAGCAAGTGAATAGGGGCAATGAAAGGACTTTAGTTCGGTCCTTCCAGCGGCGAACGGATTCATAAAGCGGCAGCAGGATCTCAAACCCCTTCCTGCTAAGGACCTGAGTTACGGCCTTTTCGTGTTGATGGCGCGTGTAGAGAGCGTACCAATCGGACGCTGGATTTGATGTCTCGGTAGGTAATGGCACAGCTTCGCCCTGTGGCTTACAGCAGCCTTGCTTTCCACACAGCATTAGGTTTCCATGCCGATATCTAGTTTCCAGATACCGAGCGTGTTCACGGCGAATCTAAATCTTAAAATTCGCCTACAGCGACCGCGATTCTTAGGGGGCGCACCTTAAGCAAACCAGCGTGAGCGCACAAGGAAAATAATGTCACCTAGTGAATGAGCCATTCGGCTAGAGACGATTTTCCCCTGCTAGCGCAGTGTTCGAGGGAACAAAAATACCTAGTCGCTTCAGCTCGGCCGCATAAATCCGTATCGCGTGACTGACTCTTCTTTTTTTCTGAACCCTCGAATCTCTTTGATTTTTGGCGACATAGCGGGGCCACCTCGTTATTCGTCAAGCACATGCCAAAATGGCAGTGGCAGTTGGATCGTAGGTAGCCGAGAAGCAAAGTTTGTATCCGAATGCCCCCTATCTGCATCTGATCGTCTATTCGGGGGAGGTGCAGTTCGTGATGTTCATGGCAGCGGAAGCAGCGACCCCTATCGAACTGGAATCTTCGCGTTACGAAGCTCTCATTCGTGTCTTGCAAGCTATTCGTGCGCACCGCGATCCTGCGGAGTTGTTTCCGGTCCTAAGAAATGAACTCCGCAACGTTGTCAAGTTTGACAGTATCGGCATCATTCAATACGACGAAGAAGGTAACGAAATCGCTTGGCATCTCGCGGAAAGATGCAAGGAGATGAAGGGTGGGCCCTGCCGGGACAAAGTGCGGGAGGAAAGCATCCCCTGGTGGGTTTACCAGAACCAACAGGCTTTGGTAATTCCTTCCTTCGATCGCGAGACGCGTTTTGCGGGAGCGCTCAATCAGGCCAGGGCTTGCGGAATTCGATCTGGATGCGCTTTCCCATTGACCACCGTGCATCGACGGCTAGGGGTTTTGTTCCTTGGCAGTGAAG
>Ga0307477_10001994_pt1 | contig 16204 bp, 17 predicted proteins | sample atmos_gasesECM2C_FD_203316 | JGI IMG/M metagenome (GOLD analysis project Ga0307477, IMG submission 203316) | Hardwood forest soil microbial communities from Morgan-Monroe State Forest, Indiana, United States - atmos_gasesECM2C_515 | ecosystem: Environmental > Terrestrial > Soil > Temperate...
GAGCCGGTCGGTGAGGAGGTCCATGAACTCGACCGGCCCGAGCTCCTCCAAACCGCGGTGCTTGCGGATCGCGTTTAGGGCCGAGCGGAGGAAATAAGCGTTCGTGATGCCCCGGATCGCCACGGGATATTGGAACGCGAGGAAGAGCCCCGCGCGGGCCCGCTCCTCGGGCTTGAGCGCGAGGAGGTCGGTCCCCCGATACCGCACCGAGCCCTGGGTGACGGTGTAGGCGGGGTGCCCACCGAGCACCTGCGCGAGCGTGCTCTTGCCCGAGCCATTCGGCCCCATGATGGCGTGAACCTCGCCCTGGCGTACCTCGAGGTCCACGCCGCGCAGGATCTCGCGCCCCTCGACCGAGGCGTGGAGGTCGCGGACTTCGAGCAGCGGGTGGGGGGCCTCGCGCTTCGCGCCGTCGGTCATCCCACGCTCCCCTCGAGGCTGATACCCAACAGGCGCTGGGCCTCGACCGCGAACTCCATCGGCAGCTCCTTGAAGACCTCTTTGCAGAAACCATTCACGATCATGTTCACCGCGTCTTCCGCGGCCAGGCCGCGCTGCTTGCAATAGAAGATTTGATCCTCGCCGATTTTCGAGGTCGAGGCCTCGTGCTCCATAATCGCCGTGCTGTTCCGCACGTCGATGTAGGGGAAGGTGTGGGCGCCGCACTGGGACCCGATCAGCATCGAGTCGCACTGCGAGTAGTTGCGCGCGTGCTCGGCTCCCTTCATGATCTTCACGAGGCCGCGGTAGGTGTTCTGGCCTCGCCCGGCGGAGATGCCCTTGGAGATGATCGTCGAACGCGTGTGCCGTCCGAGGTGGATCATTTTCGTGCCCGTGTCCGCCTGCTGCCGGTTATTGGTCACGGCCACGGAGTAGAACTCCCCCACCGAATGATCGCCCTGGAGGATGCAGCCGGGATACTTCCAGGTGATTGCCGACCCCGTCTCAACCTGGGTCCAGGAGATCTTCGAGTGCCGGCCCAGACACTTGCCCCGCTTCGTCACGAAGTTGAAGATGCCCCCACGGCCCGCCTCGTCTCCCGGATACCAGTTCTGGATCGTCGAGTACTTGATCTCGGCGTTGTCGAGCGCCACGAGCTCGACGACGGCGGCGTGCAGTTGGTGCTCGTCGCGGATCGGCGCGGAGCAGCCTTCCAGGTAGCTCACCGAGCTGCCGACATCGGCCACGATCAGGGTGCGCTCGAACTGCCCCGTGGAGCTCGCATTGATGCGGAAGTAGGTCGACAGCTCCATCGGGCACCGGACGCCCTTGGGGATGTAGGCAAACGACCCGTCGGAGAAGACCGCCGAGTTCAGCGCCGCGAAGAAGTTGTCGTTGTGCGGCACGACTGACCCCAGGTACTCGCGGACGAGATCCGGATACTCGCGAATCGCTTCCGAGATGGCGCAGAAGATGACCCCCTGCTTGGCGAGCGTCTCCCGGAACGTCGTCGCGACGGATACGCTGTCGAAGACGGCGTCCACCGCGACTCCGGTGAGCCGCTTCCGCTCCTCGAGCGGGATGCCCAGCTTGTCGAAGGTCTCGAGCAGCTTCGGGTCCACTTGCGCGAGGCTCTCGAGGCGCGGCTTCACCTTGGGGGCGGCGTAGTAGCTGATCGCATCGTAGGCAATCGGCCCGTAGGTCACGTTGGCCCAATGCGGCTCGGCCATCTTCAGCCACTGCCGGTAGGCGCGGAGGCGCCACTCGAGCATCCACGCCGGCTCGCCCTTCTTCTCCGAGATGAGCCGAATGACGTCCTCATTAAGGCCAGGCGGGACGACATCGGACTCGATGTCGGTCACGAATCCGTACTTGTACGGCTGCAGGACCTGGGCTTCGATGCCGCTGCTCATGCAGGCTCCCGTTCCCCGAGGGGGTCGCGTTCGGTCGTGGCGGTGCCCTCTCCCGGGCCGCCGAAGCTGATGGCGTACTCGCACGCATTGCAACCACTCGCGATGTGGGAGCGCCGTTCGATCTCCGCCCCCAACACCTCCCGCAGGAAGTTCTCCTCGGCGACGCACACCTCGGGGAACCGCTCGGCCACGGCCCGAATCGCGCAGTTGTGCTGCGACAATCGGAACGCCCCAGCCGCCTCCTCCCACTCCGCCATGTAGCCGGCCTCCGTCATGAGGCGTGCCACGAGGTCGAGCCGCCGCGCGGCCGCCGCGCCGCTCAGCTCAGCCCGGGCCCGGGCGCCGAGCTCCCGATAATGCGCGGCGAACAGCTCGATCGCCTTCTGCCGGCCCTCCGTCGCAACCAGCCGCTCCAAGAGCTCGGTCAGCGCCTGCTCATAGCGCCGCGGAAACAGCGCCTCGCCCGCCGGGGCGAGCCGGTAGGCGAACGTCGGGGCGCCGACCCCGCGCTGCTCGCGCCCGTAGCCGACCAACGACTCCGCCACGAGCTCCTTCAAGTGATGCCGCACCGCGTTGGCCGACACCCCGAGCTCGGCCGCCAGCTGCTTCGCCGTGAGGGGTTGGGCGCGCTTCAGGGAGAGCAGGATAGCTCCCCGAAGTCCTTTATAGAACGCAAGTTGCGAGGGTGTCTCAGGCGTCATCTTGCGAATCCTAAAGGAACGATTCGGGATTGTCAACTAAACCAACGAAGCTTGGTGCGAACTCGGGAAGTCGCAGCTCCGTGCGCGGCTGGCCATGGAACGCCGGGATCAGCGCTCAAAATTCCCGAGCGCGATGGCGAGCGCGCGGACCGCCGCCACGCCTCCTCGCAGGTCATGCAGCGAGCCCGCGCCCTGGCACGCCGAACCATCGCTTCGCCTGCTCGGCCCCAGAGCCGCAGACCACATCGAGAGCGAACGAGGCTTCTCGCGGGGTGTCGAAGCGGGGCGAACGCCTCACGGCGCCGGTCGCTCGACCGGTCGGCCGAGCCCTTCCATAATACGAGGAGGCGCTCCGCACCGCCGCCTGGGGCTGTGCCACGGCGGCGAGCGCCCGGTCGCGCGGCGCGAGTTGCACTGCCACGCGAAACCCCCACATTTGCGGCCCATGGCCGTCCGACGCATTCGCCAACTCGGCGATCCCATCCTCCGGGTCCGCTGCGAAAACGTGCAGGACCCGAAGTCGCCCGGCACCCGGCTCGTGGCCGACGATCTCCGCGACACGCTGCGCACCGCCCGGAAGCGGTACCGCATGGGCCGCGCCATGGCCGCACCCCAGATCGGCGCGCCAGTGCGGATCGTCTTCGTCGAGGCCGTCAAGCAACGCTGGACGATGGTGAATCCCGAGATCACCGATGTGGGACCGGAGGATTTCGCGGTCTGGGACGACTGCCTCTGCTTCCCCAATCTGCTGGTGCGGGTGACCCGCGCCTACCAGGCCACGCTCAGCTACTCGGACTTGAAGGGCCACCCGCATACCATGCAACTCGTGGGCCCCATGGCGGAGCTGCTGCAGCACGAAATCGACCATCTCGACGGCATCCTCGCCGTCGATCGGGCCTCGGGTCTCGACCCGTTCTCCTTCCGCACGGAGTGGGAGAAGCTGCACGACGTCGCGGAGCGCTACGGCGAGCCCAAGCCCCGAGAACTCCCGGCCTAGCCGCGCCGTCCGCGTTCCCGTTCGATGGGGACCTCGGTTAGCTTACAGATGACGGGGGTGCCCGCCCGCTCGCGCGGGACGGGCTGAGATCACACCCTTTGGACCTGATCCGGGTCATGCCGGCGCGGGGAGTCACGAAGGAGCCCATCCCATGACATGTGTTACCCAGCTGTCCCACGCCCGCCAGGGCCGCATCACCGACCAGATGCGCCGCGTTGCCGAGCGGGAGGAGGTGCCGGCCGAGCTCGTGCGGGACGAGGTGGCCCGCGGCCGCCTCGTCATCCCGGCGAACGTGAACCACGTGGCGAAGCGCCTCGATCCCATGGCGATCGGCGCCGCGGCACGGGTCAAGATCAACGCCAATATCGGCAACTCGGCCGTCGAGTCGCACATCGACCAAGAGCTGGAGAAGCTGCATCACGCCGTGCACTACGGCGCCGACACCGTCATGGACCTGTCGACCGGCGGCGGGATCGACGCGATCCGCGAGGCGATCCTCGACGCCTCCCCGGTCCCCGTGGGGACGGTGCCGATCTACCAGGCGGTGGCCGGAGTCTCCGATGTCGCCGCGCTGACAACGGATGACTTGCTCGACATGATCGAGCACCAGGCGGCGCAGGGCGTGGACTACGTCACCGTGCACTGCGGGATCCTGCGCGCCCATGTGCCGCTCGCGCTCGACCGCGTCACCGGGATCGTGTCGCGCGGTGGGTCGCTGCTCGCCTACTGGATGCTCCACCACCAGCGCGAGAACCCGCTCTATACGCGCTTCGACCGCATCTTGGAGATCGCGCGTCGTTACGACGTCACGTTGTCGCTCGGAGACGGGCTGCGACCAGGCTCGCTCGCCGATGCCACCGACCGCGCGCAGCTCGCCGAGCTCGTGACCCTCGGGGAGCTCACCGAGCGGGCCTGGGCCGCGGATGTCCAGGTGATGATCGAGGGCCCCGGCCACATCCCGATGCACCAGATCGAAGTGAACGTGCGGCTCGAGAAAGAGCTGTGCCACGAGGCGCCGTTCTACACGCTCGGACCCCTGGTGACCGACGTCGCCCCGGCCTACGACCACATCACGTCGGCGATCGGCGCAGCCATGATCGGGTGGTTCGGGGCCGACATGCTGTGCTACGTCACCCGCAAGGAGCATCTCGGCCTTCCGAACGCCGAGGAGGTCCGCGAGGGCGTGATCGCCTACAAGATCGCCGCCCACGCGGCCGATATCGCGCGGCGCCGCCCCGGGGCGCGCACCCGGGATGACGCGCTGTCGCGGGCGCGGTTTGCGTTTGACTGGAACGAGCAATTCCGGCTCGCGCTCGATCCCGAGCGGGCCCGGGAGCTCCACGACGAAGCGCTCCCCGCCGAGTACTTCAAGTCGGCCGAGTTTTGCGCAATGTGTGGGCCGCGGTTTTGCTCGATGCATATCACGCGGGAGATCACGCGTACGCTCGGGTCGGAGGCGGTGCCGGCCGCCTAGCGTCCGCCGGCGCGCGTCCGCCCGCAGCCCCGGCCACCCCGGCCCTCACGCGGCGGGAGGGGCCGTGACCTGAGCGGGGCGCAGCACGCGCGCGAGGGCTCGGAGCAGCGCGCCCTCGGGCGTCTCCCCCTCGGGCGCGTCGGCGAGCACGACGGCGAACCGGCGCCGCAGCAGCGGGTCCCGCATCGCCTGGGCCGCGTACTGGATCGTGAGGGGGACGAACCAGCTCGCCGCCCGCGCCCCAGAGCCCGCCCGCGCGACGGCGGCATATTGCTCGAACAACCCGAGAACGAACGCGCCTTTGGAGCGAAAGTGCCGATAGACCGCGCCCTTGGTAAAACCCGCCGCCTCAGCCACCTGATCGAGCGTGGCTCGCTCGAGGCCGAGCTCGGCGAACACGTGCAGCCCCGCCTCGAGCAGCAGGAGGCGTGTCTCGGCTGTGCGTCGCCGTCGAATGATACTCATGCGTATCAATGATACTTATGCGTATCGCTGCCGGCAACGCGCGCCGCATCGAGGTGCGGCCTTGACGCGCTTGCCACCGGGTCTATGTTTGCGCTCAAGCCTCGTGCCCGCCGCCACGAGCGCCACCGTCGTTTCCGCGACCTCACGGAGTTGAGATGCCGTACATCATTGCCGAGCCCTGTATCGGCGTGAAGGACCGCTCGTGCGTGGATGTGTGCCCGGTCGATTGCATCTACGAGGGTGAGGACCAGCTCTACATCCACCCCGATGAGTGCATCGACTGCGGCGCCTGTGAGCCAGAGTGCCCGGTGACGGCGATCTTCCCCGAGGAAGACACGCCGGAGCAATGGAAGTCGTTCATCGCGAAAAACCGCGACGTCTTCCAAAGCGCGACGCCCCCCGGGAAACCGCAGCGCAAGGGCTCCTAACCCCCTCAGCGCAGCTCCTCGAGGAAGTCCGCGAGCGCCCGACTGGTCGCGAGGGGCTGCTCGAGCGGCGCTAGGTGACCGGCCGCCGGAATCACGGCGAGCCGGGCTCCCGGAATCGCCGCCGCCATCTCCCGAGCGACATCCGGGGCCGCGATTTGATCTTCGCTCCCCACGACAACGAGGGTTGGGACGCGAATCGTGGCGAGGAGCCCGGTCGCGTCCCGGCGGTCGCGCATCGCTTGGAGCGCGCCGACCATGCCATCGACCGATACGCGGCGGGCCATCTCGCGGTATTGGGTGACGACCTCCGGCTGCTCGGCGAGCGTCGCCGGGGCGACGAGCCGCGGGAGGAGGTGCTCGGCCACCGCGTCGGGCCCCTCGGCCCGGGCGAGCGCCGCGAGCTCGTCGCGCGCGCGCCGCGCGTCCTCGGAGTCCGCTTGGGGGCGCGTGTCGCACAGCACGACCGCAGACACACGATCCGCGTACCGCCGCAAGAGGTCGAAGACGATGTAGCCGCCCATCGAGAGCCCGCACGCCGCGACCTGGCGTACGCCCAGGGCGTCGAGCACGGCGATCACGTCGTCAGCGTAGCGCGCGATCGAGTAGCCGCCCCCGGTCGTGCGCGACTCGCCCACGCCCCGCAAGTCCGGCGCGATGCGCTTCCACCGCGCGAGCGCCGCGACCTGATGCCGCCACACGGTGCGGTCAAATGGAAAGCCGTGCAGGAACAACACGGGCATGCCCTCCCCCCGCACCTCCACGGCGAGCTCGCCGCCCTCGACGCCGACCCGCTGCGCCTGGTGCGCCGGCGTGCGCGGACCGAGGACCCGCGTCAGCTCCTCGGGCAACGGCGCGGGGTGCCCGGCCCGGTCCACGCAAACGAACACGATCTCCGCCGTCGCGATCACGACGCCGTCCGCCACGCGTTGCGCCGCTTGGCGGCCGGTCCAGCTCGTGGTGCCGCGGTGGGTGATCACCATCTCGACGCGGAGCACGTCTCCCGGAAACGCGGCCGCCCGATACTCGACCGTCGCCTTGCGGACGACCGGCACCACCCCGTTGCGATGGAACAGATCCATCCCTGGGCCACGCGCGAGGCTCTCCCACCGGGCCCGCTCGAACAGGGCGAGGACCGCGGCGTGGTTCAGGTGCCCGAAGGCGTCGCACTCATAGGGATAGACCGTCAGCTCAACACTCGCGAGCGTCGTCACGACGCGCGCTCCGCATCCCCGGGGGGGAACGCGAACGTGTGCCAAAACACGACGCGTCGACACCCGCGGGCGGCGAGCGCCGGAAGCGCGGCGAACGCCTTCGCCCCATAGGTCGGGTCGAGGCGCAGCCCCTCGGCCGCGGCCCGCGCGCGCGCGCCTTCCCCCGCAGCGCTCGGGCGTCCGTACCCCGGCCCGGCGCAGTCAAGCACGAGCGCGCTGCCGGCCGGCCGGGGCACGACCACCCCGTGCGCCGCCAGGAGCCCGACGGCGCCGCGCGCGAGGCGCGCCACGCGCCAGCGGTTCGCTACCACAGCCGGCGCGACCCGCGCCGCGATCACGTGCGTCGGCCATCCCAGCGCGTGCACCGCGAGCAGGAGCCCTGCCGCCGTGCCACCCGAACCGAGCGGGGTGAGGATGGCGTCCGGGGGATCGGGCAGCTGCGCCGCGAGCTCAAGCCCCGCGAGGAGATGGCCCGCCACGGCGCACGGGTGTGCGCCGCCACCCGGAATCCACCGCGCCCGCCCGAGGCGCCGCCCGACACGCCACGCGCGCACGACGGCGAGCGGCAGCCCCACGCGGGTGCGCGCGCGAATCGTCGCCGCCGCGGCACGCGCACAGGCCGCGCCCACGGCCCGGCTGGCCGCCGTGTCGGCCTGGGGGAACTGCGCCACGACCGCGCGACACCCGAGCGCCGCCGCGTGGACGGCCGTCGCGAGGCAGTGCGTGGAGCCCGTGCCACCCACGGTGACGTACACCGTGCCGGGCTCGGCGTCGGCGAACAGAAACTCGAGCCCGCGAACCTTATTGCCCCCGGACTCCGCCGAGCGATCCTCCCGCTTCAGCCAGAGGCACGCCAGGCCGAGTGCGTCACCGAGCGGCCCCACCCACTCGAGCGGCGTGGGCCAGCGCCCCAGACTACGGGCACCGAGCGCGAGGCGTATCTTTCGGGTCAGCACAGCCGGATCCAACGACACCCCCTGCGATGCGAGTGCGACATGCATGTAGCCACCGACTACATCCGCCACGCGGCGCGGGCCGCGCGCAAGTGCGCGGGCGACCCGCTCGGCGCACCCGGACAGCCCCCCGACCCTGAGTTCTACCGCACCCTCGCCAAGGCGTTAGAAGAGATCAGCGCCGCCCTCGAGCTGTTGGGGAAGGAAGAGTGAGGACTCCCCCCACAGCGTCACGACAGTCCGACGACAGTAACGTAGATTTCCACAGCCCCGCGACCCCCTGTGGATAGCTACGTTCGCAGTCCCAGCGCGCTTGAGCCGATCCTTGCGGCATTCCGCCGGGAGGCGCTCGTCAGTGTAGACACCGAGGCGGCAAGCTTCCACAAGTACCGCGATCGGATCTACCTGATCCAGCTCTCCACCCGCACCGAGACCGCGATTCTCGACCCCCTCACCCTCCCGGACCTCGCCCCCCTCGGGGCGCTGCTCGCCGACCGGGCCGTCGAGAAGGTGTTTCACGACGCGGACTACGATCTGCGGATCCTCGACCGCGACTACGGGTTTCGCCCGACCCACCTGACGGACACCCGCATCGCCGCGCAGCTCGCCGGCGAGCCCGCCATCGGTCTTGCGGCGTTGCTCGAGAAGTACCTCGGGGTGAAGCTCTCCAAGGAGCACCAGAAAGCGGATTGGTCGCGGCGTCCCTTGCCGCCCGAGATGCTCGCCTACGCAGCCGCCGACACGCGGCACCTCGCCGCCCTGCGCGACGCACTGCTCGCGCGGCTGCGGGACCTCGGGCGGCTCGCCTGGGCCGAGGAAGAATTCACGCGCCTCGAGGCGCTGCGGTGGACGGGCACGGGCAACGGGGTCGACGCCTACTTGCGGATGAAGGGCGCCAAGGCGCTCGCCCCGCGACAGCTCGCCGTCCTGCGCGAGCTCTACCAATGGCGGGAGTCGCTCGGGGCGCGCGAGGACCGTGCCACCTTCCGTATCGTCGGGAACGACGTGCTGCTCGCGGTGAGCCGCTCGCTCCCCGGGACTCGCGCGGGGCTGGCCGAGACGCCCGGCGTGCCCGCCGCGCTGGCGGCGCGCCACGGCGCCGCCCTGCTGGAGGCTGTGCAGCGGGCACTCGCCCTGGACGAGGACGCGCTGCCGCGCGTTGAGCGCCCGGCGCGCATGGCCCGGGACCCCGACCTCGAGGCGCGCGTGGAGCGGCTGAAGGGAGCTCGCAACCGCGTGGCCGCCGAGCTCGGGCTGGATCCCGGGGTGCTGTGCGGGCGGGGGGCCCTCGAGGCGGTCGCGCGTGCCCGGCCCAGCGACCGGAGCGCCCTCGCTCAGGTGCCCGAACTCCGGCGGTGGCAGATCGACGTATTGGGCGACGCGCTCGTCGCCGCGCTCGCCTAGAATCCCATCAACGCGCGCACCTTCGGATCAATGCGCTCGGGCGTCCAATACGGCTCCCACACGATATCGACGTTGACGTCCGTTACTCCCGCAAGACCCCGCACCACGCGATACACGTCGTTCGTAATCATCGGCCCCGCCGGGCACCCCGGGGACGTCAGCGTCATCGCGATGCGGACATCGCCGTCGGCGATATCGACCCCGTAGACGAGCCCGAGATCGATGATGTTCAAATCGAGCTCCGGGTCCTTGACCTGGCGCAGCGCGGCACGCACGACGTCTTCGGTAAGCTGCTCTTCCGGCACGCGACCCCCTCTCGGCGCGAAGGTTAGCGCGCCGCCGCGCCGCGCACTAGGCAGCGGCGGCGGCGTGCGATCCAGGCGTAGCCGCGGCGCGCGAGCGGCAAGATGCCCGGGAGCGCGAACACCCTCGCGAGCCACCGCTTGCCGGCGAGCAACGGCAACACCGCCGCCGCCGCGTCGGCCCCCGCGAACACCCGTCCGTCGGGGAGGATCAAGTGCATCGCCGCCGCGAGCGCGGGCAGGGGCAGCCCAAAGGCCGCCACAGCCTTCTCGTCCTGGAACGGGACGAACGCCACCCGGTGGGCGCGATCCCAGCGGGCCACGAGCGCCACGGCGTCGCGGCAGAATCCGCACTCCCCGTCGTAGATCAACGTCGCGCGCTCAGCGCCCATCGGACGCCTGGGCGGCGACATCGGCGATGCGCCCACGTACCTCCTTCAGGACGGTGAACGGGCGCCGCGCGCGGGGCGCGAATGCCCGGTTGGTGAGGAGCACCACGAACAGGTCCCGATCGGGGTCGATCCACAACGACGTCCCCGTCCACCCGGTGTGGCCGAAGCTCCGCGGTCCGAAGGCCGTGCCGGCACTGCTGACGCGTTCCCCGGTCGGCACGCCCTGCCATCCGAGCGCGCGGGCCTCGCTCCCGGTTCCCCGGGAGACGGGCGTCGCCGGCGTCGTGAACTCGCGCACCGTCTCGGCGCGCACGAGGCGCCGGCCGTCGGGCAGCGTGCCCTGGCGGAGCATGAACTGCGCGAAGCGGGCCACGTCCACCGCGGTGGCGAACAGGCCCGCGTGGCCCGCCACGCTGCCGAGCCGCAGGGCGTTCTGATCGTTCACCACCCCGGCCACGGCGTGCCCATGCCACAGGCCGGTGGGCGCGATGTCCGACCCCCGCCGGCCCGCGGGGTGGAAGGTCGCGTGCGCGAGCCCGAGCGGAGCGAAGATCTCCCGCTCCGCGAAGGCATCGAGCGGGACCCCGGCGGCGCGCGCGACGATCTCCCCGAGCAGGATGGCGTTGAGGTCGCTGTAGATGACGCGCGTGCCGGGCGTCGCCACGGGGGTCGCGGCGTACACGAGACGGAGCGCCGCCGCGCGGTCGGCGGCCTCCCGATACAGGGGAAGCGTCGGCCGGAGACCGGAGGTGTGCAGGAGAAGCTCGCGCACGGTGATGCCCGCGGTGCCGGGTCCCCGGAACGCCGGGAGGTAGGTCACCACGGGGGCGTCAAGCCGCACCGCGCCGCGATCGACGAGTAACATCAGCGCCGTCGTGGTCGCGATGACCTTGGTGAGCGAGGCGAGGTCGTACAACGTGCTGGCGACGTCGACCGACGGACTCGCCAGCGACCAAGTGAGGTGGCCGTAGCCCTTCGCGAACAGCACGGTGTCGCGGCGCCCGATGACGAGCGCCGCCCCGGGGTAGGCGCCCGCGCGGATACCCCGCTCGACCACCGTGTCAAACCCGCTCGCCGCGAATCGCCCGGCGGGACTCGCGATCGCCGGCGCGCGCCTCGGGCCGGGCGCCGCCCCAGCCTGGACCGCGAGGAGGAAGACCAGCCCTAGCACCACACGCCGGGAATCGGTCGCCCGCAGCTCGGGCACGCGCCGTCGGGGCCGACCCGCTGGCGGCGCAGCACGTAGCCCCGACGCTCGATCAGGAGGTCGCCGCAGTCGGGGCAGTGGGTGTGCTCCCAGCGTCCCACACGCCCGGGGAGGTTCCCGGCGTAGACGAACCGCAGGCCGGCCGCGGCCCCGATCTCGCAAGCGCGCACCAGCGCGTCCGGCGTCGTGGCCTCAGGGGCCGTCATCTTGTAGTCCTTGTGAAACGCGGTGAGATGCCACGGGATGTCGCACGAGACCGACGCGATGTACGCCGCCGCTCGGCCGAGCTGCTCGTCGTCGTCATTGAACCCGGGCACGAGGAGCGTGACGAGCTCGAGCCAGAACCCGCGCTCGTAGACCATGCGGATCGCTGCGAGCACGTGGTCCAAGACGCCCCCGAGCTCCCGGTAGCGCCGGTCGTCCATCGCCTTGAAATCGATCTTGTAGCAATCGGTCCAGGGTCGGATGTAATCGAGCACGTCGGCGGTCGCGTTGCCGTTCGAGACAAACGCGGTCCGCAGGCCGCACGCTTTGGCGGCTCGGAAGACCTCGACCGCCCATTCGGCCGTGATCAAAGGCTCGTTGTACGAAGAGGCGACGAGGCTCGCTCCCTGGGCGAGCGCCAGTTCCGCGACCGCGGTCGGGCTCACGTCGCGCGGCTCGACGCCGGCGGCGTCATCGCGCAGCGCCTGCGATGTGAGCCAATTCTGGCAATAGCCACAGTGGAAGTCGCATCCCAACATCCCAAAGGTCAGCGCGGCGCTGCCGGGCAGACAATGAAAGAAGGGTTTCTTCTCGGTGGGATCGCACTGCAGCGCGGCCACGTAGCCGGCGGGCGCGTACAGGGTGCCTTCCCGGTTGAAGCGAACCTTGCAGATGCCGCGGCGCCCCGGCCGCACGAGGCAGCGGTGCCCGCACGCGACACAGCGCACGGCGCCGTCGGGGAGGCGCTGCACGAGCGCCCCCGGCCGTACCCGGGCATCGAGGGCCTGCGCGAGCGGGGCGGGCCCGCCGTCAGCCACCGGGTCGGGGAGCAACGGCACCACAGCGCGGTGTGGCAGGGCGGCCGCCCTCCTTCCTTGCCAAACCCCTAGGACGCCGGCCCCCCGCGGCTCACCGCAGGGGCCCCGGCGCCAGGCGGTACAGCATCAGGGCCGTACGGACGTCGCGGGCTGAGAGGTCCCGCACCTTGGTGTTCGCAAACATGATATCGGTCGAGTCCGAGGAGTGGTCGAGCCCGAGCAGGTGGCCGATCTCGTGCAGGGCGACCACGCGGACATCGTCGGACGACAGCGGACGCCCTTGGGGGTCGAAGGTCGCGATGGTCACGAGGGCCGAGAGAATGCGCCCCTCCGGGTCCCACAGGAGGTCGGTCTGGCCGGTGCGATCGATGTCGAACTGCACCTTCCAGTGGAAGCGCACCTCGGCGCGCTCCGAGTCGGCGGCCAGGTCGAACCGCACCGGGACCCCGGCGTCCTCCCAGCGCGCGAACGCCGCGCGGACCGCGTCCAAGAAGGCAGGCTGGAAGTTCGCGGCGGTGCCCACCGGCAGCCAGACACGCACGGGCCGCCCGGCGCGATCGTCCCAGCGATGCAGCGCCGAGTCCTCGCTCTCGGCCACAATCTCGCTCAGGTAGGTATAGTCGGCGCTCGCGCGAATCCGGCGCCGTGTCTCCGCGCGCGCCAGCTGATCGATATAGCTCAGCTGATCCGCGGGCGGCGTGGCGGGGGGCGGCGTGGCTGCTCGCGGCGCCGTCGCCGAGTCCGCGCGCGCAACGGGCGGGGCCGCACCCTGCTGCGCCGAGTCGATGCGGGCCGCCGGCACGACGTGGTGCGGATGGGCGACGGGCGCGAAGAAGGCGTCCCACAGCACCGCGCAGATCAGGAACACGATGAGCCCCGCGATCATCGCGGAGATCTTCCGATCGGTCATGCGCGCAATATGCCGAACCACGTGGTCGAGCCGCTAGCGTTGCCCCGCAAGCGTCTCTATGATTGTGACCTGCTTATGCTTGGACCGTAGGTGATCGGGTTACCCGCGAAGCTCCTGATTCGCTGGCGGGCGGGGGTAATCGTGGCGTGGGCGGCGCTCGCGGTGGTCTTCGCGCCGCGTGCGGCACGGGTGCAGCACGTCCTCGATGTGCGCGGCAGCAACATCCGGCTCACCGAAGCCTCCCGCGCGTCCGACATCCTGCAGCAGGCCTTCCCGAGCCCCTTCGCTGAGTACGTCGCCATCGTCGTGCACGGACCGCTGTCGTGGACCGACCCCCGCTTCCAGACCGTCCTCGACTCGCTCCAAGCCGCCACGGCGCGGCGCCCCTATATCAGCCAGATCCTCTCCCTGCGCAGCATCGGGGAGTCGACCTTCGTCAGCGCGGATCGGCACACCACCTTCCTGCTTGCCGCGCTCCGGGCGGTCCATGGGGAGGACTTCGTCCCCGACCTCCGGGAGACCCTGGATGCCGCGCTCGCGCGCCACGGCGCCGCGTTGGGCTTCACCGTCCAAGTCACCGGCAACCCGGCGCTCGACTACGACGTCCGCACGATCAGCGCCGAGGACACAGAACAGGCCGAGGAGCGCGCCCTGCCGCTCACGCTCGTCGTCCTCGTGGTCGCCTTCGGGGCCCTCGTGGCGGCGGCACTGCCCGTGATCATCGGTGTCGTCGCGATCACGGTGGCGCTCGGCCTCGTCACGATCGCGGCGCGCTATCAGACGATGTCGGTCTTCGTGCTCAACATCACGACGATGGTGGGCTTGGGGGTGGGGATCGACTACTCCCTGCTGATCGTGACGCGCTTCCGGGAAGAGTTGAACCGCGGTCTCACGCCGGTCGACGCCGCCGTGCGTACCATCGAGACGGCCGGGTCGGCGGTCGTGACGTCCGGACTCACGGTCGTAGTCGGGTTCTTGGGGCTCGTTGTCACGACGCCGATGACCGACACGCGTTCCGTGGGGACGGGGGGACTCCTGGTCGTGGCGGTCGCGGTGTTGCTCGCCACGACCTTTCTCCCTGCGGCCCTCGCCATCTTGGGACGCAATATCGACCGACCGCGCTGGCTCGCGCGTCCCCTCGCACGCTTCCATGCGCCGACCGGCTGGGAGCACTGGGCCCGGTGGTTGGGGCATCGTCCCTGGCGCGCGGTGGCGGCGGGCGGCATCGGTATCGCCCTGCTCACCTCGCCCCTCACCCAGATTCGCCTCGGTCTACCGGCGAACAACTGGTTTCCCCCCCAGTCGGAGTCGGGGGCCGCGCTGGCCCGCCTCCAGAGTATGGGGGCGGCGGGAATCATCTACCCGATCCGAGTCGTGGTCCAACTCCCCGAGGGCGAGTCAGCCCTCGCCGCGCGGCGGCTCCCCGGACTCAAAGCGTTGACCGATTCCCTTGCTCGCGACCCCCGGGTCAAAGAAGTGCGCGGCGTCGCGAGCATCCGCCGCGGGATGTCGACGCTGCAGCTCGCGCTCTATTACAGCGACCCGGCCGCGGTGCGGGCCGACAATCCGCGGTTCTTCAACGCCTACCTCAGCACCGACAACCGCACGACGCTGCTCGACGTCATCCCCGCCGACACGGTCTCGCTCACCGGGTTGATGAACATTGCGCGCCGCGCCCGCGTGCTGGCGCGCCGTCCGATCCGCGGCCTCGCCGGAGCGGAGGTGCTGGTGGGCGGTTTCGCGGCCGGGAGTCTCGACGCCCAACTCGAGCTGCTGCGCCTCCTGCCGCGCACCGTGGGCTTCATCCTCGGGATCACCGCCCTCATGCTGTTCATCGCGTTCCGCTCGGTCCTCGTCCCCCTCAAAGCCGTGCTCCTGAACTGCCTCTCCGTGAGCGGCGCGTTCGGGCTGACCGTGCTCGTGTTTCAGCACGGCTATGGCGGCCGCCTCTTCGGGCTGGAGGGCCCGACGCAGGCGATCTGGGGGGTCGCCCCCGTGCTCGTCTTCGCCACGGTGTTCGGGTTGTCGATGGACTACGAGGTCTTCTTGCTGACTCGCGTGAAGGAGGTCTTCGACAAGACGGGCCGCAACGACCACGCGACGATGGAGGGCCTGTCGGCCACCGCGTCCACGATCACGAGTGCCGCGCTGATCATGATCCTCGTCTTCGGGACGTTCGCCTTCGCGCGCGTGCTGGCCGTCCAACTCATCGGGTTCGGTCTCGCCGCGGCCGTGCTCCTCGACGCCACGCTGATCCGCATGGTGCTGGTGCCCGCCATCATGCACATCGCGGGGCGGTGGAACTGGTGGCCGGGCGTGCGGGCGCCGAAGCGCGAGCGCGAGGTGGGCGGGCGCTGAGCGGGACGGCCCGTCCCCCCGTCCTCAGGGCAGCGGCCCGGCGTCCAAACGCCTGAGCCGCTCCCCCCACACATCCCAGTGCCAGGCCGGGACGCGGCGTCCGGTCCGCGGGTCCTTGAGCGGCTTGTCCTGCAACCCCTCGGGCGGCCATCCCCACTCGCGACCGAGCGCGAGTAGCCGCTCGCGATCAGCGCTTACGAGGTGCGCCATGGGTTCGCCGTGCAGCCGGTGCCGATGAAGCCAAACGCCGCCGTCGAGGGCGAAACACATCCCCTCGCGGCGGCGGCGGAACTCGCGGTAGACGGGCCCTACGAGCAGGAAATGTTGCCCTCGATCGTGGCGGTCCCCAAGGGGGCGGCGGTTCCCGAGAACACATAGCATTGGCGCGGCGTGTTGGCGCTGACGGCGGTCGCCGACCACCCGACGGCGGTCGCCTCGTTAATCGTAATCGTCACGCCGATCGTGGGCGCATAGTTGCCCATTTGCGCGAAGCTGGTCGTGTATTTCGCGCTGTCATAAAAGAAGGC
>Ga0307477_10001995_pt1 | contig 16201 bp, 12 predicted proteins | sample atmos_gasesECM2C_FD_203316 | JGI IMG/M metagenome (GOLD analysis project Ga0307477, IMG submission 203316) | Hardwood forest soil microbial communities from Morgan-Monroe State Forest, Indiana, United States - atmos_gasesECM2C_515 | ecosystem: Environmental > Terrestrial > Soil > Temperate...
CGGAGCTCTGCGCGAAATCTTTCCGGAGCAATCGCAGATGCGCTGAATCAGGTGGAAGGCGCTTATTCGCTGCTGCTGCTGACGCGCGACGAAATTTATGCAATTCGCGACCCGCGCGGGTTTCGTCCGCTTGCTCTCGGACGGCTCAAAGGGGCCTGGGCGGCTGCATCGGAAACTTGCGCGTTCGATTTAATCGACGCGGAATACGTACGCGAAGTGGAGCCCGGTGAGCTGGTGAGAATTTCGCGCAGCGGTCTTGAATCGATTCGGTTCGCCCCGGAAAAGCCGCATCAATATTGCATATTCGAGCATGTTTATTTTTCACGGCCGGATAGCGTGGTTTTCGGCCGGCCGGTGAACGAAAGCCGAGAACGCCTCGGGCGCCTGCTAGCCCAAGAGCATCCGGTGCAAGCCGACCTCGTTACGCCTGTGCCGGATTCCGGTGTGCCGGCTGCGATTGGCTTCGCGGCGGAATCGGGCATTCCGTTTCGCATGGGACTGATTCGCAATCACTATATCGGGCGCACGTTCATCGAGCCACAGCAGGCCATTCGGGATTTCGGCGTGAAGCTAAAACTGAATCCCATCCGTCGAATGCTTGAGGGAAGGCGCGTGGTTTTGGTGGACGACTCTATCGTGCGCGGTACTACAAGCCGAAAGATCGTGCGCCTGGTGCGCGAAGCCGGGGCCACCGAGGTGCACGTGCGGATCAGCTGTCCGCCGACGATTTCGCCGTGTTATTACGGGGTGGACACGCCGCGCCGCGAAGAGCTCATCGCCGCGAATAATGCGGTGGAAGAAATTCGGAAATTCCTTGGTGCGGATTCGCTTGGTTATCTTTCGCTGAAATCTCTACGCGCGGCCCTGGCGGATAGCGAAGGAAAATTTTGCACGTCGTGCTACACCGGCAGCTATCCGACTGAGCTGGTGCAACTCGAAGTGGAGGCTCACCGTGAAAGCTGACGTGGATACGGAAGCAGTATTCCCGGAGAAAGTGCAGCCAGTAAAAATCGAACGAGTCACCACGAGCGACCGCATATGGCACGAAGTGATGTCATGGTTCTGGGTAATTCTGGCCTTTCTTTTCATCGAAGGCACCTTGGTACAGGCGCGCGTAATTCCGAGCGGTTCCATGGAAAACACGGTCTTGATCGGGGATCACCTGATCGTCTCGCGCATCGGTTACGACGCTGGAATTCCTTTCACGAACGTGCATATTCCGCTGTGGCGCAATCCGAAGCGTCAGCAAATTATCGTTTTTCGCGCACCGTTGCCCGAACAAGGTTTTCCCGATTTCATCAAGCGCACCATTGGACTACCCGGCGACACCATCGAAATCAAGCATGGCATTGTTTACATCAACGGCAATGCGCTCGCCGAGCCGTATCGTCCGGACCCGCCGAATCCGCAGGAAAATCGTGGACCCTACAAAGTCCCAGCCGGCGATTACTTCATGATGGGCGACAATCGCGAAAATTCGTACGACAGCCGGTATTGGGGCTTTGTTCCGCGTGAGAATATTATCGGGACTCCGCTGATGATTTACATGTCCATCGATGCGCCGGAAGATGTCTGGGAGCCCGGCCACGTTGGCGAACGCTTTGAAACTTATCTCAACGCCATCATCCATCCCGGCGAGGTGCGTTGGAGACGCCTGTTTCATATTTTCTAGATCAACTTTTCCGCCCTCAAGAAGCGAATCTATCTAATGCGCTATTCCGACGCGGGAGTAAACATTTCAGCCGCTGACGTAGTAAAGCGGCGCATTGCCGCCATGGCGGGAAAAACTTTCCGCCGCGGAGTTCTTGCGCCTGTCGGCGGGTTCGGCGGACTTTTTCAGCTGGACCGCAAGCGCTGGCGCGATCCGGTTTTGGTGGCTAGCGCCGATGGAGTCGGCACCAAGTTGAAAATTGCCTTCGCCACGGGAATCCATTCCACCGTCGGCGCAGATATTTTGAATCATTGCGTGAACGATATTTTGACGCAAGGCGCGGAACCGCTGTTTTTCCTCGATTACCTGGCGATGGGAAAAATGGACGCGCGCGTGGTGGAACAAGTGATTGAGGGCATGAGCCGAGCGGCCAGGAAGGCGGGCTGCGCATTGATTGGCGGCGAAACGGCGGAGATGCCGGGTTTCTACTCCGCAGGCGAATACGACCTCGCCGGATTCATCGTCGGCGCGGTAGAACGGCGCAAGCAGCTCGACGTACGTCGCGTGCGGGCCGGCGACCTGTTGCTGGCGCTGCCTTCGAGCGGGCTTCATACCAATGGATATTCGCTGGCGCGGAAGCTCGTATTTGGTTCGGCGAAGCTGAGTCCGAACGCGTATGTTGCGGAGGTTGGCAATAAAATTGGCGCGGAGCTTCTGAAGCCTCATCGTCCGTACTGGCCGTTGCTGAAAAACATCGTGGCGCGAGGATGGGTTTCGTCGATGGCTCACATTACGGGCGGCGGGATCACCGGAAACCTGCCGCGGGCTCTCCCGCCTAGCGTCCAGGCGGTCGTCGAGCTCGATCAATGGCCTGTGCTGCCTATTTTCCGCTATCTCGCGCGGCTTGGAAAAATCGACCGTGACGAACTGCTGCAGACCTTTAATTTGGGAATCGGAATGATCTTGCTGGTTCCGGCGAAGCATATCTCACGAGTAGAGGCAGAATTAAGGCGCCGTCGCGAAAAGTTCTATTTGATTGGACGCGTCGAGCGCGCGAATCGCAGTAAGCCGAAAGTGAACTATACCGGAACTCTCGCGCTGTAGCGCTACCTGTCGTCACCATGCCCGGGTTGATGTTGCGCCCATCGTGTCGGGAGCCATCGGGCTGCTTTTCCCGGACCCACGAACTTTCATTTTAGTGTGCCAGCCTAACTGTGCTAATTTCGGCCTGCATGAAAAAACGCATAGGAGTATTGCTGTCCGGACGCGGCTCCAATTTTGAGGCCCTGGCGGCGAACGTCGCGTCTGGAGGCATTCCTAACGCTGAAATTGCCATTGCCCTAAGCAACCGCGAAGACGCACGGGGGATTGAAAAGGCTCGTGCTTTAGGAATCGAAGCGCGGGTAATTTCCTCGAAGGGACTCGAGCGCGAGGCGTACGATAAGTTGGTGGTTGCGGCCTTGCAGGAACAGCGTGTGGACCTGGTATGCCTGGCGGGATATATGCGGCTCCTCTCGCCGCAATTCATTACTGCTTTTCACAATCGCATCCTCAACATCCACCCATCGCTTTTACCTGCATTTCCGGGACTGGAAGCTCAACGTCAAGCGTTGGAGCATGGCGCTAAATTTTCCGGCTGCACGGTACACTTTGTGGATGAAAATCTAGACGCAGGGCCCATCGTGTTGCAAGCTTGCGTACCGGTTAAAGACAGTGACACACCGGAAACGCTCTCTGAGCGCATTTTGCGCGAAGAACACCGCATATATGCAGAAGCCGTGCGCATCGTGCTGGAAGGAAAATTTCGCGTCGAAGGCCGTCGCGTTTTAACTACTTCCGACAAGGCATCGGAGAAAAAATAGTGGCTGCTCCTCCATTCAAGCCTGTTCAAGAACAATTCTCGTATTTGCAAAAGGGCGTGGCTGAAATCATCCGTGAGGATGAACTCAAGGCCAAGCTCGAAAAGTCCGCGAAAGAACAGAAGCCGCTGCGTGTGTATCTCGGGGTGGATCCCACCGCGCCGGACATTCACCTGGGCCACACCGTGGTGCTCCGCAAACTCAAGCAATTCCAGGATATGGGCCATACCGCGGTTTTCCTGATCGGCGATTTTTCAGCGATGATCGGCGATCCGACAGGCCAATCCGAAACGCGGCCGCCGCTGGCGTGCGAGCAAGTGGACGCAAACGCAAAAACCTATCTCGAACAGGTCTTCAAGATCCTCGACCGGAAAAAGACCGAAGTGCGCTACAACAGCGAATGGCTCAGCAAGCTTTCGAGTTCCGAGGTTGTTCAGCTCTGTGGGAAGTACCGCCTTGCCCGCATGCTGGAGCGGGAAGACTTTCGCTCGCGCCTCGACAAAAACCTTCCGATTTCCGTCCATGAGTTGCTCTATCCGCTGCTGACGGCCTACGATGCCGTGGCCCTGAATTCCGATGTGGAACTTGGAGCCACCGAGCAGAAATTCAATCTCCTGGTACATCGGGACATCCAGCGCGAATACGGTCTGCCCGGAGAGGTCGTGCTTACCATGCCAATCCTGGTCGGCCTCGATGGTGAGCGCAAAATGTCGAAGAGCCTGGGAAACTATGTCGGCATTACCGAACCGCCTGATCAAATGTTTGGAAAACTGATGTCGATCTCCGACAAGCTCATGTGGTCCTACTACGAGCTGCTAACTGATTTCGCGCCGCCGGTGATCGTGCGACTGCAAGAAGAAGTCAACATGGGCGTGCTGCACCCGATGGACGCAAAGATGCAGCTCGCGCACACCATCGTAGCGGGTTTCCACAGCGAAGAATCCGCCAAGGAAGCTGCCGATGAATTTCGATTGGTCTACCGCGACCGAAAAGCGCCTACAGACCTGCCGGAAATGAAGTTGGCGTGGGGAACGAGGCCGCTGTTCGGTATTTTGACTGAAACACAACTCGCCAGTTCGAGAAGCGACGCCGAGCGGCTGATTAAGCAGGGTGCGGTGGAAGTAAACGGCCAAATCGAAAAAGATGTGAAGCGCACCATTGTCTTGAACCCTGGGGATCTGCTGGCACTGCGGGTCGGTAAGAAACGGTTCCTTCGCGTAGTCGGAGTGTGAGAATTAGCGGCGCTCAGCAAGGCGCTGTAGATGGTCCAGCCAGGAACGGTCTCGCGCCGCAACCCCGTAGTGGGTGAAGAGCCGGTCGATGATTTTGTTGATGCTTCCCGGCATTTCGTAGTGGTCGTGCATCATTAATTTCGTCCCGCTCCCGATCTGCTGAAACTCCCAACGCTGGGTTCCTCGCACGCCATAGGAATCTTGAAATTGCCACTCGAAAAGGCGATCCCATTGATAAGCCGTGACCACCGTGGTCAAGGTAACTTCGCGTTCCGCGAGTCTTCCTGTGACGCGTACTTTCTGGCCCACTGCAAAATCCGGCGCTCCGCCTTGGACTTCAAAACAGCTTCTCATTTCGGCCGCATACCAAAGCGGCATCCGTTGCGGAACAAAGAAAACGAAAATTTCCTTCGGCACAACGGTTAGATCACGCTCGAACGCAAGGTTGGCCATAGCGCCAGGGGAAGGTATCTGAGAATTAGGATTATTGGACTTCCACTAAGACGAGCGACACGTCGTCAGTCGCCGGTCCATCGCGCCATTCGGATACGCGATCGAGAATTCCGCGTTTCATTTCCTTGAACGGAAGAGACGAGGTTTCCCGCACAATCTTCTGCACGCCCTCTACTCCCAGCATTTCACCGTGCGAATCGAATACGTCTGTGATGCCGTCGGTATAGAGCACGATGCGGTCTCCCACTTTGAGATCTACGTCCAGGGTAGCTTCCGGCCCGACCGCATCGGGCAGTGCGCCCAACACCATACTTCGGGATTCCAGCAGGCGCGGCTCTTCGCCATCACGAACGATCATGCCCGGCGGGTGGCCTGCTCCGGCAAAAAGCAGGCGACGGCCGCCGCGATCCAGTTGGGCAGCAGCGATGGTAAAAAAGAAAACAGAACCGCCGATGTTGTGCATCACGAAATAATTGAGCTGGCGCAGCATGTCGGCCAGCGGAGCTCCGTTGCGAAGCTGGGTCATAGTCTCGGCATAGATTCGGTTGGCCACCAGTGCAGAACCAATGCCGTGGCCGGATACATCGCACACCAGCAAATTCAAGCGATCGTTGTCGAGCGCATTCACTAAGCCGAAATCGCCCCCAATGGTTCGCACGGGATGGTAATAGGTTTCCACATGCACGTTCCCCCAGACGATGGATTTGGGAGCAAGACTTTGCTGCACGCGCGCTGCAAGCGTCAAGTCCTCTTCGATTTCTTTCTGGCGTTCTTCGAGCAGCTTATTCGCCCTGCGAAGTTTCCCTTCCGCAGATTTCTGCTCCGAGATATCGATGAATGTCACAATTGTAAAACGACGGCCGTCCGGATCTTCAATCGACCGTGCGCTAACGATGACAGGCAGCCTGCTACCGTCGTATCGCGGCAATACGAATTCGAACCGGTTATGGCCGGCCAGCAAACCTCTGTCTCTATGTTCTGTAAGCTCTGCGGCTTCTTCCGGGGTGAAATATTTATCAAAGTTGGACCCGAGAAATTCGGAGCGTGCGATTCCCGTCATTTCCTCGAAATTTCCGTTGACGAAGATGATTTGCGGGCAATCGTCCGCAATGATGACGCCTTCATTCAACGTTTCCAGAATTCCTTCGATTTGTTCCAGCCATTCCGGCTGCTCAATGTCCACGAGGAGCTCCCCCTTGCCCGCTGTATGTTACCTAAACACGACAAAACCACCAACGCGCACTTCGCTGGACCACCGTAACGCTGCTAACCTCATCTGATGCTCCAACGGGTGCCGACGCTGCAAGCGTTTTATGCAGTAAAGTAAAGCAAGACCATCACAAGAAGGAGAGCGGGCTTGCGATTCCCGTTGACTGGAATGGACGAAAAAATGTCCACTGACGGAAAGCGAGTCCCGCCAGGGCCGAGAGGATTGCCGCTGCTGGGTATGGCGCTACAGGTGTTGCACGACCCCCTGGGAACCCTGCAACGTATTTCCCGCGAGTATGGCGACATCGTCAGAATCCCTATCGTATCCGACAGTCGCATTTTTCTAAATCACCCGGACTACATCGAACAAGTGACGGTAATCCAACAAAGCAAATTCCATAAGAGCAAGCTCACCAAAGACGTGACCCGACGTTTGCTGGGTGAAGGATTGCTGATCAGCGAAGGCGATTTCTGGCGGCGACAGCGGCGCCTTGCGCAGCCCGCGTTCCAGCGAAATCGAATCAATGAATACGCGGCAACGATGGTGGAAAGCGCAGAGGCTCATTCGCGGAAATGGCAAGACAGCGAGGAACGAGACATCGCGCACGAAATGATGGCTCTTACGCTGGACATCGCCGTGCGCACTCTTTTCGGTACCACGCTGCCCGGAGAAGCCAGGCAAGTTGGGCGCTCGTTGGAATTCCTGATGCGTTATTCGCTGCGCAGAACGCGTTCACCTTTCAAATTACCCGAAACATGGCCCACGCCGGCAAATCGCCGCGCCGAGCGCGAAATTCAATTCCTTGATTCGCTGGTGTATCGAATTATCGACGAACGTAAAAGGCTGGGAGATGCAAGCGAGCACAACGATTTGCTTTCATTGCTAATGGCGGCCATGGACGAAGACGGGAGCCAAATGACCCCGAAGCAACTTCGCGATGAAATCATGACCTTATTCACGGCCGGTCACGAAACCACGGCGTTAACGCTTTCCTGGGCTTGGTATTTGCTCAGCCAGAACCCTTCCGCCGAAACGCGGCTGTATGAAGAGCTTCGGTTCGTTCTGGCCGGGCGCCCGCCATCCATCGCGGACCTGGGACAGTTGCCCTATTTGCGTGGTGTAGTGAACGAGGTTCTGCGTTTGTATCCCCCCGCTTACGTTCTGGCGCGCACTTCCATCGCACCGTGCACGATCGGCGGATACGACTTGCCGATCGGATCCACAATCGTCCTTTCGCAGTGGGTGACGCATCGGGATGCCCGTTTTTTCAACGATCCGAATGCGTTTATCCCCGAGCGTTGGCTTGACGGGCTAGAGGATCGTCTGCCGGCCGGTGCATATTTTCCATTTGGCGACGGGCCGCGACGGTGCATCGGCCAGAATTTCGCATTGATGGAAGTGCTGCTGGTGCTGGCCGTCATCGCGCAAAAGTTTCAATTTCGTTTGGCATCAGGCCCGAAGATTGTTCCGGACCCGCTGGTAACGCTTCGGCCGCGAAATGGAATTCGCGTGAGGATTGACGCGCGGCGATAGCGCCATGGCGTAACCGCGCACATTGAACAAACCTGCCTCACCATTAACCTATTTTACGAACTCTCCGGATCCGCCGTTCGCCCACGGATGGTAGGTAAGCGCGAACTGGATTCGGTCAGGAATGGGCGGATGAGAATAAAACAGAAATACGTCTATCGGATTCGGTTCGGGATCGGCGAGATCCACTTCGCCCAGAACCTGGAATGCTTGCGCTCCGATCTGGCCTGAATCGGGGGTAAGGGCGTGAGTAACTTCCAACCCGTACTGGTCGGCTTGATGCTCGTCGTGGCGGCTGAAAGCGCTAGCGACGGGTCCTGCGATAAATCCAAAAAGGGAGAGCAGGAGCAGGAGAGCAGGAAGCGAGGCCCAATCGTCCAATCCATGAATTCCCCAACGCGCTCCCCAGCGTGCTAGAACCCATCCGATCGTCCGATAGCCGAGGTAGAAGAGAACAAAAAGTATCAGTGCGGCGAAGGCCAAACCCTTCCAGATGTGGTCAAGAACGTAGTGACCCATCTCGTGTCCCGCGACGAAGACAATCTGCGGCGTGGTCATCTTGGCGATGGTTGTATCCCAGACTACGATTCGTTTTGAAGCGCCGAGTCCGGTGACGTAAGCGTTGAGCCCTGTCGTCTTTTCGCCCGCGCCCATCCAGAACATGCGCTCGGGCGGGATATTTTGTCCGGCGCGCTGAACCATTTGTTCCAGGCTGGCGGTAAGCGCAGGGTCCTTTTGCGAGAGTGGCTCGAATTTGTGGAACATGGGATCCACAACCAGCGGTTGCAGGAAGACCAGGAGAACAGCCACGGGCAAAGAGATCAGCCAGAAATAAAACCACCAACGCCGCCGGCTGTTGCGGATCACCACATAGAGAGTTGAGATGAGCATTATTCCAAGGAAAATGGCGATCAACTGACCCTTGGTCCAATCCCAGGCCCAGGAACCCCACCCCTGAACGGAGATACCAAATTTTCGCTCGACCCAATTCTGATAAATGTCGGCGGGCAAACCGAGGACTGCGCTGGTCATCAGGAACAGCGGCATAAATACGGCAGCTTGAAACCAGTGTTTGGACGAGAATTTCTCCGCCCAGTCGCGATATTTCGGCGCGAGCCTGAGTTGCAGAATAAGCCACAAAACGAAGAGCCCGTAAGCGAAGCTGATCAAGGCGAACCGGAAATGAATGCGGCTCAGGTCGCGCGCCTTCTGGTAAGTTCCGGGAGGAAGCGCATATGCCGCTACCTTTTTTTCTCCGGGCTGCGGTTTAGCCGCTGAAGGCGATGATTCCGAGTTCGCTGATGGCGACCGCTCTTGGCCGCTAATAGGAACCGACGCTCCAACGCTATGGGCCCGGAGGCGCGCACCCGATAGGAGCGAAACAACCACGATTGCAGCAGAGACGAAAATTGTTTTCAGCCTATAGTTCGCCAAGCGTGATGTCCCTGTTCAACAAAAAGTGGTCTCGGAATGCCGAGCAAGTATGGCTACCAGGCGGATGATGCGCAAGCGCGACCGCCAAATTATGCCCCAAAGATACGAGACCAATTGAAACTATTTTCATCCTGGCGCCGTTAGTCCTGTTAGATTCTCACTCATATTAGGCGGTCCGCGTTGAAGGAGAGGCCGGTTGAAGCTCGTAATCGACGGAGTCAGCAAGCAATATGCGAAAAAACTGTGGGGACTGCGCGATCTGCGTCTGGAACTGGGTCCGGGCGTAGTGGGACTGCTGGGGCCTAACGGTGCGGGGAAATCAACGCTGATGCGCATAATTGCGACGGTGACGCGCGCCACCGAAGGACGCGTGCTATGGAACGACCGCGATCTCGCGCGCTCTCCCGACACATTGCGCGCGGTCCTCGGATACTTGCCGCAGGATTTTGGAGTTTATCCGCATCTTACGGCGCTTGAATTTTTGGATTACCTGGCCGCGGTCAAAGGGCTGAATGCAGGTTCGGCACGCCAGCGCATTGATGAATTGCTCGCGGTGGTGAATTTAGCGGAGGCACGCGACCGTTCGCTCGGTGGTTTCTCGGGTGGAATGAAACAGCGCGTGGGGATCGCTCAAGCGCTCCTGAATGACCCGGAAGTACTAATCGTGGACGAGCCAACGGCCGGACTCGATCCTGAAGAACGCGCTCGCTTTCGAAATTTGCTCTCCGAATTGTCCGGTGAGCGCATTGTAATTTTCTCGACCCACGTCGTGTCGGATATCGAAGCAATCGCGACCGATATCGCCATACTTAGTGGCGGGCGCCTGCTGGCTCATGGCGCACCGGAAGATTTGTTGCGCGCGGTGGAAGGCAAAGTGTGGGAGCTGGTGATCCCGAGCGCGGAAATGTCGGCGGCGAAACAAAAATTCCTGATTTCTACAAGCGTGCGCCGAACCGACGGCGTCCACGTTCGTATTGTCGCGGCGGAACGTCCAGGTAGCGGTGCCATGCCGGCCGCGCCAACGCTCGAGGACGCATATCTGCAATGCATTTCCAACCAGCGAACAAGTGCCAGCGCATGAGCGAAACCAACGACCGCATCAGAATTTTGTATCACTTGGCGCGCGCGGATTTCTTGGAGCGCGTTCGGCGCTACAGTTTCGTTCTTACCATGGGCATTTCCATCTACCTGGGGTACGCGGCAACCACTGGACAGCTGGAAATGCGCGTGGGCGATTCGCGGGGCGTTTTTAATTCCGCCTGGATTGGCGGACTGATGGCCCTTGTTTGCAGCACGTTTCTATCGCTCGCGGGGTTTTATGTAGTGAAGAACACCATCGAGCGCGATCGATTGACGCGCGTTGGCGAAATTCTCGCCTCCACACCGATGTCGAAAACGCTCTACGTGATGGGAAAGGTGCTCAGCAATTTTCTGGTGCTCGCGGTCATGGTAGTAATTCTTGCAATTTCTGGAATCATCATGCAGGTCTGGCACGCGGAAGCTCCACGCGTGGATCTTTGGAAGCTGTTGGGGCCATTTCTGCTAATCGTTTTGCCGGCCATGGCTTTGGTTGCGGCTGTCGCTGTGTTATTCGAGACAATTCCGGGGCTGCGCGGTGGTTTCGGAAACGTATTGTATTTTTTTGTGTGGTCCGTTGCGCTGGCAGTTCCGATCAGCGCCTCTGAAAACAATGGAAGTTCCTTTCTCGATTGGGCGGGGCTGTCAGTAATTTGGAGCAGTATACGCGCCGCAGCAAAGCTACCGGCGAATCATTTCAGTTTTTCTCTATCGATTGGATCCCGCAACCAGGCGCAGGTTGGTTCCCCATTCCAATGGAACGGAGTTCAATGGACCCCGGAACTGATTTTGGCGAGGCTTTCTTGGATCATTGTGGCCCTGGCATTGGCTCTCTTGGCGGCGTGGCTGTTCGATCGGTTCGATCCATCGAAAGAGCGTTCGCGGCGCGCAAGTACCGCACCCACCCTGGTGCCTTCTGAGGCGGCCGAAAACTTGCCGCTGTCGCACAAACCGATCCATGCGCCTCCCTTGACGCCCTTAGCGAACAGACAGAGTTCCTTCAGATTTGGAGCGATATTGCTGGCAGAGTTGCGTCTCACGTTGCAAGGACAAAAATGGTGGTGGTATGCAGTGGCGGCAGGTCTGCTTGTCGCCTGCGCCGCGACCCCTTCGGCTTCAGCTCGCGGAATGCTATTGGCTTGCGCGTGGTTCTGGCCGGTATTAATCTGGTCGAAAATGGGCATGCGGGAAACTAGCGACCAGACCAGTCAGCTCATTTTCTCTGCGCCACATCCGATAGCGCGGCAGCTTCCGGCCCTCTGGCTCGCCGGCGTGGTGCTCGCATTGCTGACCGGAAGCGGATTCGGAGGGCGCTTGTTGTTCACCGGAAACTGGCGCGGCCTGTTTGCGTGGCTGATCGGCGCGCTCTTTATTCCTACCTTAGCGCTGACCTTTGGCGTATGGAGCGGCTCGAGCAAGCTGTTCGAAATAGTCTACACGCTGCTCTGGTACGCAGGGCCCATGCATGCAACTCTGCAACTCGATTTCATGGGCTCTGCCCCGGGAACGGAAAGCACAAGCGTTCCCACTTTTTACTTCGCGTGCGCAGTGGCGATGGCTGCCATCGCCATTCTCGGCCGCAAACGCCAATTACAGACCTGAAGGTCAGAAACCCGGACGCGCCGTTAGCCGGCGCACGAAAATAATGTGGCGTTGCCGCCAAAAAGGTCAGGTTGCCTCTTTGGGTGCGGCGCTCAACGGAGACTGGCAGGATGCCCGAGGAGCGACTACGATTACTTATGGGTAGTTTGCCCTCGGGAGACGGACTATGAAAATCGCGCGATGGTCAATCGGGCTACTTCTGGTGTTGCCTTTGGGACTCTCTGCGGCTCAGCAGGGCGATCAGCAATCAACGCCGCAGCCAGCAGCGAACTCGCTGGCGGAAGCCTCCCGTCACGCGCGTGAACAGAAAAAAGATCAGGCGAAAGCGGTACATGTATGGAACGACGACAATCTCCCCAAGACGGAAGGAGTTAGCGTTGTAGGTCAAACCTCAGTAGCAGACAATGCCTCCGGCGGCGCAACGGCGGGAGCAGGTGGCGCAAACGCTCCCGCGCCTTCTGCCGAGAATCTCGCGGCCGTTACTGCCGAGCTGAATACCGCAAAGGAGCATCTGCAAAGCCTCCAAACTGACCTGAACATTCTCCAGCGAAAATATGGCCTCGACGAACAGATGTACCTCAGCAAGCCGGAATACAAAAACGATAGAGAGGGTGCCGCGCAACTAAAGAACGAACAGACCCAAATCGCGGCGTTGCAAGCAGAAGTAGTGGAAGCGCAGAAAAAAGTAGACTTGCTGCAGTCTAAACTCTCCGGTTCTGGGGCAGCCGGAAATGCCAAGTAACCACGATCATCCAGTGCAACTGCAAGACTAACCTTCCCTGGTGCGGACACGAACAAAACGGCTCTCTCTTCATCGCTAATTCGCGCTTTCTTGTCGGCGCAAGATGACCACAACTAATTGCGTGTATTTTTTCTTGACACACTAGAGAGATCGGCGCACAATCCCGCCAGTTTTTACAGGGACGCCGATTTTTTTCGGTCGCAACGAAAGTGCAACCGCATTCGGCGCGTTGAGAGGAAAATGCCGCAACTTCCAGGCTGGACCGTTCAATGTCTAAATCCAGAATGTGCTGCGCGGGGACGCTGGCTCCGTGTTGCGGACCTTCCCCGGGACTGTTGCACCAATTGTGGAGCCCCACTACAAAAAGTATCGCCGCCGCTTACGCCACGCTTCAGGATGCGCCCGCGCCCGTTGGCAACGTACCGCCCAATGGTGCCTCGCCGCTGAGCACGCCCGAGCAACGGGCTCCAATCTCCTGATCGGACTTACCGCCCCTCTAGAAGTACAACTTCAGAGCAAATTGAATGATGCGCGGCGCACGCGCAGTCGAGATCTGGCCAAAGGTGGAACTCCCTCCCTGGTTGTCTGGGTTATGAAACTGTGCGTGGTTGAAGGCGTTGAAGAACTCTGAGCGGAACTCAAGCGATTTATGTTCGGCGATTTTGGTTCTTTTGTTGATCGACAGATCGAAGTTGTTGATCCCCGGACCGCGGAGCACGTTGCGAGGCATCGTTCCAAAACTGAATAGCGGGACGTTCACGCAATCGAATGAGTTGGGATTGAACCAGAAATTGCCCTGTGCCGCATTGCCCAAACAATTGGCATTGGTCGAATCGAAGGCCGTTGTGGTGGACCTTGGGTTTAGATACTGAATGGGGCCGATTATATTGGGGCGATCCAAGCCATTTTTTTGCTGGCTCGCGTCATTGTTGGAGTACAAAGTGAAAGGCTGACCTCCTTGGAAAGTGGCGATGCCGTTAAATTGCCATCCCTCCGTGGCCTTCTTTAGGAACGCGTTTTCATGATGACCAAGCGGAAGCTCCCAAATGCCGCTGATGACCACACGCTGGTGCACGTCGAAATCGGCCACGGCCCGGTCGAGGCGATGATCCAGCGGATCGGTATAAGTGGCAGAACGAGACCGGAAGCCCGATGTAAGGTCGATTGTTTTGCCCAGAGTGTAAGCGCCGCGCAGAGCGAAGCCATGGCCGAAGCGCTTGTCCACGGTCATCTGGAATTCGTAAGAATCCGAGAGTCCGTCGCTTAGGTTTGAGTAAATCTGCGTTATTCCGGTAGGAGAGCCGTTTGGATCCGTGGGAGTCGATCCGCCCACGCATCGTGCTAGGGGGCGAGCGCAATCTTCGTTGACGAAACCGAAATTGGCGAGTTGCTGCATCTCGACCGATGGAACCGGAAAATTGAGTTCGGCGGTGGAGATCAATTTGCGGCCCAAGCTTCCGACAAGTACAGCCTCAACCATGGTGTCCTTGGTCGCCTGCCATTGGAAACCATAATTGAAATTCTCCGAATACGGAGTACGGAAGTGCGGATTGGTGGTGTACCCGAAAGAAATTGCGGGAACGCCGAAAGTGCCCACGGCTGAAGGTGGAAATGGGAATACATTTGTTGAACCGAAAGGCGTAAATGGATCGGCAACAGGGTCGCCCGTGATGCCGAGGTAATCGTTGGGGAAAATGTTGACCACGCCAGCGTAGGGCGGCAAACCGCCAAACTGAAGATTTAGCGCTCCGTCTTCTATATCATAAAAAATGCCGAAACCGCCGCGCATCACAAGTGTTGCAGTACCAAACATATCCCAAGCAAATCCGAATCTGGGAGCGAAATTATTCCAATCGGGATAGACCAGACTTCTGTTCGGCGTGCCAGGATCACCCGGATATAGAATGCCCGGAGGGGCGTTGGGGAATACCTTCGATTGGTGACCCGGAAAGAACCCCAAAATCTCATTGTGAGTGTCCCACTGGGGTACGTAGTAATCCCAGCGAAGTCCCAAGTTGAGCGTCAGACGCGAAGTAACCTTCCAGATATCTTGCGCATATATTCCCACAGAACCCGTACGATCTCCGTAGATTGCCCTCGAGTTCTGGTAATAATTGTCCCAAAATCCACCCACGAAATCCGCGAGATTGCTCCCGGTAAAGGACGACGTGTAACCGTCAAAGTCGAAGCCGCCATTGTTGTAGTAGTCGTAGTGCCAATTTTGGCGGATGCGAGTGAGGTCCGTTCCGAACTTCCATTCGTGCTTCCCGCGCGTCCATGTGAAGTTATCCGCAAATTCGAATGTAGCGTCGTGAAGCGTCGTAGGCCCTTGCACCGAAGAGCCCAAGGTGAAGTCGAGAGTGAACATGACCGGAGGAGAAACACCTCCTGGGTCGTCGGGAAACACATTCGTAAAACCGAGGGCCGACGGGGCCGTCTTGTCAAATGGAACAGCCTGGGCCGTAGCCGTGCGATTGGCCGCGAATCGAAATTCATTTACCTTACCGGAAGAAAATATGTGATTCCACGAGAAGGTGCCTATTTGATTTCGAAAATCTATACTGTTGGCCCCGCCAAGCGGAGATGAGTTCGTGAGTGGAAGAGGAAAAATCTGGCGCTGGTCATCGACCAGGTACACGAAGGAAAGCGAGTCGTGACTGCCGATATTGTGGTCGACATGCACAATCCCTTGGTCTTCGTCGATGGCAAGCGACGGGGATGAGATAAATCCGTTCCCCGGGAGATTTGGTGATGGCAAGTACTTTGTAATGTAGTTTTGAATCACGGGATCTACCAGCGAACCACCGGGACCGGGTCCACCTTGGCCGGAAGCCGCGAGATTATTGAACGGAATGTTGTTCCCGCTGTAAGGATTGACTAGTTGCGTACCGCCCGCGTTGATCGCAGCCGCTGTGCAGTTGCCAGAACCATCGTAAGCCGAACAGATCTCGCCAAAATTCCCGCCCCGCTCCGGTTGACTCAGCACGGTAAGTTCCTGGGATGTATTCCCTTCACGGCGACGAGCTCCCTGATAGGCTAGGAAGAAAAACGTTTTATCTTTTTTGATGGGCCCACCCACCGTCGCGCCGAACACGTTACGCTTGAATGCGGCTTTCGGCTGTGAAGTAGGCAGGAAGTAGTCTCGAGCGTTCAGGACATCATTGCGTAGGAATTCGAAGACATCGCCGTGGAAATCATTGGTTCCCGATCTCGTTATCTGATTGACGATGCCGCCAGAGGTACGGCCATATTCGGCGTTGTAGTTGTTGGTAAGGATTTTGAATTCCTCAACCGCGTCAGGATTGGGGCTAACCACGATGTTGTTGCCGAGAAAATCAGTGTTGTTTGCTCCGTCGAGCAAAAACGTGAGTGATTCTGATCGCTGTCCGCTCACCGAAAAAGGATTGCCGG
>Ga0307477_10001997_pt1 | contig 16193 bp, 14 predicted proteins | sample atmos_gasesECM2C_FD_203316 | JGI IMG/M metagenome (GOLD analysis project Ga0307477, IMG submission 203316) | Hardwood forest soil microbial communities from Morgan-Monroe State Forest, Indiana, United States - atmos_gasesECM2C_515 | ecosystem: Environmental > Terrestrial > Soil > Temperate...
AATTCTTGCCGTCGATCGGCACCATCATGATCTGCAACTTGTCGGAGAGCCGCTCGGCAATAATTTTCTGGATCAGCATCGGGTTGGACTTCAGCACCGCCGCCTCAAATTTCATGCGCTCCGCATCTGCCGCGGCGGTGACGCGAATGCGGTTCGCCTCCGCGTCCGAAAGATTTTTCTGCCGCTCCAGTTCCGCCTTGCTGTCGATGATTTTCGCCTGCGCCGCCGCTTCCGCGTTCTGCAGCGTAGCTTCTTTGCGCGCCTGCGCTTCCAGCTTGCTTTGCTCGATCTGCTTCTGTTTCAGCGGCAGCGTGTACTGCATGGAATCCGATTCCGCCTTGGCCTGCAGCACGCGCACCTGCGCTTGCGCTTCGGCTTGCTTCACGTCGCGAGACTTCTGCGCCTCGGCTTCCAGCTCCGCGATCTTCACCTGCTTCTGCTTGATTTCCGTCTCCGTGCCCAATCGCTCGTTTTCCTGTTCTTTCAGCAGCAATCCTTCGAGTCCCTGCGCATACTCCTCCGGCAATTTCAGATCGCGCAGCAGCACTTCGCGCACAATGATTCCGTCGCTGGCCAGCCGCGAAGTGATTGCGTTCGACGCGGAAAGCCGCAGCTCTTCGCGCTTGGTCGCGAAAATTTCGCGCGTGATGTAATTCGGCGCGAGCTGCCGATAAATCGTAGCCACCGTCGGCGCGACAACTTCGTCGCCAACCGCGCGCGGCAAATTCGCATGAATGTAATTTAGCCGCTGCGGATCAAGTCTGTAGCGCACGCTGACTGCCAGCCCGATGTTTAGTCCTTCGCGCGCCTGCACCGTAAGCACTTCCGGCTGCGCGCTCGCCGCCGCGCTCGCTGTTGTGGCCGCGAGTGCGCCGCCCAATGGCGCAGGCCGATTCGCCGCAGCGTTGCTCGCCGCGGTCGTGTACACCTGCTCGCGCGTGTCGTACAACTCCACGCTATCCACCAGCGGCGCGATGAGATGCACGCCCGGGTATAAGGTGCCGGGCCGCGCTCCCCAAATTTGGCTGACGCGCACTCCCGCGAATCCGTCTGGCACTACCGCGATGCTGTAGGCCAGCAAAAACGGCAGTACTCCCGCCGCTGCGAGCCGCTGGGCGAGTCCCCAGCGGACTGGGCGTAAAGGGCGGGCAAACTCCGCGTTCGAATCTTCCGGCACTGCATCTTGTGCCGGTGCTCCGGCCAATTCTCCGGCTGCGTCTCCCGGTGTTTTGTCGCGGCGGCGGCGCAGGAGGCGGCGCAGTTGCGAGGAAAGGTAAATGTCATAGGCGACCAGCGCGCCGGAGCTGCCGAAGAGGCCGATGCCGAGAATGACCAGCAAATATTTCAGGGCCAGCATTGTGTTATTCCTTTACTGCGATTTTGCGGGGCGCCGCGACGGACGCTGTGGCCGGCCGCATCATTGCGACGGTGGCGCGGAGAAGGAGCCAGTACACTGCGACTGCGGCCGCGCCGGCAATCAGCGTGGCCAGAACCAACATCGCCAAATTCACCAGAATCCACATGAGTGCATTTCTCCGTGACTGCGCTGCGCATACGGGTATGGCACGGTGCGCGCCATTCGGAAGGGGCTCAAAATGAAGGAGTTAGGCGGCGGGCGCTGCTGGTGGTTCGTGGCGGGGGGAACACGGCGTGGGTGGGCGGACGCGGTGGGCGGCGCGTCCGTTTGGTTCCGCCGCGAATCAGAGTTAGTGTATTAGTTCGAGATTGTGGCAGCGGAAGAATCAATTACGCGCGAGGCGAGACGAAGAATGCCGACAAGTCCAGGACTTCGCATCGGACGCATCCTCGGGATACCCATTTATGTGCACGCGAGCTGGATGATTATTTTTGTGCTGATCACCATGTCTCTGGCGATGCAGTTTACCCAGGAACATCCGCAATGGACTACGGTGCAGCACTGGTCCGTTGGAATCGTTACCAGCTTGCTGTTTTTTGCGTCTGTGCTCTTTCACGAGCTGTCGCACAGCATGGTCGCGCGCATTTACAAGATTCGGGTAATATCGATCACTCTATTTGTGTTTGGAGGCGTGGCGCGGATCGGACGCGAACCGGCGAAAGCCATGCAAGAATTCAACATCGCGATTGCCGGGCCGCTGGCCAGCTTATTTCTGGCTTTCGCCTTTTACAGCTTGACGCAGTTTTTTCCCTACGCGCAAATGACCGGCGCGCTTGCCGTGTGGCTGTGGCAAACCAATGCAGCGCTGGCTCTTTTTAATTTGTTGCCAGGGTTTCCGTTGGACGGAGGCAGAATTTTTCGCGCCATCGTCTGGGGAGTGACGAAGGATTTTGCGCGCGCCACGAAAGTCGCCGGCACAAGCGGAAAAATTGTGGCCTACGGAATGATTGTTTTCGGCGCCTGGTACGCGATGAGAGGCCAATGGACTTCCGGCTTGTGGCTCGCGTTCATCGGCTGGTTCTTGCTGAACGCGGCGCAGGAAAGTGTAGCGCAAGTGGCGATTCGCGAAACGCTGAGCGGGCTGCATGCCGCGGACGTGATGAGTCATGAGGTGCCTACGGTTCCGCGAAATATGTCGCTGGAAGAATACGGGCAGGAGGTTGCGCGCACGGGGCGGCGGTGCCATCTGGTGACTACAGAGGATCGGCTCGTCGGCATGATCAACGTGCACGCGTTGAATTCCGTTGCGCGCGATGAGTGGGGCAACATGTCCGTGCAGGGCGTGATGATTCCGCGTGAGAAGGTCTTGTGGGCCAGGCCGGAAGAGCCGCTTTTGGGCTTGCTGGAGCGGCTGGTTACCGCGGATGTGAATCAAATGCCAGTAGTGACCGACACGGAAAACGGCGCGCACATCATCGGGATGATCACGCGCGATTCGATTTTGCGTGTGATGCAGGCGCGCAGCGAAGTCGGTTCGCTCACTCCCATGCGTTAAACGCAACTCAGAAAAAATCGGGCGTATGACGGCCGCAAGCTAATTCTCGCGCGAGGCGCGAAAACGGAATGCGTTACTACGGTAATCAACGGTGACGCCCGCGAATCCGGCGCTGGTCAATCGCGCAGCAAGGGCAGCCGGCCCTACTGGCACAAACGTACTCTTGGTGTGGATGAGGCGGTGGAACCATCCGTCTTGGATTTCAAAGGCAAAAAAGCGGCCGCCTGGTTGCAGGACGCGGTGAATTTCCGCGAAGGCGCGATCCTGCAGTTCGCTCGAGCGCAAATGATGCAAGACAAGGACAGCGACTGCCGTGGAGAAGGTGCGATCGGCAAAGGGCAGAGCTGCGGCGTCGCCTTGCACGACGCCGTCGGCGTTTCCGTACTGCTGCGCGAGCCGGGCAGCAAGTGCATAGTCGTATTCGAGGCTGGTTACGCGAGGAACGCGTTTTCGTAATTCGGCAGTAGCGGCGCCTGGCCCCGCGCCAATTTCCAGAAGGTGCTCGCCTAAGTCTGCGCGGCCCAAAACAAACGGCAGGAGTTGGTTGCTGGTCATCCAGCGCCAAAACGATGTAGAGCAAAACCAATCTTCAAGAGCGTTCATTCGTTATTTCCGCAGGAGAGCAGAGAGAAGAATACCCGTAGAAGGTAACAGCTCTGGCAAGCTGGGGCGCAGCAGTTCCCTCGCATTCACTCGGGATAAAGCTGCGCCCGTACTAGGACGGTAGCGTTCAGCGGTTGACGGCGGCCATCGCGGATTCGGGGTAGCGGTTGCCGGCGGCGGCGCCGTGGGGGGCTACCTGGTCGATGCGGCGCAGATCTTGAGCCGTCAGTTTTACGTTCAGGGCGCTGGCATTTTCTTCCAGATATTTGCGGCGCTTGGTGCCGGGAATAGGGATGATGTCTTGGCCTTGCGCGAGCAGCCAGGCCAGAGCTAACTGACTTGGGGTGCACTTTTTTTCCTTGGCGATTTCTTCGACGCGCTTCACCAACTCCAAGTTCTTCTGAAAATTTTCTCCTTGAAAGCGGGGAGAATTTCGCCGGTAGTCGTCAGGAGCGAAATCTTCGAAGCGCTTGATCTGTCCGGTGAGGAAGCCGCGGCCGAGCGGAGAGTACGCGACGAACGCAACGCCAAGTTCGCGAGTTGTAGGCAGGATCTCGTCCTCGGGGTCGCGCGTCCACAGCGAATACTCCGTCTGCAGTCCGGCAATGGGATGGACTTTGTTCGCGCGGCGAATGGTTTGCGCGGAAGCTTCGGACAGCCCGAGGTGGCGCACTTTGCCGGCGCGGACGAGTTCAGCCATGGCGCCGACGGTTTCTTCGATGGGGACATTGGGATCGACGCGATGCTGGTAGTAGAGGTCGATCACATCGATACCGAGGCGCTTCAAGCTGGCATCGCAGGCGGAACGGACATACGCGGCGCTTCCATTGACGCCGCGGACGTTAGGATCGGTCTTGCTGCGCAGGATGCCGAATTTTGTGGCAAGGAAGACTTTGCCGCGCATGCCGCGGATGGCCTTGCCAACCAGAATCTCGTTGTCGCCGTGGCCGTAGATGTCCGCGGTATCAAGGAAGGTGATGCCCAGTTCGATGGCGCGATGAATCGTAGCGATCGATTCGGCATCGTTGCGAGGACCGTAGAATTCGGACATGCCCATGCAGCCGAGACCGAGCGCGGATACCTCCGGGCCATTTGTTCCCAGTCGTCTCTTTTCCATGACTTGCTCCTTTGTGGTGTGTAGTGGTCTGATGAGTTCGCGTGGGGATCGGATACTTCCGGAGTGAACTGCTCACGACCTCGCTTAATTGACTTGACTGCGGTGCGCAAACTAAGATGGCCGCCACATGGCTGATCCTCAGTCTCTTCTTGGCCAAAACACCTCTCACTACCGCATCCTCGAAAAATTGGGCGGCGGTGGAATGGGCGTGGTGTATAAGGCAGAAGACCTGCGCCTTCACCGGTTTGTTGCGCTGAAGTTTTTGCCCGATGAGGTCGCCAAAGACCCGCAGGCACTGGCTCGTTTTCAGCGCGAAGCGCAAGCTGCATCCGCTCTGAATCATCCAAACATCTGTACCATCCACGACATTGGCGAGGAATCTGACAAAGCTTTCATCGCCATGGAGTATCTAGAAGGCAAGACTCTAAAGCACACCATCGGCTGTCGGCCCATGGAGCTGGAGATGTTACTCGAGGTCGCGATTGAAGTGGCCGACGGGCTCAACGCTGCGCACTCTAAAGGCATCGTCCATCGAGACATCAAGCCAGCGAACATTTTCCTTACCCAAGGTGGACACGCCAAGATTTTGGACTTTGGCTTGGCGAAGGTCAGCCCTGACAGAAGCAAGACGGGCAGCGCGGAAACTCTAGCCACGCTGGGCGTGGATGCAGAACAACTGACGAGCCCCGGCACCATGTTGGGTACCGTCGCGTATATGTCTCCCGAACAGGTCAGGGGAAAGGAGCTCGATGCTCGCTCCGATCTATTTTCATTCGGTGCGGTCTTGTACGAGATGGCAACAGGGCAGCTACCTTTCCGCGGAGAGAGTTCGGGCGTCATTTTAAGTGCGATACTGGAACGCCCGCCTGTGGTTCCGGTGCGCCCGAATCACGAGCTGCCTCCCAGGCTCGAAGACATTATCAACAAGGCTCTGGAGAAGGACCGAAACCTGCGTTACCAAAGCGCGGCGGAGATGAGAGCCGACCTGCAACGGCTGAAGCGCGATACGGGCTCGGGACAGTCCGCCGCCACAATATCTTCCGGGCGTGCTGATGCATATTCATCGCCCGCGAAAGACGGCCATTCGGGTCCAGCGGCCGCCTCCAAGCCCGCGAGGCTTGGATGGAAAGCGTGGGCAGTCGCTGTCGGCGGCTTCGGTCTTGTTATCATCGCGTCGCTTATCTATTTTCAATCTCGATCCCTCCCTCCACCCAGAGTATCGGGCTACGTCGCCCTCACGCACGACGGGAATTTTAAACAGCTCGCTGGAACGGACGGAGCAAGGCTTTACTTTAACGAATTCGGTTCGGCGGGCTCGGGCGTCGCGCAGATGTCGACCTCCGGTGGAGAGGTAGCGCGTGTCCCGATTCCCACCCAGACTATGTTCCTGTTTGCCGTTTCTCCCGACGGGGGAACACTGTTAGTCGCTGATGGGGCGGGCCCGACGGCCTTCAGCGGACCACTTTGGCAACTGCCGGTGCTCGGCGGGTCAGCTCGCAGAATGGGAGCGGCCGTGGGACAGGCTGCTGAGTGGTCTCCTGACGGCCAAATGATCGTTTACGCCGACGGATACGACTTGACTCTGGCAAAGAAAAATGGCGGCGAGCCCCACAAGCTTGTCTCTGTGCCCGATCAAGTTTTTGATCTTGCTTGGTCGCCGGACGGCACGCTGATTCGATTCACAGTCGGAGATCGAAATTCTAGTCCGTTCTCGGTTTGGCAGGTTTCCATCAACGGGACGAACCCGCATTCCCTGTTGCCCGCTTGGCACACTCCTCCCCACGAATGTTGCGGCAAATGGACGGCAGACGGGAAATATTTTGTTTTCGAGTCCGACGGCAATATCTGGGGCCGCGAGGAAAAGAAGAATTGGTTTGGAAAATCCAATGGCCAACCCTTCCAGTTGACCTCGGGGCCGATGTCTTTCTCCTCGCCTCTTCCCAGCAAGGACGGCAAGACGCTGTTCGTTGTGGGGGGACTCGCACGTGGGGAACTGGCTCGCTATGATGCGAAGTCCGCGGAGTTCGTTTCATTTCTTTCCGGAATCTCGGCGGAGAGCGTCAGCTTTTCCAGGGATGGACAATGGGTGGCCTATGTCAGCTTCCCGGACGGAACGCTCTGGAGAAACAAATTAGACGGCAGCCAGCGAATCCAGCTAAGTTACTCGCCGATCTATGCCTTTCTGCCCAGATGGTCGCCAGCGGGACAGGAAATCGTTTTCAATGGCTTTTCGCGCGGCCAGAAGGCGAAGGTTTACACCATTTCGACCGATGGGGGAACGCCGCGCGAACTGATGCCCGACGACCCCCAGGAAAAGTACGATCCTACCTGGTCGCCCGACGGAACAAGAATTGCCTTCGGCGGCGGTTTAGGTAATCGCAGCTCCAGCATCCGGATCCTGGACGTTAAGACTCATCAAATTTCGACCGTGCCCGGCTCAAGCGGTCTTTTCTCGCCACGTTGGTCACCTGACGGACGCTATATCGTTGCCATGCCTTTCGATTCGCGTAGCCTTATGCTTTTTGATTTCGCCGCGCAACGGTGGGACGAGATCGCGAAAACAGCCGCGGGTTTCCCCAATTGGTCGAAAACCGGAGAGTATGTTTACTTCTTGCATGAGGAGGGTCAGCCGTCCGTGATGCGAGTGCGCATTCGCGACCAAAAACTTGAGCGGGTGGCAGATCTGAAAAACTTCCGGCAAGCAGGCTATTACGGTGTCTGGCTAGGGTTAGCTCCCGACGATTCACCTCTTCTGCTTCGCGACACGGGCGCCCAGGAAATCTACGCTCTAGACTGGCAGGCTCCGTAACTCACACTTCGCCGCTTCTCCGCTCCTTCCGGCCTTTGTGTGCCGCATGAACCCCTCCATGGGACGCCGACCGTGGCATCACATCCTGTCCGAGCACGCGAAATTCAGTTGTGCCTGAGAATCTGTGCGCCAACGCCGTGCAGCCGGCTCCCGCAGGAACGGTTTCACTTGTTCCAGACTGAAATTTGCACTATATCAATTTGCAGAGGAGGCCGAATTCCATGTCGAATCCTCCCTATCGGGCTTTGCGAATTATATTAGTATTGCTTCTGTGTTCGCCGCAGCGGCAAGGCTGCTGAGGTTTTGCCGTGATCGTCACGGGGAATTCCGATTCTTCTGGATAGAACTGCCTTCGAATCCGACTGCGCAACGGGTCGTGTGCCAGCGGACATATAGTTGGGTAACCGGAAATAACCGCTTCTGGGAGGCAGCAAACAGGGTCGACGTCGGTAGAAAACGCTTTTCTCCTGGTGTTCGCCCCGGGGAATGGTGGTGCATCCCATTCTGCCGGCAAGGCTTATTGGCGCAAACCCTTTGGTTGTAGCCATTTAGCTGTTGGGAGCATCTAAGTAAATGCTAACAAAACATTCACGCTTTATACGCATAGCACCCATTAAAATAATTCGTAGGGTGCCTGGCCCAGAATGCGGTTAAAGTGGTTGTAGCCCAAGAAAGGGAGTACTAGAACATGGTAAAGCAGTTTCTTCTGGCCAGTGACTTCGACCAGACGCTCAGCTTTAACGACTCCGGGGTCGTGCTGAGCGAACTCATCGGCTTTCACGGCTTCCCCGACAAGGTGGCCGGACTGTCGCAAATGAACCTCGTGCAGCAGGGCGCGGAGCTCAGCTACCTGATATTGCACGATCCGGAGTTCCGCCGTGTGCGGCGCGAGAACTTGATCGAGACAGGCAAGCGCATTCGCCTGAAACATGATGTGGCGCTGTTTGCGCGCGCTCTGGAGAACCTTGCTGACGACTACAAGTTTTCGTTTTACGTCATCTCCGCCTCGCCGCAGGAAATCATCCAGTCTGCGCTGGAAGGAATTGTGCCGCCCGATCACATTGTCGGGACGCGCTTCCGATACAACGACGCGACCGGGGAAGTAGAGTCAATCATTCGAGCTTCCGCGGGCTGGGGCAAGATTACCGTGCTGGAAGAGATTCGTTCGGCGCTGGGCATCAGCCACGACCACATTATTTACATGGGCGATGGGAGCTCGGATTTGCCGGTGATGATGCACGTCAACCAACACGACGGACTGACCATCGCGGTGTCGGAAGCGAAATACATCACGAAGGTCGCGCGGCGCACGGTGCTGAGCGATAACGCGATGAGCGTGCTGGTACCCGTGCTGGAAGAAGTGCTGCGGTGGGATTCCGCTCGCATCCGCCGCATGTTTGCCAGCTACGGGCTGGCGCTGCGGGAATGGGACAAGACGCGCACGGACATGCTGACAATTCAGGATGCCGCGCTGCCTGTGCCGGTAGCTGCGGCGAGTCAGCCACACTAAGAAAATCATGGAGTAGCGTATCGCTACTGCGATTGCCGGGCGTCACCGTTTGCGGAGGGCGCCCGGCAATTTTTTCGACTATCGGCTAACTGGCCTTTTCTGTACTCTGGAAGAGCCCGCCCCAGGGGCCAAGTGAGCTTCATGAAAGCATCTCCTCGCGCTGCAGTCCTCGCAGCGCTTCTTTTCACGTCAAACTGGTATGGATTGGAATTCACGAAGGCTAACGGTGCCGCGAAAGCGCGGCAAACGGCCACATCGAAGCCGACCGTGTACGTGTCCGATTTCGAGATCGATGTGCTGCCATCGGAGTCCGGGAACCGAATGGCCGCCGCGCCACAGGCTAGGGCACAAGCGGCGGACGATGGTCCTCGGAAACAGGCCAGCCGGCTTGTCGAACTGATGTCGACGAAGCTGGTCGTCGCTTTGCGGAAGGCCGGCTACAGCGCGGCGCGTGTGCGACCGGGAGCCGCGCGACCAGACAGCGGCGTGAGGATTCGCGGGTTGTTCACGGAGATAGATAACGAAAATCATTGGCGGCGCGCGGTCATCCGCACCGCTGAGGATTCCGGGAAGATGCAGGCTGTGGTGAGCGTCGGAAACCTGGCAAAACCGGATCAGGCGCTATACGAAATTGCGAACTTTCCAGGGAACGAAGACAAGCCCGGCGCGGTGATCACGCTAAGCCCGTACGTGCCGCTGACGAAATTCGATCTGAATAAGGATGCGAACGAAGACGTATTTAAGGGCATCGCGGCACGCATCGTCAATGACTTAACCGCTTTCCTGAACGCCAATCCCTCCGCGCTATCCGAATAGAGTGCGCCGTCAGTGAATATCCACCGGCTACGAGGCAAAGAATTGAGCTAACCCGTCCCAGTAGTGGGCTTTCCAACCGGAGGCGAGGTGTTCAGCCTTGCCTTGAGGGAACCCGGTGTGGTCGAAGACGATCTTGGTGTCGGAGCCTTGCTCGTTCAGCACGAAGCGGGCGATGGAGTATTCGCCTGGCGCCCACTCCGAACGCCACGCTTGCACAATGCGCTCGCCGGGAACCAACTCGATGTGGCGGCCGGTGATCACCCCGCCGAAAAGTGAAAATGCGCCGCCAGCTTCGCGACTGATCTTGGTGTCCATGCCTCCGCTTAACTTGCGAAACTGCCCCTCATCGGTGAGCGCTTCATAGACGCGCTCGCGATTTGCTTTAACGACGACCTCTTGGTGGATGGCCTCGGCGGTATGCGAGATCCCCTGCGCATCCGGAACACCTGCTTTGGAACTTGAGGCGAACCCGGTGAAGCCGAGCGCCGGCAATAGCGAAGCGAGGGTACGGGAGAAATGTCTGCGAGAGATGGTGTGAAGATTGAGCATTAAGGTGGATCCTTTCGTCGGTGGAAACGACTGCTAAAATGCGTATTTGCAGCCGCGCGGCAGTCCAAATTTTTTGCCGGGGTGCAACTATAGCGCGCAACTTTTGCAAAAGGCGAGTGTTTGCGGGTTTAAGGAAGCGTGTGATCGTAGCAAAGTGGTATTGCGGTACAAGTGAGTAAATATTGCCTATTGAATTCGTTGCGGTCGCAGGAGTAGTTTTTCATCATACTCCGCGAAGAAATTTTCCGGAGAAAACATAGGGTGGGTCCTGGCAGTGCGCTGACTTTGCTCGTTCTCCGATCCTCGTCCTCGCACTGGCGTTTCGAGCACGTTCTGCCTGGCCTGCGAACCGGGAGGTAGCACATGCGGCGAATCTTTGCGTATTTGGGTATTTCCGTGTTGTTTCTGGGTGTGCAGGCGAGCACGAAGGCGCAAGATATTCTTGTGCCGGCGGGCACGTTGCTGCGTTGCACGCTGGACGAACCGAATTTTTCCTCGGCAACCGCGGACATCGGTGATCCGGTGGTTTGCCATCTGAGCGCGCTGCGGCAATTTGGCAAGACGGTGTTTCCGCGCGGAAGTTATTTGGGCGGACACCTGGAAGCGGACAAAGAGCCGGGGCATTTCGTGGGGAAAGGGTATTTGAAGATTGAGTTCGATCGCATTGGCTTCCCGGACAGCGACATTCCGGTGCCGAGCAAGATTATCGCGGCGAAAGGGTATCGCGTGGACAAGAAGGGAGACATCATCGGCAAGGGGCACGCGACTCGAGATACGGTCGAATGGCTGATTCCGCCGCTGTGGCCGTGGAAAGTTTTGACGCTGCCGAGGCGCGGGCCGCGTCCGGCGCTGAAAGGCGAGGAGCAAATTACCGTGCGGCTGATGGACGATATCGATGTGCCGCGACAGGGCGCGTCCCTACGTTCTTATGAGCGTCCGCCTGCGCCGGCCTCGTATCATTCACAATCGTTCCGCAAGCCGGTGTCGCTGAAGAATTCGGAAAAGCCGGCGACCGACGCGCCCGATATTTCCGAAATTGGCTATGAGGCGACGAACACGGCTCCGGCTGATGCTGCCACTACAAACGCATCCGCCACAGCTGAGGTGCCTGCACAGATGGTCCGCACAAGTTCGGTGGTTACCGGCCAGCCCGCGCGGGTGCGTCTGATTGCGCTGAAGTCCGAGAACGTGTACGCGGTGACGAACTACCGGATCAACGGCGGCAGCTTGAGCTACGTGCTGGCGAGCGGCGGGACGGGTTCGGTGGATGTGACGGAAGTGGATTGGCGTACGACTTCGCGGCTGAATGGGGAGCCGGTTTCGGCAAGCCAAAGTAGCGCGCACACCTACTGAGTCGTCGGACAGGGCTGAGGGCGCAGCGCTGCTCCGTCCCGCGCGCGGAGAGAAACGGCTAATCGGCGGCAACGACGGAAGCGACCGGCTGGCGAGCGGCGATGTCTGCGACGATGGTGCGAGAGCCGGCGTAGAGGACCGCGGCGAGCACCACCGACAAGACCGGGATAATCAGCATCGCTTGCTGGAGGCCGACGGCGCGAAGGGCTTCTGTGACATTGGCAAAGCCCGCCTGCGCAGCGGCGCGATGAGCAAGAAAATCGCTGAGGCGGCCGGTGAGCACGGGTCCGAACGAAGCGCCACACATGTACATGGCCATGAAGTAGATGGCCATGGTGGCGCCGCGCTGGTTGGGTGCGACTAGATCCTGGATGGCGGAATACACGAGGCCGTAATAGGTGGTGAGCAAAGAGTAGGTCAGCGTCAGGAAAATCACGGCGACGAGCAGGGAACCGGCGGGCTGAAGCACGGCGAAGCAGGCGAGAGGCGCGGCAACCAGCGAAGTCATAGCGGCGATTCGCAGGCGGCCGTCTTTCCGGCGCTTCGCGACGCCATCGCCAAAGTATCCCGCGATGAAGCAGCCGGTGAGGCCACCGGTGAGGTAAACGATGCCGCTGGCGACGCCGGACGATGCTACGGAAACTCCGTGAATGCGGCTCAGAAACGCGGGGAGAAATGTGCCGATGGCGTACATATTGAAATTCAGGAGCGCGCCGGAAACGATAATCCACCACAGGGTGGGAATGCGAAGAATGGCCCACATGGAGCCGTGGGATAGAGGAACGGGATGAATTTCGCTGGCGCCGCGCTGAGGTTCGGGCAGCAGCAGCAATGCGGGAACCAGGAGCAGCGCGGGAGCGGCGGCCAGGACCATCGCGGCGCGCCAGCCGTAAGCTTGGGCCAGAGGTCCGCTGAAGAAGAAACTGAGCGCGCTGCCGACCGGCACCCCCAACATGAAAAGTGCGAGGACGCGAGAACGCTTGTCCGGCGGGAAGAGGTCGCCGAGCCAACTGGTTGCCGCAGGGGCGCAGCCTGCCTCGCCGACGCCTACGCCAATACGTGAGAACAGCAGCATGGTGAAGCTACCGGCGAAGGCGGCGGATGCGGTCAGCGAAGACCAAATCAGAATAGCGGCGGCCAGGAGCTTCTTGCGGCTGGCGGAATCGGCAATGCGGCCGAGGGGCAGACCGACCAGCGCGTAAATCCAGATGAAAGCACTAGCGAGGAGGCCGATCTGCGTGTCGGTGAGATGGAACTCTTTGCGGATGGGCTCGGTGAGCGCGCCGGGAACTTGGCGGTCGTAGAAGTTCAGCGTGTTGATGGCGAAGAGAACGAGGGCGGAGAAGAGCAAGCGAGTCGAGACGGATTTTTGGGTCACGTGCGCATGCTAGCAGAAGAGGAAGTTGCGAGTCGACAGCGGATCGCGGGACGCGGAACAGAGAAAGGTCTGTAGAGACAACACTACCCGCCCGATCGGTGCCGGGCGGGCAGTGCATCTGCAATTTTCGGATTAGCCGGACTGGCCGGCGGCTTTGGCCATCTGCTTGGACCATTCTTCGGAGCGGCGATGCATCTCTTCCGGAGCAACGTCCTCGACGTGCGTGGCTACGCCCCACTGATGCCCGAAGGGGTCGGTGAACTTGCCGTAGCGGTCTCCCCAAAACATGTTACTGGGTGGCATATCCGCGCGGGCACCGGCTTTGACGGCGCGATTGAACGCCGTGTCCACGTCTTGGGTATAGACGAATAGAGACGATGAGTGAAGCGCGGACGGATTGGGCGCGACGGACATTCCAGGGTATTCATCGCCGATCATGAAGCGCGAATCGCCGATCTGCAGCTCGGCATGCATTACTTTGCCGCCGGGACCGGCCATGCGCATGATTTCCTTGGCGCCGAGAGCTTCCTTGTAGAAATCGATGGCGCGGGCGGCATCACGGCAAGTGAGCTGCGGGGTGATGGAATGGTAGCCTTCGGGAATGGGACGAACATTTGCTGACATTAGAAGCCTCCAGGGAGCTTGAACGTGCGCGCACAGGTGGTTGGGGAGGAACTCGTGCGCGTAAAGGGTAGATACTCTGGCGAGCATGGGAAGTCAAGTGCTTTGCTCTATGGCTTCGCGAAGGCGGCGGGCCGCAGCCCATAACCCCTGTGAATGCAATCGACTGGCCATGTAGGGTCGCGTTGACGCAACGAATGGGCGGAGGGAAGATATGCTGCAAATTTAGCGTGGGGGGTGGCTTGTGCGCTACGAATTTCTGGTCGAGACGTACGAGACCGAGCGCGTGAAAGTGGTGAGCGTTTGGAGCGAGTTTCGCGATGAAGATTTGCCGGTGCGTCCGCGAGCGGATGACCGGCGCGGGCGCAGCGTGCGGGAGCAGATGGTGCACCAGTGCGTGAGCGAGGATTTGTGGTTTCGCACCATGCTTGGAATTGACGTGGGCGCGCCGCCGCTGCCGGCGCTGGAGACGCGGCTGGAATTCATCAAGCGCTATGCAGAGGACAGCGGCAAGAGACTGGAGGTGCTACGGGGAAAGCCGGAGAGTTGGTTTGAGGAAGAGGCGAAGTTTTTTGATGTCGCGCGCTCGCGGGCTTGGGTGCTGACGCGGCGGCTGACGCATACATCGCACCATCGCGGCCAGCAGATGGCCATGCTGCGGATGCTGCGGCACGACTTGCACAGCAATTATGGTCCCACTGCGGATACTGGGGGATTGATGCAAAATCATGCCCCGACGATTTATGCATACGACGGATTGGAAGCGCTGCTGAAGGGTGAGGCGCGAGGCGGAGCGAAGTCGGCGCTGCCTGGGGCGAAGGGCGCAGCCGTGACGGAACGGCCAGGTCAAGGTTAGTTGTCGACCGGTCACACACGCCGCAAAAAAAGGCGCCCAGGCGCTGCACTCCAAGAAAGACGCTGCTCGGGAAATTGATTAGTTTCGGTAGAGGCCCGGAAATTGCTTTTTCAGGTGCTCTAGTTTGGGGAGATCGTTGTAGACGATGTAGGGTTGGTCGGTGTGCGTCTGCAGGTAGTCCTGGTGATAGTCCTCGGCGCGGAAAAAGGCCTTGAAGAGCACAACCTCGGTGACAATTTTCCTGGGATAGACCTTGGCGGAATCGAGCTGCTCGATGTAGGCAGTGGCGATGCGCTGCTGTTCCTCATTGGAATAGAAAATGGAAGAGCGATATTGCGTGCCGTCGTCCGGGCCTTGGCGATTGAGCTGCGTGGGGTCGTGCGCGACGGAGAAAAAGATCATCAGGATCTGACCGTAGGAAATTTGCGAGGGATCAAAGGTGATGCTGACGGACTCGGCATGGCCAGAGAGGCCGCTGCTGACCATCTCGTAGCTGGGCGAATTGACGTGGCCGCCGGAGTAGCCCGCGGTCACGGAGCGGACGCCATTGAGGTGCTCAAACACGGCCTGCACGCCCCAGAAACAGCCGCCAGCGAGGATCGCAGTTTGCTGCGACTTGCTTGTCGCGAGCGGAGCGTCGACGGCGGGCTTTGGGAATGGGTAATGTGGCTCGGCGGCGGGCCGGGCGGAGATCAAGCGCACTGCATTCCACGCGAAAAACGTGGTGATGGCGGCGATGGCCAAGGTGCGGCCGATAGTGGGACTGCGCACGGTTTCGCTCCAGTTGGATCAGACGCGAAGCAGGGGCCGAGGCACGCCCCAACAACGCTGCCATTGAAGTATACGCTGGTGCCGCCGCGTTGGATGATGGCGCTATTCGGGCTTGCTGATTACACCGCAAGCGATGCGTGGAGGAGCGGCGCTGGAGGTTCCACCAGCGACGGCGTGAATGACGATAGCGGTCCCGCCGTTGCTGAAAACAGAATGCTCGTCATTGCCGAGAGTGACATTGGGAGCGACTACCGTCGCATGGCCAGTTCCGTCGGCAGCCACGATCAGGGAAAAGTCCGGGATGTCCCCGGCGGGCATACCCATGTGATCGGCGTGGCCGGAGGTGCCGTTGAAGTGCGGGCCCGCGGACTTGAAGTCAGGTGCCTCGCACTTGGGGTTCTGATGAATGTGGAGGGAATGCTCGCCCGGAGGCAAGCCTTTGACGTCCAGCTTGATTTTCACGCCATGCGCGGCTTCGCTGAGCACGGCAGTGCCGATGTTTTGACCCTGGGCGTCTTTGATTTCCACGACGACAGGTTTGGAAGGGGCCGCGCTGCGGGCTTGCACGGCGGCAATGCCGCCGGCGAGAACCACTACGCACAAAACACTGGCAATCGTTTTCATCGTTCCTCGCTTTAGTTGTGGGTCGAATGATCCCGCAGCCGCGGGACGGATAATCATTATTCCACCCTAGCGAAGTAAGGCGAATTCCGAAACACGCTGTAGCCAGTCGGATACTGGGCGAAGAGTAGAAAAAGGACAGGGAGATAGGGCATGCTAGGGAGCCCAACCAACCTGGGGGGAGACGATAATGCCTTCGCGAATTCAAGTTTGCGGTTGCCTGGCGCTGCTTTTCTGCGCACCCACAATCATCGCCGCACAGGTGACGCATGGAAAA
>Ga0307477_10001998_pt1 | contig 16190 bp, 9 predicted proteins | sample atmos_gasesECM2C_FD_203316 | JGI IMG/M metagenome (GOLD analysis project Ga0307477, IMG submission 203316) | Hardwood forest soil microbial communities from Morgan-Monroe State Forest, Indiana, United States - atmos_gasesECM2C_515 | ecosystem: Environmental > Terrestrial > Soil > Temperate...
CGCGCCGCACAAACCGCGGCGCAGGGCTTCGCTCCGGCGGACACCCCAAGGACAACAGCAAATCAAAAGAAAAGGGACACTTCTAATGAGGTAAGGAAGGGGACATTTCTAACGAGGCTTGACATTCGCTTTTCCGCGCGTTGACTTTTGTCCGCGCAACCCATAGCATTTTCTGTTCGCACGCGGCCGCCACTCCCGCAGTACCGCCGCCATTTCAGGCTCACCCATCGGAGGAAGTATGCCCATTAAGGTTGGCATCAACGGCTTCGGCCGCATCGGACGCAACATCATGCGCACCGCGCTCGATGACAAGGACATTCAATTTGTAGCCGTGAACGACGTCACCGACGCGAAAACCCTCGCGCACCTTTTGAAATACGACTCCGTGTTGGGCAACTTGCCGCACAATGTCACGCATACCGAGGACTCCATCGCCGTGGAAGGCAAGAGCTTCAAAGTATTCAAGGTCAAGGATCCCGCCCAGATTGACTGGGCCTCCGTGGGGGCGGACATCGTCGTGGAATCTACGGGGCTTTTCACCAAGGGCGAGGAAGCCAAGAAGCATCTCCGCGCGCCGGTGAAAAAAGTCATCATCTCCGCCCCTGCGGATGGCCCGGATGCCACGTTCGTGCTTGGCGTCAACGACAAGACCTATGATCCTGCGAAGCACCATGTCATTTCGAACGCTTCCTGCACCACCAATTGCCTCGCTCCTGTCGCCAAAGTGTTGCAGGAAACTTTCGGCATTCACAGCGGCACGATGACAACGATTCACTCCTACACCAACGATCAAAAGCTGCTCGACCTGCCACACAAGGATCTGCGCCGTGCGCGCGCCGCGGCCATCAACATGATTCCCAGCTCTACAGGAGCCGCGAAGGCGCTGCATCTCGTCATTCCGGAATTGAAGGGCAAGCTCGATGGCTACGCCATGCGCGTGCCTACGCCGAATGTTAGCGTTGTGGACCTCACCGTTTTCGTGGACAAGCCCGCCACAAGAGATGCGGTCAACGCCGCGCTGAAGGCCGCCGCGAACGGTCCGATGAAGGGCATTCTTGGCTACACCGAGGAAGAGCTGGTCTCGGCCGACTTCAAAGGCAATTCGAATTCGTCCATCGTCGATTCCGAGTACACGAAAGTCGTTGGCGACCGTTGCGTGAAAGTTTTGGCCTGGTACGACAATGAGTGGGGCTACTCTTGCCGCTGCCGCGATTTGATCAAGCTATTGGCATCTAAGTTCTAAACGTGGGGCAGACTCTGTTCTGTCCTGCTTGTTCCACTGGATTTTTCGAGTCGCGAGACCATGGCAAAGCTCACCATCAACGATCTAGACCTTCGCGGCAAGCGCGTTTTTATCCGCGTGGACTTTAACGTTCCACTGAAAGACGGGGTAGTCACCGACGACACGCGCATTCGCGAGACGCTTCCCACGCTCCGACTGGCCATCCAAAAGGGCGGCCGCCTGGTGCTTGCGTCGCATCTCGGTAGACCCAAGGGCGGTCCCGATCCTAAATATTCGCTCCGGCCCGCCGCGAAAAAATTGGAGGAGCTTCTCGGCAAGCCGGTGGCGTTCGCGCTGGATTGCGTGGGTCCTGGGGCCGAAGGCCAGAGCAAAGCCTTGCGCGACGGGGAAGTGCTAGTGCTGGAAAACGTCCGCTTTCATCCCGAAGAAGAAAAAAACGACGAAGCCTTTTCGAAGCAGCTCGCCGCGCTCTGCGACAGCGTGTTTGTTTGCGACGCCTTCGGCTCCGCGCATCGCGCGCACGCTTCCGTCGTCGGCATCACGCGCTTCGTTCAGCAGTCCGCCGCCGGTTTGCTCATGGAAAAGGAACTGGCCTACCTCGGCAAGGCGATGACCGCTCCAGCGCGGCCCTTCGTCGCCATTCTGGGCGGCGCGAAGGTAAGCGACAAAATTGAAGTGGTCGAAAACCTAATGAAGATTGCCGACGTCATGCTCATTGGCGGCGGCATGGCCTATACCTTTCTGAAAGCCGACAGCCAGCCCATCGGCAAATCGCTCGTCGAAGACGACAAGGTGGACCTTGCGCGGCGCTTGCGCGAAGAAGCACAAAGGAAAAAATTCGCACTTCTCCTTCCGGTGGATCATGTCGTGGGCGCGGAGTTCAAAGCCGACACCGCCACGCAAACTGTTTCTGTTTCCGCCACGCCCGACGGCTGGATGGGCCTGGACATTGGTCCCAAGACGATCGAGGCCTATCGCCAGAAAATCGCCAGCGCAAAAACAATCGTCTGGAACGGTCCCATGGGGGTGTTCGAAATGCCTGCCTTTGCCAAGGGCACTCTCGAGATCGCCAAAGCCGTCGCCGTGGCAACCGGCAACGGTGCACTCTCCATCGTTGGTGGCGGCGATTCCGTCGCGGCCGTTCATCAGTCCGGCCTCGCCGATAAGATTTCACACATTTCCACCGGCGGCGGCGCCTCCCTCGAATTCCTCGGCGGACGCAAACTCCCCGGAGTCGAAGCGCTCACTAACAAATGATTGATACTCTTCTCCGTGAACTCTGCGTTCTCTGTGCTCTCTGCGTTACGATTTTTCATGCGGAGGATTTGCCATGCGACGTCGCGTAATTGCCGGCAATTGGAAGATGTACAAGATGCTTGCGGACACCCGCGCGTTTTTCACTACGTTGCTCCCGCTTGTCTCTGACGAGAAAAAGTGTGACATCGTCGTCGCCCCACCGTTCACCGCCATCTCCACCGCGGTGGACCTCGCCAGGAATTCGAACGTCGCCATCTCCGGCCAGAATGTTTCCTGGAGTAAGGAAGGCGCTTTCACCGGTGAAATTTCCGCCCCCATGCTTCTCGAAGCCGGCTGCCGTTACGTGATTATCGGCCATTCCGAGCGCCGCCAACTTTTCCACGAGACCGACGATAATGTTGCCAAAAAATCCCTAATTGCTTTGGAAACCGGCCTCATTCCTATTGTTTGCCTGGGAGAGACGCAAGAGGAGCGCGACGCGCACCTGACCGAAGAGGTTCTCCGCCGGCAATTCAGCGGCGGTCCCGGTGCGTTGACCGCCGACGAGTTCTCCCGTATCCTACTTGCATACGAGCCGGTTTGGGCCATCGGCACGGGCCGTACGGCGACACCTGAAATCGCAGCCACTGCCCACCGGTTTTTGCGGCGATGCGCGGGGGAACAGTTTTCCGTCCGTCACGCCAGCGCGCTCCGGATTCTCTACGGCGGCAGCGTCAAGCCTGACAACATTCAGGGATTGATGGCGCAGGAAGAATTGGACGGCGCGCTTGTGGGCGGAGCGAGCCTCGATCCCAAGTCGTTCGCCGCGCTCGTGAAGGCTGCGTAGTCAATTTTCTGTGGGGCCGGCCTGAGCCCGGCGAATTTGTTTGTTCGATTGTTTCCGGCGGCTGGCCGCCAACTTTTTGCGTGAGGGTGGATATGCCACGTTGGATGAAGTGGGCCATCGCGTTGTTGATCGGCTTCGGGATTATTACCGTGGGCTTCCGGTTTGCCGGATGGCTGCTGACGGGCTTTTTTATATTGAATTGTCTGGTGCTGATCATCGTGGTGCTGCTGCAGAGCGGCAAAGCAGCGGACCTCGCCGGCGCGTTCGGCGGTGCAGGCAGCCAGACGGCGTTTGGCCCGCGCGGCGCGGCCAACGTGCTCTCGCAGGCCACCACGTGGTGCGCCATCATGTTCATGCTGTGCGCCATGGCACTGGTGTTGCGCACCGATCAGGGCGTCGAGCAAGGCGGTTCGGTCCTGCAAAATGTCTCAAAGCCCGCCCCAAAACCGGCCCCGGCGAAAACTCCAGCTGCGCCTGCAACCGCGCCGGCAACAACTCCGGCCGCGCCGCCATCGAGCGCGCCACCGGGAGCTCAATCGCCAGCGACACAGCCACCAGCACAGCAGGCTCCGGCAGCTTCTCAGCCCGCACCAGCGCAGCCGAAAAAGCCCTAACCGTTTTTTGTAGAGGCCGGGCTCAAGCCCGGCTTCTGCAAATTCCAATCTCAACGATGCCGTAGCGATTTCTCTTGGAGTGGCGGGTCTTCAGACCCGTTCTTCCTTTCCAACACCGTCATTTGACACTCTCCACCGTTGCCTTTACGATGGAACTCGACGCGGTCGTGGCGGAACTGGCAGACGCACTAGCTTGAGGTGCTAGCGCCGCAAGGCATGGAGGTTCGAGTCCTCTCGACCGCACCAAATTATTGCCTCCAACGTGACTTTGGCTTGAGCCGACACGTCTCCTCGCGTTCTCACCATTCCTCGCTCACAGAATAGGCTTTTCGCTCTCTAAGGCAATCTCTGCCGGTCTCCTGCGAGATCGATTCGGCTCCGATTCCAAGCTCTGGCAGTGGCCCTTGCGTTTTCCTCGCCGATGTATTCTATTTGTCTCGCGTCCGGCAGCATGGTTCCCCTCCGGGCCGCCAGGGGTCTCCAAAGCTGGCATGGCTTCCAACGACAGCGGCGCAAATCAGCCGGAAGTGCCCCAGGCGGGATTCCTCGGTCGCGCTCTCTTCCATAGCGATCACACGAGCATTGGCCTGCGATATCTCTGGCTGGCGCTGTTCAGTGTGTTTCTCGGCATGGCTATGTCGCTGCTGATGCGCATCCATCTCGTCTGGCCGAGTGTGCATCTTCCGTTCTTTTCCGGGCTTGCTGGGACGCCCGATCGCTACGCGGCCCTTGCGACGCTGCATGGTTCGCTGATGGTTTTTTTGGTGCTGACGGCAGCGCCGCAAGCGGGGTTCGGCAACTATTTCCTGCCGTTGCAAATCGGCGCGCGCGAAATGGCGTTTCCCGCGCTGAACGCGCTTTCGTTTTGGGCCACAGCGGCTTCGCTCCTCGGGATGACGGCGGCGTTTCTAATTGCGCCGCGAGCGGGGATCACGCTTTGGATCGTGAGCGTGGCGATTTTTTGCGGCGCGTCGCTGCTCAATGCGCTCAATTTCAGCGTCACTACGATCGATCTGCGCACCAAGGGAATGACGCTGCCGCGACTGCCGCTTACCGTGTGGGCTTGGTTCATCAACGCCGTCCTGGGTTTGTTGATTTTCAGCATTCTGCTGGCGGCGTGCGTTTGTTTGCTCTCCGACCGGCTATTGGGCACGCATTTGTTTGCGCCAGCCTATTTACTTACGGCCCAGCCGGGGAATATTGCAGGGAATGTTGCCGCGAACCTTGCAGCGAACGCGCAGTCCGTGCTTTGGCAACGGCTGTTCTGGTTTTTCGCGCAGGCTGAAGTGTACGTGGCGATGCTCCCTTGTTTCGGGCTTACGACGCATCTGCTTTCCACGTTTTCGCGCAGGCCGGTGTGGATGGAGCGGCTCGTGGTTCTGGCGCTGTCTGGCGTCGGCGTTTTTGGGTTTTGCGTTTGGGGTGAGCATATGTTTGCAAGCGGCATGAACCCCTTTTCGCCGCTCGTCTTCTCGCTCCTGGCATCGTCATTGGGACTCCCAGCCGTGGTTCTGCTGATCAGTTGGCTGGGCACGCTTTGGAACGCGCGCATTCAGCTCAATACCTCGATGCTTTTCGCACTAGGGTTCGTTTCGCTGTTTATGTCCGGAGGACTCTCCGGAATATTTCTGGCGCGCCACGATCTCGCGTTGGCCGCCGTCAGCGACGATTTCGTCACCGGCCATTTCCATCTCGTGATGGGCGTGGCGGCCACCTTCGCGATTCTTGGCGCGCTGTTTTTCTGGTTCCCGAAAATGTTTGGCCGGCGACTGAACGAGCCGCTTGGGAAGATTCACTTCTGGCTCACCTTCGCCGGCGTCTACTGCGTGTTCATGCCCATGCATTGGCTCGGATTGATCGCGCACTCGCGAGTCCCTCCGAACGGCGCGCTGGTTTCCGTGGCCGAAGCTGGCTCTTCGATTCGCACGTTCGTCACTTTCGCGATTCTCCTCACCGTTGCCGCGCAAGTTTTGTTTCTTATCAATTTTTTGTGGAGTCTTTTCCGCGGTAAGAGAGTGGAAGAGTACAACCCCTGGCGCGCCACCACGCTCGAATGGAGCGTCTCATCGCCTCCGCCCGCTGATGATTTTGGCGACCCTGACCCGGTGGTGTATCGTGGAGCTTACGAATTCAGCGTGCCTGACGTGGCCGAGGATTTCGTGCCCCAGCATCTAACTCCGGAGCAGGTATCCAAGGTTCGCTAGACGAAGGATAAGAAAGAGCACCATGCCGGGAACAACTGCAACTCCGGATATCGAACTCGTCATTGAAGACATCGGCGGCGGTGGAGGCGGCGGTACTCCGCCTGCCGGTGGAGATGGCGGGGGCGACGGTGGCGGAGACAACGGCAAGCAGCGGCGCCCGTGGAGGCCGTCTGCGCGGCGTTATTACACCGGCATTGTGGTGGGCCTCGTCTCGATTCTGATGTTTTTCATGGCGCTGGCTAGTGCCTTTCTGGTGCGCAGAGGCACGAGCGGCGACTGGATCCCCGTGCATCTACCCGCGGTGCTTTGGATCAACACTCTCGTGCTGTTTGCGAGCAGCTTCACGCTGGAATTGTCGCGGCGGAGTCTTTCGCGATCCGATCTCGGCGGCTTTCGAAACCTGTGGGGGATCACCACAGGGTTGGGGATTCTCTTTCTGATCGGCCAGCTCGTGGCGTGGCGGCAACTCGTAACGCAGGGTGTTTTCATGGCCACGAATCCGGCCAGCAGCTTTTTCTACATTTTCACCGCGGCCCACGGAATTCATCTTCTCGGCGGAGTCGGCGCCCTGGTCTACGTCTTCGTCCGAAGGTTTGAGCCGGAGAGTATTACGCTGCCGACGGCGGCGGAAATCACCTCGTTTTACTGGCATTTCATGGATGGGCTGTGGGTTTTTCTGCTTGCTCTTCTTTATCTGGGGAAATAGGCCGGAGTTCGAAACGAGCTGGCACTTCAGGAATTCTGCAACAGCCTCCACCACGCGCGCGATCTGTTCCTTGCGCAATTCCGGGTACATCGAGCGTTGCACTCCGCAGACGCATAACGACAAGATGTGCGCGTCCGTTCCCGAGGCGAGGCCGACACCGTGTCGCGGCACCTTCGCACTCCAAAACAAACTGTTGTGAGGCCATCGCGCGCTCGACGGCGCTTCGAATCTCGGCGCCGATGGAGGCGTATTGGGGAGCGAGATCCAGCTGCGGCACGGGTTCGCACGGCGGGCCAGCGATAGGAGGTGTGCTTATGGACTGCAATCTGCCGTCTTCTGTATACGTGAGCGGGAGGCCGTGCCGGTTTCCGCGGACGCTGGATATAATGATGCAGCACGATTCGAACGATGCGGTTAATCGTTGCAGTTCGAGATCTTCATGTTTGCAAAGCGCACCCATTGGAATCTGACGCCGAACCGGCTCAGCGAATCACTTGCGGCGCATCGAGCCGCGGGAAAGCCGTTGATCGATCTCACCGTATCCAATCCCACCGAGTGCGGCCTGGCGTATGACACCGAAGCTATTCTGGATGCGCTGCGGAGTCCCGACGCCCTCAAATATGAACCGAACGCGAGAGGGATGGAGTCGGCGCGACGGGCGGTTTCTGAATATTACGCGGAGCGCGGTGCGAAGGTCGGCGTGGAAGATATTCTTCTCACGACCAGTACCAGTGAGGCGTACTCGTACATTTTTCGAACGCTCTGCGATCCCGGCGACGAAATCCTGATTCCTTCCCCCAGTTATCCGCTGTTCGATTTTCTGGCCGACATTCAAGACGTCAAGCTGGTGCGTTACCCGTTGCTTTACGATCATGGCTGGCTGATTGATTTTCATGCCTTGGAGCAGGCCATGACGCCGCGGACGCGCGGCGTCATCGTCGTTCACCCCAATAATCCGACGGGGCATTTCGTCAAACCCGCGGAAATGACCAAGCTAAACGTGATTTGCTCTGAACGGGAGATGGCGATTATCGCGGATGAAGTGTTTCTCGATTTCGCGCTTGACGCCGCAACGCGGCCCGCAAGCTTCGCCGCGAATCCGGTGGCGCTGACGTTCACGTTGAGTGGACTGTCGAAAATCTCCGGCCTACCGCAGATGAAAGCAGCGTGGTTAGTGATTAGTGGCCCAGAGGAAATGAAAAGGGAAGCGCGCGCGCGCCTGGAAGTAATTGCCGACACGTATCTGTCCATGAGTGCACCGGTGCAATTGGCGATGCCGGCGTTTCTCGAGCAACGTCACGGGTTTCAGAGACAACTTAACACGCGCGTGCGCAGGAATCTCGCCGAGCTTGACCGTTTGCTAGCCGAGCAAAAACCTTGCAGTAGGTTAGCACTAGAAGGAGGTTGGTACGCCGTGTTGCGAGTGCCGGCTACGCATTCGGACGAAAACGCCGCCGTGGAGCTGCTGGCCGCGAAGGGGATTTACGTGCACCCAGGACATTTCTATGAAATCGGCTCCGACGGCTATTTTGTCGTAAGCCTTATCGTGCCTGAACAAGCATTCTCGGAGGCCAGCAGACAGCTCCTCATGTTCTTTTAGGCTCAATGGGCAACCAAGGGATTTGCTTCTTCAAATCTGAAAATAGCGCATCGAGATTCTAGTACCAGGACTAACGCACGATGCAATCTACGGGTCTTCTAAATTCCGTATCTTCTACAGTACCCGGTATGAAGTTGCCGAACCATAATCCAGCAGGTATCTCTTTTTAGCATAACTTGATGATAAGACAGACATTACGATAGCTAGCCTTCACATAAATTATAAATCAATCTGGAATTTAGATTGCATCCTTACTGACAATCCGGGTCGGTTCATCCGTGCAAGTTGATCGCGGTTCTTAAGACTTCTTGAAAAATAGGGGGGCTTCCGTGAGCAAGCGGCTGCACAGTTATTTGGCATTAATCTGCTTCGTGGCGATGATGCTTGGATTTGCCGTTGCCAGCCAGGTCTGCGCTCAGATTATCAGCGGCGACTTGGTGGGAACCGTGCTTGATAAGTCGGGTGCCGTCGTCCCAGGCGCTTCGGTTGAGATGGTCAACGTCGAAACCGGCGTGAAGCATACGACAAAAGCCAATGGCGCTGGCGAATATCGCATCAACAACTTGCCCGTAGGCACGTACACCGTCTCCGCCTCAGCGGCGAATTTTGCCACGACAGTGGTTAATGGCTTTGTCGTTGAGCTGAATAAGACGAGCACCCTTCCGATTGTCCTGGAGATCCGGGGGGCGGTTACGACCGTCGAGGTTTCGGGGATCACGCCGTCGCTGGATACGACGACGGCGCAACTGTCGAGCACCTTTCAAGACCAGGAACTCGCGGATTTGCCTTCTGCTAGCCGGGGGAACGGCAGCGGCGTATTAAACCTTTCGCTCTTGGGCTCCGGCGTAGCCACCAGTGGTGGCGTAGGCGTCGGCACGGGACCTTCGGTGGGTGGTCAACGCCCGCGTAACAACAACTTCATGATCGAGGGTGTGGACAACAACAACAAGAGCGTGACGGGCCCGCTCGTAAACGTTCCCAATGACGCAGTTGCGGAATTCTCACTACTCGAAAATCAGTTTTCGCCGGAATTCGGACATTCTTCGGGCGGGCAGTTCAACACCGTCGTCAAAAGCGGGACCAATTCTTACCACGGCTTGGCGTACGTTTATAACGACAACCGCAACTACAATGCACTCGACAGTCTACAAAAGCTTGCCGGCTTCACTTCGGTGCCGCGCTACGACTTCAACCGGTTTGGCGGGCAGTTCGGCGGCCCGATCCTCAAAAACAAACTCTTCTTTTTCGGTAACTATGAGTATGACCCGTTGGGGCAGATTGGCACAGCAGGCTCCGTGTGTGCCCCAACTGCAGCAGGATTCACCACGATCAATGCCACGACTGGACTTTCAGCTACGAACCTAGCCCAATTCGAGAAATACGTGCAGCCAGGGACACTGCCGAATTCGAGCTGCAAGCCCATGGCATGGGTCGGCGGCACGACGATCCCAACTCTGGGCCTCTCGGTGGTCCCGCCGAGCTTCACGAATAGCAAGTTCCTCACCACCAGCATGGACTACGATATCTCCGCGAAGGATCAGATTCGCGGCCGCTATATCTACAACAGCGTCATCGGAATCAGCACCGCCGCCAACCTGCCGGTGTTTTACACCCCGTTGCCCAATAAATTTCATCTGATAGCGATCAACGAATATCACACCTTCAGCGCCAACCTGACGAACGAATTCCGCGTGGGCTTCAACCGCTTCGCCCAGGTGGTTACCGCCGGTAATTTCTCGTACCCGAGCTTGGACAGCTTTCCGAACCTTGTATTCAGAGACCTCAATGCCCTGCAGCTCGGTCCAAATCCTAACGCGCCACAGAGCACCGTCCAGAACACTTACTCCGCGTCAGAAGCAATTACATGGACGAAAAGCGCGCATACGCTGAAGTTTGGATTTGAAGGGCGCAAACTTATCGCTCCAGAGACCTTTACGCAACGTTCGCGCGGTGACTATGAATATACTTCGACTCTGCTGTTCCTTCAGGATCAGGCCCCGAACGTTCTCGCGGAACGCAGCAATGGCAACCCGGTCTTCTATGGAGATCAGGTAGCACTCTATGGATTTGCCAATGACAACTGGCGCATCCGGCAGAATCTCACCCTCAATCTAGGCCTGCGCTATGAATATACAACCACTCCTTTCGGCAGCAGGTCGCAGGCGCTAAACTCGGCAGCCAGCGTTCCTGGACTCATCACCTTCGCAGCGCCGCAGCCAGCGACAAACAACTGGGCGCCGCGCGTCGGTTTCGCCTATTCGCCCGGAACGAGTGGCAGAACGTCCATCCGCGGCGGCGTCGGAGAGGCCTATGACGTTATATTCGACAACCTGGGCCTGCTGACTTTGCCTCCACAGCTCAGTTCCACGATTGATTGTGCCCCGGTTGGCAATTACAATTGCGCCACACCATTCCTCGGCAACGGTGGTATTCTTCCGGGTCCTGGTGGCGTCAGGACTTTCCCCACCGTCGCTGCACAGCGTGCTGCCACGTCGGCGTATCTGCCTCCCAATACGTTGGATCCGAAATCCATCGACTGGACGTTAGGCGTACAACACACCTTTGCCAAAGACTACACGCTCGAGGTTCGCTACCTCGGGACGCGCGGCATCCACCTGCCAACCCAAATTCAGTTGAACAAGCAGCCGGTGGTGACGTCGTCGTTTTTCTTGCCGACGTATACCACGGCGCCTTCGCAGGCGACGCTCGATGCTCTGACCACAACTCTAGCCCAGATCAACACTGCGGCCGCTCCTGTTTCCAAGGGTGGTCTTGGCGAGACGATCGTACCGGCATACGCCGCGGCAGGTTTCAATGCGAGTACCATCACGGGGTATGTGCCTTGGGCCTCCTCGACGTATCACGGCTTGGCCATACAGCTGAACAAGCGCCTCAGCAATGGTCTGCAATTTGTGGGTGCGTATACCTATAGCCATCTGATTGACGATGCGACCGCAGAGGTGTTTAGCACTGTATTGTCGCCACGCCGTGCACAGAATGGCTTGAACCTGCGCAACGATTATTCTAACTCGATCCTTGACCACCGCCACCGGCTGACCCTTGCGGTAATCTACGATGTGCCTTACTTCAAGCACAGCAATGCGTTCGTGAAAAACACCCTAGGAAATTGGGAATTCGCCCCGATCTACACATACCAGTCGGGCCAGTGGGTTGATCCTCAGAGCGGGGTGGACTCGAACCAGAATGGTGATTCCGCCGGAGACCGCACGATTTTCAACCCCAATGGTACGCCGGGAACCGGGAGCGGCGTGAATGCGCTCTGCACTAGCGCGCTTCCGAGTTTCGCAACGTGCGGAGAGAACGATTTCAATCCGAAGAACGGCCCCCCTGGCCCAAAGAACTTTAATTCCACCCCGTATGTCGTGGCGTACGGTGCGATCAATCCGAATGCGCAGTACATTCAGGCCCAAGTCGGGGCTCTGGCCAATTCGGGCCGCAACACCCTGCAACTGCCTCCGATTGATGACATCGATTTGTCCGCCTTGAAGCGAATCACCATCACGGAACGATTCAAAATCGAATTCGGCGTCCAAGCGTTTAATGTCCTCAACCATCCGCAATGGGTTGGAGGGCGTCTGAACGACGTTGCACCCATCCAATTCACAGGCTCTCAGATAAATGTTTTGCTGCCGCAAAGTGCGGGCTTCAACCGGCCGCAAACACAGTTCGTCAGCAATGCACGGACGATGCAGCTGGCGCTGAAGTTCTTCTTCTAAACGCTGTCATTAGTTCTCGTTCAAGCTAGTGGGCGAGAGCTCCAGGAAGGGCGTCTTGGCTGCCAAGACGCCCTTTTCAATTGGTATAAGAGAATCTTTTGGGCTTCATAATCTGGTAGGAAAATGCTCTGGAACCTACAGTTTATGGTATAAATTGGTTCTAAATCGAGCAGTTGAGTTCTAGTACCACCCCATCAAACAAAGAAGTTATCAGAACTTCATCTAAAACTGACATAAAGCATAGATTGGAAAGCACCTTGCACTACTTCTCACCGGACCTGTGGTGGTCCAACCGCTTTTCCATTCTCAAAATGACGTTGACGGGGGCAAAAGATATGAAACGTGTGCTGCCTGGAGGCGCTCTACTGCCTCTCAGTTTGTCTGTGATCGCGATTGTGGTTCTGTTGTTCGGCCCGCTCGGTGTTCAACCGGTGAAAGCGGATGAGTTGTACGGCCGCGTTCGCGGCATTGTTACTGATGCCACAGGTGCCGTGCTTCCTGGTGTGATGGTGAAACTTACCAACGCAGGAACGGGGATATCGTCGCAACAGGTTTCTGATAGCGACGGGAGCTTCCAGTTCATTAACCTCATCGCGGGCAGCTACAACCTGACGGCTTCCAAGACGAGTTTTAAGAGTTTTGACGTGAAGGCCATTCGCGTTGGGCCCAACGAGATTTACGTTCAGAACGTAACCATGGAAGTGGGTGCGGTTAGCGAAACCGTGGAAGTAGCGGCCAACGCAGCCCAGGTCGAGCTGACGAACATTCAACTAAGCAACACAATCGATGCGAAATTGGCAACAGACCTCCCGCTAATCGGCCGCAACTGGGTCAGCTTGCAACAAATAATTCCGGGTGTAGTCACTCCCGACACGCGCTTCGGCACGAATTACGCGACCAACGGGAGCCAGGCGCAGCAGAACAGCTACCTGGTCAATGGCAATGATTCCAATGATCTACCACTCAACTCGCCCTTAGTTTTGCCTAATCCAGACAGCATAGACGAAGTCAAAATCGTCACCAACAGCATTAACCCGGAGTTTGGTCGCAATTCGGGCGCCATCTTGAACGCCATCACCAAGTCAGGAACCAATAGTTTTCACGGAACGGGCTTCTGGTTCTATCGCGACACGTTCTTGAATACTGCCAATTTCTTCTCCAATGGAGTAAAGCCAGTCTTCCACCAGAACCTATTCGGCGGAACAGTCGGTGGTCCGGTCGTAAAGAACAAAGTATTCTTTTTCTATAGCCTGCAGGTAACTCGCGCACGGCAGCCGGACGGCAATACAATTACCAACACCGTTTACACGCCTGCCCAGCTTTCGGGGCATTTTGATCCGACGCTTTTAACGACCAACCCGATCCCGTTCCCAGGTGGCATCCAGGGTCCGAACGGCCCTTGCCCGCAGAACACGACTTGGAAGGCATGTTTCACGGGCGGGGTTGTTCCGACCTCCGACTTCAACGCGCTCTCGGCCAAATTGGTGCAGCAGTTCGTTCCCGCCGCTGTGCCAGGAACCAACCAGGCTTCGTTCAGCCCGGTCACTCTGAACAAGGTTAACCAACATATCGGCCGGTTAGATTACACCATCAATCAGAAAGACTCGATCTGGTTCTCCGCGCTGGCCAATGATCAAACACAGGTTAATGGTATACCCTTCACTGGTGCGACCCTGCCGGGGTTCGGAGACGGTAGCATACCGTTTACCAAGCAATTTGCTGCCAGTTGGAACCATGTTTTCACCTCCGACATCTTGAATGAGTTCCGGCTCGGGTACACACGTTTTAATTTTCCAACCGGCCAGCCCGTAACCGTGAGGCAACCCGCGACCGTTGGTTTCCCGAACATTTTCCCCCAACTCGCTTCGGGAGCCGATTATCCCCAGATTTCTATCACGGGGTATTTCACGCTTGGAGGCACGAGCAATGGTCCGCAGCCACGTAAGGACCAGACCTATCAAATCACCGACAACTTTAGTTGGATTAAGGGGAAGCACGCCTTCAAGCTCGGCTATGCCGGACGCAAGTTTCAGGTTTGGAACCCCTTCGCCAACAATAATGATGGCACGTTCAGCTTTGCCACGAACGGGGCCTTCTCGACGGGTGATCCAGGGTTGGACTTCCTGCTCGGTGTTCCGGCGAGCTACAATCAGGGTTCTGGGTCAATCATCATCGCCCAATCATATGAGCATTACCTTTATGCGCAGGACCAGTGGCGTGTAAGACCTAATCTCACCGTAACTGTTGGTACCGGATACCAGATTGATACTCCGATCGCTGAATATCAGAACCAGGGTATTTCGAGGGTCTGCTTCCAACCCATCTTGCAGTCGACGGTCTTCCCCACCGCCCCCACGGGCTATACCTTGTCCGGCGACCAGGGCTGCAACCAACAAGGCGGCGCCAGCACAAAGTACAATCACTTCGGTCCGCGCCTCGGTTTCGCATATTCCCCAAATTGGGGCGGAAGGCTGACCGGTGGACCTGGCAAGACCTCGATCCGCGCCGGATTTGGGCTTTACTTTAACCGCGGTGAAGAGGAACTCAACCTGCAGGATTTGGGGATCGCCCCGTTTGGGCTGAATTCGCAAGGAGTGACGAGCGGTTCGACGGCCACGAACACGTACTCTCCTTCGTTTCCGAATCCATTTGCGGATATCGCCAGCGCATTCACGCTTGCGAATCCTTTCCCCTACAAAACACCGGCCGCGGGAACAACGGGCATCGATTTCACACAGTTCGAGCCCTTTGGCTTCAACCTCAGCACGATTCCGCACAACTTTACTACTCCTTACGCGTATAACTACAACCTAACTGTGGAACGACAGCTGCCAGGTCAGATGATTCTGCGCGTAGGTTATGTTGGGTCTCATGGCGGAAATCTAATCACGTCGTACACATATAATCCGATTACTCCTGCGGGCCGCACGGCCTGCTTGGCTGACCCGACCTGTACCACGGGCTTCGGCCGGTTCTCTCTGCCGCTATCGCACCCTGATTTCTATCCCTACAATGGCGCTATCTGGGGCAGCCCCGGGCAGCAGACCAATGGCGGCTGGTCCAACTACAATTCCTTGCAGTTCACTTTGGAAAAGCATCTAAGCCGCGGTCTGGAATTCCTAAGCTCGTACACCTATTCTCATTCTCTGGACGTCAGTTCCAGCTTCGAGGATACGGCGTTCCAGGCATCTGGCGGTGTCGACGCATACGGGAACTTCTCTCGGGACTATGGCAGTTCTGCATTTGATGCGCGTCACCGTTGGGTCTTCACTTTGGACTATGAAATCCCGAGCCTGAAGCATATGTGGTCCGCCGCGCCCGACAGGATCTTTGGCGGGTGGCGTATTTCGGGAATCAACACTCTCCAGACAGGCTTCCCCGTCAACCTGCAGGACAGCAACAACCGTTCGTTGGCCTGCGACATCTTCCAATCTTTTTATGGCTGCCCAGATCGTCCGGATTTTGTTTCTGTCCCGACGATACTCAACCCGAAGACCTCAATTATCGGGACGAAGGCCCACTATTGGTTCAATCCCAGTGCGTTTGCGCAGAACGCCATCGGCACAGAAGGAAATGTGGGTCGTGGCTTCTTGCGCGGTCCAGGCTTGTGGAACACGGACTTTTCCCTGCAGAAGGACACACGAATTACAGAAGGGAAGACGCTTCAGTTGCGGTTTGAAGCCTACAACCTCTTCAACCACACAAACTTTGCCAATCCAGTTGGCGATATAGCAAGCGGAAATTTTGGACGCATCTCAGCGATCCGGAACTTTACTAACTCGCGCCTGATTCAGTTGGGAGCGAAGTTTCTCTTCTAATCTTTAACCAAGCAGTATTTGGAGAAGGGCGTCCCTGGAAACCGGGGCGCCCTTTCTCGTTGTACGCCGTGCATGTTCGGCAGCTGGCGGGTGCAAGTCCCGTCCCAACCTGATGGAGGTGAAGGGTAGCGAAGCGCAAGGGCGTCACTGCGAGGTGAGGTCTGAAGGAAGCGTGGAGCAAAGAT
>Ga0307477_10001999_pt1 | contig 16189 bp, 15 predicted proteins | sample atmos_gasesECM2C_FD_203316 | JGI IMG/M metagenome (GOLD analysis project Ga0307477, IMG submission 203316) | Hardwood forest soil microbial communities from Morgan-Monroe State Forest, Indiana, United States - atmos_gasesECM2C_515 | ecosystem: Environmental > Terrestrial > Soil > Temperate...
TAACCCCGGCGGCCTCACTGCGAGCGGTTCAGGGGGCATTCACTCTCCGGCGAAGGTGACCAGCGTACGCACCGGTACGGCGAGCGCGGCTAAGCGCGCGGACCCGCCGAGGTCGGGCAGATCGACGATGAACGAGGCGCCGAGAACCTCTGCGCCAATGAGACGCAGCAGCTTCACCGCCGCCTCCGCCGTGCCGCCGGTGGCGATCAAATCGTCCACCAACACGATGCGCTCGCCGGCAGACACCGCGTCGCGGTGCATCTCCATCTCATCGAGCCCGTACTCGAGCGAGTATGCGACCCGCACGGTGGTGTGCGGCAGCTTGCCCTTCTTGCGGATCGGCACGAAACCGGCCGTGAGCTCGTGAGCAACCGCCCCGCCGAGAATGAAGCCGCGCGCTTCGATGCCGGCGACACGGTCGAGGCGCGCGCCCCGCCAGGGGTCGACCAGCCGCTCGATGACTTCATGAAACAGGCGCGCATTGCCGAGCAGAGTGGTGATGTCGCGAAACATCACACCGGGTTTGGGGTAATCAGGGATGGCGCGGATGGCGTCCCGGATCGCCTGCAGGGTGTCGTCGCCCGCGCCGCTCATCCTGCAGCTCCCGTCCGCCGCCAGACCAGCGTGCGGTTGTTGGCCGGCATCGCATGGTCGGCCGCCAACTCGAGCCCCGAGGCGGCGGCGAGCGCATCGAGCGCCTCGAAATCGCGCTGCCCGCTCGCGGGGTCGCGCGTCTTGAGGTGGCGGTCAAACTCCGCATTGCTGTCGCTGGTATAGCCGCCGTGAAAACGGAACGGGCCATAGACGCACAGCACGCCAGGCCGCTCGAGCACTGCGCCCACGCCGCTAAAGAATTGCTCGACCGCGCTCCAGCCCATGATGTGCAGCGTGTTGGCGCTGAACACGGCGTCGCAGCGCTCGACACCCCACGGCTCGGCACACACGTCGAGGACGAGCGGCGCGCGCAGGTTTGCGGTCCCCTCCCGACGAATGCGTTCGGCGAGCGGCGCGAGGTTCTCCGCCAGCTCGCTCGGCTGCCAGGTGAGGTGCGGCAGGTGCGCCGCGAAATACACTGCGTGCTGGCCCGTGCCACTGCCGATCTCGAGCACGCGTGCGCTGCCGGCGAGCTCGGCGCGCAGTACCTCGAGAATCGGCCCCTTGTTGCGCTCGCACGCCTCCGACTGCATCAGCATGGGGCGAGTCTGCGACAATACGCCGATGCAAGCCATAGACGCGCTCCTCACGCGCCGCTCCGCCGGAGCGCTGACCGAGCCGGCGCCCGACGACGGCGCGCTCGACCTGATTCTCGCGAGCGCCATGCGTGCGCCCGACCACGGGCGCCTGCGCCCGTGGCGCTTCGTGCTGGTGCGTGCTACGGCGCGGGCGCGCTTCGGTGAGCTGCTGGCCGATCACCTGCGCCGCACACATCCGCAGGTGGAGGAGGAGAGCCTGCAGCGCGAGCGGCGCAAGGCGTTCCGCGCGCCGCTGATCGTGGTGGTCGCCGCGCGCTGCAATGCGGCGGTGAAGATTCCGGTGATCGAGCAGACACTGTCCGCGGCGACCGCGGCACACGCCATGATGTTGGCCGCGTTCGCCCTCGGCTTCAACGCCATGTGGAAGACCGGCGGCCCGGCCTACGATCCTGCGATGAAGGCGGCGCTGGGGCTTGTGCCGAGTGATGCCATCGTCGGCTTTCTGTACCTCGGCACCGAGAGCGGCGAGCGCGCGCCGGGCGCCGCCCCCGACTGGCGCGCGCTCGCGCACGAGCTGCCGGTTCCGTCCTGAGCAGGCGAGCGCCGCGCGTGCGACGAGTCGAGCGCGCGCCGCGCCCAAACGCCCGGCGCACCCCGCGGCAGTGAGGCGCGTCTGCTGCCGGACGGACGCCGCGCTGACGTATGATGCGCGCCTTCGAGTCAGCGCGGGTTGGTCGCTTTATGAGATTGGCGTCGTGGCAAGTACTGTCAGGGAAAGCACTGTGGTCGAGAGTCGGGTCGTGGACGTTGCCGGCGTGGATGCCGGCGCTCGCGCTCGTCGCCGCCTGCGCAGCCAGGCCCACCGCGGAGCGCGCGATGCCGTTGCCGCATAGATCAGGCCCACCACAAAGCGCCGCGGCCGCAACTGCCGCCACGGCGTCCGCCGCGGAGTCGGCAGCGCGACCCGCGATCGGCGCCTTCGGTCTCGACCTGAGCACGGGCGATGCGCGCGTCAAGCCCGGCGACAATTTCTTCGACTATGCCAACGGCGGCTGGTACGAGCGCTTCACGATTCCCGCCGACCACGCGAGCTTCGGACCTTTCGACCGCCTCGATGAGCTGTCGAAGGAGCGCGTGCGCGCGATCATTGAACAGGCGGCGGCCGCGCATGCTGCCAGCGGCACCCCCGAGCAGCAGATCGGCGACTACTACGCCGCCTACATGGATCAGGAGGCGATCGAGGCCAAGGGCCTCGAGCCGGCGCGCGCCGACCTCGCGCGCATCGCCGCCGCCGACACGCACGCGTCGCTCGCTCGCCTGTTCGGCGAGCCGGGATTCGCGTCGCTGTTCGACGTGCAGCTGCCGGCGGACTTCAAGAATCCGGATCAATATTGCGTCTTCATCAGCGAGTCGACCCTCGGGCTCCCCGATCGCGACTACTACCTGAAGGACGACCCGCAGCTGGTGAAGCTGCGCGCCGCGTACGTCGCTTACATCACGCAGATGCTCACCCTCGGCGGAGTCGCCGACGCCCCCGTCAAGGCGCACGACATCATGGCTCTCGAGACGGCGGCCTCCGAGGTGCAATGGCCGATCGACAAGCGCCGCGACGTGGACGCCATCTACAATCCGCGCGGCAAGGGGCAGCTGCTCGCCTACGCACCGGGCTTCCCTTGGCAGTCGTTCCTCGAGGCCGAGCAGCTCGGCACGCGCAGCGACGTCGTCCTCGGGGAGCTGACCGCGGTGCGCGATCTGGCGGCGCTGTTCGACCGCACCAGCGTTGCGACTCTGCAGGCGTTTCTCACCTTCCACTACCTCAGCAGTCATGCGCAGTATTTGCCGAAGCGCTTCGACGAAGCGCGCTTTGCGTTCTACGGGCAGACGGTGCGTGGGCAGCCGCAGCAGCGGGAGCGCTGGAAGCGCGGCGTGGACGCGGTCGATGACGCGCTCGGCGAGGCCGTCGGGCGGCTGTACGTGGCGAAATATTTTCCGCCCGAATCCAAGGCGCAGATGCAGCAGCTGGTGGCCGACCTGCGCGCTGCGCTGCACGAGCGCATCGCCGCGCTCGATTGGATGACGCCGGCGACCAGGCAGCGCGCCGAGGACAAGCTCGCCGCCTTCACCTCGAAGATCGGCTACCCCGACAAGTGGAAGGACTATTCGGCGCTCGTGATCCGCCGCGATGACCTGCTCGGCAACGTACGGCGCGCGGCTGAATGGCAGTGGAACTACCAGCTGGCGCGCCTCGACAAGCCGGTCGACCGCGGCGAGTGGCAGCTGACGCCGCAGGAAGTCAACGCCTACTACAACCCCTCGAACAACGAGATCGTGTTCCCGGCCGCGATCCTGCAGCCGCCGTTCTTCGATCCGCACGCCGACGCCGCGGTGAACTACGGCGCGATCGGCGCGGTGATCGGTCACGAGATAGGTCATGGCTTCGACGACCAGGGGCGCAAGTTCGGGCCGGACGGCGCGCTCAAGGACTGGTGGACGACGCAGGACGCCGCGGCCTTCAGCGAGCGCACTGCGCGCCTCATCAAGCAGTACTCCGCTTTCGAGGCACTCCCGGGACTGCACGTCAACGGCGCCAACACGGTCGGCGAGAACATCGGCGACCTCGGCGGGCTCAACATGGCCCACGAGGCCTACCTCCTGTCGCTCAAGGGGCAGCCGGCGCCGCGGGTCGGCGGGCTGAGCGGCGATCAGCGTTTCTTCCTCGCCTACGCGCAGGTGTGGCGCGAGAAGTACCGCGACGGATCGCTGCGCGAGCTGGTGATGTCGGACGTGCATTCGCCGGCGCAGTTTCGCGTCAACGGACCGCTGCCGAACATCGATGCCTGGTATACGGCGTTCAGCGTGCAGCCCGGTGACAAGCTGTATCTCAAGCCCGCGGAGCGCATCCGCATCTGGTGAGAGCGCTCAGGGCTTGACCACCGCCAGCACCACGATCGCCACCAGCAGCAGCGCCGGCACCTCATTGAAGAGGCGGTACCAGCGCTGCGAGTGCGGGTTTGCCCCCGTCCGCAGCTGGCGCATGAGCTGGAAACACCAGGCGTGGTAGCCGACCAGCAGCGCGACCAGCAGCAGCTTCGCCCGTAGCCAGGGCAGCGCAAGATAGCCGGGCGCGGCGACGATCATCGCGATACCAAACACCACCGCGGCGAGCGCGCCGCAGCTCATGAGGAAGAACAGCCGCCGCTCCATGACGATGAAGCGCGCAACGCCGGGCCGGTCGGTCGTGGCCGTGTGATAGACGAACAGCCGCGGCAGGTAGAAAAGCCCCGCGAACCAGGTGACCACGAACACCACGTGCAGGGCTTTCAGCCACAGCATGGGACGCGATTCTAGCCTGCCGTCAGCGCCGCGGTGCGCGCCTCTGGTAGCATCACCGCCTTTCCCAGTACGGCACTACCCATCATGCCCGATACGACGGCCGCTCAAGCCACGCCCTTCCCGAGCAACATCGAGATCGCGCAGCGCGCGCAGATGAAACCCATCGTGGCGCTCGCCAATGAGCGGCTGGGAATCCCCGCCGACAGCCTCGAGCCCTACGGCCGCTACAAAGCGAAGATCTCGCTCGATTATGTCGCGCAGCTCGCCGACCGTCCGGACGGCAAGCTCGTGCTGGTCACTGCGATTTCGCCGACGCCGGCCGGTGAGGGCAAGACGACCACCACCGTCGGCCTCGGCGATGCGCTCAACCTGCTCGGCAAACGCGCCATCCTCTGCCTGCGCGAGCCGGCACTCGGGCCGGTGTTCGGCATGAAGGGCGGCGCGGCCGGCGGCGGCTATTCACAGGTGGTGCCGATGGAGGACATCAACCTGCACTTCACCGGCGACTTCGCCGCGGTGGCGCTCGCCAACAACCTGCTGGCCGCACTGCTCGACAACCACATCTACCAGGGGAACCAGCTAGGCTTCGACGTGCGCCGCATCAGCTGGCGGCGGGTCGTCGACGTCAACGATCGCGCCCTGCGACAGATCGTGGTCGGCCTTGGCGGCACCGCCAACGGCGTGCCGCGCGAGGACGGCTTCGACATCGTCGTGGCCTCCGAAGTCATGGCGATCCTGTGTCTCGCCAGCGGGCTCGCCGATCTCAAGGAGCGCCTCGGCAGGATCGTGGTCGGCTACCGCGCCGATAACCAGCCGATCCTGGCGCGCGAGCTCAAAGCGCACGGCGCCATGACCGCGCTGCTGAAGACCGCGCTGGCGCCGAATCTGGTGCAGACGCTCGCCAACAACCCGGCCTTCGTGCATGGCGGCCCGTTCGCCAACATCGCGCACGGCTGCAACTCGGCGATCGCCACGCGCAGCGCACTCAAGCTCGCCGACTACGTCGTGACCGAGGCCGGTTTCGGCGCCGATCTCGGCGCCGAGAAATTCGTCGACATCAAGTGCCGCAAGGCGGGACTGAAGCCTCAGGCGGCAGTGATCGTGGCAACGGTGCGGGCCTTGAAGTTCCACGGCGGTGTCGAGCCGGCCGATCTCAAGGCCGAGAATCTCGCCGCCCTCGACAAGGGCGTGGTCAACCTCGAGCGGCACATCGACAACGTCGTCAACCGCTATGGGCTGCCGTGCGTGGTGGCGATCAACCGCCGTGCCGAGGACAGTGAGCGCGAGATTCAGCTGATCATCGACCGCATCGCTCCGCACAGCGTGCGCGTGATTCCGGCCACGCACTTCGCGGAAGGCGGCCGCGGTGCGCTCGAGCTGGCGCGCGAGGTGGTGCGTCTCAGCGATCAGCCCGGCGGGTTTCGCTACGTGTACCCGGACGAGGCGACGCTCTGGGACAAGATGAAGGCGATCGCCACCAAGATCTACCACGCCAGCGATATCACAGCCGACACCAAGGTGCGCGCCCAGATCCGCCAGCTGCAGGAGAACGGCTACGGCCATTACCCGGTGTGCGTCGCCAAGACGCAGTACTCCTTCTCCACCGACCCGAAGCTGCGCGGCGCGCCTTCGCAGCACGTGGTTAACATTCGCGAAGTGCGCCTGGCGGCCGGTGCCGAGTTCGTCATCATGATCTGCGGCGATATCATGACCATGCCGGGGCTGCCGAAGGTGCCAGCCGCGAACAACATCGACGTGGATGCGGACGGCCGCATCACGGGGCTCTTCTAGAGCGCCGGTGTCAGGTCTGGAACGCGGCGACGCACGGAGCGCGAGCCATGCCCTTCTGTGAAGCCGATCCCTGGCGGCTGCAGTACTTCGTGGACGTCGCCTGCCCCGCGGACGTGCGGATTCCGACCGAGGACGTGGACGCCTACGCCTGGTACCCGGAGCAGCGTTGGGTGTACGACAAGCTGCGGGTAGCCGCCTCGCAGGGCCTGAGCTGTGCGCCGCACGGCGTCTATCCGCCACGCTTTCCGGTATTCAGCAAGCCCATTACCAACCTGCGCGGCATGGGTGTCGGCAGCCGCGTGCTCTACGATCTGGCGGATTACCGCCGGCACATGACGCCGGGCCATCTGTGGATGACACTGCTCGAAGGCGACCACGTCAGCACCGACGTCGCGGTCCTCGACGGCCGCGTGATGTGGTGGCGTCACAGCCGCGGCACTCCCGCCGTCGCCGGCACCTTCGACTACTGGACGATCGAAGCGGGCCGGCGGCCCGAGCTCGAGACCTACATCGAAGATTGGATCGGTCGTTACCTCGTAACCTACACCGGCATGCTCAATCTCGAGACCATCGGCGGGCGCATCATCGATGCCCATCTGCGCTTCGCAGACCAGTGGCCCGATCTCTACGGTGCGGGCTGGCTGGACGCGGTGGTCGGCCTGTATGCGGGCGGAACGTGGCAGTTCACCGAGCGTGAGCGCAGCACCGGCTATAGCGTGGCGCTGTTCGGAGCACACGGGCGGGAGTACCGGCATCCGCCCGCGGAGCGGGTTGCGCAGGTGCGCCAGATGCCGCAGGTGACGAGCGTGCAGATCACCTTCCACACTGACCGTCCGGCGGCGGCGCACCCCATGCCGCCGGGAGGCTTTCGCCTGGCGATCGTGAACTGCCGGGAACTCGAAGCGGGCCGAGCGGCGCGCACCGCACTGGCAGCGGCGTTTCCGACGTGAGCCACACGGTGCAGATCGACGTGCCGCGCCCGCGGCCGGCGGCATGAAGAGGCGGCTGTGCCGTTCACACTGGCACACCCTGCCGCGATCCTGCCGCTGCGCGGGATCCCGCCGCTGCGCGGGATCACGGTGCTGCGCACCGCACCGCTCATCATCGGCGCGATGATTCCCGATACGCCGTACTACCTTCCGGCGAGCGTGATCCGCGTGGTGGCCGGGGCACACCGCATCCCCGACACGCACACCCTCGAGGGCACGCTCACCACCTGCCTGGTTCTCGGCTACCTGGTACTTGCCGGCATATTCGCGCTGCGCCGGCCGCTCACCGCGCTGCTGTCGGCGCGCTCGCGCTCGCTCTGCCTCGGCGCGCTCGCCCCCTTCGGCCGACGACCGATCGAATGGGCGCTCGCGGCCGTGGCGATCGTGCTCGGGGCGTGGACCCACCTGCTGTGGGACTCGTTCACGCACGTCGACGGCTGGATGGTGCACAGATTCGCGGTGCTCAGTGTGCCGGTGACCATCGGCTCCTACCAGGGGACGGTCTGCCACCTGCTGCAATACCTGAGCTCGGCGCTCGGGCTGGCAGTGATGGCGCTCTGGTACTCGCGCCTGCGCCCGCCGCCGGCGGCACTCGCGAGCACGGACGACGCACGCAGTCCGGCGGCACCGGTGCTGCTGCTGATCGCGGGAGCCGCCATCCTGATCGGCGGCGTGCAGGCGACGACCTTCTTCGACCGCTCAGCCAACGTCTACCGGACGCTCAACCTGTTCCTGACCCGCGGCGTCGCCTGGTTTGCGCTGCTTTACCTCGCGGCCGGCGCCATCGTCGTGCGGCAACACGCGCTCGACACGGTCTCCCGCTCGGCGAGCGAGCTCTCATGAGCACGCCGCGCGAGCTGGTGCACTCGATCGCCACGGGCTGGCCGTGGCGGCCGGGCAACTCCTTCGCGCTGCTCGACGGCGGGGAGCAGTTTTTCCCGGCGATGTGGCAGGCGATCGACTCCGCCACCGAGTCGGTGCTGCTCGAGATGTACCTGGTGGAGTCCGGCGAGGTGGTCACCCGCTGTCTGGACGCGTTCGCCGCCGCAGTGCGGCGCGGCGCGCGCGTGCGGCTGCTGTTCGATGACTTCGGCTCGCGGGGACTGAGTCGCGCCGACCGGCGGCGGCTGCTCGAGTCGGGCGCGGAGTTGCGGCTCTTCAATCCGCTTAGCTTCAGGAAGCGGCTCGGGAACCTGTTGCGCGATCATCGCAAGCTCCTGGTCACCGACGGTCGTACCGCGTTCGTCGGCGGGGCGGGGCTCACCGACGACTTCATCGAGGGTCCGAACGGGCCCTGGCACGACGTCATGGTGCGGATCGAGGGCCCGGTGGTGGCCGACTGGTATCGAGCCTTCGCCCGCACCTGGGAGCGCGCTGGCACCGAGCTCGACGTGCCCGCTCCGATCGGCGGCGGTGCGCGCGCCGACGGCGCCGCCGGGCGACCGGCGCTGTCGGAAGCGCGCCAGCACTCGGTGCTCGCGAACGATGCGCTGCAGCGCATCGACAGCGCCCGCACGCGCGCCTGGATCATGAGCGCGTATTTCGTGCCCGCGCGCCGCTTTCGCAAGGCGCTGCGCCGTGCCGCGCGCCGTGGCGTCGACGTGCGGCTGCTGCTGCCGGGAGCGCGCACCGACCATCCGTGGGTGCGTCAGGCCTCGCGCCGCTTCTACGACCGCATGTTGCGCAATGGTGTGCAGATCTTCGAGTATCAGCCGAGCATGCTGCATGCCAAGGTGATCGTGTGTGACGATTGGGTGTCGATCGGCTCGAGCAACCTCGATCGCTGGAGCTTTCGGTGGAACCTCGAAGCGAACCAGGAGGTCGCGGACCTGCGCTTCGCGGACCTGACGGCGGCGCTGTTTGAAAGAGATTTTGGTGTATCGCGCCCGATCAGCCGTCGCTCCTGGCGCCAGCGCGCCTGGCTCGATCGGCTGCGCGAGAGAATTGCCGGCGCGCTCGACCGGCGGCTCGACCGCTGGCGCAAGCCGCGCGAGCCGTGACTCGCGCGCCACGAGCGCTGCCGGGGATCCTCAGCGCGGCGCCGCCGAGAACTGCTCCGTGGTGCGCACGAACGCGAGCAGAAACGGCGCCATGAGCTGCATCTGCGTCGCGTAGGCCTGCAGGGCGAAGAGCTTGCCATCCTCCTCCGCGGGCTCGAGCGCGAACGCGACGCTGGTGGAGCGCTTGCCGCACGGGGCCGGAGTCAGCGGCACTCCCGGCATCAACTGACGCGGGCTCGGCCATCCTTGCCCGCCGTGCACGATCCAGTAACGCACCTGCGGCGCCGCGCTGCGCCGGGCGAGCGCGGCCAGCGTGAGCTGGCCCGCAGCGCGATGATCCGGATGCGTGTCGGTGAGGCTCGGCGCCAGGATCAGCGTGGGGTGAACGCGCTCGAGCACTGCGTCGAAGTCGCTCGCTAGAGTTGCGCTGGTGTAGAGATGAGCGGGAAACAACGCCTCGGAGTAGGGCACGGCGTCCGCCGCCGTGGAGCGCGAGCTATAAGGCTGCGCGCGCCGCTCGCCGGCCAGCGGCTGCAGGCCGCCATCCGGATAGCCGAGAAACAGCTGCCCCGAGGCCGGCACGCCGAGGCGCGAGCCTGCGGCACGGGCCTCGGCCATGCGGCGCGCGCCAAGCGCCCGCGCCTGCGCGGGGCTTGGGAAAGCGGTGTGATCGAGGAGCAGAAAAGCGAGCCGCGATCCGTCGCCGCTCGTGAGCCATACAACACTCGCGTGCCCACCGGCATGCACGACGCGCTGGATCACCCCGGCGCAGCAGAGTGTCTCGTCGTCCGGATGAGGAGCGACCACGAGGAGCGTCGTGGCAGCATCGAGCGGCGGCAATGCCGACGCAGCGGGTGCCGGCGCGGCTGCCGCGCTCGCTGGCGCGGCGCTCGAGACTGGCGCGCCGAGGACCAGCAGCGCGACGAGGGGCGAAAGGCTCGACAGCCGCATCCAGGGAGTGTCGCACGGCGGCCGGTCATGTCGCACGCGGGGGGCGGGCATGTCGCGCTTGGTGGGGGGCATGTCGCGCCTCGTGGGCGGATAGGTCGCACGCGGCGGGCGGGATGTCGCATGCAGCGGGCCGGAGTGTCGCACGCGCTGGGCGCTTTTCGTTAGAGTGCGCCTGCCGCCGCGCCGATCGCGGCTCGGGGAGTGCACGGTGCGACCACCTCTGCTCGCTTATCACGATCCGCAATTCATGGACTCGGACGAAGGTCGTCCGGTGCGCATCCTGTCGGAGTATCTGGCGCCGATGCGCAGCTTCACGCAGGAGGGCGTCGGCGCCACCGTGGTGTTTTTCGGCTCGGCGCGGGCGCGTGCCGACGGTCCGCTCGGGCACTATCTCGAGGCGGCGACCGAGCTCGCACGGCTGGTGACCGAGTGGAGCCGCACCGCCTGCGGCGCGCGACTCGTGGTCTGTACGGGCGGCGGACCCGGCATGATGGAAGCGGCCAACCGCGGTGCGGCGCTCGCCGGCGGACGCAGCGTCGGTCTCAACATCGGTCTGCCGCACGAGCAGCGTCCGAACTCCTACATCACCCCGGGGCTGTGCTTCGAGTTTCACTACTTCTTCATGCGCAAGCTGTGGTTTGCCCACCTGGCACACGCGCTGATTGCATTCCCCGGCGGATTCGGCACGTTCGACGAGCTGTTCGAGATTCTGACGCTCGCGCAGACCCGCAAGCTCGACCGCCCGATTCCAGTGCTGCTGTACGGCACGGCCTTCTGGAAAGAAGTGATCGACTTCGATGCCCTGGTGCGCCTCGGCACCATCGATGCCGCCGACCTCGAGCTGTTCGAGTTCGTCGACGAGCCGGCGGCGGCACTCGCGTTGCTCAAGAGCCGCGTGCAGCTGCCGCCGCCGTCGATGCAGATGCCAGCGTTTGCAAAATCGCGCTGCGGGCCCGAGGGCTGAGCAGCGAGCAGGAGACAGTCATGCAGGCTTTTTGGAGAAGAGTCATGAGCGAGCGGCCGGACACGGCTGTGAACGTTGTGCGCGGAACAGACCGCGCGACACTGCTGACGCCGCTGCTTGCCCTCGCGAGCCTTGCCATGGCGGGCGTCGCCTGGTGCGCCGTACCCGACTGGATCACCGCCAGCAACCGCAATGCAGCGGTCTTGCTGGCCGTGCAGGTGAGGTATCAGCCGGAAAGTGCCTCCGGCGTCGGGGTCGAGGGACACGACGCCGAGATCCTCGATCTCAAGCCCGGCGTGGTGGCGCGCCAGGTGGCGGATCTCGAGGCGGCGGCGAAGCAATTTGCGGCGGCGATTCCTGGCGAGCGCGACCCGCGCGTGCAGCAGGACCTCGAGATATTGCTGCAGAACGCCCGCGACCAGATCACTACTGCGCAGCTGCACGATAAGCTCCTGCTGCCGTATTTCGATCTCGCGCAAACGATCTACGTCGGCTTCCAGCAGCTGCTCGATAAGCGCACTTCGAAGTCACGCTACCCGGCCGCACTCGAGCGGCTGAAGCGCTATACCGGCGCCGAGCCCGGCTATGTACCGGTGGCGAGGCTGGCACGCGAGCGACTCGAGGAGCGGCTCGGGGACGGCGCGCTCGTCGCCCCGTGGTCGGTAGAGGTGCAGCAGAACCTCGATAATCAAGCCGAGTACTTGCGCGGCATCCGCGAGCTGTTCCGTCAGAGCGGCTTGCAGGGCTGGCAAAAGGACCTCGCGACGCTCGGCACGCAGCTGGATGCCTATGCCGCCTGGGTGCGCGCTACGGTGCTGCCGCGCGCCCGCAAGAGCAACCTGCTGCCGCCGGAGATCTACGCCGACAACCTCAAGAATTTCGGCGTGAGCATGCCGCCGCAGGAGCTGATCGACCGCGGGCTGCTCGCCTTTGCGCAGACCCGTGACGAGATGCAGGCGCTGTCGGGGGCGGTCGCGCGCCAGCACGGCTGGCCGTCCGCGGACTACCGCGATGTGATCCGCGAGCTCAAGAAGCAGCACATCCCGAACGAGCGGCTGCTCGAGGTGTACCGCGAGCGACTCAACGCCATCGAGCAGATCGTGCGCGCACAGCACCTGATCTCGCTCCCGGACCGCCAGGCCGTGATCCGGCTCGCGACGCCGGCGGAGACCGCGGCCATACCGGCGCCGCATCTGAGTCTGCCGCGCCTCATCGGCAACACCGGTGAGGCCGGCGAGTTCGTGCTGCCGACTTCCAACCCGAGCGTCAAATCCGGTGGGCAATTCGACGATTTCAACTTCGACGCCATCACCTGGGACCTCACGGCGCACGAGGCGCGCCCAGGACATGAGCTGCAGTTCGCGGCGATGATCGAGCAGGGAGTTTCGACGACCCGCGCGCTGTTCGCCTTCAACAGCGCCAACGTCGAGGGATGGGCGCTGTATGCGGAGGCGTTCATGAAGCCCTACCTGTCGCCAGAGGCGCAGCTCGGGGTGTTGCAGGCGCGTCTGATGCGCGCGGCGCGCGCCTTCCTCGATCCGATGCTCAACCTCGGCCAGATGCAGCCCGAGCAGGCGCAGCGCGTGCTGCTGGAGGACGTCGTGCTGTCGGAGGCGCTCGCCAAGGAGGAGGTGGACCGCTACACCTTTCTCGCGCCCGGCCAGGCCACCTCCTACCTCTACGGCTACAGCAAGCTCGAGGCGCTGCGCGAGCGGACCGAGCTCGCCATGGGGGCGAAGTTCGCGCCGCAGTCCTATCACGATTTCATCATCGCCCAGGGGCTGCTGCCGCCCGAGCTGCTCGAGAAGGCCGTGATGCAGGGCTATGTCAAGGCGCAGCCGGCGGTCGGGAGTCGTTGAGGAGCGATCGCGCCGCTGCGCTCACGGCGCGCGCACGCAGAGCGTCGGATCGACCTCGGCTGCCCAGGCGAGCAGGCCCCCCTCGAGGTTGCCGGGCGCGGCGATCTGCGCGCCGAGCGCCATGCGGCACGCGGCCAGACTCCGACCGCCGCTACGACAGATGAAGACCGGCGCGCAGTCCGTTGCGATCTCACCGAGGCGCTGTGGCAACTCGCTCAGCGGAATGTTGATCGAGCCGGCGAGGTGGCCGGCGCTGAACTCGTGCACCTCGCGCACATCGACCAGCACCGGTGCCTTTGGCGGCGCCGCGCCGAGCAGCTCGCGCAGCGCGGTCGCGCTGAGGTGCCGCACCCCGGGCGGCGCGGCGGCACGCGGCGGCGGCGGCGGGTCGCGTGGCTCGGTGATGGTCGGCGCGTCACCGCACACCGCGCAGTCGGCCCGACGGCTCACACGGAACTCGGTAAAGCGCATCTCGAGCGCGTCATAGGTGAGCAGGCGGCCGGTGAGTGGCTCGCCGACTCCGGTGATGAGCTTGAGGGCCTCGGTCGCCTGCAGCGTGCCGAGCACGCCCGGCAGCACGCCGAGCACGCCGGCCTCGGCGCAGCTGGCCACCATGCCGTCGGCGGCCTGCGGAAACACACAGCGATAGCACGGGCCGGCTCCGGGCACGTAAGTCATCAACTGGCCCTCGAAGCGGTAGATCGCCGCGGATACGAGCGGCCGCCGCAGGATGACGCACGCGTCGTTGACCAGGTAACGAGTCGCGAGGCGATCGGTGCCGTCGATCACCAGGTCGTACTCGGCAAACAGCGCGCGCACATTGGCGGCTTTGAGCTCCAGCGCGTGCGCGACGATGCGCACCTCGGGATTGAGGCTCGCCAGGCGCTCGCGCCCGGCCTCGGCCTTCGCTCGCGCGATGCCGCTGGTGTCAAACAGCACCTGGCGCTGCAGGTTGGAGAGCTCGACGCGGTCGCCATCGAGCAACCCGAGCGTGCCGCAGCCGGCGGCCGCCAGGTAGAGTGCCGCCGGCGAGCCGAGCCCACCCGCCCCGACCACCAGTACCCGCGCCGCCTTCAGCTTCTCCTGACCGGTGGTGCCGATCTCGGCGAGCGCCAGGTGACGCTGGTAGCGCTCGCGCTCATGGCTCGACAGACTCATCTTCAACCTCCCGAGAGCGCGCACACGATGTGCACCGTGTCGCCCTCGCGTACCTGCGCCGACAGCGCGCGCGCTTCGTCGGTGTTGACGAACAGCCGCATGTGCGGGCGGATCCGGTCCTGCTCGTCGATCATGCGAAAGCGGATCCCTGGACAACGCTGCTCGAGGTGCGCCAGCACCTCGGCGAGCGTGCCGCCGCGCGCCGGCAGCGCGGCCGCACCGGCGGTGTAGGTCCGCAGGGGGCTCGCAATGCGCACCGTGCAACCGGCCATGACCTCAGATCGCGAAGCTCACGGAGTAGATCTCCGGCAGATGCCGCGCGAGGCAGCTCCAGCTCTCGCCGGCATTGCGGCCGGCCCAGACTTCGCCCGCCGTCGTGCCGAAATATACCCCTGGTTGGCCGCGCCCGTCGGCGCCCACACACATCGCCTGCCGCAGGACCGTGAGCCAGGCCTGTGAGCGCGGTAATCCGCGGTCGAGCCGCCGCCAGGAAGCGCCGGCGTCGCGTGTGACATAAACCGCGGGCTTGCCGTCGATCGACGTGCGTGGCCATACGGTCTGCCCGTCCATGGGCAGCACCCACGCGGTGTCGGGATCGGCGGGGTGGAGCACGATCGGGAAGCCGATGTCGCCGATTTTCTTCGGCATCGCCACGCCGATGCGCTGCCACCGCCGCGCCGGGCGGTCGAGCCGATAGATGCCGCAGTGATTCTGCTGGTAGAGGCGGTCGGGCCGCAGCGGGTGCTGCGCGAGGCAATGCGGGTCGTGGCCGTACTCGACGTTGGGATCGGGCAGGAAGTCCGCCGCGCAACCCTCGTTGAGCGGTGTCCAGCTACGACCGGCGTCGCTCGACTCGAACACCCCGCCGATCGAGATTGCGATGTAGAGATGCGCCGGATCGCGTGGGTCGACCAGTATCGAGTGCAGGAATTCCCCGTCGGGCGTACCCAGGGCGGCCCACTTGGGCCGCATGGGATGGTCGTTGAACCCGGCCACCGGCTGCCAGCGCTCGCCGCCGTCGGTCGAGCGAAATAACCCGGCCGGTGAGCTGCCCGCGTACCAGCTGGCGGACTCGGAATGGTGCCCCGGAGTGAGCCAGAAGACGCGTTGCACGGCGCGAGCTTCCTCGCCGTCGCCGGCTTTGCGAAAAGCGGGCGGCTCGGCCGCCTCCCGCCATGAGCGACCGCGATCGTCCGAGCGGAACACGGTCGGCCCGAGATGCCCGGTCTTGGCCGCGAGCAGGAGCGAGCGCGGATGGCGCGGATCCTGCACCACGTGATGGATGATGTGCCCGAGGAACCGCGGGCCGGAGAGCTTCCAGTGGCGCCGCGCGCCCGCGGCACGCAGCGCGAACAGTCCCTTGCGTGTCCCGATCCATAACGTTTCCGCCATGGCCGGCGAGCATCCTCGCCCGGCGCCGGCGCTGTCAACGCCGGGGCTGCGCGGCGTATGCTGCCGCGCCGGTCGCTACGATCGCCGCCAGCGAAGGACTCATCGTGACTCGAAATCTCCGCCTGCGCCCTGCTTTGTCTCTCGGCGCCCTCGCGCTTGCCGCCGTGACCTCCACGACGGCACAACCACCCAAGGCGCAACCGGTGCCGTCGCGACACGCGGCGGATGCCCGCTTCGCGGCGCTCGAGCATGACTATGCGGTGTACTTTCTGGGGCGCTTCCCGGTGGTCGCGACGTATCTGGGCGGCGCCGCCTTCGATTCGCAGCTCGCGGACGTCGACGGCCGGCTGCGCGATTACTCGCCCGAGGCGCTGCTGAAAGAGGATGCACGCCTGGCGGAATTCCGCGCGCGCCTGGGCGCGCTGGCTCCCGCGCAGCTGTCGGCCCGGCGGCGCATCGACCGGTCCGTGGCCCTTGCGCAGATCGCGTTTCTCCTTCACCAGCACCAAGTGCGCCACTACGCACAGCGCGCGCTCGATTCCTACGTGGACGAGCCGTT
>Ga0307477_10002000_pt1 | contig 16187 bp, 18 predicted proteins | sample atmos_gasesECM2C_FD_203316 | JGI IMG/M metagenome (GOLD analysis project Ga0307477, IMG submission 203316) | Hardwood forest soil microbial communities from Morgan-Monroe State Forest, Indiana, United States - atmos_gasesECM2C_515 | ecosystem: Environmental > Terrestrial > Soil > Temperate...
GCGTCTTCCGCCCGGCAGCAGTCCGCGGAGCGAAGACGCATAGTCCATGGGCGGAAGCCGTGAGCCGTCAGTCTCCGAGGCCGAACTGCGGCGCGCGGAAGCTCGACTGGTTGTCGGCGTCGGGTACTGTCGGATCGGGCGACGGCTCGGGCTCGCGCAGCATCTCGGCGGTCACGTTACCGGCGGCGATCTCGCGCAGCGCGAGCACGGTGGGCTTGTCGTTCTCGAGGGGGAGCGTGGGCTCCGCGCCGTTCGCGAGGCGCCGCGCGCGCTGGGCCGCGAGCAGCACCAGCTGGAACAGGTTATCGACGTTCTGCAGGCAGTCTTCTACGGTGATACGAGCCATGGTTCGCTTGGGCGTTGAGAGGCACCCGCAAGGGGTGCGCAGGGCCTAATATTATGAGGCAAGAGACGCTCATGAGCCAAGCGACGCGCCGCAGGCTGGCGCCCGTCGCGCCCGCCGCCGCGCTAGAGGAGCAGCGGCACGCTGGGCTCAGGCGAGCAGCTGCGCGAGGAGCGGCGCCAGCTCCCCCCGGTCGCTGCGCAGGTCCTCGCCCTGCCCGGCGAGGATGCGCTTGAGGTCGGCGAGCGCGCGCGCGAAGTCATCGTTCACCACGACGTAGTCGAATTCGCGGTAGTGGGACATGTCGGCGGCGGCGTCCTTGAGGCGCCGTGCAATGATCTGCGGCGTGTCGGTGGCGCGCTGCGCCAGGCGCTCGGCCAGGGTGGCGCGCGTCGGCGGCAGGATGAACACGCTCACGCACTGCGGCATGGCGCGGCGCACCTGCTGCGCACCCTGCCAGTCGATCTCGAGCACCACGTCGTCGCCGCGCGCGAGCTGCTGCTCGACGAAGGCGCGCGCGGTGCCGTAGTAGTTATCGAACACGCGCGCGTGCTCGAGAAATTCGCCGCGCTCGACCAGCTGCTCGAACTTCGGCACGGAGACGAAGTGATATTCGCGCCCCTCGCGCTCGGTGGGGCGGCGCTTGCGGGTGGTGTGCGACACCGACAGTCGCAGCCCGGGTTCGCTCGCGAGCAGCGCCTTCACCAGCGAGGTCTTGCCCGCGCCCGAGGGCGCGGCGATCACGATGAGCCTTCCGCGCTTCACTGCGCGTGAATATAGCCGGCCTCTGCGAGCATCGCGACGAGCGCGCGCACGGCGCGCGCGCGGTGGCTGACGGCGTTCTTTTCGCCCGCCGGCAGCTGCGCCGCGGTGCGCGTATCGCCCGCCGGCACGAACACCGGGTCGTAGCCGAAGCCGCCCTCGCCATGCGGCGCAAGCGCGATCGTGCCCTCCCAGGTGCCGTGGGCGATCAGCGGACGCTCCTCTCCCGCGGCGCGCACGAACACCAGCACGCACTGGTAGCGCGCCTGGCGCCGCCCGGCCGGCACGTCCTGAAGCTGCGCGAGCAGGTGGCGCAGGTTCTCGCCGTCGCTGGCGCGGTCGCCGGCAAAACGCGCCGAGCGCACCCCGGGCAGCCCGCCGAGCGCGTCCACCTCGAGCCCGGAATCATCCGCGAGCGCCGCAAGCTGCGCGCGTTGCGCGGCGTGACGCGCCTTGAGCAGCGCGTTGGCGGCGAAAGTGGTGCCGGTCTCGGGCGCGGGCTCGATGCCGAGCGCGCCCTGCGGTACGAGCTCGAGCGAGAGCGGCGCAAGCAGCGCCGCGAGCTCGCGGAGCTTGCCGGGATTGGCGCTCGCGAGCACGGCGCGGGTCACGGGCCTTTGAGTGCGCGCGACTGCAGTACGAACAGCTCGCTGATGCCCGCGGCTGCCAGATCGAGCAGCTTGTCGAGCTCGTGACGGCGGAAGGCGTGGCCCTCGGCGGTGCCCTGGATCTCGACGAACGCGCCGCCGTTGTTCATCACGACGTTCATGTCGGTCTCGGCCTGCGAGTCTTCCTCGTAGTCGAGGTCGAGCACCGCGACGCCGCCGACGATGCCGACCGAGACCGCCGCCACCTGACCGTGCAGCGGGCTCGCGGCGATCAGGCCGCGCTCGTGCAGCCGCTCGCAGGCCTGCGACAGCGCCACGAAGCCGCCGGTGATCGCGGCCGTGCGCGTGCCGCCGTCGGCCTGCAGCACGTCGCAGTCGAGGGTGATGGTGCGCTCGCCGAGCGCGCGCAGGTCGGCCACCGCCCGCAGCGCGCGCCCGATGAGACGCTGGATCTCCTGCGTGCGGCCACTCTGGCGACCACGCGCCGCCTCGCGTGCGGTGCGCGTATGGGTGGCACGCGGCAGCATGCCGTACTCGGCGGTGATCCACCCCTGGGCACGGCCGCGCAGGAACTGCGGCACGCTGTCCTCGATGCTCGCGGTGCACAGCACCTGCGTGTCGCCGAACTCCACCAGCACCGCGCCTTCGGCGTGCTTGGCGTGCCGGCGCGCGAAGCTCACGGTGCGCAGCTCCTCGGGGGCGCGTCCGGACGGCCTCGCCATGCGCTCCCCGCTACTCCCCGAGCCAGCGCAGCGCCGTGGCCGAGGTGTTGTCGCTCCCCTCGCCGCCGCGTACCACGGCGCGCTCGCCGAGGATGATGAGCTTGTCGCTGAGTGGTCCGGGCGTGCCGAGCTCGGCGACGATCTCCTCATCGGACAGCGCGCCCCAAAGCCCGTCGGTGCACAGCAGCAGCACGTCGTTCGCCTCGAGCGGCCGGCGCCGGGTGAGCGACATCTCCGGCAGGATCGGGTCGCCGCCGAGGCAACACTCGACGAAGTTGCGCATCGGGTGACTCACGGCCTGCTCGGCATTGATCAGTCCCTCGCGCAGCAGCAGCTCGACGTGGCTGTGGTCGCGGCTGCGCGCGATCAGCGCGCCGCGGCGCACGTGGTACAGGCGGCTGTCGCCGACGTGGGCCCACCAGCTGGCGCGCTGCTGCACCAGGCACACGGCGAGCGTGGCGCGCGGTCGCTGCTCGAGCGGCAACTTCACCCCGAGCTTGACGACCTCCTCGTGAGCGCGCCCGATGGTGAGGTGCAGGAAGCCGAGCGGATCGAACAACGGCTGCGGCGTTTTCGAGAAGGTATCGGCGATCACCTGCTGCGTCACCTGCGCCGCACGCGCGCCGTCGGCGTGCCCGCCCATACCGTCGACCACCAGCAGCAGCGCTGCGTGCTCGGCCACCGCCGTGGTGACCCGGTCCTGGTTCTCCTCGCGCCTGCCCAGCAGGCTGATCTCCGCGTATTCGGCCTGCAAAAGAACGATTCCGTGCGTCTGTTAGACTTCTCAACCCTTTATATCACCTGCGCTCAAGGGCAGCATGATCACCAGCATGACCGGCTTTGCGCGCCGCGAGTCGAGCGGCTCGTGGGGGACGCTGGTGTGCGAGCTGCGCAGTGTCAATCACCGCTTCCTGGAAGCGGGCTTTCGGCTGCCGGACGAGCTGCGCGCGGCGGAGGGCGAGCTGCGCACGCGCCTCGCGCAGCAGGTGCGCCGCGGCAAGGTCGACTGCACGCTGAGCTACCGCCGCCCGCCGGGTGCGGCGAGCGCCATGGAGGTCGACGTGGTCGCGCTCGAGCGGCTGCTCGCCGCGGTCACGGTGGTGACGCGCTCGCTGCGCGAGCCGGCGACGGTGAGCGCACTCGAGGTGCTGCGCTGGCCCGGCGTGCTGCGTGAGGAGAGCGTTGCCGGCGAGCAGCTGCTGGCGGTGGCGTACGCGGTGTTCGGCGCGGCGCTCGAGGACCTCAGCGCGGCGCGCGCGCGCGAAGGCGCGCGGCTGCGCGAGCTGCTCGAGCAGCGCTGTACGCAGCTCGAAGCGCTGCTCACGGCGTTGCGCGCGCGGCTGCCCGAGGTGCAGGCGCGGCTGCGCACGCGGCTCGACGAGCGGCTCGCCGAGCTCGGCGCCGGCGTCGATCGCGAGCGGGTCGAGCAGGAGCTGGCCCTCATCCTGCAGCGGCTCGACGTCGACGAGGAGCTCGAGCGGCTCGCCGGCCACATCGCCGAGGTGCGCCGCGTGCTCGGCGGCAGCGAGTCCGCCGGCCGGCGGCTCGACTTCCTGATGCAGGAGCTCAACCGCGAAGCCAACACGCTGTCCTCGAAGTCGCCCGACCTCGAGACCACGCGCACCGCGGTCGACATGAAGGTGCTGATAGAGCAGATGCGTGAGCAGGTGCAGAACGCGGAGTAGGCGGAGCGGGGGGCGTGAGCAGCGAGACCGGCAGCGCCGTGGGCGCAGCGTCCGCCGCCACGACCACTTCCCCGCCCGCTGCCGGTTACTTCTTTGACTGCTGACTCGGATCGTCCGCCGGATTCACGTACGTGAGCGCGAACGGCCCGATCATGTGCACCTGGATGGTGGCGCCCGTCTTGGTCCACGCGTAATGGTGCATGCTGGCCGGGGCGACGGCGTAACCACCCGCATGCAGAGTCTTACCGTGCTCCATGTCGAGCGTGTCGCCCATGCCGATCGAGAATGTCCCCGACAACACCGTGACGTGCTCGTCGGTCGGATGGTAGTGCGGCGCGATCTTGTAGCCCGCGGGCATCATCAGGCGCACGGTGACCAGGCCCTTGGCGGCCGGATCGCCGTCGATGACGGCGAACTTGGCATCAGCCGGGAAGACCGGCGGCGGCGGGCCCCATTTGACGGCGGACGTGCCGGTGAGAATGTGATGCTCGGTGCCGGTGTCCGCCGCGGCCAGGCCGGCAAGGGCGAGGACTGCGAGGCAGGTGCTGCGGAGCAACTTTGTATTCATGGAAATTCCCCTGAGGAGCACGCGGAACGCGTAGCGCACACTACACCAAACCAGGAGGGACGCCACTGAGCGCCTCCCTTACGCAGGGTTGCTGCACGCCTCATCCGGCGCTCAGAATCACGGCATGCTGACCGAGGTCGACCTCGTGGCTTGCGTGCGCGCCGCTCTGACAGGTGTGGGCCGGGTTACCGAGGTGAAGATGTTCGGCGGCCTCGGGTTCCTGCTCAACGGCAAGCTGCTCGCGGGCGCCTCGCCGCGCGGTCTGCTGCTGCGCGTCGGCAGCGAGCGTGCGGCTGAGGCGCTGCGCCAGGGGGGCGCGCGCCCCATGGTGATGCGCGGCCGCACCATGGCGGACTACGTGTACGTCGACCCGCCGGCACTCGACGTCGACAGTGTCAGCTTCGGGTTGCAACTCGCGATTCCGTACGTGCAGGCGTTGCCGCCCAAGCCGCCCAAAGCAGTGCGGCCGCGCAAAGCAGCGACGCCGTCCAAAGCAGGTGCGTCGGCCAGCCTCGCCAGGCCGCGCAACGCCCAGGGCAGCCCCCGCGCGGTGCCGCTCGCGAAGTCGAGGCACCGGCGCGCCTCGAGTGCTCGCCCGGGGCGCAGAGCTCCGCAGCGCACGCGCGGCCGCCGTGCGAGATGACTCCGAGACTCGCGTCCCCTCGGCACGCGAGGCGCTGATGCCCGCACTCGTCGCTCCGCCACTCTCGCTCTACGTGCATTTTCCCTGGTGTGTGCGCAAGTGCCCTTACTGCGACTTCAACTCCTACACGCTGCACGGTGAGCTGCCGCGACAGTCTTACCTCGAGCGGCTCGAGCGCGATCTCGCAGCGCAGGCGCCTCAGGTCCGGGGCCGTGAGGTCGGCAGCGTTTTCCTCGGTGGCGGCACCCCGAGCCTCTTCTCTCCCGAGGCTATCGGGCGCGTGCTGGAGGCGGCGCGCCGGCATCTGCGGCTCGCCCGCGACGCGGAGGTGACGCTCGAGGCGAATCCGGGCGCGATCGAGCGCGGCGCCTTTCGCGAGTACCGCGCCGCCGGCGTCACGCGCGTCTCGCTTGGAGCACAGAGCTTCGATGACCGCACCCTCAGCGCTCTCGGGCGTATTCACTCGCCCGCAGAAACACGCGTCGCTGCAGCCGAGCTGCACGCCGCGGGGCTGTCCAACTTCAACCTCGACCTGATGTACGCGCTGCCGCAGCAGGACATCGTTGCCGCGGTGCGCGACGTCGAGGAGGCGCTCGTGCTCTCGCCGGCGCACCTCTCGCACTACCAGCTCACTCTCGAGCCGGGCACGGTGTTCGCCGCTCGGCCGCCGCCGCTTCCCGACGACGAGCTCGCCGCCGCGATGCTCGATGCGTGCCGTGAGCGGCTCGCGGACGCGGGGTTCTCGCAGTACGAGGTGTCGGCGTACGCGCGCTCCGGCGCGCGGTGCCGCCACAACCTCAACTACTGGAGCTTCGGCGATTACCTCGGCCTCGGCGCCGGCGCCCACGGCAAGCTCACCTTCCCGGCGCGCCGCCAGGTGGTGCGCACCGCGCAGCCGCGCGAGCCACGCCGCTATCTCGCCGCCCCCGACGCTGACCTCGCGCAGCGCGCCATTCCCGCGCGCGACCTGCCATTCGAATTCATGTTGAACGCGCTGCGTCTCACCAGCGGCTTCGAGGCGGCGGCGTTCCCGGAGCGCACCGGGCTCGACCTCGAGGTGATCGCCCGCCCGCTCGAGGCCGCTCTGGCTCGTGGACTCCTCGAGCGGACCGCGGTCGGCTATCGGCCGAGCGCCCGGGGCCTTGCATTTCTCAACGATCTGCTGCTCGACTTCCTGCCTGAAACGGCTGAAAAGACCGGTGCTTCTGAGTTGTCAATGGTCACGTCCGAGCTTGGCGCCGCTGGCTGGGAACCTTTATTCACAGCCCCACGGGGCCGTATCGGAGAATGAGCAAATTACACGGCATACCCGCTAAGCCGCTCGACAAGATTCTGGTAACGCATTGAGATTACAGGCGAAAATCACATGGTCATTTTTTGACCAAGGTAACAAATATGCAATCTTGCTGCGCAAACGTAGCCTCACACAGCGGATCGTCCACAGAGTTGTCCACAGCTTCTGTGGATAAGGAACGCAGCTGTCCGGAGCGTGCGAGCCTCGGTCCGACCCGCCGCGCTTGAGGGCGCGCGGCCGGCTGGCTACACTCCGCGGCCCTTTAACTCTGCCGCTTGCCACCCCATGTTCGGCATGAGCCGTCCGCACCGAGGTCCGCTGACATGAAAGCCGCGATTCATCCCGAGTACAAGGACATCACCGTCACCTGCACGTGCGGCAACACGTTCCGGACCCGCTCGACCCTGGGCCACGATCTGCAGGTCGAGGTGTGCTCCAACTGCCATCCTTTCTATACGGGCAAGCAGAAGATCGTCGACACGGCTGGCCGCGTCGACAAGTTCCGCCGCAAGTACGCGACCACCGCGCCGGCCAAGTAAGCCCCGGGCGCAAGCTTCGCCGTGCACCGCTCGCCGCGCTTGTCGCGCGGCGGCCGGGTGGTTGCTGCCGTCACACGCTGTCCTGAGAGCGTGCCGAACTGCCCCTCGCTGCCGCAGCGGCGCGAGCGCGCGCGAGTCGCGCCGTCACGCGCATTCGAGCGCACGGTGCGATGCGACGATCACTGACCGACCACCTCGCGGCTGCTCACTGCGCGCTGTGACGTGGTGCGCTGTTTACCTTCGAGTAGGTCGCTCCCGTGCCTTGATTCGAGGCACGGACCATGTAAGGCTCTTTCGGAAGTGGCAGACAAGAGCGCTAAAACCTTCAAGCTCACCGACCCGGCGACCGGGCGCAGCGCCGAGCTGCCGGTGCGGGTCGGCACCATCGGACCCTCGGCACTCGACATCGCTCACCTCCACCAGGAGCTCGATGTCTTCACGTACGATCCGGGTTTCGCCACCACCGCCGCCACCGACAGCCGCATCACCTACATCGACGGCGATGCCGGCGTGTTGCTGTATCGCGGCTATCCGATCGAGCAGCTCGCCGAGAAGAGCTCCTTCATGGAGGTCGCCTACCTGCTGCTGATCGGGGAGCTGCCGACGGCGAAGCAGCTCACGGAGTTCACCGGCCACATCCGCTATCACACGATGCTGAACGAAACGCTGCTGCGTTTCTTCAACGGCTTTCACCACGACGCCCATCCGATGGCGATGGTGTCGGCGGTCGTGGCTTCGATGTCCGCGTTCTACCACGACACCACGGACATCCATAACCCGCGCCATCGGGAGATCTTCTCGCACCGGATCATCGCCAAGATCCCGACCATCGCCGCCGCCGCTCACAAGCACTCGGTCGGGCAGCCGTTCATCTATCCGCGCAACGATCTCGACTACGCGGCCAACGTGCTGCACATGCTGTTTGCCGTGCCGTGCGAGCCGTATCAGCTCGACCCGGTGGCGGCCGAGGCGCTCGATCTGCTGTTTGTGCTGCACGCCGACCACGAGCAGAACGCCAGCACCTCGACGGTGCGTCTCGCCGGCAGCACCGGCGCGAATCCCTATGCGGCGATCTCGGCGGGCGTCTCGGCGCTCTGGGGCCCGGCGCATGGCGGGGCGAACGAGGCGGTACTGGCGATGCTCGAGCAGATCGGCTCGGTGGACCACATCCCGAAGCACCTCGCGATGGCGAAGGACAAGTCAAGCCACTTCCGCCTCATGGGTTTCGGCCATCGGGTCTACAAGAACTTCGACCCGCGTGCCCGCATCATCCGCGAGATGTGCCACCGGGTGCTGGCGCGGCTCGGCCGCGCCGACAATCCGCTGTTCGAGCTCGCGCTGCGCCTCGAGGAGATCGCGCTCAAGGACGATTACTTCATCGAGCGCAAGCTCTACCCGAACGTCGACTTCTACTCCGGCCTCATCTACAGCGCGATCGGCATGCCGCGCTCGATGTACACGGTGATGTTCGCGATCGCGCGCACCGTCGGCTGGGTGGCTAACTGGCAGGAGATGATCTCCGATCCCAACATGCGGATTGGCCGGCCGCGGCAGTTGTACATCGGGCCGCAGCGGCGCGACTACATCGAGATCGGCAAGCGCAAGTGAAGCCGCGCGCTGCGCGCGCGCCATCGCCGCTCGCGCGCCTCTCGGGTGCGTCTCCTCGCTAGCGCGCCTCGTCGACCTCGCGGTCGTTGAGTGGCTGCACCGGACGCGCGTTGAGGGGATAGCGCGCCGCAAACTGCGCCACCTGCGCCGGCGATGCCTCGACTGCGGACTTCAGCACGAACCAGCGCACCGACTCACTGCACGGTGGGGTCGTGAGCGAGCCTTCGAAGGTGTAATAGGCGCGCGCCTTCGGCAGAAAGTCCGTCGGGTTGAGTGTCGTGCCGGCCACCGACGCCTGCGCCGTGCCGCTCGCCGGGAAGTTATCGAACAGCGGCTTGAGAAACGCGTTGCTCTCGCCCTGGCGGATCAGTACCGCGACCACCGCGAGCTCCCCCTTGGCGTTCTTGTGCACCAGGTGCGTCACCATCGAATAGCGATGCCCGTGGATACGCTCCTCGCTCGGGCGATGGAAATGAAACTGCACCAGATCGTAATGCTCACCGCCGACCGTGATGCCGCCGCTCCCCGCCGGCGCATTCACCTGGAAGGTGTGGCCGTTGTCGTTGACCACCAGCGGCACCGGCTGATAGGCGAACTCGATCGCCGGCAGCGCCTTGGCCGTGGTCGTCTCGATGTCGATCGGCGACTGCCGCCGGCCGGTGCCGCAGGTGGCGTACGCCGGGTCGAGCGCCGCCCAGTGCTCAGGACCGCTCTCGCCCTTGTAGCTCCAGTGCGGCGCGCTCGAGTCGGCGCGCACTGCCGCCGAGACGACTGCGAGCGCGAGCGCCGCGGCGATCATCGTCGCTCCCACAACTCGATCGACCCGATCGCCGCTGAGCAGTGCAGGCATGATTCTCTCCTCGGAAGCTAAGGATTCCCGGCGAGCCGAGTATAGGGTGCGAGCGTGACGCGCGCCGCTATGGTGCCTGTAGCAGCGCCTCCACCTCGGGCGCGCTCGCGCGGCGCATGGGCCGTCCGTCGACCGGACTCAGCGGTGCCTGGCGGATGCCGTCGGTGGGAAACACCGTAGCCTCGATCGACTGCTCCTCCATCTCGAAGCGCACGCCCGGAAAGGCGCGTACGTGCTCGGCGTCGAACCTGACACGGCGCTCGGTCACCTCGTGGGCAATGCCGCGGTCGAGAAGCTTGAGCGTGACAGATTCGGCGCGGTCGGCGAACAGGTGCAGCTGCACCTCGGAGTGCTCGGTGGCGGTGCCGGCAAGCACCGCGCCCACGAGGCGCGGCGAGAACTCGCCCAGGCAGCGCATCGCCGCGAGCGCCGCGTGCCGCTGCGCGTTGAGCGTCGAGAGATGCGATTCGCCGCCGAACAGCCGCTGGTATTCCGCCAGCGCGCACTCGATCTCACTGTTCTTCGGCAGCGTGGCGGCGGCGCCGTCCAACACGCCGAAGCGCTCGGCCGCCTTGCGCTTGGCCACCAGGTAATCGCGGATGCCGTGCTCGGCCATGAGGCGCGCGGCTTCCTGCGCCAGCGCGCGCCGCAGGTTGTCGGCGCGCGTCGGATGTCGCTTCACGTTCTTCTCCCGTCACGCGCGCCGTCAGAAGATCGGCTCGCCGCTCGGCTGATTGTCCGGCCCCTGCGCCACGTTGCCACTCGCGTCCGCGGACGGCAGGTGGTTCACCATGAAGAGCTCGGGGATCCCCTGGGCGTTCTCGGCGCTGACGAGCGTGCCCGTGTCGGGGGAGATCTGCAACGTGACGACGCCCTCGGGCATCGCACGGCGCTGCTCGGGCACCCCCTTGAGTGCCTCGCGCATGAACTGGATCCACACCGGCAGCGCGGTGCGCGCGCCCTCCTCGGCCTCGCCGAGTGAGCGCTCCTGATCGAAGCCCACCCACACCGTGGCGACCAGATTGGGAGTGAAGCCGTTGAACCAGGTGTCCTTGGCCTCGTTGGTCGTGCCGGTCTTGCCGGCGAGGTCGCTGCGCCCGAGCGCCAGCGCCCGGCGGCCGGTGCCGCGCTTGATGACGTCCGACATCATGTCCGTCATGACGTAGGCGTTCTGGGCGCTGATGACACGCGGCGCCACCTCGGACGGCGGCAGCGGCGCGGGCTCACCGTGGGTCACGTCCGCCGCGGCCGGCCCGCTCTGCGCGGGGTCCGAGATGCGCAGCGCCTGGGCACCCGCTCGCTCCGACTCGGGCGCATCGCACTGGCTGCACGCCATGCGCGGCGTGGCGCGCCACACCACTCTCCCGGCGGCGTCCTCGATCCGATCGATGAAGTACGGCGAGACGTGGTAGCCGCCGTTGGCGAACACGGCGTAGGCGGCGGCGACATCGAGCGGCGTCGCCTCGAGCGTGCCGAGTGCGAGCGTCAGGTCGTGCGGCATGGTGCGCGGGTCGAAGCCGAAGTGGCTGATGTAGTCGATCGCGGTGGGGATGCCGATCTCGCGCAATACCCGGATCGAGACGAGATTCCTCGAGTGCACCAGCGCCTCGCGCAACCTGGTGGGTCCGCGGAACTCGCGTTCGTAGTTCTCCGGCCGCCAGGTGTCCTCGTTGCCGCTGCCCTCGAGCACGATCGGCGCATCGAGCAGCACGGTCGCGGGGGTGAGTCCGTGCTCGAGCGCCGCCGAGTACAGGAAGGGCTTGAACCCCGAGCCCGGGAGCCGGCGCGCCTGCGTTACGCGGTTGTACTTGTTGGTGAAGTAGTCGAAGCCGCCGACGAGCGCGACGATGCTGCCGTCGTTGGGATCGAGCGCCACCAGCGCCCCCTGCGCCTCGGGGATCTGCGCGAGCTGCGCGTGGCCCGAGGTATCGGCCACCACGTAGATCACATCGCCCCGGCTCAGCACCTGCGAGGCCTCCTTCGGGGCGGGTGCGAGCGCCTCGTTGCGCAGCTGGCGGCGCGCCCACGACAGCCCGTCCCAGTCGATCTCGACCGGACCGAGCGCCTTGACGTAGGCGCGCGTGCCGCGCTCGGCGACCGACACCACGATGGCGGGCGCGAGATTGCCGATGGCGGCGTACTCATCGACCAGGTCGTCGTAGTCCGGCTCGCCGTGCGCAGGCAGGTCGACGTGTCCGGCCGGCCCGCGCCAGCCGTGGCGGCGGTCGTACTCGATGAGCCCGATGCGCACCGCACGGTTGGCGGCCGCCTGCAAGCGCCCGTCGACCGTGGTGTAGACGCGATAGCCGGTGGTCTCGGCGCTCGGGCCGAAGCGCTGACGCAATTCGAGGCGCGCCATCTCGGCGACGTACGGCGCCTCGACGTCGTACAGCGGCGCGTGCGCCCGCGCCTGCATCGGCTCCTTGTTGGCGGCCTCGGCGGTGGCGGCGTCGATGTAGCCGAGCTCGCGCATGCGTCGCAGCACGTAGCCGCGCCGCTGGCGCGCCAGATCGGGGTCGACGATCGGGTTGTAACGCGACGGCGCTTTCGGTACGCCGGCGAGGGTCGCGGCCTCGGCCACGTCGAGCTTCTCGAGCGGCTTGCCGAAGAACGCCTCGGACGCCGCCGCCACGCCGTAGGCGCGCTGCCCGAAGAAGATGACGTTGAGATACAGCCCGAAGATCTCCTGCTTGGTGAATGCGTGCTCCATGCGATAGGTGACGAAGGTCTCCTGGAGCTTGCGGCGGTAGGTCTTGTCGAGCGTCAGAAACATGTTGCGGGCGGCCTGCATGGTGATAGTGCTGGCGCCCTGTGATTTGTCGCCCGAGAGCACGTCGATGAGCGCCGCGCGCACCACGCCGAGATAGTCGATGCCGTGGTGCTCGAAGAAGCGCTCGTCCTCGGCGGCGAGAAACGCGTGCTTGACGAGATCGGGGATCTGGTCGTAGGCGACCGGGATGCGCCGCTGCTCGCCGATCTGTGCGATCAGTGCGCCGCTGCGCGTGAACACCCGCAGCGGCACTTGCAGCTCGACGTTGCGCATCGCCTCGATCGAGGGGAGCGAGGTCACGAGGTAGACGTAGCTGCAGGCGAGTGCGTAGGCCGCGAGGAGTGTGATCAACATCACACTGCCGCCGAGCAGGGCCGTGAGGCGCAAGTACTTCCGTTTCATTTCACAGAAATCCTCCCCTTCGGCTTGCTCTGCCTGCGGGGGCTATGCATAGTAGCCGCCGATTTTCCGGGCAAACTCGCCGAAAGGTGGGGACGCAAAGCCTCCGGTCTACGGGACGCACGTGCCTATGACAGCGGGGTTGCCGGGCCGAACGTTAGCGCACTCCGATTTATCGGGCCACGCGCGCGCTTCCGAGTGAGGCCTGAACGCTCCACCTCCGCAGCGGGCGCCGCCCTTAGCCAGTGGGCCGGGCATATCCCCAATGGATCAATTGGACAAGTCGCACGCAGATTCGTTGATTCTCGCCCCGCGCCGACGCGCGCGCGTGCGCCCGTCCGTCGCGCCGGCGCAACGCCGGCGCCGCTCCGCATGCGCCGGCGGATTCCGTGAGGCCCCTCACGTTCAATTTAACTATGCGCTGATATAAAGTGTCTCCCCATCTATGCAGGGCGGTCATTTTCGGGCGTAATTCCCTGAAAAGGAAATAAAATGTTCCTTCTGCAGCGCAAGTACCGCCCGCTCCTGGGACTCGATATCACCACCTCGTCGGTGAAGCTGATCGAGCTCGCGATGGCTGGCGGGCAGTACCGGGTGGAGGCGTATGCCGCGGAGCCCACGCCGCAGAACGCCATCAACGAAAAGGCGATCGTGGACGCCGATGCGGTCGGCGAGGCGGTCCGCCGGGCGGTGAAGCGCGCTGGCGCCAAGAGTACCGAGGTGGCGATCGCCATCTCGGGCGACGCCGCCATTACCAAGGTGATCCAGATGCCGCGCTCGCTGCGCAGCGGCGAGCTCGAGGCACAGGTCGAGATGCAGGCCGACCAGTACATCCCCTTCCCGATGGATGAGGTGAGCTACGACTTCGAGGTGCTGGGACCTAACGACAAGGACAGCGAGAGCAACGACGTGCTGCTGGTCGCGACGCGCACCGAGAACGTCGAGCAGCGTCAGGCGGCGGTCAAGGCCGCAGGGCTGACCGCCAAGATCGTCGACGTCGAGGCGTTCGCGCTCGAGAACGCCTGCAAGCTGATGACGCACCAGATGCCCGACGGCGGCATCGACCGCACCATCGCGGTGGTCGACTTCGGCGCGAGCAGCACCACCTTCAGCGTGCTGCGCAATCTCAAGGTCGTGTACACGCGCGATTTCGCCTTCGGCGGGCAGCAGCTCACCGAGGAGATCATGCGCACCTATGGACTCGCGATGGAGGAGGCGGGCCGCGCCAAGAAGGAAGGTGGCCTCCCCAGCAACTACCAGTCCGAGGTGCTCGATCCGTTCATCGACGACATGACGCAGCAGGTGAGCCGTTCGCTGCAGTTCTATCTCGCCTCGGGCTCGGGGCGCGAGCAGCCGGAGAAGATTCTGATGTGCGGCGGCTGCGCCAACATCCCGGGAGTGGCGGAAGTGATCTCGAGCCGCGTCGGCATCGCCGCCGACAAGGGCGACCCTCTCGGGCAGATGAAACTGTCCTCACGCGCCAAGGCGCAGGCGGTGCAGCGCGATGCCACGGCACTGCTGACCGCCTGCGGCCTCGCACTGCGGAGTTTCGACTGACATGCCCCGCATAAACCTGCTCCCCCACCGCGAGAGTCGCCGCCGCGAGCGCAAGCTCGCGTTCCTCGTGGCGCTGGTCGCCGCCGCCGCCACCGGCATCGTGAGCTCGTTCGCCGCCTACCTGCTGTACGGCTCGATGATCGAGTCGCAACAGCACCGCAACGACATGCTGCGCGGCCAGATCAAGCAGCTCGACAAGCAGATCGAGGAGATCAACGACCTCGAGAGCGCCAAGCAGAAGTTCATCGCGCGCATGGAGATCATCGAGAAGCTGCAGCGCTCGCGGCCGGAGATCGTGCACGTGTTCGAGGAGATCGTGCGCACCCTGCCCGAGGGCGTGTACCTGACCTCGGTCAAGCAGACCGACAAGAAGCTGAAATTCGACGGCGTCGCGCAATCGAGCACCCGCGTCTCGACCTTCATGCGCAACATCGATTCCTCGCAGTGGCTGCGCAACCCGGAGCTCGAGGTCGTACAAACCACCAAGGGCTCGGGCCCCGGCTCGAGCTTTACGCTCACCGCCGACCAGGTGACCACGGCCGGCGGTGCCGGCGCCAAGTCCGCCAAGGCCAAGGTACGCAAGGCGAGTCTCGCCGACACGGGGGCACAGCGATGAAGCTGCTCGACGAGCTGCGCTCACTCGACCCGCGCGATCCGGGACGCTGGCCGCTGCCGGTCCTCGCCGGCGCGGTGGCCGCGGCGTTCGTGGTGGTATCGCTGGTGGGGATCTACCTGCTGGTGTGGAACGAGCAGCGCCCGGAGCTGCAGCGGCGCCAGGCCGAGGAGCAGCAGCTGCGCCAGGAATTCCGCGAGAAGCACTCCAAGGCGGTCAACCTCGAGGTCTACAAGCAGCAGCTGAAAGATATCGAGCGCTCCTTCGGCGCGCTGCTGCGCCAGCTCCCCGGCAAGACCGAGGTACCGAGCCTGCTGGTCGACATCTCGCAGACCGGCCTCGCCGCCGGGCTGCAGGAGAAGCTGTTCCAGCCGGTGGCGGAGGAGAAGCGCGACTTCTATGCCGAGCTGCCCATCAAGATTCGCCTCAGCGGCAGCTATCACCAGTTCGGTGAGTTCGTGAGCGGCATCGCAGCGCTGCCGCGCATCGTCACGCTCCACGACATCGACATCAAGCCGGATAGCAAGGACGCCTACGACCAGTTGTCGCTCGAGCTCACGGCCAAGACCTATCGCTATCTGGACGAGGACGAGATCGCCGCGGGCGAGGCGGAGAAGAAGAAAGAGGTTACTCAGCGCCAGAAGCCCGCGGGCTGAACGGCGCGACAGGGGGGCCACTCATGCATCACTCCACTCCCAGAGCTCGACTGCGATTTCTGTGGCTGGCGCTCGGTTGCGGCTACGCCGCGCTCACCGCCTGCACGAGCGCCGACAACGAGCTGGCGCGCTTCGTGGACGACACCAAGAAGGAGCCCGGCGGGCGGGTCGAGCCGCTGCCGGAGATCAAGCCCTACGAGACCTTCGTGTACGCCGCCGCCGAGATGCGCTCGCCGTTCGTGCCGAGCAGCCCGGGGTCGGGCGCGGGGCCCGCCGGCGTGCGCCCGGATTCCAAGCGCAACCGCGAGTTCCTCGAGCAGTACTCGCTCGATACCTTGAAGATGGTGGGCACGCTGCGCCTCGGCGGCCAGATCTACGGTCTGGTGGAGACCAAGGACGGCTTGGTGCATCGCGTGACCGCCGGCAATCACATCGGGACCGCAGAAGGCAAGATCACCGAGATCACGCCCTCGAAGATCACTCTGGTTGAAATCGTTCCGGACAGCGTCGGCGGGTATATGGAGCGCCCCGCTGCGCTCGGCCTGAACGAGTAAGCGTCCAGCAGGGAGT
>Ga0307477_10002002_pt1 | contig 16176 bp, 7 predicted proteins | sample atmos_gasesECM2C_FD_203316 | JGI IMG/M metagenome (GOLD analysis project Ga0307477, IMG submission 203316) | Hardwood forest soil microbial communities from Morgan-Monroe State Forest, Indiana, United States - atmos_gasesECM2C_515 | ecosystem: Environmental > Terrestrial > Soil > Temperate...
TCACTGAGCGGAATCTGGCTAGGATCTGCGCTCAGAAGAGAGCCTTTCTCCTTCCTGCTCGATCTCAGCTACAGAAGGATACTCTCACTGTCATGGCTACCGAAGATTGGCCGGTAAAATGCCGATTATTCATGGAGATTTTTTTCTCAATCGCCTACGGGTGTTGGGCTCGGCGAATGCAGGTATTCAGACCGACTTTGGATGCCATGGGATTGGACCGCATTAATCCACAGCAAAGTCTAGCGAAAGAGTTAGTTGAACTGCTATTGCAGCTTTGCGTACTCTGCTTTCGCCTGCTTCAGGACGGGGATCTCGGGGTCGGCGTACTTCCAGAGCGTAAGAAATTGAGAGTATGCGGATTTGCTCCCTTTTGTATCGTGCGTTTTCGCGTAACTGCGCCCTAGCTGAAGGTATGCCAAGACACGTTCTGGAGCTGTCGCCCCCAGCCCTTTGTGAGCGATGACTGCCTGGAACTCTTTTATCGCCTCTTGCGGTTTATCCAACTGCTGCTGCGCCAGCCCGCGCACGTAGGCAGCGGTCACGCCTGCTACTTCCCCGAAATCGAAGGGCAGAAGAGGTTCTTGGGCTCGCAGTGCAGCTTCGTTGCGGCCTGTCTTGTATTCCAAAATACTACGCACCAACGGAACACTGATCGAATTCAATTCTGTGTCATCGGGACGCCTCGAGCTTATGTTGCGAAGGAGCTTTTCAGCTTTCGCGGAAGAGCCCACCATAGCCAGAATCTGAGCCGCCATGACGCTACACCCGGGTGACTTACACGAAGACATGGCGCGATCGGCAATCTCAAGCGCTTCTTTCTCATAGCCCCATAGAGCCTCGGCCCAAGCTTCGTTGAGCAAGACACCGGTGGACATATCCTTCATGTTGGATCGCGCGGCGATCTTAATGGCCGCACTCACGCTGGCTCGCGCTTGGTCCTTCCGGCCAGTCGTTATTTGGCGTTCTAAACGCATTCTCACGCCCGGCATCTGATCCGACGTAGTCTCACTCCAGGCAATTTCCTTTTCTATTGAGGGCGTGTCATCGGTCACCTGGGCGAGAGCGAAACGGAGATGATGCAGGCCCGTCTCGTTCTCCAGACCCTTGGCGGAAGCCTGAAGAAAGAGAGAACGCAGATCGTCGAACTTATCCGATTCCAGAAGAATCCACCCCAGATTGTCATAGGGAATGACTGACGCGCTACCGATCCGCAGGGCTTCTCGTTCTTCTTTTTCGGCTTTCTGATAATCGCCCAGATCTGCGTCGAGATTAGCCAGCAGATTGTGCGGCGGGAAGTCATTTGGTTTGAGCTTGCCCCAGCGCTTAAGGGCGTCAATCAGTTTGAAGGTCTCCCCTGTAACAGCGCCATAGTAGGAAGCCTCAATCCATAACCGCATGCCGCCGCCGGTGTTTTCCCGTAGAGCGAATGCTTTGCCGATCGCTTGGTCTCTCAGGTCAGGCGCATTCATAGCCACATAATCGTGACCGAGCAAGACGTACGCCGTCGCAAAATTCGGGTCAAGTTCAATCGCTTGTTTTGCGAATGGAATGGAACCGGCAATATCGCCTTTCGCATGCAACTCCTCAGCCTTTTCGAAGGCATGGAAGGCTTCCATCGACGCGGTAGTAGCTCCATCACCCACATAGTTATCCTGAATCGACTGCAGCGACTCGCCTATGCCATGGCGCAAGTCTGCGCTAGTTTTCCAAACTGTGGCGAGCACCCGCTCTTTGTTTTCCGATTGCTGTTCTGCCTTAGCGATGTAACCCTGTGAATCGCATTGCATCGCGTTGACAGCGATTTGGTATCCTGCCTTGTTTTTCGAAACAGATGCGCCGACTACGGCACTTGCGCCAGCGAGGCGGCATACTTTTCTGGCGAGGTCGTTCGTGAGCTTGGTGTCGGCCGGTTGATCGAGCCTCTTGAGAGCCTCGGTCACAGCTCCTTCGGGGACGATCTGAAGTATCGGAGACTGCTCTAGCTGCACGAGAACAGAATCCTTTAGAGCACTGTCGAAATATGCATCGCCGGTTTCGTTTTCCAGGCCAGTCACGACGATGGACTGCCGACCTGAGGATGGCCCGGCACGACGGTTGTAATAGGTCTTGTAAAGGCCAACAGCACCGGCGAGAAGGGTGGCAATTGCAGCGGCCACCCCAAGTCTCAGCCAGGCCCGCGTGGGCCTTTGCTGGTCGGTGCTTGCTTCACTGCGAATGGGAAATCGCTGGGGTGCGCGCCGCAGTCGCTCTAGATCTGCTTCAATCTCTGCTGCGAGCTGATAGCGTTCTGTTCGTTCTTTCTCGAGCGCTTTGGTGATGATCTGCTCCAGTTGCAGCGGAATGGCACGATTGATCTGCGAAGGCGGCTGGGGCGTTTCCTTGAGCAGCGCCGCAAAAATCACCGCGGATGTATCGCCGGAGAATGCTCGTCGACCGGTGGCCATCTCGTACATTACCAGGCCAAACGAGAAGAGGTCGGTGCGGGCATCGAGCGTTTCTCCACGCGCCTGCTCGGGCGACATATACGCGACGGTCCCAACTGTTACTCCCTGCCGCGTGAATGCGGCGGCCTCGCTGATCGTTGCCTGTGAATGCGCTGACGTGTCGCCACGGTGCAGCTTCGCCAGACCGAAATCGAGCATTTTCGGGTCACCCCGAGTGGTGATGAATATATTTTCCGGTTTGATGTCGCGGTGAATAATTCCTCTCGTGTGAGCCGCATCCAACGCGTTGGATAGGGCTATGCTGATTTCAAGCACTTGCTGCACACTGAGCGGATCGCTTGCGATTGCGTGCTTCAGTGTGCGGCCCTCGAGTAATTCCATCGCGATGAAGGCTCGCCCTTGATGCTCACTGATATCGTAAACAGTGCAGATGTTCGGGTGGTTCAAGGCCGAGGCCGTTTGAGCCTCGCGTTGGAAGCGGCCCAGTGCGTCCGCGTGCTGAGCCACATTTTCAGGCAAGAACTTGAGAGCGACAAAACGGTGTAACCGCGAATCTTCGGCTTTGTAAACCTCGCCCATACCCCCGCGACCAATGAAATTGATAATCCGGAAGCGGCTTGCGATCGTTTCGCCCGGCCAGAACGTGGGCTCGTGCTCGGCTAAAGGAAGGCTCTCGCCCAGATCCGCTACGGCATTGCCTGTAAGAAAACTATCAGCTTGATCATGATGGTCGAGCAGGTTGTGGACTTCGGCGCGCAGGGATTCGTCGCCTGCGCACGCCGTTGCCAAAAAGGAGGAGCGGCGGTCCGGCGGCAGCTCTGCCGCGGCGTCGAGCAATTCCTTCATTCGCTCCCATCTTTGTTTGTCCACTGCCGTGGTCCAACCGTCTATTGTCGAGTCTGTGGGCCCTCACGCGTCATTTCTTGATGTAGCCAGGCACGAGCCATCGTCCATTCGCGCTTCACGGTTCTGGGAGACACCTCCAGAACAGCAGCGATCTGCTCGATGTTCAGTCCGGCGAAGAACTTCATCTCGACAACGCGGCTCTGCCGCTCGTCCTGATCTGCCAGACGTCGGAGCGCCTCGTCGAGCGCCAATAATTCGGCGGACCTGTCAGGCGTGTAAACCAGAAGCTCTTCGGTCATCATGCTGCGCTCGCAATCGCCCCCGCGTTTCAGGCTCTGGCGGCGGCGGGCATGATCCACCAGAACCTGGCGCATGAGCCTTGCCGCTACTCCGAAGAAGTGGGCTCGATCCTGCCAGTCAGGTTGCTTCTCACTCGCCAAACGCAGGAAGGCCTCATGCACTAAGGCCGTCGGCTGCAGCGTGTGATCGCCCCGTTCGCGGTTGAGATAGCGTGTAGCCAAGCGGCGAAGCTCGCTGTAGACCAGGGGAATAAGTTGGGCTTCCGCGTCCCGATCACCCTTGCGGAACCGCACAAGCAGTTCGCTAACCTCGCCTTTGGCTGATCCCACACACTCTCCCTAGCCGCAAAACCGCAATATTCTAACCCGAAAACCCTTGGGGTGACAGGAGGCCCATCACTTCATTGCCGATTTAAGCGTTCTTTGGCCCTATTTGCTGACCTTTTTCGCATGACTAGATAGAAAGGCTGTGGGGCTAAAAGGCAAAGTATCGGCAAAGCTTGAGACAGGCACAAGGCACGATTGAGCCACGTGCGTAGCTCGTGTGGGGGAGTCGAGGGTTTTGGTGGTTGCTCTTGTTGTTGCGTGGGCTTCTTAATTCAGCGCACGATATCAATCGTGAACAGCTTTGGAGGGCGCGATGAAATTCAAACGTGATTTATGGTTTGCGGTCTCTGTTGGTTTGGTTTTTTTGTCCATGGGGAGGCTGTGCTCGGCAAGCACACTCCGGGTGGGAAAGGCGAACACCTCCTGCCCCAATGCACAGTACACGACGATTACGGATGCCATCAATGCCGCCAGCTCCGGAGATGTAATTGAGATCTGTCCGGCTCTCTACCCCGAACAGCTCATCATCAACAAGTCTCTTGTGCTCAGAGGGATCCTCACTCACGTGAACCTCACCCAATTTCTCCCCTGCTGCAATCTGGTCGACCGGGTCTTGTTGCAACCCGCCTTACAGGATCTCCAAGCTCTGCCCTTCGAGTCGGTGATCACCGTCATGAACACGAAGGACGTGACCATTGACAATCTCGCTATCGATGCAAGTCAGAACACGGTAGCAAGCTGCGACATTGCTCTGTCGGCAGTCCACTTCTATGACGCCTCCGGCAGCCTGCGGAACAGTGCCGTCAGTGGCGCCCAATTACCCAATCCGCAGAACTGTGCCACGTTTTTTGGCAACGGATTCGGTGTTGCGGTTGATTCCGACGATGGCGCCTCTCATCACGTCGAGGTTGAAAACAACAGCATTCACGATTACCAGAGGGATGGGATTGAGGTGAGTAACGCTGGAGTAAGCGTCGAAATCGAAAACAATAATGTTTCCGGGCTGGGGCCCAGCTCCGGCGTGAATCAGTTCGGGATTTTCCTGCTGAACGGGGCGGTGGGAGAAATTGAAGGCAACATCATCACTGAGGGACCATGCGGCGCGTTGTTGTCAACCGATTGTCTCAATCTGCGGAGCGAAGGAGTCGTACTGCGGGCCGTGGGCGATGGAGTGGGGGTCGATCACAACATCATCAACCATGTCCAGAGCGGTATCTTCCTCAATGGTGTGAATGCCGCCAGCGTCACCAATAACCTGATTGGAAATATCGACGCGCTGGATGGCGTTGACATGTACAGCACGTCGAACACCCAGGTGAATGGAAATACCATTTTCAACGCCACGCCGTTGTCGAACCTGTCGGAAGGAATCTTCGAAGCTTTCGGTGGAACGGAGGGCAACAACGAAATCCTGAACAACAATGTCAATGACTCCTACTGCGGGGTGGTCTTCGTGGCCACATCACACGTAAAGCCCGGAAGGTACTCCAACGTGCTCTATCCGGAGTTGGTGAACAACGGCAGCTCTGGCCCGCCGCCAACCGAACCCCCGTTGCCCTAGGAAATTCAATCAATTCTTGTCAGGCCAGTGTTGCTGGACAGTTATGGAGGGAGCAATGAATACAAGCCGCCACTTTGTCCCGTCACTTCTTGTTTTCCCGCTGTTCCTCACAGTTAACACATGGGCCATCACGATCGACAGCGTAACCATCAACTATACGAATAGCCAGATCACGATCAGTGGCAAGAAGCTGAGCCAGGCGACGACTCCACCGGTCGTAACTTTCAATGAAATTAGTTTGCGGGTGATTTCCGCCTCGTGCACGCCGAGTAGCGATTGCACCGCGGCAGCAGTCTTGCCATCCAACATCGCTGCCGGAACCTACAGGCTAACTGTGGTCAATCCTGCAACCGGTGCGTCTTTCGAGTTCGACTTAACCTACGGAGTCGCAGGTCCTTCAGGCCCTATTGGTCCGCAAGGCCCAGCCGGAGTAACGGGGGCTCAAGGGCCCCCGGGTCCTCAAGGTCCGGCTGGAGTGACGGGCGCTCAGGGGCCCGCGGGACCGCAAGGTGCAATGGGAGTCCCGGGGCAGGCGGGAACTGCCGGACCACAGGGGCCTCCGGGGCCACAGGGTGCGCAAGGGGCATCCGGACCAAACCGCGCCTCAATCGCGCTTCTTAAGTGGTATCAAGGCTCAAATAGGCAGTTCACCGTGGGTTCCGGCCCCAATGCCCTGGCTTTTGATGGTACGAGCATTTGGGTAACGAACGGCGGAAGTAATAACGTCAGTAGGCTTCAAGCGAGCGATGGAACGATGCTGAGCACATTCCCGGTAGGCGATGGACCGTATGGACTAGCTTTTGACGGAGCGAACATCTGGGTTGCAAATTCGAGCGCGGGCTCCGTGACGGAACTACGAGCCAGTGACGGGTCCACCCTCGGCACTTTTCCGGTGGGAAGCGGGCCCAACGCAGTGGCTTTCGACGGAACGGCTATCTGGGTTGTAAACGCCCAGAGCGACAGTGTAACCAAATTGGCGGCGAGCAATGGGAGTGTCTTGGGCACATTTGCCGTGGGCCACTGCCCCGGAGGGTTGGCGTTTGACGGAGCCAATGTTTGGATCGCAAATAGCGGCTGCGGTAGTGGCTACACCGTAACAGAGCTTCGCGGAAGTGACGGTTCGACCCTCGGAACCTTCACTGTGGGAACCAGCCCTCAGTCGGCTACATTCGACGGGGCTAACATCTGGATCCCGAATTTTCGCGACGGTACTGTGACGAAGTTAAGGGCAAGCGATGGCACCGTTCAAGGGACTTTTGGCGTCGGTAGCTTCCCCACCGACACAGTGTTCGATGGCGATAACATCTGGGTCGCTCTCGACGGACCTGGAGGTGGTGTCACGAAGTTACGGGCTGTCGATGGCACTAACCTCGGGACCTTCCCCACGGGATCGTACCCAATTGGGATCGCTTTCGATGGAGCCAACGTTTGGGTCGCAAATTCAGCCAGCGGAACTGTCTCCAAAATGTGAGGAGGGACGCTGAACTTGCCATCGTTGGTGACCTTGTAAATGGTGGTGTCGAGCGTCGTGATTGCCGTCTCCCGTGGCAGCTTGGGGAAGCCGGGATGGTGACCATGGCGAAAAATGCAAGCGTAACTGTTTCAGCCTAAGAGACTCTTTGCATCAATCAGAGATCGATGACCCGCAGTTTACCTGCAGTTGCAGCGTCGATTAGTTGTTTAATAATTCAATGTATCTGATTGAAAACATGGTAGTCAGGGACGGAGTTGAACCGCCGACGTCAACCTTTTCAGGGCTACGTTATGCTGTCTTTTAAACATATTAAGTGACTTCAGGTGGCCGCCTAAGTACTTGAGAAGTCGTGAGAGACACGAGAATCGTGGGTGGAAATCGTGGGTTCACTCTGAGTGACCCGGCAACGCTGCGCTCTACCATTTTTTGATCCCCGATTACATGTGCTCTTCGATTGGTAACGGCAAGGACGTCTCTCAGCACTGATCTGTCACTCCCTGCATCGCCCCACACCAGACTCACCTTTATCGTGGCGCTAGGACTACCCGCCAGAATTACGCGGCCTGAGTACGGTCTTCCTTTGCGCACGGCCAGACCGGATTGCTGGAATCCGTGCGATTCCTTGTTGTCGAGTTTAACCAGTGGGGTTTGTTCGCCGGTGTATGGTTGATTCTTGTCCATCGTCACGAATTCGTGGCCGCCGATCGGCGCCCAATACCGCCGCGGTCCGCGGCGCCTCCACGCTGGAACCGGGGGGCTCTTCCCGCGGCTTCGATGTGATCGGATTGTAGAACTTGCGGTCTCCCAGCATTTCCGCCCGGACGCCTCCGTTTAGGATGTTTCCCCCTGCTCCAGAGACTTGCCATGAATGTATTTCGAGATCGGAGAGCCGGTTTGGACAGGTCAATCGTCGTGTGAACCGGTTGAGTTTGAGCGGAACAGAGAGTTGTGAACAGCAGTGCTATCGGCAGTTGAATCCAATTCCTAGCTTTCAAATGCACGATATAACGCCTCCAATGGCAACCTATGAGCACACGCTCGATCAACGTTCAAGACACGAATCGCAAAATTAGAGATCCAAGAAACACTTTGGACGTCTTATCGAACCTTATCGACCTTGCCTTCATTTCGCAGCTGGTTTTCGAATTGCCTATCATTCATGAGTTGCATTGATGGTCCTGCATTTCTCAGCTACCGGCGCGGTAGTGCGATGAGGAAACGGGCTGCGTCAAGGATTTCACAGGGAGCAGGGCTCCGTGAAAAAAACCATACGTTGACGCAGAATGCGTGTTTCGCCAGATGCGACGACGACCCACAACTTCGGTCCGCCGATTCATGAGTCCCTACTATGCGGCAATCTGCACAAAGAGGAGCACGACGACTTTGGTGCAAACAATCGGCTCGGTGCTTCCAGTCTGAACATTCGCGGCCTTAGTGATTTCGCCGCTTGAGACCCTTAACGCGAACTGAAATGGCCTTGCCGTCGAACTCGACGGTAGCGTCGAAGTTTGAGAGAGGTTCCATGCCCACGCCATGCACGTCGGTGACACGTACGATGCGAAACGTCCTATGCTCGAGCATCCCCGGAAAAGCGCCTTTTCGAATTCCGATTGTTAGTTCTTCAGCTTTGTCATCCCAGTGTAAAGGGATAACCGAGTACGCTCCGTGCTCATAGTCGTAGTTGTCGCCTCCATCTTCATACAACGTGAAATCGGCGTCCGCCCCTGCATAAATTCGCAGATCTAAAGGATCAGATTTCGTTGAGGCCGATTCTGCGACCGGTCCCATAGGCAGGATTGTCCCCCACTTAACGAGAATCGGAATTCTGTCGAGAGGAGCTTCCGCGGTGATGATCTGGCCACCACCTAGGGTTTTTCCCGTCCAGAAATCGACCCAACTGGTGCCAGCGGGGAGATAGAGTGCTCTCTGCGTTGCTCCTCCCGTGGTCACGGGATTGATCAGCAATGCCGGACCGAACATGAACTGGTCCCGCACTTCCCGCGCGCGAGGATCAGTGGAAAACTCAAGTGGAAGCGCTCGCATGAGTGTTTCCCCGTTCTTGGTGACGCCCCAAGCGGCGGAATAGATATAAGGCAGCAGATGGTAACGCAACGCATCGTACTGCGTGAGTATGTGCTCAACTTGTGGACCGTAATTCCAGAGCTCAGCATTTGATTTGTATCCGTGAACCCGGAAAATCGGGCAGAACGTTCCGTACTCAAACCACCGGATCAGCAATTCGTGGTACGCGTCTGACGTGTATTGATCGTCTGGCCGAAAGAATCCTCCAATGTCAGTCGTCCAATAAGGCATGCCAGACATGCTGAAGCTGAGGCCAGCAGAGATCTGGCGTCGCAGTGTAGTCCAGTTCGCGCTGATATCGCCGGACCAGGAAGCCGCGGCGTTCCTTTGTTGCCCTGCAAAGGCGGAGCGCGTCAGAATCACGACTCGTTTCCGGTCTGTGGTTGCACGTTGACCTTCGTAGATTGCCTTCGTGACATACAGAGGATACGCGTTCCGGACAGAGTTCCCGCTTCCGAGAAACGTCTGCTTGTCTTTGAGAGCATCGAACTCAGGCTCCGACGCGTCCATCCACCAGGCGTCCATACCATCCTGGAAGATTCCGTTCTTCAGTTCCGACCAGAAGGCGGTCTGAGCAGCAGGGTTGAAGAAGTCCGTCCATGGCGTTCCTGGAACGAGGAACGACTGACTCTGCATCCGTTTGTAAACGTCCGTATCTTCCCCGAACTTGGACCATATCGAGATCATCATGTGCAGATCGTCGGCATGCAGTTGGTTCAACATTTCTTTGGGGTGTGTATAGTGATCCTCGTCGAACTTCATGGCGTTCCAGCCGTACTTGCCCCAGTACTGCCAGTCCTGCACCAACACGTCGACCGGGATCTTTCGTTTGCGAAACTCGACGGCGGTTTCGAGAATCTCTTGCTGGCTGTGATACCTCTCTCGACACTGCCAGTATCCATATGCCCACTTCGGAAATAGCGGCGCTTCGCCCGTGAGTCGCCGGTATTCGGAGACGACGCGATTCAAGTCGGGGCCATAGAAAAAGTAGTAATCGATAGCCTGGCCGACTTCGGAGCGGAATGTCGTCGTGTCCTGAGGACCTCGTACCGCCAACTGAACTCCGCCCGGGCCGCCGCGCGCGGTGACTTCGTACTCCTTGTTGGCTTCTAGACCGACAGCACCACTGGCAGAGGTTGGGGTCCAGATGTTGTCTATATCGATCACCTGCTGTCCGCCGACTTGGAGCGCTAGTTGGTTCTTGTTATCGCTGGTCAGCACAAAGCCATAGATTCCCTTTGCTCCCGTCGTGAAAGTCCCCTTTACGGTATTCGGATCGATTGCGATCGGCTGGTCGGCCGGATTGAAGTCTGTCAGCGAAGCATTGTTCCACAAAATCCCGTATCCTTTACTGGACAGCAGAAACGGAATTGAAATGTTTGTGTTCGCCTGGTGCAAGCGGATCGGAAGCCCGCGAACATTGAAAATGCCTTCCTGATGCTGCCCAAGACCGTACAGCGCCTCATCCGAAGGCGAGAGAAAAGTCTGCCGAACCTGCCAAGTCTTCGTTTCGAATACTGAGGGTACATCAAATGCTTTTCCCCCATCCTTTGGTTCAGCAAGCACTGGATTTCCCTCTTTGGACAAGAAAGTCACAGCGCCCGTTGCGACGTCCACGGTCACGGCGATCGCTGCGTTCGAGAGCTTGATCTCGCTTTTCCCAGTTGCGACTTGAAGGCTTTCAGCCTCGCACGGTTGGGTAACGACAGGAACCTTTGGCTTCGGAAGCTCTGAGGTGAGACTGGCAACAACGTGTATGACGCGATCACCGCAGACCTCAACTCGCATCGTTCCAGCGGCGGTCGTGAAAGTGACGCCGTTCGAGTCTTTGTGCGATTCCTTGACAGCAAATTGAGGCTCGTTAGCAGCCCAAACTGCTGAAAAAGCAAACATGCAGAACAAAGCAATACCCTGCGTTTTGGTCATGGTTTGGCTGTACTGCTATCCTTTCGTGCCTCTGCAGAAAGCCGGGTGCCGTTGCCGCATTGCTCGGGTACGCGGCAGCGGGCCTCCTATTGAAACTCGCTGTCGTTCTGGCCTTGCTCCATTGCGACGGTGGCGCGCATCAATCCTTCCCGCTCCAGTCGCTTTGATACTTCAAAAGCCTGCGCTGCTGAATAGCGGTCTCCGACCTTCAAATACAGACGGGCAATCTGGTAATGCAGGCTGCCATCTTTATCACTCGCGAGAGCCAGCTTTAACTCCGCGATCGCCTGCTGAGTCCGATTCGTCTGGGCATACACCTTGCCGAGTAATGCGTGTACGCGGGGAACAAACTCCGGCTTGGTGTTCAGACTCTTCTTTAGGTAGGGCTCCGCTCCGAGGAAGTCGTCGCGAGCGCAAAGAATCTCACCCATCACGGCGTTAAATTCCGGATCATCAGGATTCGTTGGCAGAGCAGTCTGCGCAACGGTCAGCGCTTCATCGTTCTGTCCGTCGGCAAGCAGGGCCAAAGATAAGCCGAACAAGGCTCCAGCATCCCCTGGCCGCAGCGCCAAAGCCTTCCGATATTCCTGTTCGGCATCCGGAAAAAACTTCCGCTGGCGATAAATGTCACCTAGCAGAACATGAAGTTTGGGTGAACTAGGGTCGGTTGCGCTCGCCCGGGCCAGAGCAGCAGTAGCCAACCTCTCGGCCGACTTCGTTTCCCAATACAATCCCTCTGGTTCCGTGGCGATATTCGAAGCCAGCTTCGCCGCTGCATCCAAGGCACTCTGATAATTGCCAGTGGAGTATGCGCACAAAGCTAATAGTTGGAGGTCCCTGGTTTGAAGCTGTCGCAACCTTGAGGCAAGCATCTCGGTACAGACGCCATAGTTTCCGCTGGCGTACAATCTCGCGGCATCGCCCACAGGTTTCTTTGCGCTCTTAAGCGGGCTCGCATTGGTTCCAGAGCCCGGCGATAGATCAGCCGTCGCGTCTGGCGTTGCGGGACTGCCAAATAAAGCCACTACTTCTGGCGACAGACTCCCTGCCGCTTGCTGTTCTTCCAAAAGGCCCTGTAACTCTGCGCGTTTCGGTCGCGGGGGGAGTCCGGCATTCAATAATGAGGCATTGGACCTGAGAAAGCCGGCGTCGGCTTTCCAGATATCCTCAATCTCCTTCACAGTCTGTCCGGTCGCGCCTTGTTCCAGATGTAGCCGGGCCAGGCCCAATTTGGCCATGAGGGAACCGGGATTGGATGCAAGTTCACTGCTCAGTTGCTGCTGCGCACCGGAGAGGTCATGCCGAGCGAGCAGGACAAATCCATAGTTTGCGTGCGCACTTGGCGGAAACCGCGGGTAGGCCAACACTTTCTTATATGCATCATCGGCCTGAATCAATGCCCGCTGCTCCGCGAAAGTTTCCGCTATAAGCGCCTGCACAAACGTGGAGTCCTTGTGCCGCGTCAAAAGGATACGGGCATCGGCCTCTACCTGCTCCAGGTAGCTCACTCCGAGGCGATACCAGGCGTCTGCATTTCCGGGGTTCAGTTGCGTAGCGCGCGAATACGAGGCGGTCGCGAGCCGCGTCTTTCCGCTGCCGGCATAAGCCTGACCGAGAGCGATCTGTACTTGCAAGTCCGTACTCTTAGCGAGAGCGGCCTGTTTGAGAAAAGGAATCGCCTTGCTAAAACGCTTTAACCTCACATACTCGAGTCCGAGAAACAGATTGGGGACAAACAAGCCCGCTTTCAGGCGAAGTGCCTGACGGAACGCTTCGCAGGCCTGTTCGTCCTTCCCTGTCTGGTAGTACATCAAGCCCAGGTTGGCTCTGAGTTCGGGGATTTCAGGATGGATGCTTACAGCTTGCCGGTAGAACCCGGCGGCGGCCTGAAAGTCGCCACTGGCCTGGGCTTGTTGCGCCGAGGCCAGGAGCGATTCATACTCCGACGGCTGTTGCAAGAATGCAAACCCGTCGAGAGCGATGGGGATCAAACAACAAACAACAACCCAAATTGTTCGCACGCATCACCAATAAAACTTAAGCGCGGCCTGCATTTGCCTCGGTGTCCATGCCGAACTAATGGTCCCAAACGATCCCGTAGGCGGTGGGGCGCCAAAAAAAGTGTTCGGGCTGTAGTAGTTGGTATGGTTGAAGGCATTGAACATATCCAGGCGGAACTGGAACCGGAACCGCTCTTCAATCGGGAAGTATTTTTGAATACTTATGCCGAAGTTCCTGTAGCCGGGTGCACGCAAATCGGAGAAGTATCGCGGAGCATTCCCCAGATCAAATTGCGGGGCGTCCGCGAATGCCGCAGTATTAAACCATGCCAAGCGGTTTGGATGGGCGACGTGGAGGTCCCCGGTAACATTCACATGCTGGCCCACGCCGAAAATGTTAGCGTTAACTGACGGTGTAATGGTAAGAGGAAAGCCCTCTTTCAGGGTCAGCGTACCGGAGGTCTGCCAACCACCAACAATGGTGTTCACGACTCCGTTCATCCCGGAGCCGAACTTCCTGCCCTTGCCAACGGGCAGCTCGTACACATAGCTCAGAACGAAGCTATGAGGAGTATCGGTGGCATCGACCGACTTCTCCGCGGCCAGGTTGTAGACGTTGCGAATATTTTCCGAGAAGTTGGCGGACGCGGAAGCCCAGTTCTCCGGTCCCCCCACGTTGTCGACGAATTTCGAAAAGGTGTAGGACGCCAACAGCGTGAGCCCTTGCGATACCCGGTGCGTGTAGTTCACGTCCAGGGCGTTGTAATGTGAACCGCCCGCCGGGTCCTGGTTCTCGTTGATATCGCAGAATTCCGGGTATGGCCTGAGCAACTGCCCTTGCTGAATCGTGGGTTGATCTAGACTACAGCCGCTTGAGGTGATGTGGCCGAAGAACGGGTTGGGAACCTTATTCAGCAAAGCGCTACCCATCGAAAAGTACTTCGGGTCAATTTGATTCAAGTTGAGGCCGCTGGCGTCGACGTGGACGCCGTGATTACCTACGTAGGTGATATCCAGTACGTCGTTGGGAGTCGGCGCATACTGGAATCCGAACATCCATTGCTGGTCGTAGTACGTCTTGCGGTTGCGTGACACGGCGGTTACGCCGAATCCCACATTAGTCAAGCCGTGCAGTGAATTTCCACTGACCGGCACCAGGCCGCCTGAAAACGCCGTGCTCAGAGTATTCGCCGGAGTCAAGCCGCCATCGTTCGAAGCCACGTAAGGAGTGTCAGAGCTAAATCCGGGCGCCGGACCGGTTCCGCGATAGCTGGGTGGATAGAAAACGCCGTAGCCACCCCGCATGACAAGCTTGGGCATGAGTTGATAAGCGAATCCGATTCTAGGGGCGAAGTTCTTGTAGTTCATGTCAAACAGCCCTCGCTTGCCGGACGAGGCGAATTCGAGTTGGCCCAAGTAAGTCTGACCAGCAGCCGAACTGATAGGATTGGTTGCCTTGTAGTCAAACCACGCCTGGCGGTTATAGCGGTCAGTTACCGGCCGCTGCACTTCCCAGCGGATGCCCAGATTCAAAGTCAGTTTCCGCGTGGCTTTCCAGTCATCCTGCAAATACAACCCATGGAACCACGTACGGCTCACCTCTGAAATGGCGATTCCAGTGTTTCCACTCGCAGGTAAGCCCAGCAACATTGATGCGCTGGAGTCGCCGGTTCCTGCGGTCGGATTCGTGGGATCCGGGCCGGCGGTGAACAGATTGTTGAAGCTAAATGGAGTGAAATGGTAACGTCCGCCGTTTTCGTCCGTCGCGATCCCCATGTATCCAAAAGATAGTTGGTGCGCTCCCCGCACTTTCACAAAATCGACGGATCCGCTCGCAGCGGCTCGTGGAAATGCACCCTGCCCCGCCCCTGCCACCGGCCCTTCCGGCAGATAGCTGGCCACGCTGATAATAGGGAATTGCGGCGAGTACGTGTCTATGAAACTCGGCAGCCCCAGCGACGAAGCCTTAAAACCGTGGCTTTGCACGTCGTTGCCTTCCACCCATTTCATGCCGCCCAGGTTGGCGCTCATGGTGAAAGTCGGGCTGAATACCTGGCTTAGGCCGACCCCAATGTTCCAACGGTTATTGGGGTTTCGCTGCCCCGGACCAGCAGGATCGCTTGCCCCAAAGAAAGCAGCCTCTTCGTCCTTGTATTCCTTCTTGTAGGAAAATCGTCCGTAAAGCCGCGTTGCGTCACTGAAGTTGTGGTCGATGCGACCGCTGTATTCGTCCGAATAGTCCGCCTGAAGTCCCGAAGCACTCCAATTGTTGGTCAACGCACTGCTCGGGGTCGGATAGTAATTGATCAGCGTTTGCCCAATGCTGTTGATTAGCGTCCCGCCCGTGTACGGAGATACATACGTCGCCAGATTGTTCCCTGGGATAGGATCGCGAATGAAGCTGCCCCCAGGCAGTTGGCGAGTGCTGAACGGGTCATAAAGTTGACCAGTCAAAATCGGCCTGCCCAGCGCGTCGGTTCCGACTTGGGCACCCAACAGCTTCGAGAAGTCCCCGTTTCTAAAAGCCGGAATTGGCACTGTACCTGAATACTGGCCGGCGTTATGGTCTCTATGGCCTTCGAAGTTGAAAAAGAAGAATGTCTTGTTGGTTTTCTTGTAGATGCCCGGAATGTACACGGGGCCGCCAACGGCAACACCAAACTGATTGCGGTGCGAATTCGGGCGCGGATTGTGATTTAAGTTGTCGAAGTAGTTATTGGCATCGAGCGCGCCATTGCGCATGTAGTCGTATACGTCTCCGTGCAAACGGTTGCCTCCGGACTTGGTTACAACGTTGATTACATTTCCAGTGCTCCAGCCGTATTGCGCGGTGAACGTATTCTGTTGGACCTTGAACTCCTGCACGTTGTCCGGAGATGGGACATAAATCACCCCTCCCCAACCCTCGCTCGCATCCCATGAGCCGTCCAGGAGAAACGCCGTCGTTCCAAAATAACCGCCGCCAAAGTTAAAGAACGAGACGTCCTGGTCAGCGGAGCCTTGCTGTCCGCCCGACGAGATGGTCTGCCTTTGCGATAGATTGTTGACCGATGAATTCAACTCCACGAAGTTGAATACGTTACGGAGATTCAGCGGCAATTCCGTCACCTGCTTCGTCGAAATCTCGGCGCCGATGTTGGCGTTGTCAGTCTGCAGAAGCGGGGCCACCGCTGTAACCTCGATTTGCTCGGTCGAACCGATGGTCAACGCGACGCTC
>Ga0307477_10002003_pt1 | contig 16173 bp, 14 predicted proteins | sample atmos_gasesECM2C_FD_203316 | JGI IMG/M metagenome (GOLD analysis project Ga0307477, IMG submission 203316) | Hardwood forest soil microbial communities from Morgan-Monroe State Forest, Indiana, United States - atmos_gasesECM2C_515 | ecosystem: Environmental > Terrestrial > Soil > Temperate...
GGAGTCGCCGGTCGGCAAAGCGCTGCTCGGCCACAAGGTCGGTGACGCGGTGGAGGTGCAGAGCCCCAGCGGCATGCGCAGCGTCAAGGTCACAAAGATTCGATAGCGTCAAGCGCTGCAAGCAGCGCGATCAAACCAGGCGCCATCCCGCTGCGGTTCGCAAAGATACGCGTCACCGTGACTGTTGACCAGTTGTTCGCCGAGCGCCGCCGCAAGGGCGACGAGCTTGCCGCGCGGGGCATCGCCCCCTACGGTGTCGACTTCACGCCGACCGCGACCACCGAGCAGGCGCGCTCGCTGCTCGAAAGCTTCGAGCAGGAGCAGGCCGCGCGGAACGGTTCGGCCCCCGAGGGGCCGGAGGTCGCGGTGGCGGGCCGCATCATGCAGCTGCGCGACCTCGGCGGCGTGATCTTCGCGCACATCGAGGACGAGGCCGGGCGGATGCAGATGTGGTTCAAGGCAGACCGGCTCGGCGACGAAGAATTCGCCGTGGCGCATCTGCTCGACTATGGCGACATCATCGGCGTTTCCGGGCGCGTGACCCGCACGCAGCGTGGCGAGCCGAGTGTTCTGGCCACCTCGATGACGGTGCTGGTCAAGGCCTTGCGCCAGCCCCCGGAGAAGTTCCACGGGCTGCAGGACCAGGAGGTGCGCTCCCGCAAGCGCTACCTCGACCTGCTCAGTGACGCGTCGGAGCGCCGGCATTTCGCGGTGCGCACGGAGATCGTCCGCACGCTGCGCGACGCTCTCGATGCCGTCGGCTTCCTCGAAGTCGAGACGCCGATTCTCGTGCCCGTGCCCGGCGGCGGCGCCGCCGAACCGTTCGTCACCCACTGGAACGCGCTGCACGCCGACGTCTATCTGCGCATCGCGATCGAGCTGCACCTCAAGCGCCTGCTCGTGGGCGGCTACGCGCGCGTGTACGAGATCGGCCGTGTGTTTCGCAACGAGGGACTGTCGCCGCGCCACAACCCCGAATTCACGATGCTCGAGCTCTATCAGGCGTACGCGAATTACGAGACGATGCGCGAGCTCACGGAGAGCCTGATCGTGGATGCCGCGCGGGCAGTGGGGCCGTCGGATGCGGGTGGCGGTGACGGGAGTGCGCCGAGCACGGACCCGCTGAGCCGCGTCTACGCAGATCGCGCCCTCGACCTTCACCCGCCGTTTGGCGCCGCGCGGATGGTCGATCTGGTGCGCGACCGCTGCGGCATCGATGCCGTCGACGCGTGGGACGAGCTCGGCGACGTGGCCCGTGGGCTCGGCGTCGACGTCGCGCCTGGACTCGGGCCCGGAGCGACTCTTCTCGAGATCTACGAGCAGAAGGTCGAGCCGGAGCTGTGGGACCCGATCTTCGTCCTCGACTATCCCGTGGAGGTGAGCCCGCTCGCGCGCCGCACCAGGTACGACAAGCGGTTCGTCGAGCGCTTCGAGCTGATCGTCGCCGGGCGCGAGATCGCCAACGCCTTCAGTGAGCTCAACGACCCGGTCGACCAGCGGGAAAGGTTCGAAGACCAGGCACGCCGGCACGCGGCCGGCGAAGCCGAGGCGCAGCGGATCGACGAAGACTTCCTCGAAGCCATCGAATACGGCATGCCTCCCGCGGGCGGGCTGGGAATCGGCATCGACCGCCTGGTGATGCTCCTGACCGGCTCGACGACTATCCGTGACGTGCTCCTCTTCCCAACGATGCGCCCGCAGCACCGCCACGACACGACTGGTGCGCACGACGAAGGGTCACACCTGTCGCCGACGGAGCGCGCTGAAGACGGCTGATGCTGTCGCTGCAGCGCATTCGTGAAGACCCCGAGTCGGCGCGCGAAGGCGCACGCCGAAAAGGGGAATCGGCGCCGATCGACGAGCTGCTCGCCATCGACCGGCAGGCACGGGAGCTGCGCAGCGAGGTGGAGAGCAAGCGAGCGGATCAGCGCCGCGCGGGGGAGGCGATCCGCGGCACGCCGACCGGCGAGCAGCGCCTGGCGCTGGCCGTGCTGAAGCGGGAAATCCAAGACGGGGAAGGGAAACTCGCCACGCTCGACGCGGAGATCGGAGAGCTGCTCTTGCAGATTCCCAACCCCGCGCACGAGAGTGTCCCGGTCGGTGCCGATCCCAGCGGCAACGTCGTCGTGCGCGCCTGGGGCACGCCATCGTCGTTCGACTTCGAGCCCAGAGCGCACTTCGACATCGGAGAGCGCCTGCGCATCTTCGACTTCGAGCGCGCGGCGAAGATCAGCGGCGCTCGCTTCGCAGTGATCTTGGATGACGGCGCGCGTCTCCTGCGCGCACTGGAGACGTTCATGCTCGACATCGCGTCCGGCGAGCATGGCTACCGTGAGGTCGCGCCGCCTTACCTGGTGCGGCGTGAGGCGATGGTCGGCACCGCACAGCTGCCGAAGTTCGAAGACGACGCGTACCACACCGACGACGACCTGTTCCTGATTCCCACGGGGGAGGTGCCGCTCACCAACCTGTACCGCGACGAGATCCTGGACGGAGAGCTGCTGCCGATTGCCCACGTCGCGCTCACGCCGTGTTTTCGGCGAGAGGCGGGAGCAGCCGGCGCCGACACCCGCGGATACATACGAAGCCATCAGTTCGACAAGGTCGAGATGGTCCGCTTCACGACTCCCGAGCGATCGCTCGACGAGCTCGAGTTGCTCACCGGCCATGCCGAGCGGGTGCTGCAGCGACTCGGCATTCACCATCGCGTACTGCTGATGTGCACCGGAGACACGGGCTTTGCCCAGTGGAAGAAGTACGACGTCGAAGCGTGGGCACCGGGCATGCAGCGTTGGCTCGAAGTCTCGTCGTGCTCGGACTTCGGCGATTTCCAGGCGCGCCGCGCGAACATCAGATACAGGCCGTCGCCCGCGCAGCGGCCGCAGTTCGTGCATACGCTCAACGGCAGCGCGCTCGGCGTGCCGCGAACATTCGACACGCTTCTCGAGACGTACCAGCAGGAGGACGGCAGCGTCGTGGTGCCGGATGTGCTGCGCCCGTACATGCACGGCCAGGAGCGCATCAGCGCCTCCTGAATGAGTCTCGAACGCGAGGTCAAACTCACGGTTCCGGCCGGATTCGAGCTGCCCGATCTGAGCGGTGTGATGCGGGGCGTGAGCGCCCTGGATCGCGGCACCCATCTGCTCGAGGCCACGTACTGGGACACGGACAAACTGGAGTTGCTGCAGCAGGGCGTCGGGCTCCGCCACCGCACCCGCGACGGCGGCGAGGGGACGTGGACGATGAAAGGGCGCTCCTCCATGAAGGGACCGGCGGTGGTGCGCGAGGAGACAGAGGTCCTTGGGGAGCCCGGCCGGCCGCCCCGAGAGCTGCTGGATCGGCTGGCCGGCATCGTGTCGGAGGCGCGGCTGCGGCCGGTCGCCCGCTTGAGAACGCGCCGGCACCAGACCGACGTCGTGGCAGAGCGCGAGCGGCGCCTGGCCGAGGTCGTCGACGACCTGGTGAGCGTCGTCGACCCGGCGGGCGGCGTGGTCAGCACGTTCCGCGAGGTGGAGATCGAGGAGATCGGCGACCCGCCGGCCGGTCTGGTCGAAGCCGTGCTCTCGCGGCTCGCGGAGGCCGGGGCCGGGAAGCCCGACCCGACCCCGAAGTACGTGCGGGGCCTCCGCGCCCTCGGCTACAGGGTTCCGTCGTTGAGAACCGGCTGAGCCGCGGCTCGTCGAACGTTGCCACGCCGTTGCGGGGCGGGGACATCGGGCGCCCGGCGGCTTCCGTATGCTGCCCGGGTGAGTGCGGAGGAGCTGCTGCCGCCGGCGTCCGGCCCACGGCGGATGCGCCGTCTCGCCCTCGGCACCCTCGTCTTCGTCCTGGTCGCCGGCCTGGCCGCCGGCGGGGTCTTCGCCTTCCGCTTCCTGCGCGGCGCAGGGGATCGCATCGCCTCACTGGTGCCCGACGACACCGCCGTCTACGCGACCGCGTACCTCGACCCATCCGGGGGGCAGAAGCTGGCCGCGCTCGGCCTGCTCGGCAAGTTCCCCAACCTCGGCAGCCAGAGCCGGCTCGACTCGGCGATCAACGACCTGCTCGACAGGTCGCTGTCCCCCACCGGCCTCAACCACAACGACGTGCGTCCATGGGCGGGGAGCCAGCTCGCGGTGGTGGTCTCCTCGCGCACGCCGGCCTCTTCCACCGATGGGAAGAGCGGCCCGTCGGTGGCGTTCCTGGTGAGCTCGACGGACGATTCGAAAGCGCAGGCTGCGCTGACCAAGTTCGAGAGCGGCGCCTACGGAAGGCAATCGACCTGGACAACCCGCACCCACGGCGGAACCATCGTCAACATGGGAACGCGCCACGACACCGGCGAGCTCGCAACGTGGGCGGTCGTCGCCGGCGCCGTCGTGATCGGCAACCGCAGCGACATCACCGACGAGATCATCGACACCGGGCAGGGCAACCACCCGGCACTCGCCAGCACGCCCGACTTCACCACGGTCAATGGCCAGCTGCCCTCGGACCGTCTGGGCCTCGCGTACGTCGACGTCCCCAAGGTGGTGAGCCTGATCAGCGGCACTCTCCGCTCCAGAGGCACGTCGGGCCCGCTCGCCGCGCTCGGCGCGTATCACGGAGCGGAGCTGGTGGTCAGCGCGATGTCCGACGGCGTCGCGCTCGACGGTGCGCTCGACTTCGACAGAAGCAAGCTTCCGAGCTCCGCGCGCCCGCCCCTTGATGTGCCTCCGCACCTGAACAGCACGCTGAGCTTCGTGCCACGGCACGCGTTTGGGTTCGAGGCGTTCACCGGGCTGCCACAGCTGATCCGCTCGGTGCTCGATCAGCTCGCGTCATCATCCGCGGGAGCCGACGGTGCCGCAGGCCTGGCATTCATCAAGCCGCTGCTCACGCATCTCACCGGGGACGCCGCCATCGAGGTCGAACCGGGCGCCGGGCACACCGTTCCGGCCGGAGCCTTTCTCTTCGGCGTGGACTCGGAGTCCGCCGCGCAGGGCCTGTTCACCACCCTGTCCCAGTTCGGCTGTGGTGCCAGCGGGTCGTGCAGCCCTGCGAGCACGAGCACGCAGTCGTACCGGGGAACGACCATCACCACGCTGACGATCTCCCCGGATCTCAGCGCGCATGGCCTCGCACCATCCTGGGCGGCGAGCGGCGGCATGGCCATCGTCGCGTCAACTCCCGACGAGGTGAAGGCGGTCCTCGACGCCCACGCCGGGAGCGGCGTCGCCAGCAGCGCCGGCTATCAGGCGATGATTCAGCACGTCGACTCGAGCAACAACGCGCTGCTCTACATCGACGTCAGCGCGGTGGCGGCCGCCATCAGGTCCGCGCTCCCGCCCGAAGCCGCCCAGCAGTTCGACTCCAAGGTCGCCGCGTACCTCGGACCGTTCAAAGCACTCGTCCTCTCCAGCCGCAACCAGCCCGATCGCGCCACGGTTCGGGCGTTCGTCGCGATCCGCTAGGCGCAGAGCAAGTCGCCGTCGCCGACTCGCTAGAGTTGAGGCGATGCCGGAAGCGGAGCCGGATCCGGACGCCGGCTTTTACGAGAACGAGACCCTCGAGGAGATTCGGATCGCTGCGGCGTTCCGCCGCGGATTCCGCATGGCCCTCGTGCTCATCGACCATGCGCTGGCTGAGCACGGGCTCAGTGCCCTCCAGTACCACCTCCTCCTCGAAGTCGGTGCGAGCGGGGAGGAGGGGATCGTCCAGGGCGACCTCGCCACCCTGCTGCACACGCCGGAGGCGCGCGTCTCGCTTCTCGTCCACGAACTGGCCGAACGCGGGTTCGTCGATACGCAGCGCGGGGCGCCCGACCGGCGAGTGGTGCGGGTCGGGCTCACCTCGGCCGGCTGCGGGGTGGTCAACGCCGCGCTCCAGACCCAGCGGCGGGCGCTCGGCAACCTGGCGCACGAATTCGAGTTCCCCGGGGTCGCCGAGATGCTGCGCCGGGCGATCCAGCTATATCTGGGCGTCGATCTCGTGGTGTCGGAGCGCGAGCCCGAACACCGCCGCGGCCCGGAGCGCGAAGACGGGGGCATGGTTGGCCAGCCACAGGAACTCGACCCAGCAGCGCGGGCGGAGCGCAGCGCGCCACGGGCTGAGCCAGCTCGCTGACAGCTCGCGTTCAGGCGAGTCGAGCACCACACGCACCGCGCCGATTCTCGGCGCGCGTCCGATGAGCATCGCCGACTCCATGTCGACGGCCGCGAACCCGCGCCCGGCCCATGGTTCCCGTGCCGGTCCGACGGCCAGCACCGGCAGCGTGACCAGGGGGGCTCGGATCACCGGCACCGCCAGTCTCTGAGCGGCGTCCGTCATCGCGTCGAGCCACCACGCGTCGCACCCTGCCGGAGCGCCGTCGCCGAGGGCGATCTCGCTGGCGATAACCACGGTGCCGGGCGCGACGTCCCGGCTCAGACCGCCGGCCAGGCCCACGGATATCGCCACGGGGGTGGTTATCCGCCACGATCGGTCACGCATCGCGACACCCACCCGCTGCAGCCGCGCGCCGCGGGCTCTGCGGCGGACCGCCCACGCCTCCAGACGGGTGGCGGTCACGGCGGTGACCTCGCCGGCGCGGGTCAGCGCTTCGCGGCCGGCCACGGGCCGCTGAGCCTCACGCAGCCTTGGCGTGCTCGCGATACCAGGCGACGGCCCGGTCGATCGCCGGCCGCACAGGTCGGGGATGGTGGCCGAGCTCGCGGGCTGCCTTCTCACTGCTCACGTGCATGCGGAGACGTCCCATGCGCACACCTTCGAGGGGCACCGCCGGGTCGGAGCCGCTGATGCGGCAGCGCAGCTCGTCGGCGACTCCGATACCGGCGGCGAGTGCGTAGGGAAGGCGCACGCGCGGGGCCGGCCGGCCCGCGGCGCCGGCGATCTGCGCCCAGAGCTCGCTGAGGCTGAGGTTCTCCCCGCCGGCCAGATAGCGCTCGCGGGCGCGGCCGTGCTCGAGCGCGCTGACGTGCGCCACCGCGACGTCCTCGACATCGACGACGTTCATCCCTCCGGCGAGTGTCGCCCAGATGCGGCCGCGCATCACGTCGAGCACCATCCTGCCGGTGGGCGTCGGCCGGTGGTCGCCGGCCCCGATCGGCGCGGTGGGCAGCACGGTGACCACCGGGATGCGCGCCGCCAGCGCGGCACGCTCCTGAAGGATCTTCGAGGTGTGATACGCGGACGTCGCGTGATGGGATTCACCCCAATCGCTCTCGGTCGCCGGGGCTCCGCGGTGGGCGGGACCGACTGCGGCGGAGCTCGACGTGACCACCGCGCGCTCAACTCCTGCGATGCGTGCGGCTTCGAGCAGCCCGATGGTTCCGCTGACGTTCACCTCGTGCATCAGCGCACGGTCGCGCGGGGCGAACGAGTACATCGCCGCGGTGTGGATCACGTAGCGGCAGCCGCGCAGCGCCGTCACCAGCTCTCCTGATCGCCGCACGTCCCCGCGGACGGTGGTGCAGCCCTCGCGCTGCTCCAGTGCATGGCCGTCCTGACGAACCAGCGCGCGCACGCGATACCCGCGGTCCAGCAGCGCGTCGCACACGTGAGCACCGACGAAGCCGGTTGCTCCGGTGAGAAAGACCAGGTCGCCGGCAGACATGGTCAGTTGGGCGACGGAACCTTCGGCCGGGAGAACTGGCCGCGCACCGTGGTCGCGGTTGCGCGCAGCGACTCCTTGAGCGACGCCGCGGTGGCGATCACCGCCGTGGGCTCGTAGCCGCAGTGCGCCATGCAGTTGGCGCAGCGCTCGTCGCGACCGCGACCGTACTTCTCCCATTCGGTGGTGTCGACCAGCTCGCGATAGCTGGACGCGTAGCCGTCGGACATCAGGTAGCAGGGGCGCTGCCAGCCGAGCACCGAGTACGAGGGAATCCCCCACGCCGTGCACGCATAGTCCACTTTGCCCTCGAGGAAATCGAGGTACAGCGGAGAGTGATTGAGCCGCCAGCGACGGCGGCGCCCGTCGGCGAACGCTTCGCGGAAAAGGCTTCGCGTGCGCTCCACGCCGAGCCAGTGCTCCTGGTCCGGCGCCTTCTCGTACGCGTATCCCGGTGAGATCTGCATGGTGTCGACCTGTGCTTCGTCGTTGAGAAAGTCGAGCACCGCACGGATCGAGGTGGCGTCGTCCTGGTCGAAGAAGGTGGTGTTGGTGGTGACCCGGAAGCCGCGGCGCTGCGCTTCGCGGATGGCTTCGAGCGCCTTGTCGAAGACGCCGGGACGGCATACCGATTCGTCGTGGCGATCGCGCAGGCCGTCGACGTGCACCGAGAACGAGAAGTACGGCGACGGCTTGAAGAGGTCGAGCTTGCGCTGCATGAGGATCGCGTTCGTGCACAGGTACACGAAGCGCTTGCGTTCGGTCAGCGCGTTGACGATCTTGTCGATCTCCTTGTGGATCAACGGCTCGCCGCCGGCGATCGAGACGATCGGCGCCCCGCACTCCTCGACCGCGTTGACGCACTGCTCCACGCTGAGCCGGCGCGCCAGGATCTCGTCGGTGTGCTGGATCTTGCCGCAGCCCGCGCACGCCAGGTTGCACTGGTACAGCGGCTCGAGCTGCAGCACGAGCGCGAACTTCCGGTTCTTGTGCAGCCGCTGCCGCGCAACGTAGGCACCGACCTTGACCGCCTGTCGAAGAGGAACTGCCATGTGAACTCCTTATCCGATGGGTACTCGGCGGGCAGGCGCTTGCACATGGCCGTTGCCCGAAACCGCAACCTGAGCTTGTGGATCCTGTCGAAGGGCTGCCGGCTCGCCTGCGTCGCCGGCCAGCGCAAGCGTGGGAAAGAGGTGCCGGTACATGTGATAGTTGATGTAGAAGTCGCCCGGAAACCCCGTGCCGGTGTACTCGGGCTCACTCCACGTGCCACCGCTCTGCCGTTCGCGCAGAAAGCGGAGCCCGAGCTGACAGCTGCGACCGCGGCCCCGGCCGGCGAGTTGCAGCGTGCACACCGCCCATGCCGTCACCGACGGCGTGCTGACTCCGACTCCCGCAAACGACTCGTCCTCGTACGAGTAGCACGTCTCGCCCCAGCCGCCGTCGTGATTCTGGCGGCGCGCCAGCCACGCCGCCGCGCGCTGCACCATGTCCTCCCCGGTGCCGAGCGCGCGCAGCGCGCTCACCACGCACCACGTGCCGTAGACGTGGTTGACGCCCCAGCGGCCGAACCAGGATCCCCAGGGCCGCTGTTCGCGTCTCAGGTATTCGAGCGCGCGGGCAACCTCCGGATGCTGCGGGGCGAATCCCACCGCGGCGAGCATCTCGATCACGTGGGCGGTGACGTCCTCCGAAGGTGGATCGAGCATCGCCCCGAAGTCCGCGAACGGGAGCTTGTACACCAGCGTTCGCGTGTTGTCCTTGTCGAACGCACCCCACGCGCCGTTGCTCGAGCGCAGCGCCCGGCACCACCGCACCGCCCGCGCGACCGGTGTCGCGACCTTGCGCGCGTCGCCGGCTTCAAGCAGCGCGAGCACCACGACCGCGGTGTCGTCGATGTCCGGGTACAGGTCGTTGTCGAACTCGAACGCCCAGCCGCCGCATTCCTTCAGCGGCACGCGCACCTGCCAGTCGCCACCACCGCCCACCTGCTCACCGAGAGTCCAATCCACCGCCTGCACGATCGCCGGGTGATGACGTGACACGCCCGCGCGTCGCAGCGCCAGCAGCGCCCACGCCGTCTCCCACACGGGCGCCATGCACGCCTGCAGCCGCCAGCCTCCCTCGTCCTGGACCGAGAAGCGCTCGAGGCCGGCGAGGCCGCGGCGCATCACCGGGTGCTCGAGCGGCATCCCCTCGAGGTGGAGCGCGATCAGCGAGTACACCCAGGGTGGCTGGATGCCTCCCCAGCTTCCGTCGGCTTCCTGGTGCTCGGTGATCCAGTCCACCAGCCTGCGTCGCGAGCCGGCACGTCCGGGCTGCCAGGGCAGCCGGTCGTAGACCTTCAGGGCCCGGTCCTGCCACCAGAAGTATCCCGATCCGGGGACGCGGCGGAGGAGGTGCGCGGTGTGCGGAGCGATGATCTCGCTCACGCTCACCCCGAGCGGGCGGACCGGACGGCGGGAGATGACGATCAACAGTGGTGCGATCGTTCCCCGCGCCCAGCACGCGAAGTCGTAGAGGTTGAAGGGGACGTACGGTGGGAGGTGGACGATCTCCGGAGGCATGCTCGGCACGCCCTCCCACGGATGGACGCCGAAGAGCGCCATCCATATCTTGGTGAAGACGCGCGCCTCGGCCAGGCCACCCTGGTTGTGGATGAAGTGCAGCGCGCGCTGCATCTCAGGACTCGACGCGTCGACGCCGAGCACACGGAGCGCGACGTACGCCTCGATCGTGGTGCTGAGGTCGCCGGGTGCGTCGTGGTAGAGCGCCCAGGTCCCGTCCTCGCGCTGGCTCTGCAGGATGTGCCGTGTCGCGCCGGCCGCGATCGAAGCGTGGTCGACGCCGAGGAAGCGGAGCAGCAGGATGTGTTCGGCGGTCATCGTCACATTGGTCTGCAGCTCGCCGGTCCACCATCCGGCGGTGTCCTGCCGCTCCAGCAACCAGTCGACAGCGGATCCCAGTGCGTCAGACGGCACCGGCGAGCTCCGGTTGCGCAGCCAGCGTCTCGGCCGGTTGCGCGCCTGTGCGGGCGAGCCTCGGCAGCAGGTGGGCGGCGGCGGCGTTGCCGCTGCGCACCGCGGACTCCATGGTCGCCGGCCATCCGGTGTCCGTCCACGCACCCGCTATGGCCACGTTGTCGAGCGCCGTGGCCGGACCTGGACGCTGCAGACCCGGTGTGGGCACGAACGTGGCCTCGGGGTCGCGTGTCGCCGCGCCCTGGATCAACGACGCGCCGCGCAGCGCCGGCAGCACGGAGGTGAGCTCTGCGCTGCAGAGCTCCACGAGCTCACGCTCGGGGCGCGTGATCGTCGTTGCTGCGGCGCTGAGGCTGCAGCAGAGATACCCCGGCGCTTTCTCGAACACCCACTGCACCGGTGAATCGATGAGCGCGGCGAAGCCGGCGTTGCCGAGCAGGCTTCGCGAATCGGCGCGCGCGTACCACAGGTGAACGTCGACGATCGGCTGATTGTGGAAGGCGTCCAGTCCGTCGACACCGATACCGCCGCTCTCCGATCCGATCATGGCCAGCCGGCGCGGCGGCACCGCGAGAACGAAACCATCGTACTCGCGGCGAGCAGCCGTTTCCGTGTGCAACGCGACTGCTCGAGACCCATTCCTCTCGAGGCGTGTCACCGGGGTGCGAACGTGCAATGCCTGCGCTCGTGCCGCTGCGGCCTCCGCGACGCGTGCCAGCGGTACCATGGAATAGCCGATGCGTGCGGCACCGCGGTCGCTCAGGAACGCGGTGCGGATGACGAAGAGGCCGTCGCTCGCGGCAACCTCCTCGAGCGGCGCGTTGAGCGCGGGAACCAGGAACGGATCCCAGAAGGCGCGCCGCTCGGCGTCCGATTGTCGCTTGCTGCGCAGCCACGCGGCCATGTCGCCGGCCGGCGATGGGTCGCGGCGGGCAGCGAGCAGCGCGCGAGACACCCGGATCTTCTGCGGCCAGCTGAGATGACCGTAGCGGGCGAAGGAGGGCATGAGGTGCAGCGGCGACGGCAGCCGTGCTGCAGCCAGCCGCGCCGGCGGCCGGGTCCGCGACAGCACGGTCACCTCGAACCGGCTCTGCATGCGGAGCGAATCCGACATCCCGACCTGCTCCAGGAAGGCCAGGAACTCCGTGCAGCAGGCGAGGATCACGTGCTGGCCGTTGTCGACCTCTCTGCCGTCGACGGTGAACGACGTCGCCTTTCCACCCAGGAGGCGGCTGCGCTCGAAGAGCTCGACGCGCGCTCCTGCGCGGGTCAGCGCCAGCGTCGCGGCCAAGCCCGCGAGACCTGCGCCGACGACAGCGGTAGGCGTGTCCTGAGTCATACCGCCTGCCACCACGAACGTGCCATCACGGCGAGCTTCGCGGCTGCCGACAGCGACGCTCGCCGCCGCAGCGGCAGCTGGGGATCGGATTCGATCCGCTCCAGGATGCGCATGTAGATGCCGGCCATGGTCCGCACGCACACGGCCGACTGCGTGGAGATGTGCTCGGTGACGCGCAGCCCGGAGGCGTGGTGGCGCCGCGCGCGATCCGCCTGAAACGCGATCAAGTCCGCCCACGCCGGGTTCGGGCGGCCGTCGATGACGTCCCGGTCGCTGATGCCGAATGACTCCAGCTCCTCCTGCGGCAGGTAGACGCGCCCGCGAGCGCCGTCCTCACGCACGTCGCGCAGGATGTTGATCAGCTGCAGCGACACGCCGAGCTCGTCGGCGTAATCGAGCGCGCGTGCGTCGCGGAATCCGAAGATGCGCACACACATCCTGCCGACGATCGACGCCACCAGCTTGCAGTACTCACGCAACTCGTCCCAGGTGGCGTAGCGCGTGGTGGTGAGGTCCATCTCGACTCCGTCGAGGAGCATCTCCAGCTCGGACGTCGGGATCGCGTATCGGGCCATGGCCACGGCGAGAACGCTCATCACCGGGTCGGTGGTGTCGCCTGGGCGCGCCTGGCGTAGGCGGCGGCGGTGCTGCGCCAGCCGTTCTCCCGCGGAGTGCGACCCGTTGACGTCCGCGTCGTCGTCGACCTGCCGGGCGAAGTCGTACAGCGCGTAGATCGCGGTGCGCTGCGGGCGTGGCAGCGCGATGAACCCCCAGTAGAAGTTCGCGGCCTCGCGGCGCGCCATCTCCTCGCAGTAACGCTCGGACGCGCGCAGGTCGGGGAGGACTGCGACCTCAGCCATGTCGCGCGGCCTCGTCCTCGGCGGCGCTCCCCGGCACCTCGACCAGCACATCCGGGTGCGATCGAACGTAGGAATCAACCAGCGCGCGTCGGAGCAGACGCACCCGTGAGCGCCTGCCAACGGTCGGGCGCACGCCGGACGTCTGGTATCCGATCGCGGCCACCGCGTCCAGGATCGCCTCTCCGCCAAGGCGGTACAGGGTCAGCTGCAAGCGCAGCCTTCCGTTGACGAGGCCCTCGAGGCAGCGACCCGACGCCAGCAGGTCTCGCGCGCGATCGCACATCGCGTGCACCGCGCCCTCGGACCCGAACCAGCGCAGCTCGTTCTGAAGAAGATATGTTCGTCCGCGGCCTGCGTCGTCTCCGACGTCCTGCGCGAAGTTGGCGAGCTGCAGTCCGATGCAGACGTCGTCGCTCAGAATTTTCGCGCGCAGGTCCTCGACGCCGAAGAGCTGCAGCACCATGCGACCCACCGGCGCGGCGGACAGGCGGCAGTACTGCAGCAGCGCGGTCCAGTCCTCGTACGTGCTGACCCACTGATCCTGGAGGTTGGCCTCGATCAGGTCGAGGAAGGCACGCGCAGGGAGATCGTGCGCGCGCACCGTCGGCGCCAGCGCGATCATCACCGGGTGGCGCGGGAGCGCGCCCTCGTAGAGCGACAGCAGCTCGCCCCGCCAGTGCTCGAGCCGGTCGATCGCGAGCGCGCGATCGCGGGTCATGTCGCCGAGGTCGTCGGTGGTTCTGCAGAACGCATAGATGCGGGTGAGGTCGCGGCGAAGCTTCCGGGGGGTGAGTCGCGATGCGACCGTGAAGTTCTCGTAGTGCTGCACGAGCCTGCGGCAGTACGCGTCGGCGTTGCCCAGCTGGGCGAGGTTGATGGCTATCACGACGTCGCAGCGTCCATGCGCTCGAGGCGGTCCGTCGATCTGAGCGCCGCCGTGGTGGGCGCGCCGACACAGAACATGCTGAGCCGCAGCTCCTCGAGGATCGCGTCGAGGGACTCGGACAGCGGCTCGTCGCCTGCCGAGGCGGCGCGCAGGAGCGGGCCTGCCATGCCCACGAGATCCGCGCCGAGGCCGATCGCCTTCGCGACCTCGATGCCGCTGCGGACCCCGCCGCTCGCGATCAGCGTGGCGCTGGGAGCCGCCTCGCGCGCGCGCACGATCGCGTCCGCGGTGGGTATCCCCCATCCCGCGAATGCCGCCGCAACGCGTGCCCTCTGCGCATCGGAGATGCGGTGCCGCTCGACTTCGCTCCACGACGTGCCGCCCGCACCGGCGACGTCGACCCCTGCGACGCCGGATTCGAGCAGCGCGACAACCTGATCGCCGGCGATGCCCCATCCCACCTCCTTGACGATCACCGGTGCGTCCAATGCGGCGCACAGCTGCGCGATGCGTTCCAGCAGACCAGCGAAGTTCGTGTCGCCCTCCGGCTGCAGCGCCTCCTGCAGCGGGTTGAGGTGCAGCACCAGGATGTCGGCGCCCAGCATGTCGAGCAGCCGGCGGCAGTCCTGCGCACCAACTCCGTGATTGAGCTGCACAGCGCCGAGATTGGCGAGCAGCAGGATGTCGGGGGCGATTGGGCGCACGTCGAACGTGGACAGCACCTCGGGGCGTTCCAGCAGAACCCGGCACGACCCGAGGCCCATCGCGAGGCCGCGCTGCTGTGCGGCGCGCGCAAGCCGCGAATTGATGACCCGGGCCTGTTCGGTGCCGCCGGTCATGCACGAGATGAGCAGCGGCGCGTCGAGCACCCGTCCGAGCAGGCTCGCGCGGAGGTCGACGGCGGAGAGGTCGATCTCAGGCAGCGCCCGGTGCACGAAACGCCAGTCGTCGAAGCCGGTGGCGACTCCCTTGGCCGACACGTCCTCTTCCAGGTTGATGCGGATGTGTTCGGCTTTGCGCGACACGGTCAGCTGCGCGCCGTCGACCGGCGCACTGTCGACCGGCGCGGTGGCGTTATCGATCGCGTTCAGCGACATGGATCGCCACCTCGGCGAAGTCCTGGAGCGCGGCTTCGGGAAGGTCGCAGGCGTCGAGCGCCGCGACGGCGTCGCGGGCGAGCACGACCGGAACACCTGCGGTGAGCGAAGGACCACCGAGGTCGTCGAGGATGGCTCGAAGCCGGAACTCGCCACCCGGCTGCTTGTCGCAGAACAGCTCCTGGAGCTCGAGCCGCCGCGCGCCGGTGGCTACCTCGTACGCCGCGACAACCGGGTACGTGAGCTTCCTGCGTTCGAGGTCCCCGGTGCGCCCCTTGCCGGTCACGTCCGGGTCGCCCCAGACGCCCAGCCAGTCGTCTCGGATCTGGAAGGCGAGCCCCAGCAGCCGGCCGGCTGCATCGAAGCTGCGCACGGTCTGCTGAGAAGCTCCAGCGAGGATCGCGCCGGCAGCCAGGCTTGCCCCCAGCAGCGCCCCTGTCTTGGCGGTGGCAAGGCGCAGGTAGGTCGCCTGCGTGGCGGCCGCGGTTCCCTCCATGGAGATGTCGAGGCACTGACCTTCGACGACCTCGACCACCGCCGCGGTCAGCGCGTGCGCTGCGCGCATTCGCCGGTCGGCGTTGGGCCCCGGCGCGAGCAGCGTGCGCATCGCCAGCGCATGCATGCCGTCTCCCGCGTTGATCCCCTGGGGCATCCCCCAGATCGACCACACGGTGGGGCGGTGGCGTCGATGCTCGTCGCCGTCCTGGATGTCGTCGTGGATGAGTGTGAAGTTGTGGATCAGCTCGACCGCGACGGCGGCCGGGACGGCCTGGTGGGGATCGCCCCCGAGCGCCTCAGACGCCCAGATGCAGAGTGACGGCCGGATCCGCTTGCCCCCGTTGGCCGTGGCCGGGTGGCCGTCGGGCGTCACCCAGCCCAGGTGGTACGAGGTCATCCGGCCCAGCTGGGACCGGCCCGGGAGTCCTGAGCGGCGCAGACCCGCCTCGATCAGGCTTGCGTGTCGGGTCAGCAGGGCTGGCGGCAGCTCCAGCTCTTGGTCGGTCGCCGGCTCCAGGTCGAGGATCTGCTCCGCCATTGCCTCCCCGAAGGTTTCCATGCATTAACGGTTGCCGCATGGTAACGAACCCACCTCCGGGGCAGTCAAGAGCGGCGTTGAGGGGCCTCATCCCTGGGTCCTGACCGCGTGAGCGCCTGCATCGGCGCCGGGCTTCGCGAGAGCTCCAATCGGTTTGACAGCGCAGGGAGTCTCGGTTACCCTTCCGCGCAATCACATGCACGCGTCCGCTCGCGACATCAAAAAACTGAGCTCGCTCCCGGGGAGCGGGTTCCGTTGCGTCCGGATGTGGTGACGACGCGCAAAGTCAGCCGCTAATCACTTCCTGACACAGGGGCCCCTCCCAAAGGGGCCCTTTCTTTTTGCCCATGAACATATCCGCCTTCCACATCATCGATTCCACCCTCCGTGAGGGCGAGCAGTTC
>Ga0307477_10002004_pt1 | contig 16171 bp, 11 predicted proteins | sample atmos_gasesECM2C_FD_203316 | JGI IMG/M metagenome (GOLD analysis project Ga0307477, IMG submission 203316) | Hardwood forest soil microbial communities from Morgan-Monroe State Forest, Indiana, United States - atmos_gasesECM2C_515 | ecosystem: Environmental > Terrestrial > Soil > Temperate...
CCAGCGGCCGAAAGAATCCTATCGAAAAAACTACAGGTAGACATAAGAGTCTCCCAGCGGACGAACGACCGGGTCTGACGATGGGGCCATCTATCGCGGGATACGTACGCCTCCTAGACAAGATCTCAAAGGACGATATCCCCCTAGTCGGGGGCAAGGGCGCGAACCTCGGGGAGATGCACAAGGCAGGGTTCGCCGTCCCCGAAGCGTTCGTCGTCACGACCAAGGCATACAAGGCGTTCCTGAGAGCAAACCAGACTCGCGGGAAGATCGAGAGCCTCCTCGGCGCGATTGACGTAGACAACGGGGCAGAGCTGGAGGCCAAGGCAGCCGCCGTGCGGAAGATGATAGAGTCGTCCCCCATCCCGGGCGAGGTCGCGGGGGAGGTCGCTGAGGGCTTCGAAGCCTTACAGGGGTCCGCTAGCACGGGACCGACGTCGTTCGCCGTGCGTAGCTCGGCCACGACCGAGGACCTCAAGGAGGCGAGCTTCGCCGGACAGCAGTCGAGCTTCATGAACGTGAGGACGAAGGAGAGCCTCTTCACCGCGATAAGGAGGTGCTGGGCGTCCGCCTTCACTCCGAGGGCGATCTTCTACCGAGCGAAGAAGGGCTTCGGGGCTACCGCTCCGTTGACCGCGGTAGTCGTCCAGCGCCAGGTCTTCAGCGAAAAGTCGGGGGTAGGCTTCTGCGTGCACCCGGTGAGCGGGGACAAGGGAGTCATTGTCATCGAGGGCTCGTGGGGGCAGGGCGAGGAGATAGTCTCAGGTAGGGTGACCCCGGACACCTTCGTCATCGAAAAGGAAGGAGGAAAGCTCGTAGAGAGGAACGTGGCCGACAAGAAGCGGATGAAGATAATGCGCGTAGGCTCAGAGGGCCTGGAGGAGATCAGAGTCCCGAGGATGCTCCGGCAGATACCTTCGCTTTCCGAAGACGAGCTCAAGCAGCTCTGGTCTCTGGCGAGGCGGTGCGAGAGCTACTTCGCCTACCCCCAGGACTTTGAGTGGGCGATCCAGGACGGCAAGGTCTTCCTGCTCCAGACCAGGGCCGTGACCGCTTTCGGCGGAGGCGTCAAACCTTCCAAAGATGCGCGCAAGCCTGAGGTCAGGGGCCTCGCCGCCTCCCCCGGGATGGGGATCGGCCCGGTGAAGCTGGTGGCTAAGGTCGAGGAGCTGCACAAAGTGAAGAAGGGCGACATCCTGGTCACCAGGATGACAACCCCCGACTTCGTCCCCGCCATGATGAAGACCGCAGCCATAGTCACAGACGAGGGCGGGATGACCAGCCACGCGGCGATAGTCAGCAGGGAACTCGGCGTTCCGTGCGTCGTAGGGACGGGCAACGGGACCCGGATCCTCAAGGACCGAGCGAAGGTAACCGTGGACGGCTCGAACGGCCTGGTCTTCCTCGGCGGGGCATCCCGACCCGCGAGGAGCGACTCTGGAGAAGACCTTGGGGACGCCGACAAGCTCGTCACCAAGACGAAAGTGTACATGAACCTGGGCGTCCCAGAGAAGATCTCTGACTACATCCACCTCCCGTTCGACGGGATAGGCCTGATGAGGGTAGAGTTCCTCATCGCCAGCTACATCCGCGAGCACCCCCTCCACGTGCTGGACTCTGGGCGTGAGGATTTTTTCATAAGGAGGCTCGCCGATGGCATGGCCAAGGTCGCGAGGCCGGTCGCCCCGAGGCCGGTGGTGGTGAGGTTCTCGGACTTCAAGACCAACGAATACAGGGCGCTCAAGGGCGGGAGAAGATACGAGGAGGTCGAGCCGAACCCCATCATCGGCTGGAGGGGGGTCGCGAGGTACATCTCCCCGGAGTTCGAGAGGGCGTTCAGGATGGAGCTCAAGGCGATGAAGATGGTCCGGGACGACCTCAAGCTGAAGAACGTCTGGGCCATGCTGCCGTTCGTCCGCACTACCTGGGAGGTGAAGCGGTGCCTCAACATAATCGAGGAGGAGGGACTGGTCAGAGACGGCTCGTTCAAGCTCTGGCTGATGGCGGAGGTCCCCTCGACCGTGTTCCTCGCAGAGGAGTTCGCAGAGCTCTGCGACGGCTTCAGCATCGGCTCGAACGACCTAACACAGCTGATACTCGGGCTCGACCGCGACTCTGGGAGGCTTGGGAAGCTGGGATACTTCGACGAGAGGGACGTCGCCGTGAAGGAGGCGATCAGGATGCTCATCGAGGGCGCCCACAAGAAGGGGAAGACGGTCTCGATTTGCGGCCAAGCCCCGTCGGTCTACCCCGACTTTGCGAAGTACCTCATCGGACTCGGGATCGACTCCGTCTCTGTGAACCCGGACGTGGTCTCGAAGACGAGGAGGATCGTGCACCAGCTCGAGAACGACGCGACAGCCGCGCCCCGGGTACCTTGAGAGGTCCGCCTACACTACCCGCTCAAGCTGCACGACGGCCTTCCCATTTCGCAGCTCTGGGACCATGGCATAGAGCTCCGACCAAGGCTTCTCCGGCATCACGAAGAGCGTCCCGTTCATGTCCAGCATCTTCAAGTGCGCCGAGGCGGCCCCGGAGACCTGGTCCTCCCCAGGCTTCGACCTCGAGACCAGTATCGAGACCTCAGCGGTGCTCTTGAGGAGATCGACCAGCGGTTCCAAACCAAAGGACCCGGTCGACGAGCCTGGGTAGGCGAACTTGTCCAGGTCCACGATGCTGAGGACCGGCCCTTGTACCTCGGCCATCTTCGACCGAAGGCTCTCCATGTCGTCGGTCCCCTTCTTCCCCCTTGACCCGGGTTCCCAGACAACGAACCTGCCCGATGTCCTGCCTCCAAGAGACGCCCTTAGCTTGGCCATGCCCGAAGCGTCGATCCCTTCGGACTTTTGCAGCACGACCGCCTTACCGGACGCCGCCCATTCCCGAACAGTCCCTGACAAGAACGCCGCGACCGCCCCTGAGTCGACCTTGGGGTCTACCTCGATCCATGAGACCGATTTCGAGGGATACCCTCCGCCCAGCACCTCGTCGAGAGGCTGAAAACCCGTGCTGAGGTGGCCCTTGTCCGCCGGCCGGCTCGGTGCGCTCTGGCTCGGCATCGGCGCTGCCAGCTCGAAGTCGGATTCACGGTACCTGTCGAAGCTGTGGAACACCCCGTCCTGCAGCGAGAAGAAGTAGGTGGGCCTCGGAATCTTCACACCGCGAAGCTTCGACAAGAAGATCTCCCTGAGCCTCCTCCCCGAGAACACCTGTTGCGAGAGCATGACAACGCCATCGACGACGGAATCCATCGCCGTGTTCGCCGCGTCCTCCCCTACGAAGATGAACCGCGCCCCCGCCCTCTCGCGCCAAGTCTGCAGGACCCTTATGTTCGTCCGCAGCGCCTCGTCCTCCTTCGAGTCGTTCAAGGCCTCCCACGAATCAAGGACGACCGTGGGGGCGTGCTTGTCCATCAGGACGTTGGTGATCCTCTCGAAGACTACTCCCGGCTCATCGAGGCGGGAGTCGACCAGGGTCTCCCAGCCTGCTCCTTGGGCGCCGTCCGGCTTGCGATCGATATCGAACCCCGGGATCCCCTTGATCCACGGATAGTCCTTGAGCAGCTGGGCGGGCGAGGCCCTCGTGGAGAGGTAAAGGGTGCTGGCCTCCGTCCTCAGCCTGCCCAATATCGTGAGCGCGAGGATGGTCTTTCCCGAACCGGAGCCTCCCTTGATCAGGAGCGAGTAGGTCTCGCCTGAGAGGAAGTCAGCGAGTTCCGCGGGGAGGTGGCTGTGGGGCTCCTGCCAAGAGAGGCCGCTCGCTTTCTTGCGCATCGGTGCCGCGGTTGTAAGTTCCTCCATATATCAAAATTTTGTCCGCACGGTCGCGCAAGAAGAATATCGGTGCGACTCCTAGAGACCCGCTAAAAGACTAGGGGGTTACCATCGCAAGCCTAGATGGCGAGCGCGCTACCCCTTTCCGTCGGCCTCCAACGCCCAGCACAAGCCGTGAAACCACTTTTCTCCAAAGAGCATGTCCCCCTCGCCCAGCGTCATCATCCTGCCGCAGGAGGCGCACGTCTGGACCAGGAACCCCATAGGCCCGCCGACGGTCACCTGGACTGGCTCGGTGGCCGCCGTCTCTATCTGCCTCGAAACCTTAACGCCCTGCTGACCCATTAATTATCAGAGCAGATTCTCGCCGACGGCTTAAGAGCCTTTGATGCGAAAGTTCTAGTAGAATGCTCACCCGCGTGGCTACCTGCCTTCCACCGGGTTGAACCGAGCGCGGGAGTCGTTCAGGAACCACATGAACTTGACCTCCGGATCGGTGAACCATTTGGTGTACGTCTTGCTCGAGAGATCGAACACCGAGGCCCCTGGCCTGCTCCGGGTCGTCGAATCCTTCACCGTGACGACCAGCGCGTCCCCGTCGCCCTTGATGTCGTCGTCCCTGACCCTCTGCTTCAGGATCACCCTGAAGGCCTCCCTTCCCGACTCCACCGTGTACTCGTCCTCGCGCCTCCGGACGTACTCTCCATGATACTGCTTCTCGAGGAAGTCTGAGACGAACTCCTTCATCATCTGGAACTTCTCCTCCATCGACACGTTCCTGTACGTCTTCACCTTGCGGCTCAGGTCGGACGCGGGCACGCCCCCAAAGCACGACCCCCGGGGAGCATCCTTCGTCAGGATGGAGCCGGGCAGGACGACCGCCCTCCTACCCACCGTCACCCCCGGGGAGACGACCGCCCGCCACAAGCACGCATCGTCCTCGATCACGACGGGAGCCTCCTTGTGCATCAGGCAGCCGTCGATCAGGGACCCGAACTTGCCGTGGGTCCAGACCGCCGAGTATGCCCCGATCCCGACGTTGTTCCCGATCTTGAGGGACGAGTTCGCGTTGAGTATCCCGTTCTGGCCCATCCAGGCGTTGTTCCCGATCGTCAGCTCCGAGTCCCCGTTCGCCAGGAGATGATTGTGTAGCACGACATAGTCCCCCGCGCAGAACTCCCTGACCAGTATCCTTGACTCCCTGCCTACGAAGCAGCAGTCGCCCATCATGAAGAGCTCCGAATTCCCCCCGTGCCAGGAGGACTCCACGTCCTCCTCTATCTTGCACCTCCTCCCTATCTGGACCACGTCGGCCCTTATCTGGACGTCGTCGCCGATGACCGTGTCTGCCCCGATCGTGACCCTCCTCCCGACGACCCTGGCGTTCCTCCCGAACTGCACGCCCTGCCCCATATTGCAGTACTCCGCGCCCTCGATCTGTTGACTCAGCAAGACTGGGGAACTAACATCCGAAGAATCTTAAATGCCTGAGGAAAATAATTCCAGAAGAATCATCGAAGAGATGGCCGAGGGGGTCACTTCACCGTGACGGACTTGGCCAGGTTCCGGGGGAAGTCTGGGTCGGCGTTCCTCTCGAGCGCCAGGTGGTATGCGAGGAGCTGCAGGGGGACTATCTCGACCAGGGGATAGAGCGGCGCCGACACGGTTGGGACCGGCACCCAGAAGTCGTACAGCTCGCACGGCTTGTTCGAGAGCCCGATTATCCTCGCCCCGCGCGACTTTACCTCGTGCGTCCAGGCGAAGGTGTCCTCGTAGGTCTCGTCCTGAGGGTTTATCATTATCACGAAGGAGTTGCTGTCGATGAGCGCGAGGGGCCCGTGCTTCAGCTCCCCCCCCGGAATGGCCTCTGCGTGGACGTAGGCCAGCTCCTTCAGCTTCAACGAGGCCTCCAGGGCGCTGTAGTAGTGCAGGCCTGCTCCGAGGACGTACACGTCGGAAGCCTGCTTCATCTCGGAGGCGATCGTCCGGACCACCGGCTCTGTCTTGAGCGCCTCCGACATCGCGCCCGGCACGTCCCTCAGCCTGAAGGAGAAGCCGCCTCCCATCAGCCTCTCGACTAGCCCGTACAGGGCCGAGAGCTCGGCCGTGTAGCTCTTCGTCGCAGCCACACCCACCTCGGGCCCGCACCCCAGCTCGACGAGGAGCTTCGACGAGCGTGCGAGCGAAGAGGTCCTCACGTTGGCCAGGGACGCGATGGCCGCGCCCTTGGCCTTGGCAGACTCGACGGCGTCGAGGACGTCTGCCGTCTCCCCGCTCTGAGAGATCGCTAGCATGAGCGTCCCCTCCCCGTATTGCGCGGGGAAGTACCTGGCCTCGCTGGAGATGATGGGAGTCGCGGCGACCGACGCGAACTCGAAGAGGAGGCGGACCCCGAGCAGCCCCGCGTGGAAGCTCGTCCCGCACCCCGTCACGTAGACCCTCTTCGCGCTCTTGAGCAACGCAGCCAGGGAGTCGAGTTCGGTTGCCCCAGACCCCCCGTTCCTCAGTACCGTCGAGGGCTGCTCGAATATCTCCTTCAGCGTGTAGTGTACGTACTTGCCCTTGTCCGCCTCCCCGAATTCTTTTGCGACCGTGGTCACCTGGTGCACGATCGGCCTGCCGAGGAAGTCGTAGAGCCCGACCTTCCCGTCCTTGACGGTGGCGAACTCTTCGTTGTCTAGGTAGATCACCTTGTCGGTCTGGTTGGCGAACCCCAACACGTCGCTCGCGACGAAGTACCCGTCCTTGCCCATCCCGAGGATCAGGGGCTCGTGGCTCCTCATCCCCGCGAGGGTGCCGTCGTCGAAGATCGCGGCCACAGCGTACTTCCCCCTGAGCTTGAAGACCGTGTGCCGGATCGCCTCTCTCGCGCTGCCGGTCTCGCGGTAGCTCTTGTCGAGGAGGTTCGCGATGATCTCGCTGTCGGTCTCGCTCTTGAACGAGTACCCCTCCCGCGAGAGGCTCTCCTTCAGGGTCTGATAGTTGTCGATTATCCCGTTGTGGACGATCGCCACCCTCCCCGAGCTCGAGAGGTGAGGGTGTGCGTTCGAGTCGTTGACGCCTCCGTGGGTAGCCCACCTCGTGTGCCCTATGGCGATGCGCCCCGAGAGCGAGTCCAGGCCGAGGAACGAGTTGACCTCTCCGACCTTCCCGACCCCCTTCCTCACGACGATGCCTTCGCCGTTGAAGGTCGCCACGCCCGCGCTGTCGTAGCCCCTATACTCCATCTTCCGGAGCCCCCTCACGACGAGCGGCGCAGCCTCTATCGAGCAGGCTAGGCCTATGATAGAGCACATTGGGCCAACGTACTCCAGGACGGTATTAAGACGAAGTAGTGTTTCGAACAGAACTTTCTCCTGGTAGATTCCTCCCCGGTAGATTTTGAGAGCACAATCCCGGGTCCCGCTTAAAGCGCTGCCGCGGCGTTTTCCTATTGGACGCAGAGAGCATGGTCGGGGAGACTACTGGTGGTCACGTGTGGCTAGAGAAGCTCACAGACGACGCCAACCCTTGGCTCACCGCCGTCCGTATGGAGGAACAGGGCGAGCTCCTGAAGGCGGCCCTCCTGTACCTCGACGACGCCACGAAGTGCCTGGAGGAAGGCACCATCGTGAGGGCCGCGCTCGGGGCCGTCTGCGCCTCGGACTGCCTGGCCAGGCTAGGCATGCCAGCAAGGGCGCGCCGGCTGTACCACGTGGCAGGGATGCTCTATTGGGACAACGCGGACGCTCGCATGGGAGAGTCGGTCAGGGAGTCCCTCTGGTCGCTTCAAGAGGCGCACGAGTCCTTCCTCCTCGCGGGCGAGACCGACAACGCTAATCATGTAGAGCTGCTCTTCACGTCCTTGGCGAGAAGGGCCAACCCTTTCATCGGAGAGCGGGACGCCTTCCGGCTAGCGTCGAAGACGGAACTCGGGGTCGGGGTCGCCGAGTCGGCCGAGACGCAAGGCAACGGTGGGGAGCAGCCGAATCTGGCGAAGGCGTTCGATGAATTTCTACGGGCGCGAGAGCGACAGCGGGAGCGAGACGCTGCCGCCAGGAAGACGGCGCGCCGTCCGGCGGACAAGGAGATGGAGATGCTTGACGCGCAGGGTTTTATTGGTCAACTGGGATAACTATCCGAACGTCGCGTCGGGCGGCGTCTACGCCTGGGCGAGGCGCCTGGTCGAGGGCATCCCGGACTGGGATTTTGTGATAATCAACCAGGTGACGAACCCCAACGCCAATTCCGACTACACCGTCCCACCGAACGTCAAGCGCGTCATCGAGGTCCCGATCTTCGGCACCTACCGGTACGACGAGTTTCACCAGGGCCGCCAGGCCTTCCTCTCGAAGATCCTTCGGACCTCAGACCAGGACGTCGAGAGGAAGTTCCTCCCGCTCTTCGAACGGCTCGTCACCAACCTGACGGCCGACGACTGCGACCCGAAGGAAGTCGTGCGTCTCGTGGTCGACATGTACGACGTCCTAACCAGATATGACCTGAAAAAGTGCTTCGAGCACCCGCTCACATGGGAGACATTCCTGAACCACATCTCTGGAGACTCGCTCTACAGAGGGATGAGCGTCAAGGAGGCCCTGACGGTGTTCCAGTCCTTCCAGCGGTCGATCCAGGTCCTCGCGATTGAGATCCCAAGGGTCGACGTCGTGCACTGCTCGCTGGCCTGGATCCCGTCGCTCATAGCCCTCGTGGCCAAGGCGAAATATGGTTGCCCGATCATCATAACCGAGCACGGGGTCGCGTACCGGGAGCTCATGCTCTACTATAACGCGTATCTCTTCAACGAACCGTCCAAGATCTTCTGGAAGGTGTTCGCACGCAACGTCGTCCGACCAATCTATGAGACGGCGGACGTGATCGCGCCCGTCTGTCAGGCCAACGCGGGCTGGGAGAAAGCCCTCGGAGCGGACCCTTCGAGGATCAAGGTGATCTACAACGGGATAGATACGGAAAGGTTCAGGCCGATGGCCGTGCCGAGGGACGACATCCCGACGGTGGTGTCGGTGGCGAGGATCGACCCGTTCAAGGACGTCACGACTCTCGCGTACGCGATAAAGTACGCAAGAGAGCGGGTCCCGAACATCCGGTGCCTGGTCTTCGGCGACTCGAACAACCTTGACTACTCCTTGAGGTGCGTCAAGGTAGTCAGAGACCAGAACCTAGAGCCCAACTTCAAGTTCATGGGCGGGACCAAGGAGCCGGAGAAGGCGTACAACCAGGGAGATGTCGTCGTGTTCAACGGCATCACCGAGGGGTTCCCCTTCGCGGTGATAGAGGCGATGGCCTGCGGCAAGCCGATCGTCGCGACTGCGGTCGGCGGCGTCGCGGAGGCGCTCGAGGGGTGCGGGATACTTGTGAAGAGCAGGGACCCAGAGACGCTCGGGAGCGAGATCGTCAGGCTCCTCTCGGACGAGAGGCTCCGAGGCGAGCTCGGGTCGGCGGCGCTCACGCGGGCACGGGCCGAGTTCTCCCTCGAGACCTCAATCTATCGCTACAGAGAGCTCTACGAGAAGCTCGCCGAACTAAACGAGGGGACGCGCAGGGCGGCCGCGACCGAGGAAGCGATCGTCCAGTGAGGAAGCTCTCAAGGGCCATCGTGACCGGGGGAGCGGGCTTCATCGGGAGCCACATCGTCGACGAGCTCGTCCGAAGAGACGTCGAGACGCTCGTCGTCGACAACTTCAGCACGGGCTCCAGGGCGAACCTGCGCCAGCACGCCCAAAACAAGCTCGTGAAGGTGTACGCCGGCGACGTCCGACAGGTCGCGCAGCTGCTTCACGGGGCCGGCGAGGTGGACGTTGTCTTTCACGAAGCGGCGATCGCCAGCGTCCCCCTCTCGGTGCAGCAGCCGATGCAGGTGCATGAGACCAACGTGAACGCGACCCTGGAACTGATGAACTTCTGCCTGAGCGCGAAGGTGAGACGGCTAGTCTTCGCATCGTCCGCCGCGGTCTACGGGATCCTCAACGGCAAGATCGCCTCGGAGGAGGGCTTCTGCCGACCTTCGTCGCCCTACGGGGCCTCGAAGCTAGCGGTCGAGGACTACCTGAGCGCCTACCACGAGACGTACGGCCTGGAGACCGTCGCCCTGAGGTACTTCAACGTGTACGGCCCGAGACAGGCGTTCAACAACGACTACAGCGGCGTGATCACCATATTCGTGAACCAGCTGTTGAGGGGATCGAGCCCAACGATCTTCGGCGACGGGAGGCAGACGCGCGACTTTGTGAACGTGGGCGACATCGTCCAGGCCAACCTGCTCGCTGCCGAATCGCCAGCCGCCGTGGGCGAGCGCTTCAATGTCGCCTCCGGACGGTCTGTCAGCATAATCGAACTTCTTGAGTCCTTGGAGTCGGTCGTGGGATCCAACGGCATCAGGCCTACCTTCGCGCCGCCCAGACCCGGAGACGTCAGGAGCGGCTCGGGCTCCATCGAAAGGATAACGTCGGTGCTCGGGTACCGCCCCAGGGTACATCTCCGGGAAGGGCTCGCTGCCCTAGTGGACCAGATCAGGAACGCTCGGGAGATCACCCTTGACACCTCACAGGGGACCCGGTGAATGAAACCCTCGTTGGCGGTCGATCAGCAGGGCATAGGCAGCTCCAGGCGAAAGAAGAACTTCCTCCACAAGACCGCGAAGTCCGTCTCGGAGATACAGTCCAACGTCAACAACCTCGCCGACGTCCTGGTGTTCCTCGAGGTTCTCGGCTACAACGCGAAGATGGTGCGCGACTATGGGTTCAAAGACATGCGCGAACTCGCGCGCCACGTCTACGAAGTCATCGACTACTACAACTCAAGGACGGTAAGGGCTAGCCAGCCTCTCTTCTACCGCGTCCCGGGGGTGCCTCGGAGACTCATCGAGGGGCTCGCCCTCGCGGCACCATGGTTGATGATGCTTCCGTTGGTCTTCGTCTTCGGCATCTCTCTTTGGATGGACTGGCATCTGCCTCCGCCGTTGATGACTTCTCTCGCGCTCGGGGTCCTCGTCGGCATGGTGATGAGCGAGGGCCCGGTCTGGCTTTTCAGCAGGCTGCTCCTCTTCCATCATTCCCAGTCGAACGTGGCAGAGACCCGTCGAGTGATCAAGAGGAGCTATGCGGTCTTCGCCCTTGTCCTAGCCTCGACGGTCACGATGATACTCGCCTCATCCGCGGTCCTGAAGATCCCGTACCAGTTGGCAGTCGTAGCCGTAGTGGGCGCTGCCACGATGTCGACCCACAGGTTCAGCTTCACGGTCGTCTACACCCTCAGGAAGATCGTGCTGTCTGTCATCGCATACGGGGCCGCTTTCGCCGTTCTGCTGTCATTGTACCTCTTGGCCCCTAGTCTGATACCCGACCAGGGCGCAAGATACCTCATCTCTTTAGGAGCCGCGTTCTCGGTGTTAACAGTCGCCGCGGCCTACTGCACCCGCAAGGCCTTCACTCCAAGTCCCGCGAAGGACAACGTGGAGAAGCCGAACTTCTTCAAGCCGCTCTTCATCAACACGAAGACCTTGCACTCTAGTTTCGCGGTCCAGCTGTGGGAGAACGCGCCGTACTACATCTACGGGACCTTCTTCATCGTCATGCTCTTCGGGGACAGAATCCTCTCCTGGTTCTACAACCCGGTCCACATCGTGGATGGTCTGGCCCTGCCTCTGGTCTTCAACCCTGCCTACCACATGGGCGCGGACATCGCGCTGTTCGTGGTGTTCCCGATAGGGCTAGTGCAATACATCATGGTCGGGCACGTCTTCGAGCTGTTGAACAACGTCTCCCTCGAGACCTCGTCGACCGACCCGGGAGCGATGGACAGGTTCATTCGGCGTCGTTACATCCAGACGCTCGCCGTCTCTGTTACCATCTCGGGATTGATAGCGGCTCTCCTGATCCTCCAAGCTCCCTCGCTGATGGGGCTACTCGGGGCGACACCAGTCAGCACCAACATCTTGCGCATCGCGGCCGTAAGCAACGTCTTCCTCGCCGTGTTCACAGCGAACGGCTCCTTCGTCATGCTCCTCAACAGGGCCAAGGCGCTAGCAGCGATTGCCGTCGTCGGCGCGCTCACAGTCGGCGTGGGTGGGACAATCCTCGGGCAGCTCGGCTTCCAAGACATAGTATTCGCCTACCTCTGCTCTTGCATCGCGGCCGCTGGATTGTCTTCGTTCGAACTCAGGCGTCTGATGCGGAAGCCGGCGAACCTTTTCCTCGCCCGCTTCTAGCCGCGTCCCGGCCCGACAGAGAATGTCCGTCAACGCCATCTCGCGTCCACCAGATGCGCTGTCGCACCATCGACAAACACCGTTCGGAACGTGCAGTAATTGGTAAATATGTAACTAGCTTACGGAACGCGCGTTCCTCCTCCTTTATTATCGCCGCCGTTTAGAAAATACATGACAACCTATGGCCATCTTTGAGGAATCCCTTAGGGCCAAGGCTCGTTACAAGACTAGGCTCAGGACAGTTCGTCTCCCGGTGGCGATCGACTCTGCCCTCGAAGAAGAGGCCGGAAAGAGGGGGATCACGACGAACTCCTTCATCGTCTCAATTCTTGAAAAGTACGAGGAATGGGACAGGCTCGCCGAGAAGTTCAGGTTCATAGGGTTCCCGATGCAGCTGGTCCGGGAGCAGTTCTCGCTGATCAAAGACCCGACCGATTTGAAGCGCTTCGCGCACGATTTTGGGGCCAAGATCCCCAAGGAGATGATGCTCTTCTGGTTCAAGGAGGTGAACCTCGATTCGTTTCTAAAGTACCTCTCGCTGCAATCCAAGTTCCAAGGGTACGCCGAGTATGAGACGGTCCACAAGAACGAAGAGATATTGATCATCGCGAAACACCAGCTGGGGGCGAACTGGTCGATCTGGCTCGGAGCGTACCTCGAAGAGGCGATTAGGTCGAACCTCGGCGTCATCCCCCGCGTCGAATACACTGACAACACGGTCACGCTAGAGTTCGAGAAGCGCTAGCCTGGGCTCAATGCCCAACCTGAATCATCTGCCGACACATCATTCTTTGTTCGTCGTATGTGCACAAGTGGCACATGTGCCTGAAGAATGTTCTGGTTTACATTTTCCTTTAGAACAATGTTCTGGTGTGCACTTCACTCTTATTAGCATAAAGTTTGCTCTGACTGCTTATGTATCTTCTAAGGGGTATCTCTAGGAAGGGGTTCGTCATGTCTATCTCTACTCTCCTGCTTCTCGGACTGTCACTTGCCGTTGCTTCGGTCCCGCGCCCGACCTACGCGGCGACTTCCAATGCTGGGGTCGTGATCCCGCTTTACAACTATCCAGACTCGACATGGACGACGATCGCCAATGCAGCCAAGGCCAACCCGAACGTCCCGATCATCGCCGTCATCAACCCGAACAACGGCCCTGGCTCCTCACAAGACCCTACCTACCTCGCCGGCGTGCAGAACCTGCAAGCAGCGGGGGTTATGGTATTGGGCTACGTCGCGACGGGCTACGCCACAAGCTCGTACTCTGCCGTGAGTAGCGTCGAGTCCCTGGCCAACGACTACAAGGTCTGGTACCACGTCAACGGGATAATGTTCGACGAGATGTCGAACGACCCGACCTACGAGTCATACTACTCCACCCTCAACAGCTACGTCAAGTCGGACGGCATGACCTACACGATGGGGAACCCCGGGACTTCCGTCCCGTCCGGATACATCGGGATCTTGAACAGCTTGTGCATTTATGAGAACGCGGGATATCCCTCGCTCTCATTCATCACGTATGCAGGATACCCTTCTTCGGACTTCGCCTTCATCGCATACGGAGTCTCCTACAACGGGGCATTCGTGGCGAGCGCCGCTCCTCTCGTGGGCTACATGTACATCGACGACCTGAGCGGGGGGAACCCATACTCAACGCTGAGTTCCTTGTTCACCCAGACAGTGGCCACGCTCGCAGCGGCTGACCCGCCAACCTCCACCTCTACCACCTCCTCGACCACCACGACGAGTACCTCTATCTCTTCCTCGACGTCGACGACCTCGGTCAGCACGACCACAAGCGCCGCAGACCCCTTGCTCTCAATCTCGACCGTCAGCACCAGCAACCAGGCGATGCCAGGTTTCTACATAGAGTCGGTCACCGACAACACCCTTGGCACGACAACGGCGTCAGGCCTCTACACTCCCCAAACAGTCAGCGGAGTGGTCGGGCACAGCTACAGCGTGACCGTGGACGACTACGGCTCTAACTACGTCCAGGGCGCGAACATGGGGACGTTCACCAGGACTGCCGGGAATGGCGGAGGCGGAACTGCGACCTTCACCCTGCAGGCGAACTCTAACCTTGTCTTCACGATGGGGACCTCTTCTACCACCACGACCAGCACTACCACTTCGACGACGAGCACCACGACTACTAAGACGAGCACGACCTCGACCTCGTCGAGCGCCACCGGGAGTTGGAAGCTGAAGATCACCAGCACGACCACGACGGGCACCGTCATCACCGGTTTCTGGACGGCACTCCACAACCAGGCAGGGAAGGTCGTCGGAACCGGCTACACCCCGAAAACCTACACCCTGAAAGGCGGCCAGATCTACATCGTGGAGGCTGACAGCTACGGCTCCTGCCAGTTCAACCACTGGCAAGACAACGGAAACACCAACTACCTCAGAACCATATCGATCACGAGTAACACCAACCTGGTCGCGGTCTACAGTTGCTGAACTACAACGATCTCGACCACCAGCACAACTACCACACGATCAGCCACTGTCATCCAGTACGGTGCCCGCGCACCGCCACAGGCTGCTCGACACTTCGTGTTCGGCGGGGAGATGCTGGGGACCTACATAGTAAGCGCGTCGCACTCCCTGGCGGCTGCCGCAGACAACACCGCCGAGCTAGGGTTCGAGAAAGCTAACCAAGACCTCTAAGCTCAACCTGAATCCTCAATTCAACACGTTGTTCTGGATTCCCCGAGCGTGCACATCCTAGGTTTGTTCCCGAAAAATGTTCTGGTGTGCACTTCCTTCCTATAACGCGCAAACGGCCGCCTCTGCCTATGCATCTTCCGAGGGATTCCTCAGGAAGACGGTTCATACTATCCATCTCCATGCTCCTGCTTCTAGGACTCTCATTCGCAGCCGTCTCGATCTCACGCCCGACCTACGCAGTAACGGCCGACGCCGGGGTCTTGATCCCGCTCTACAACTATCCAGACTCCACCTGGACGACGATAGCTCAAACTGCCTTGGCCAACCCGAATGTGCCAATAATAGCCATTGTCAACCCGAACAACGGCCCCGGCTCATCTGCCGACCCAACCTACCTCGCCGGTGTGCAGAGCCTTCAATCCGCGGGTGTCAAAGTCCTGGGCTACGACGACACCGGGGTCAACGCGTACAGGGGGACTGCGGCGGTCGAGTCCGACGTCAACAAGTATCACCAGTGGTATGGCGTAAACGGCATCTTCTTCGACGACATGCTCAACGGCTATTCCCAACCTCCAGCGACGTTCGCCACGCTCAACGCATACGTCAAGTCCCTCGGGATGACCTACACCATGGGCAACCCCGGAGCCGGTGTCCCGTCGAACTACATCGGCGTGCTGGACAACCTCTGCATCTATGAGAACGCCGGCTACCCGTCGCTCTCCTTTATCACCTATGCAGGATACCCCACCTCGGAATTCTCCTTCATCGCGTACGGAGTCTCGTACAACGGGGCCTTCGTGGCCAGCGCCGCTCCCCTCGTGGGCTACATGTACATCGACGACCTCGGCGGAGGGAACCCGTATTACACGCTGAGCTCTCTGTTTGCTCAGAACGTCGCAACACTCGCAACAGTTGACCCGCCAAACTCCGGCTCTACTACCTCTTCGACGACCACGACGAGCAGCTCGACCACTTCGTCTACGACGTCGACGACCACTTCGACTTCGACTGCCTCGGGAACGGCTTCGCTATCCATCGCTACCCAACCATCTGCGGGCTTTTACATACAATCGGTCGTGGACAACACTCTCGGAGCGACGGTGGCATCGGGGCTCTACACTCCTCAAGCCATCAGCGGAACTGTCGGTCATAGCTACACCGTGACGGTTGATGACTACGGAGGCTACTACGTCACTGCAGCCAATGTTGGGACCTTCGCGAGGACCAGCGCGAACGGCGGAGGAGGAGTAGCAACCCTGACCTTGCAAGGCAACACGAATCTCTCGTTCACCGTCTCGACTTCCATTACAACCACCTCTAGCACCTCTTCCACTACGACAACCACATCGACCGCCACGACCCCCACCACCACTTCTACCACGAGCTCAAGCAGCACCAGTACCACCTCGACCTCCACACAGAGCGGGGGGACGGCCGTCATCACCGTCCAGTCCGATTGGATGAACGGGAGCTCCTTCCATGGGATCTACGTCGAGATATCGTCCAACGGCGT
>Ga0307477_10002007_pt1 | contig 16145 bp, 13 predicted proteins | sample atmos_gasesECM2C_FD_203316 | JGI IMG/M metagenome (GOLD analysis project Ga0307477, IMG submission 203316) | Hardwood forest soil microbial communities from Morgan-Monroe State Forest, Indiana, United States - atmos_gasesECM2C_515 | ecosystem: Environmental > Terrestrial > Soil > Temperate...
CATTGTGATTACCGCGTGCGGCACGTCCTGGCACGCGGGTCTGATCGGCGAATACATGATGGAGGAGTTGGCGCGCATCCCCACCGAGGTGGAGTACGCGTCTGAGTTTCGCTACCGTAACCCGATTGTGGACGACCGCACGCTAGTGGTCGGTATCTCGCAGTCGGGCGAAACGGCGGACACGTTAGCGGCGTTGCGAGAGGCGAAGCGGCGCGGGGCCCGCACACTCGGTCTCGTCAACGTGGTCGGGAGCACCATCGCACGCGAAGTGGACGGGGGGATCTATCTGCACGCGGGTCCCGAGATCGGCGTGGCGAGCACCAAGGCCTTCACGAGCCAGATCGCGGCGCTCGCGCTCCTCACCCTCAAGATCGGCCGCTTGCGGGCGCTGTCGATTCTGCAGGGGCGGGAGGTGGTGCGGGCGCTGGCCCGGCTCCCCGAGTTAGTCCAACGCGTGCTCGAGCGCGGGCCCGAAGTGGAGGGGATTGCGGAGCGGCTCCTCCGCGCGAGCAACGTCCTCTATCTGGGGCGCGGCTACAACTTCCCGGTGGCCCTGGAAGGCGCGCTCAAGCTGAAAGAGATCTCCTACATCCATGCCGAGGGCTACCCCGCGGCCGAGATGAAGCACGGTCCCATCGCGCTGATCGACGATCTCATGCCCGTCGTCTTCGTAGCTCCCAAAGACGCGGTCTACCAAAAGATCGTGAGCAACGTCGAGGAGGTGAAGGCGCGGGGCGGGCGCGTGATTGCCGTCGTGACCGAGGGGGACACCGGGCTCGCGAAGCTCGCCGACCAACGGATCGAGGTCCCCGAGACCATGGATCTCTTGACCCCGATCCTCACGGTCCTCCCGCTCCAACTCCTCGCCTACTACATCGCGGTGCGCTGCGGCTGCAACGTCGATCAGCCACGCAATTTGGCCAAGTCGGTCACGGTCGAATGAAAGACGTGCGGCGCGCCGGCGCTCGGGCGGGGCCCCGACCGCGCGGCCGCTCGGGGAGCGCGCGCCGGTGAGAGCGGTCTTGCAGCGCGTCTCGCGGGCGGAGGTGCGGAGTGCCGGGCGAACGGTGGGGGGCATCGGGGTGGGATACGTGGTGCTCGCCGGGTTCGCGGCGGGCGACACCGAGGCGACGCTCGACTGGATGGCGGAGAAGATCCTCGGCCTGCGGCTGTTCGGAGACGCCGAGGGGAAGATGAATCTCGACCTCGACGAAGTGGACGGTGCGCTGCTCGTGGTCTCGCAGTTCACCCTGTATGGCGACGCCCACAAAGGGCGCCGGCCGAGCTTCGCGGCGGCGGCGCCGCCGGCCGCGGCGATCCCGCTCTACGAGCGGTTCGTCGCCCTGCTTCGCGAACGGAGCGGTGGCATCCGCATCGAGACCGGCGAGTTCGGGGCGACGATGGACGTGGAGCTCGTGAACGACGGGCCGGTCACGCTGATCCTGGAAAAGTGAGGCCGCTCGTCTTGGCGAGCGGCAGTCCCCGCCGCCGACAACTGCTTGACATGCTAGGCATCTCCTTCCGCGTGGTCGTCCCGGCCATCGATGAATCCCGCCACAACGACGAGGTCCCCGAGGCGTACGTCGTGCGCCTCGCCCGCGCGAAGGCCCTCGCGGTCGCGGCGCGCGAGCCGGACGCCCTGGTGCTCGGGGCCGACACGACGGTCCTCGTGCGGGGCGATCTGCTGGGCAAGCCCGGCTCAGCGGAAGAGGCGGCGGGGATGCTCGCCAAACTCCAGGGGCGCACCCACCACGTCCTGACCGCCGTGGCCCTCGCCGCGGCTCCTCGGGTCGAGCACGCCCTCGATGTCACCGACGTCACATTCCGGCCCCTCGACAGCGCGACCATCGCGGCCTACGTGGCGACGGGCGAGTCGATGGACAAGGCGGGCGCCTACGCCGTTCAGGGGCGCGGAGCGGTGCTCGTGGAGGGGATCCGCGGGGACTTTTTCAGCGTCATGGGACTGCCGCTCAGGCTCGTGCTCGAACTCCTCGAGCGCTTCGACCAGCCCTACCGGTTGACGCGATAGACCGGGACTTTCTTCGACTTGCCCTTCACCTGGACGGGTTCGAGCGCCTCGACCTTGGGCGGCTGCTTCAGCTGCTGGTAAAACGAATCGGAAATCAGGATTTCGTTGGGGCCCGCCGACGAGCAGAGCCGGTTCGCCGTATTGACCGCGTCACCGATCACGGTGTACTCGAGGCGGCGGTCGGAACCGATGTAGCCGGCGAACACCTCGCCGAAGTTGATGCCGATCCCGATGCGCAAGACGGAGCGCCCCTCCTTCTGCCACTTGGCGTTCATCTTCTCCAGGGCAACGAGCTGGTCGAGGGCGCACGCCATGGCGCGATCGGCGTCGTCCTCGTGTGCGATCGGCGCGCCCCACAGCGCCATGATCGCATCGCCCATGAACTTGTCGAGCGTCCCCGAGTGCTCGAAGACGATCTCTACCATCTCGGTGAAATACTCCGTGAGGAGGGTCGCGATGTCATCCGGGCCCATCGTCTCCGAGAGCGGCGTGAATCCGCGGATATCCGAGAAGAAGATCACGACCGGCCGCTTCTTGCCCCCCAGTTGGACGGCGCCCTCTTGCTGAGCGATCTGCGACGCCAGGTTCGGGGCGAAGAACCGCTGGAAATTCGAGAGCACGAGGGCCTCGCGGCGGAGCTGCTCGGAGCGCTGGGAGTTTTCGATGCCCACGGCGGCCAGGCTGCCGAACGCGATCAAGAACTCGAGATCCTCGTCGGCGAAGGAGTGCGTGGCCGTGAGGTTGTCCACGTACAGGATGCCCAAGACCTTCTGGTCCGTGCCCATGAGGGGCGTGCACATGGCGCTGCGCACGCTCTGGATGAGGATCGACTTTCCCTTGAAGCGCTCGTCGGCGGCCGCGTTGTCGGAGAGGATCGCGACCCGTTCTTCCACGGCCTTGCGCGCGATGGACTGGGGGACGTGCTTCGCCGCGCCCGAGCTGCCCGTGCGGCTCTTCGAGATCCGAGGCACGAGCTCCCCGGTCGTCGGCTCGAGGAGGAGAATCGAGACGCGGTCCACGTTCATGATTTGAAACGTAAAATCCACCACCTTGTCGAGGAGTCGGTCGAGCTCTTGCTGCTTGGACAGCTCCTTGGAGATCTCGAGGAGGAGCGAGAGTTTCTTCTCCCGCCGCTCCTCGAGCGACTGCGCGGTGACCTTGAGGTGGGAGGCGCCCGACGGCGTGACGTCGACGATCGCCGGCACCCCTCCGGACACGTTGACGGGGAGCTGGCGCACAATGGTGCCGCCCCCCGGAATCCCCGCCTTCGGCGTGGTGAAGGGGGGCACCACCTGGGGCCGCGGGGCGGGGGCGGTCACCGCTTTCACCCGATAGGCGACCTTGCCGAACGTGATGACGTCGTTCTCGCCCGCGACGGCGTCAGTGATGCGCGCGCCGTTGAGGAACGTCCCGTTCGAAGAGCCGAGGTCCTTGACGCGCACGCCACCATCGGCGAGCGCCACTTCGGCGTGTTTGCGAGAGATCGTGGGGTCGTAGATCGGGACGTCGCTCGTGACGGCGCGTCCGACGACGAGGGTGCGGCCCAGCTGCAAGTCGATGCTTTGGTCGCCTGTGGTGCTCAGCAGCTTGAACACGAGCGCAGAATATACGTCAATCAGCTGCCTTGGCGAGGGCGAGCGCCTTGAGCACGGCTTGCGCCTTCGCCTCCGTCTCGGCGAACTCGCGAGCGGGATCGGAGTCGGCGACGATGCCGGCGCCCGCTTGGACGGCGACCCGATCGGGGAGGACGAGGCCCGCGCGGATCGCGATCGCCGTATCCATGTTCACCGCGCCCCAACCCACGTAACCCACGGCGCCGGCATAGGGGCCGCGCCCCTCTGGCTCGAGCTCGTCGATGATCTCCATCGCGCGCACCTTGGGTGCGCCCGTCACGGTGCCGGCGGGGAAACACGCCTTGAACACGTCCAATGCGTCGTAGCCCTCGCGCAGCCGCCCCCGGACCTCGCTCACGAGGTGCTGGACATGCGAGTAGCGTTCGATCGCGAGGAGGTCGCTCACGCGCACCGTGCCGTATTGCGCCACGCGACCCACGTCGTTGCGGCCCAAGTCCACGAGCATCATGTGTTCGGCGCGCTCCTTCTCGTCGGCGAGCAGGGCGCGGGTCAGCGCCTCATCTTCGGCGACGCCGCTCCCGCGGGGCCGGGTGCCCGCAATCGGCCGCACGGTCACTTCTCCTTCCTCGACGCGCACCAGCACCTCCGGGGAACTCCCCACGTAGGTAAAATCGTCGAGCGCGAGATAGAACAAATAGGGCGCGGGATTGAGCGCCCGGAGATAGCGGTAGAGGCGCAGCGGATCCGCCGCCCCGGCCGCGTCTTGGCGGCGCGAGAGCACGGTCTGGAACGTGTCGCCGGCGCGGATGTAGTCGAGAATGCGACCCACGTCGCGCTCGAACGCGGCCCGGGGGTAGCGGGACGTCGTGGGAAGGGGGGGCACGCTGGCACGGAGCGCGAGCGGGGTCAAGCGGTGGGACGCGCTCAGCCGCGTGACGAGCTCGTCGAGGCGTGCCTCCGCGGCTTCGTAGAGCCGGAGGAGCTCGCCGCGCGAGGCGCCCTGGGGCGTCTCGATGTTCACGACGACGTTCGCACGTCCGAAGAGATTGTCGAGGATGACGAGACTGTCGGCGATCATCATCACCGCGTCGGGCAAGTCGAGCGTGTTGGGTGGCCGCCGGGGCAGATGCTCGATCGAGCGGACGAGGTCGTAGCCGAGGTAGCCGACCGCGCCGCCCGTGAAGCGGGGGAGGCCCGGCACCGCGGCGGCGGGAAGGGCACGGAGCCGCTCGGCCAGGTGCCCAATGGGATCGTCGGTCTCGCCAGCCGATGTCCACCCGCTCGCCTGGGTCCAGCGTTCCACGCGTCGGCCCCGGTAGCGCCACACCTCTCGTGGCTCCGTGCCAAGAAAGGTGTAGCGGGCCCACCGCTCGCCCCCGACCAGCGACTCGAGGAGGAAGGCGAACGGTGGCCGCGCGATCTTCGCGAAGACGGCAACCGGCGTGTCGGCGTCCATCACCACCTCGCGGACCACGGGAATCATCGTCGCCCGCCCCCGGCCGCCGTGCGCCCCCGGGCGCTCGACGCCCCCCGCGTGCGCCTCGGCCGCCTGGGCGCGGGCGAGGAAGGCCGCCCGCTCGTCGGTCATGGCGCCGTGGCCCGGAAGCGGTGCCCGCCGCTTGCCGGGCGATGGGGCCACCACGAGATTTCGCGGCGATGCCGCGGATGTCGCTCCTCGCGTTCTGGGCCGTCCTCGCCGTACCTCCCGCCGCGGCCGCGCAAACGTGGAACAGCGACTCGGCGTTGGCGCTCGTGCGCCGTGCCATCGCTCGCCGCAGCGAGGCCATGCGGGACACGGCGCTGCGGGACTACAAGGCTCAGGCCCACGGGTTCCTGTTCTTCCTCGGGCAGTTCGGCGAAGGGCTTCGCGAGCCACCGCGCCTCATCAAGGCCGATCAGCTGGAGCTGGAAGTGTACTGGAAGGCGCCCGGGCTCAGCAAGCAACGGATCGTCGGGTGGCGCGACCGCGCCGAGCTCCCCACCGATATCGTCTACCACCGCGACCACCTCGGCATCTTCCAGAACAACTTCGGTGCGACGATCCGCGTCGGCGAGGGGGACGAGGTGCGGGACGTGCCCCACCCCCTCGCCGCCGATGGCCCCGCGCTCTACGAGTACGCGTTCGACGACACGACGACGCTCGCGCTTCCGCAGCGCGTCGTCCGCGTCGTGGCGCTCCAGGTGCGGCCCAAGGACTTCACGCAGCCGCGCGTCGTGGGCACGCTTTACCTGGATGCGGAATCCGCCGATCTCGTCCGCCTGGCGATCACCTTCACGCCGCGCGCCTATCTCGATTCTGAACTCGAAGACTTGAACATCGTCCTGGACAACGCGCTCTGGGAGGGTCGCTTCTGGTTGCCCTATCGCCAGGAGGTGGAGATCCGCCGGCGCACCGCGTGGCTCGACGTGCCCGCGCGGAGCATCATCCGCGGGCGCTGGCAGGTGGATGGGTACGTGTTCAACATCGGCCTCGCGACAAGCTGGTTTCAGGGCGATGAAATCACGGCGTTGTCCAAGGCGGAGCGCGACTCGTTTCCCTGGCGGCAATCCTTCGACTCCGCGCTCGAAGGCGCCGCCGCGCCGGTCCGGCGCAGCGATCTCGCGGCGGTGCGTGCCGACCTGGAGCGGGTCGCCGGGGCGCGCGCCCTCTCGGGGCTTCAGGCCCGGCGCTGGGGCGCGCGCCGCCTGAGCGATCTCGTGCATGTCAATCGCGTGGAGGGGCTCGCCCTCGGCGCGGGGGTGGTCGCGCGGAGCGGCGACACGCGGGCGCTGCGCGTCCTCGCGAGCTACGGGTTCGCCGACCACCGTCCCAAGGGAGAGGTCGCGGGCGTGGTGCCCGAGGGCGGTGGCGCGCTCGGGGTGGATGTGTTTCGCGCGCTCCGGGACGTGGGCGACGTGCCGGTCATCGCGCCCATCCTGAATTCCTTCTCCGCGCAGGAATTCGGCGCCGATTACGGCGACTACTACGTCGCGACCGGCGCTGGGCTGAGCTATCGCCATGGGCTGGGCGCGCGAGGCGAGTGGAGCGCCGCCCTAAGGCGGGAGACCATCGATTCGGCGACCGTTCACGCGCGTCCGGCGGCCGGCACCTACCGCGCGAACCCGGCTCTCCCCCCGGTCAGCGGGGAGGTGGTCGAGCTCGGGCTGCGCCGCCGCGGCGAAGGCCTTGCGGTACGGCGAGATCTCGAGGCCGAGTTCGTCGTCGAGGGCGGCGCGTTGGACGGCGGCGCGACGTACGCGCGGGTCGCCGGGGGGGGCCACGTGCTGTTCCCGCTCGGCCTCACGCACGGGCTCGTCGGGGTCCAGGCCGGAGCGGCGACGACGGACCTACCGGCGTACCGCGCGTTCGTCCTCGGGGGCCGCGGCACGCTCCTCGGCGACGACTTTCGCCGGTTTGGGGGGCGGCGCATGGCGCTCGTGCATGGCGAGTGGCGTGTTCCAGTGCCGTTCGTGTCGCTCGCCGTCGGGCCGTACACGCGCACGCCGCGTTCGGCGATCGTTGCCCCGTTCGTCGCGGTGGGTTGGGCCGATCGTCCGGTGGTGGGGACGCCGTGGACCCCGACCTCGGGCGCCCGCACGACGCTGGGACTCGCCATCGAATGGCTGGGATTGTTGCGGCTCGAAGCGGGTGTCGGCATGCAGAGCCACGCGCTGAGCTTCGCCTTCGACGTGACGCAAGATTTCTGGGACGTGTTGTGAGTCCGCGGGCTGGACGGAGCGGCGGCGTCCGCTAGCTTTGGTAGGTTCACCGATGGCCGACACTGGATTTCCCGACGAATGGTTGCTCCACTCCCTCGAAGGCGTGGTGACGCCCGAGCGTGTAGCTGAGCTACGCGCTACCGCGGCCCCCTCGCGCACGCTCTGGGAGACGCTCGTCGCGGAGAAGATCGCGACCAACGAGCAAATCCTGGCGGCGCTCTCCACGCGCTTCCGCCTCAAGATCGCGGACGTTCACCAGCTCAACCCCGACGTGAAGGTCAAGGTCCCCGAGCAGCTGGCCCGGCGCTTTCGCGTCCTGCCGCTCAACGTCACGGACTCCTATCTCGAGATCGCCACCGCGAACCCCTTCGACCTCGACGCCGAGAAGGCCCTGGCCTTCGCGACCGCGCGCGAGATCCGGATGCTCCTGCTCGACCCCGCCCGGATCGCCGACAAACTCGACGAGCTGTATCGCCCGGAGAAGGCGCTGGACAAGCTCCTCGAGGGCATGGAGGGCGGCGCCGACGTCGTGCAACTCGCCGACCAGGCGCCCGACGAACTCGTCGCCTCGGCGGAAGAGGCAAGCCAGCGGCCCGTCGTGCGGCTGGTCGACCTCATCGTCTCGGAAGGGATCCTCTCGCGCGCGAGTGACATCCACATCGAGCCCGAAGAGGGTGGGGTCGCCGTGCGCTATCGCATCGACGGCGTGCTGCGCCAGGTGATGAAGATCCCTCGCGCGGCCGGGATTCCCTTGATCTCGCGGATCAAGATCATGTCCGCCTTGGACATCGCCGATCGCTTGCGGCCCCAGGACGGCCGTGCCCGGGTGGCCGTTAACGGGCAGCCGATCGACTTGCGCGTCTCGACCCTGCCCGCGTCGCTGGGCGAGAAGGTGGTCGTCCGCGTGCTCGATTCCCGCGCCACGGTCAAATCGCTCGAGTCCTTAGGGCTGGGTCCCGATGAGACGGAAGGGATCAAGCGGCTGCTCCAATTCCGCGAAGGGATCCTCCTCGTCACGGGTCCGACGGGCTCGGGCAAGACGACGACCCTGTACTCGTGCATCAATCAGATCAAGAGCGAAGGCGTCAACATCGTGACGGTCGAGGACCCCGTCGAGTACCGCATGCAGGGGATCGTGCAGGTGCAGGTGCAGGAAAAGAGCGGGTTGACGTTCGCGTCGGCGCTGCGCTCGATCCTCCGCCAGGACCCGAACGTGGTGCTCATTGGCGAAATTCGGGACCGCGAGACGGCGCAGATCGCGGTGCAGGCCTCCCTGACGGGGCATTTGGTGCTCTCAACCCTCCACACCAACGACGCTGCCAATGCCGTCACGCGTCTCGCCGACATCGGCGTGGAGCCGTACAAGATCGCGGCGGCGCTGCGAGGCGTCATCGCGCAGCGGCTGATGCGCAAGCTGTGCCCAACGTGCAAGGAAGTGTGGATGGAGGCGCCCCCGGAGCGGATGCGCCGATGGCTGCCCACGGGCACGCCCCTCTATCGGGCGGCCGGGTGCCCCGATTGCGCGATGACCGGGTACCGCGGCCGCTTCTCCATCCTCGAAGTCTTGACCGTGACGCCTGAGGTCGAGCGGGCGATTGCGGCCGGCGAGACGGCTGACCGCATTGCCGACGCGGCGCGGCGCGCCGGAATGCGGGGTCTTTGGGAGAGCGGGCTGAGCCACGTGCTGAAGGGGGAGTCGACGGTGGACGAGCTGACGCGCGTGGTGGATGTCCCGCAGGAAGACACGGCGCCCCCGCCGGCACCCGCCGCAACGGTGCCGCGCACAGGGGTCGGGGAGACCCGCCCCTCGCCGCGGCCGTCCGCCCCACCCGTGCGGGTCGCGGAGGTCGCCACGGACTTCGATCTGCTCGAGGAGCCGGCGCCGCCCAGGCGCTCCGGGGCGCATGGCGAGCCCCTGCGCAAGGTATTGCTCGTGGATGACGAGGACAGTCTCCGCAAGGTTATGAAGGAGTTGCTGGAGCGCGATGGCTACGCGGTCAGCGAAGCGCGGGACGGCGTCCAGGCGCTCGACCAGATCGATCGCGTCGGCCCGGACATCATCGTGCTCGACCTCAACCTCCCTGGCCTCGACGGATACGGGGTGCTGTCGCATCTCCGCTCGCGGCCCGCGACGGCCGCGATCCCGGTGATCGTGCTCACCGCCAAGGGCGACGAAGACAACGAGGTGCGGGTCTTCGAGCTCGGCGCGGACGATTTCCTGACCAAGCCGTTCCGCGCGCGCGCGCTGTCGGCGCGCCTCGAAGCGGTTCTCGGCCGGCGCCGCTAGCCGTCCCGCCGGCCCATGCGCCCGCCCGCCGCACTACCCACGGCTGACGCCGCGCTTGCCCTCATCAAGCCCCGGGTGCGAGCGCTCACGGCCTACACCCTGCAGGCGCCCGAAGCGCCCCGCAAGCTGAACCAGAACGAGAGCCCCTTCGATTTCCCGATCGCGATGAAGGAGGCGGTGCTCGCGCGCATGCGCGACGCGGCGTGGAACCGCTATCCGGCGTTCGCGCCCGTGGACCTGTTGGCCCGCCTCGCCGAGCGGCATGCGTGGCTCGCCGACGGCGTGCTCGTGGGCAATGGCTCGAACGAGCTGATCGAGGCGACCCTCGCCGTCACCGTCGCCGAGGGGAGCGCGGTCGTGACGCCGGTTCCGACCTTCTCGTTGTATCGCCTGCTGAGTGAAGTATTCGGCGGCCGCCACGTGGGCGTGCCCCTCACCCCCGACTACCAGTTCGACCTCCCGGCGCTCGTTGCCGCCGCGGCGGCGGCGGCTGCGCGGGTCGTGGTGGTAAATTCCCCGAACAACCCCACGGGTACAGCGGTCCCTGACGGCGGCGTAGAGCGGCTGCTCGCGGAAACGGAAGCACTGATCGTGGTGGACGAGGCCTATCAGGATTTCGGCGGGCCGAGCGCGGTGCCCCTGCTCGCGCGCCACCCGCGTCTTGTCGTCCTGCGGACGTTCAGCAAGGCGATGTCCCTCGCGGGCCTCCGCTTCGGCTACGCCCTCGCGCACCCCGCGGTGGCGCGCGAGATCGCGAAGGCGAAACTGCCCTACAACGTCGGCCGCGTCACCCTCGCAGCGGCGCACGCGGCGCTCGACGCGCGCGAGGCCTTGGCGGAGTTCACGCGGCAGATCCGCGACGCGCGCGACCGCCTGTTCGGAGGCCTCGGGTCGGTGCCCGGCCTGCGCGCGTTCCCCTCCGCCGCGAACTTCGTCCTGATCCGGTGCGAGGCGATGCCGGCGGGCGACGTGTTTCGGCGCCTGGTCGCCGACTACGGCATCCTCGTGCGCGACGTCTCGGGAGCCCCGGGACTCGAGGGTTGCCTGCGGATCACGGCGGGCACACCCGACGATGTGGACGCGGTCATCGCGGCGCTGCGCGCCATCCTCGGCAGCCGGAGGACACCGTGAGTCGTCGGGGAGAGGCGCACCGCAAGACGCGGGAAACCGAGGTTCGGGCGCGAGTGGAGCTCGACGGATCGGGCGAGGCCAAGGTGCAGACCGGGATCGGGTTCTTCGACCACATGCTGGAGGCCATTGCCCGGCACGCCGTCTACGACCTTGAGATCGCCGCCACGGGCGATCTGCACGTCGACGCGCACCACACGGTCGAGGACGTGGGGATCGTGCTCGGCCAGGCCCTGGCGGGAGCCCTGGGCGAGCGCCGCGGCATCCGGCGCTACGGCGAGGCGACCGTGCCGCTCGACGACGCGCTGGCGCGCGTCGTGGTGGATGTGAGCGGGCGCCCCTACGTCGCGTTCCACGCCGACCCACCGACGTGGCAGAAGTTGGGCGACTATGACGTGGCGTTGACGCCGGAGTTTTTCCGGGCGCTCGCCACGCACGGCGGGCTCACCCTGCATGTGGACCTCCTGCGGGGCCAGAACGCCCATCACGTGGTGGAGGCGGTCTTCAAGGCGTTGGCGCGCGCCCTCGGGTCCGCTACGGCCCTCGACCCGCGCGTGCCCGGGATTCCCTCGACCAAGGGGACGCTCGCGTGATCGCCGTCGCCGATTCCGGGGTGTCGAATGTGCAGAGCGTGCTGCGCGGGTTCCGCGCGGTGGACGCTGCCGCCACTCTCACCGCGGACCCCGACGTCGTGCGCCGCGCGGACCGTGTGGTGGTCCCGGGCGTGGGCCATTTCGCCGCGGCGATGCGGGCACTCGCCGATACCGGACTCGCGAGCGCCGTCACCGAAGGCGCCCGCGCAGGGAAGCCGACCTTGGGGATCTGCCTCGGGCTGCAGCTCTTCCTCGCCGAGAGCGAGGAGGCGCCAGGCGTGGCGGGCCTGGGGCTCCTGCCTGGCCGCGTCGTGCGATTCCGCACCTCGCTTCCCGTGCCCCACGTCGGGTGGGCGCGCGTCCGGTTGACCGAGCGCGGGCGGTCGCACCCGATGCTCGCGGAGGCCTTCGATGGACCGGAGGCCTACTTCTATCACGTCCACAGCTATCACCCAAACAGTGTGGGGCGGGACACCGCGCTCGGGGAAGCGGAGTACGGTGCCGCGTTCCCGACCATTGTCGGGTGCGATGCGGTGGTCGGTGTGCAGTTCCATCCTGAGAAATCGCAGACCGCGGGGCTCGCGCTGCTACGCGCCTTCGCCCGCTGGGCGCCGTGACAGACGTTCGCCTCGCCTTCGTGGACACCTACGTGTTGCGCGAAGTGGGACGACCCCAAGAGGACCTCCAAGTGTTGGTGCTGCGGCGCGGGCGGACCGGCCGATGCCCGGGCTCATGGGAAACGGTGCACGGCACGATCGAGCCCGGCGAGACGCCCGTGCAGGCGTCGCTGCGCGAACTCCACGAGGAGACGGGCTTCACGCCAGCGCGTCTGTACAACGTCAGCCGGGTCGAGGCGTTTTATCAGCACGGCACGGATGCGGTTGCGCTGATCCCGGTGTTCGTCGCGTTCGTCAGCGCGAGCGAACCACCGCGGCTGTCGAGCGAGCATGACGAGGCCCTCTGGCTCGGGCCGGCGGATGCCGCGACGCGGTTTTCCTGGCCTCGCGAGCGCCGCGCACTGGAGGACATCGTGGCGCTGTTTGGCAAGGGGGGTGGGGGCTTGCTGGAAGACGTTCTGCGCGTATGCTAGCCCGACGCCTGATTCCGTGTCTGGACGTGGCGGGGGGACGCGTGGTGAAGGGCGTGCGCTTCGAGGCGCTGCGCGATGCGGGGGACCCGGTCGAGCAAGCGGCTCACTATGACCTGGATGGCGCCGATGAGCTCGTCCTCCTCGACATTAGTGCGAGTCACGAAGAGCGAGGCACGCTGCTCGATCTGGTGAGCCGGGTGGCCGAGCGCCTGTTCATTCCGTTCACGGTGGGGGGTGGGGTACGAAGCGTGGAGGAGGCCCGCGCCGTGCTGCGGGCCGGGGCGGACAAGGTGGGCGTCAACACCGCACTCGTACGCGATCCGTCGCTCGCGACGCGACTGGCGGATCAATTCGGTCGGCAATGCGTGGTCGCGGCGATCGATGCGCGCAAGGGCCGCGCGGACGAGGGGACGCCCGACGGGTGGCAGGTGATGGTACGGGGCGGACGTGAGTCGACGGGGCTCGATGTGGGACGCTGGGCGGCGGAGGTCGAAACCCTGGGCGCGGGAGAAATCTTGCTGACCTCGATGGACACCGACGGGACGCAGAACGGCTATGATCTGCCGCTGACGCGCGCCGTGGCGCAGGCCGTGCGCATCCCGGTCATCGCATCGGGTGGCGCAGGCACGCTCGACCATCTGGCTCAGGCGCTCGACGCGGGAGCGCACGGCGTGCTCGCCGCAACCCTATTCCATTACCGCGGGACGAGCGTCCCCGAGGCGCGCGCCTATCTCGCGAGCCGCGGCTATCCGGTGCGACCGTGAACCCGTTCTATCGCCGTATCTACCGCGTCGTGCGCCACATTCCGCGGGGGCGAGTGGCGACCTACGGTGTCGTGGCGCGTCTCGCCGGGCGGCCGGGCACGGCCCGCACGGTCGGCTGGGCGCTCTCGGCGCTCCCCGAGGATCCCGACGTGCCCTGGTGGCGCGTGGTGAATGCCGCGGGCCGCATTTCCCTCGCTCCCCACGATCACGCCGCGGTGCTCCAGCGGGCGCTGCTACTGCGCGAGGGGGTGCGCTTCGCGCCCGGAGGGGCGGTGAACCTGGGGACGTTCGGCTGGCCAGCGGAAGCCTACAACCCGGTCGCGGCCCACACCCGGGCCGCCTCATCCAAGAGATCTCGGAGATTGAAGGGTTTGCGCACATAGCGCAGCCCCAGGCGCGCCAGCGTCTCTTCGGTGGCGGGCCGGATATCGCCGGTTGCGACGAGCGTCCGATCCCGTAGTCCAGGGCTCGCCTCCATCAGGGCTTCCACGAACAATTTCCCGCGCGCGCTCGCCTGAATGTCCGCCAGGATCAGGTCATACCCGCGGGCCCGCGCCATGTCGATGGCTTGCTGGGGATTCCGGGCCACGTCGACGGAGTGCCCCTCCCGGCCGAAGAGTGCCTTCACCATGCGGCGCACCGCGGGGTCATCGTCCACCAGCAGGATCGAGCGCCGGACTGGGCGGGGGCGTGGGGTGGGCGTGGGCGCGGCGAGCGCGGTTCCCTCGAGAGCGGCGGTGGCGGGCGGGAGATCGACGAGGAACACGGCCCCCCCCTCCGCCGGGCGCTCCACGCCGATGTGGCCCCCGTGGGACTCGACGATGGAGTAGGAGATCGAGAGGCCGAGCCCGGTCCCTTGCCCTGGCTCCTTCGTCGTAAAGAACGGCGTGAACAGGTGGGGGACGACCTCGTCTGGAATGCCGGGGCCTGAGTCCGCGACGCGCACGCGCACGCGCTCATCGACCGAGGTAGCGACGTGGATCACCCGCGGCCGCTCAGGCGGGTTGAGCGCGAGCGCGTGGGCGGCGTTCGTGAGCAGGTTTAACATCACCTGTTGCAGCGCGTGACGATCCCCCAGGACGGCCGGCAGGTCCTCGGCGAGCTGCTTCTCGATCACGATGTCCTTGAGCCTCAAGTCGTAGCTCATCAGGACGATGGTCTCCTGTAACAGGTCGTTCAGGTTCACGCGCTCCCGCTCGGCCGGTCCCTTCCGGGCAAAGGTGAGGAGGTTGCGCACGATCTTGCCAGCGCGTTCGGCCTGCTCGTGAATGACCCGCAGGTGGCCGCGATCCTTAGGGCCGAGGTCCTTCTGCTCGAGCAAGAATTCCGACAGGCCTGCGATCGAGGTGAGCGGATTATTGAGCTCGTGGGCCACCCCGGAAACGAGCTGCCCCACGGCGGCGAGTTTCTCGCCCTGGATCAGCTGCGTCTCCATGGCCCGTTGGTCCGTGACGTCCTCGATCAGGACCACCACTCCTTGCTCCGCCGTGGCGCTCGGGATGCGGGCTCCCATGACCCGCACCGTCCGCCGTAACCGCTCCGACTGGACGACAAGGGGTAAGGGCCGCTGATCGCCGCGCGCGGCGGCGAGCAGTTCGCCGAGGGTGCGGGAGTCGCCGAGCAGCGCGGCGCCCAAGTCTTGGCCCACGACGTCCGCGACCGGGGCTCCCAGGAGCTCGGCCAGGGCGCGGTTGGCCCGGCGGATCCGGCCCTCCTCGTCCACCACCGCGATACCCTCACTCAAGGCGTCGAAGGCCGTCTCCCACTGGTCCTTGGCCCGGCGCACGAGCTCGAAGAACCGCGCGTTCGCGAGCACGATGGCCGCATGGGTCGCGACGGTGGACAAGAGGCGGACGTCCTCGGCTGGGAACACCCCGCCGCGGGGCTCGGCCACGACGAGCGTGCCGACCACGACGCCATGGGCCCGTAATGGCACCGCGGCTGCGGCGGCGACCTCGACGGCGCCAATCAGCCGCGTCGGGGCGCCCTCGGCGCTGTGCACGAGCTCCAGGCGCTCGCGGCCCAGGGAGCGCGCAATGAGACCGGGCCCGTCGGAGGGAACAGGCTGCCCGCGCAGGGCGGCGAGCGTGCCTTCGGCGCCCGCGATCACCACGGTGCGGGCGTCGCCCTGCCCATCGCTCGCGAGGGCGAGCAGCGCCCCGCGGGCATCGAGGAAGCGCATCGCGTAGCGCACGACTTGCTCGACGATGCGCTCGAGCTCGAGGGACTCGGACAAGACGTAGGACAACTCTTGGAGGGAGAACAACTCCGACAGACGCCGGTTGAGCTCGTTCGCCACGCGGCGGCGCTCGCGCTCGCTCCGTCGGAGCCGGCGTTGCAGCACGACGGCCAGCCCGGCGAGGCCGGCGAGCGCAAGGGCCGCGAGCGTGCCGAGCGCGACGGAAATCACCGGGGAGCGGCCGCGGCCTGGTCGATCACCAGGACGACGGCCTCGCGGAGCTCGGCGATACCCTCGCGGGTCCGGGCGCTGGTGCACACGAGTTGATCGTCGTCGGTGTGCAGGATCTCTTGCAGCCGGCGAACCCGCTCGCGGCGCTGGCCAAGAGGAAGCGTGTCGCTTTTCGTGAGCGCGGCGAGGACGCGCGTTCCGGCGGCCGCGAACTTGTCTTGCATCGCGCGGTCGTCGGGGGAGGGGTCGCGCCGGATGTCGAGCAGCCACACCACGCCGGCGAGGCGCGGGCGGTGAATCACATGCGCAACCAATCGGCCGAACGCCGCCCGCTCGGCCTTGCCCGCCCTCGCGTACCCGTAGCCGGGGAGGTCAAGGAGATACAGGGGCCGTCCCAGCAGCACCTCGAAGACATTGAGGGCGCGTGTCTTACCCGGCGTCGCAGACACCTTGGCGACCCGCTGGGCGAGCAGGGCGTTGAGGAGGCTCGACTTACCGACGTTGGAGCGACCGAGGAAGGCGACTTCGGGGAGCGGAGCGGGGAGGGCGACATCCGCCCGCGGGAAGGAGC
>Ga0307477_10002008_pt1 | contig 16138 bp, 28 predicted proteins | sample atmos_gasesECM2C_FD_203316 | JGI IMG/M metagenome (GOLD analysis project Ga0307477, IMG submission 203316) | Hardwood forest soil microbial communities from Morgan-Monroe State Forest, Indiana, United States - atmos_gasesECM2C_515 | ecosystem: Environmental > Terrestrial > Soil > Temperate...
CACAGCTAAGCAATTGAAAAGATTGGCTGGGAGGCCTGGACTCGAACCAGGATAGCCAGATCCAGAGTCTGGAGTCCTACCGATTGGACGACCTCCCAGAAGACCGCATAAACACTAGCGATTTCGTACTTTTCGCGCCTTGAGCCGAGGGAGCACTTGACCCAAACTTGACCCGACTCGCTGGATGGCGTCTCGCTGGTCCTCGGTACTCGTGATGTTGTACCGCCGAAATACCTCGGCGGTCTTGTGCCCGCTCACGCTCATCGATACCGTCTCCCCGATGCCCGCCTTGCGGAGATTGCGGACAGCCGAGCGCCGAAGATCATGAGGAATTAGTCCTTCGTAATGACCGTACCCGCCATTCTGTGGACCCTTCGTTCGGGTCCCGAGACCCGCGCGGCAGCACGCGTTGATCCAAGCCTTACGGAAGCAGCCGACCGGGAACAGTAGCCCTATTCGCTTGCTCTCCGGCGTGGCTTTGAGGAGCCGTACAACGTCGTCTGCAATCGGGATTGTGCGAGCCACGTTGTTCTTCGTCTGCTCGGCCTCTACGCGCAGGACCTGCTCCGTCCAATCTATCTGAGACCAGGTAAGCTTCTTGGCTTCTCCTGTCCGGCAGCCGGTAGTGTACAGGAAGAGAACGAACGCTCGCAAACGCTCCGGTAGCTCGGCGTAGAGCTTCGCAAATTTATCGTGTTCCAAGAATCCCTGCCGAGGCTCGGCTTCTTTCAGCAGCGGGAAGTGAGGACACTTCGGAATCCTGTTTTCCTGAACCGCAAGCTTGAGCATTCGCCGAAGCAAGCAGAGGTTTCGATTTATGGTTCCATTGCTCGCGCCGTCCCGTTGGCGTTGTTCGATAAACTTTCGAAGCACCCCCGTGTCAATGTCAACCGCTGCGCGTCCTGCGAAAAATTTGTTCAGATACGTAAGGCCCCAGACAGTCCTCGTGCCATCTGCCTTCGTTACGAGCGAATGTCCGTTTTGTGGACCGTTGGCATAGTCGGACAGGAGCGTATCCCGGATGTCCTCGTACTTCAAACGGCGGGCCTCGTTCGGGTCGGCGATGCCGAGTATCGCCCGGCCCATCTTCGCGCGTAGGACGTTCTTCGCTTCTTCCTTGATGGTCGTGCCTGTGCTCTCGCGCTTCCCCCGAACTTTCACATACCACATCGGCGAGCCGTTTATTTTGAACAGACCGCCCTCTCCTCGCTCGCGCTTTTTCTTTTCGTCTTTCGGCTTCGACGATTTGGGCATTTCCAGAATAGCTAGGGCCGTCATCGGGAGTCCTCCTTTGGACCGAGGATAGCTTACCAGATTGACGGGTCAAGAGCAATAGTATTTTTGACCCGATGAGTACTACTGATTTTCAGTACTTGCTTTGGCCCTTGACATGCCTACCGCTCTATGCTACTGTGTATTTGTTGCCAGGGGTCCTAGCAGTTCTCTTATCTACCTATTCCCCCTGCGCGCGCGGTAGACCGCGTAACCAAGCGCACTCAAATCTCTTAAGGGAATAGGTCCCATGTCTAAAAAGTCTGTAGTGGCTTCGGCTCCGGTCGAGGCTCTCTGCGTTCCAATACCCGTTGCCGCACAAATGCTCTCGACGACGGTCCGCGCCGTCCGCTCTCTACTCTGGTCGAAGAAGCTTCCGTACGCCAAGCTCGGGAAAAAGTTTGTAATCTCGGTTGAGGAACTGCGGGCGTTCGTGCGGAGGAGCGCGGCATGAGCGTGCTAGAAATAGAAAAGGTCACAACCGCGAGAGGCGTGCTTCATACGGCGGCTGGAATCGCGGCGAGATATGGCGTCTCCGAGAAAATAATTAGGGAATCCGTTGACGCGAACTTTATGCCGCACTATCGCGTCAGAGGTCTCGCAGACCCTCTCTTTGATGCCAGTGAGTCGAAGGAATGGATTGCTAATAATCTCATCGAGCATAGCGCCGGACGAAAACTTCCCGAATCGCACGTCATACTTACGTCCGACGCCCCGGTACCGCTCATCGATGTTCCCTCGGCTCTGAAGGCGATTATCCGTTTAAGAGAAATCGCTCCCACATCTTTTTGTGGAATCTACTTTTTGTGCCTGGGCGAAGATGTCGTCTACGTCGGGCAGAGCAAAAATGTTTTTGCTCGGTTAAGCGGGCATCGAGAAAAGGATTTTGACCGCGTATTCTTTGTCCGCGTTGCCGAGAGTCAACTCGATGCGGTAGAAATGAAATTCATCAAGGCGCTCAATCCTTCACTGAACAGGCAAGGGAACAACAAGTATGTGGCCGTCGCTGCGCCGGGGAAGGCCGCGTGAACGCACGCCAGCCTCTCGCGGTAGAGATTGTTCGGCGGAACAAGTGGACCCATCCGCGCGCCTTAGCGATGATGCTCGGCGGTCCGCTGCAGAAGAAGCCAACGTTCGAGAGACTCTCGCGACGGGTACAAAATATTCTGATTAAATACGGATACGTCTGGCGCGATGGATGGCAGCGAATCTGCGCGCATCCTACCTGCCTGGCGATTCCCGAGGAGGGCCGGACGTACTGTACTCGGCGTTGCGCCAACGCGGACCGTCAGCGCCGCAGCCGACCAATGGGCAGAGCCGAGAAACTTGTAAAACAGGGTTCCCCTGGCCGATAGATTTTTCTAGAGCCACAGGACTAGCGATTTGAATACGAAGGATTTCGTAACTGCAAATTGATGGGGGTTACACCCTACATACGAGAGGGGTATTCGGACCGCTCCCCTACTCCTCTGTACTGTACGCTTGTCCGAGGAATAGACTTTTGAGCAGCGCCCGCTTGACCGCTGGCGTATCCGTTTGAGAGAGACGAAGACTCTGAGAACCAAGGTACGGGACGCATCCACAATGATTTTCTGTAACAAAATATTCCGGGGCCTAGTCACCCCTGGATGCGCCCGCTACCACAGCGGTCTTCTGTGGGGAAGGTTCGGCAACGGGCCTTCCCCGCTCTCTCTTACCCTAAGAGAGCTTGAAGAAAAATGTGGTTCCATAAAATTTTTAGAGCGCGACCTTCTACACTGTGCGTCTATTCGTTTGTCGGTGCGTTGTGAGCACCGCGAATAAGAAGAACAAAGCGCCCGTGTTCAAGGCTATCGATTTCCCTGCGGAGAGCTTCGTGCTTCCCAAGGATGGACGCGAGTGGAAGAAAATAGCGAACTCCCGAAAGCTTCTGTTTGTCACCATAGCGAAGCACGGGGATAAGCCCTGGCCGGGTATCCAGAGTCTCGTCAAGAGAACGGGCATCAAGCGTAGTCAGATTTTCAATCTGCTCGCTGACCTGAAGGAGATTGGCTGCCTGGTTGACGCCAAGGACGCCGAGGGGCGCGCCTACCACGGGGAGCACGGTACCCGAGTCCGGGCCGTTGACCTAAGCAAGCTATTACCTTATGACGAAGCGCCCACAGGCTGGCTCACGATTAAAGGGGCGAAGCCGTTGCTCATTCGATTCAGCAAGGGAGCAGGAGTCCAGTTCTCGCAGAGCAGGAGAGAGGACCAGGAGTCCAGTTCTCAAGAGCAGGAGTCCAGTTCTCAAGAGCAGGCGTCCAAAAGTCAGGAGCAGGAGTCCACTCCTAGAGTGGACACAATAGAACCTCTGGAAGAACTTCCAGGAAGAACACCTCAAACACCAGAGAAAATTTCAGAGCGGATGGGGAAGCTTCTTTCACAGGTAACCCTACCCGAAGGATGTAAGCCTGGAAATCTAATGGCCGCCTCGAAAAAGATAGCGGACCGCAACCTACCTCTAGACGTGGTCCTAGCCGCGTGGAAAATATTCCTACGCGATGACGCAGGCGTGGGATGGAAGGCCGGGGCCGCTCACAAGTTTGCTTGGGAGCTAGATGGCTGGCTCGCTCTCGGGGAAGCACAGGCTCGGAAGGACGCCTCCGAGGCTCACCGTAACTCGCCAGAGGAGCGGGCGAAGGTGGATGCAGCGGTCGAGGAAGCCCGGCTGGAGCACGTCAAGCTCTGGAGAGTCCCGTCGGACGAGGAACTAGAACGCGAGGAATTGATGGGTCTCATCTGTTTGGAATCAACTATGGTTCCCTATGAAGGCGAGACAGACGAGGACAGGAACCAGCGACTCGAACAGATGGCTAGGCTCGCTGAGCTAAGAGCGAAGTACCCGAAATGAGATACCCGAAAATTTTGCCATCCCTCGCGACCGAGTACGCGGACACGATGGACCTAGATTGGTTCGACGGAGACCCGTATGAGCACGGTACGCCGAGGAACAAACCGAGAACGCGAAATCTGGAAAAGAGAAGTCCTGCGCGAGCTAAGCAAGAGCGGAATGGCGACCGTCAACCAGTTGCTGATGGGAAGCCCGCGCGAGCATTGGAAAAATGCAATCGCAATCCAGATACTACTCGCCGAGGGAAAAATAACCCGCGACTCGATGGGATACTACAGACTGGCGACGAGAAGTCTGCCTCTACCCGAACGCGCAACAAACAACCAGTTCTTCTGAGTAAGCCGAGCCTCGGCAGCGGTTCACATCGTGCGCGCGTTCTGTTTGACATAGTCCGCGACTACGTTCGCCGACATGACGAGCCCGTAAGCGTTCCGAGTCTAGTATCTGTGGCAATCAAGTGGCGTCGACCGCCTCATTTGAAAAAGATACGCGAAATCGTCCGCAGCCTCGTCATCGCTGGCGAGGTCCGCGTCCTCGACCACAGCGATTCCGTACAACGCATTTGAATCACAAGTTTCTCGGCAGTGCGGGAATCACTCGGGCCGGGAACGCGCTCATCGGCGCGCCTTCACCGAGCCGCATACGGAGTGTGGGAGGCCAGCCATCTCCTGGCTTCCCTCGCTCAAAAATTTTAGGAGCCGTCATGAACTTCGTTTTCAGGTCTACGCATCGCGGGGCAGTGCCTTCGGTCGGGTCATCTGCGGGCACGCTTTACTTCACGACGGACACGCGTGAAATATTTTACGATGACGGCGAGACGATTTTTCCGTTCGAGTTGCTGCTCAGCGGTTCGCTTCGCGGAGCGACAGGTCTTACCGGGCCGCAGGGTCCGAAGGGCGACGCCGGAGCCGACGGCGCGACTGGTCCTCGGGGACTGCCCGGAGCACAAGGGCAAGACGGACCGCAGGGTCCGCAAGGCGTTCAGGGAAACCCTGGTGACTCGATACTTTCCGACATCGCCAGTCAACTCCGTGCGTTCCTGCACCTCATCGATACAGGTACGTTCTGATGGGGAACAGCTATCCAGATTTGAAGCCGCGCGAGGGCACTATAAAACTTGCGCTGAACGATTCAGACTTCCTGCACATCCAGGAAAACCAAAACGGGGCGATTTGGTACAGGGATATAGTTCTGCCGAACGGCTACCGGCTGACCATCGAAATACATAGGGAAGAAACGAGGACCGCATGAGAGCACTAGGAAACAACTTGCTTTTGAAACCGCTGACCGACGGAGCAGAAGAAGACATTCGCTTCGTTGTTCTGGAGGCCACCGAGTCTTTCTCCGTTGGTGACATCGTCGTTGTTCGAGATACGTCTATGTCGTCTTCCATCTCTCGCGAACGTCAACGATTGTTGCTTATGGATAGTTCGAATCTCTTCGAAACCCCGGTAGGCAATGTCGGCGCGATAGTCGGACACGTTGACGAATCAACGAGGCCCGCATGAGAGCCTACTTTTTCCTGGCAGTTGCCTGTCTGCTAGCGCCGCTGTGGTGGATACTGGGCCGTGGCCTTACCTGGCTAATCATGATGTCCGGGGCGGACGTTCGCCGCGACCGAGCGAAGCTTGAAGCCTTGAGGAGAGAGCGATGAGAGCATTGGGAACGAACGTGATTATGAAGCCTGTCATAGAAGCCTTGCTGGAACCGACGAGAAACGGTAGCGGCGGGTTTGGTTTGTCGGAAAAGATTGCATTTGAAGAGCGTATTCCTTTTGAGATTTTATTCGTCGGTCCTGGATGGGTCAACGGCAGAGGAATGCTTATTCCGCTTACTGTGAAACCTGGCGACATCGTGCTACTTGACCCGTCTAACGAACACATCCGCAAGGTTTGGAAAGAGTACGCCTTTGTATTTGAGGGTGCGAAGTGTCTTTGTTTGACAGCCTACCGACCTGATATGGAGAGCGGAAATATTGCTGCTGTCGTAGGACACGTTGAGCCGAGCGGTCGATGACTCCGAGAAGTAGAGCACGCCGACGTCGACGCCGGACAGCCAGGCCGCACAGAATCAAGCACGAGCCGCAGATAGCGGACGTGTCGAGGAGAAAAAGAAATGACATTGGAACAGAGACACAAGGCAGCCGCAGCGAGGAGCAAAAGGATTATCGAGATTCTGTTCTTCAGGCTTCAAGGTCAAGTGCATCAGGTCTGGCGTGACATGGTGCCTGCCAAGTCGAACCTTAGCGACGTGAAGTTCGCGGACAAGCTCGTCGCTGAACTGCTCCCGAAGACCTATGTATTGCCGAAGAAGGCTTCGAAGCGCCGTGCCTAACTTCCTGCCCAGAGCTTGTGAAGAACGCGGGGGTTGTCCGAATCGCGCGTTGCCTGGCCGGAGAAAATGTTCTATCCACGACGATTCTCGCGAGCGGGACAACTTGCGCCGTAGGGATGACCCGACGAAATCGAAGTACAACAGCGCAGCCTGGCGACGGACATCGGACACGGTACGGAAGCACAATCCGATGTGCCAGAAGCTAGACGAGCACAGGCAGCAATGCCGATACCCGGCCACGCTCGTCCACCACGTACACGGCTCTATGACGCGCCCGGACTTGTTCTACGCGATATACGATACCGAGGGCCGCAGCAATCTCGTGGCTCTCTGCTTGCACTGCCATCCGCCTACCGAGGGTACCGAGGACTGGCAAGAGGGCCGAGACTTCGTACGGACCGCGTACCGCATGGCGATGCTTGGATAGCCACGCCTCGGACGCGGGACCCGCATCGGCCTAGGCCATACCCGGAATCCTCGGAGCGGGTCCGCGCGTAAAGAGGTAGGTACGCTATACCCGCCATCCTAGGGTACAAAGAGAGCCCGGCACACGGTAGACACACGGGCGTCCGTGAGGGTCCGAGAGTGTGTGGAGCCGGAGCACAGCCTATCGCCCGCGTGCGCCCATAGGTGCGCAACCGCTAGAGCGGTGAGCGAGATACCCGGCCAGGATAACCGCAAAGAGGGGTATGGGGGTCACTTTTTGTTTTCGCAATCGCCTCGCTGCCGCGCGCTGCCTTTCTGACAGAAAAAGCGAAAGTCCTGACAAGCGCCTCCTCACTATTATTTATTTTGCCCCCATTCGCTGGTCGTTGGCCGGGGGTTTACGCTGGTTCGAGGCCCGAATAGGAGTAGTTCCGTGCACGTTTATGGTCGCTGGAAAGTCCTCGGTATCGGGACGCGCCGGGGATACCTGGAGTGTGTCTGTGCCTGCGGGACGGTGAAGCAGGTTTTCGGCTCGAATATTCGCAAGGGAAAATCAAAATCTTGTGGCTGCCTCCGCGCGGACGTAGCACGCGCGGGGTGTCTCAAAAGAAATCCAGGGAATACCTTTCACAAGGGCTTCCCAGGAAAGATATTCCGCCATAGAGCGGGACCCAGGGGCGGATAGGCGCTAAAACCGCCGTTCACCTGGCCTGCATCGGGGGCGTCCTCCGGTGGGGAGTCCGCAAGGACTGGTCGTCGCAAGACGGCTCAACCATCGACGCCCTCTTTTTATTCAGGAGATTTTTAATGACTCTATGCGCTTGTGGATGTGGTGTACCCGTTCGGAATCTCTTTGTTCGCGGGCACGCTGGTGGAGTAGCGCGAAAGACGCACGGGATGCGAGGCACGCCAGAGTTTCACGCCTATTACGATGCCAAGCAGCGCTGTACAAATCCGAAGGCCACGAAGTGGAGCAGCTACGGGGGCCGGGGAATAAAATTTCTTTTCGAATCGTTCGAGGAGTTCTTCGCGGAGATAGGTCTGAGACCTTCCTCGGAGTATTCGCTTGACCGAGAAAACAACGACGGACACTACGCACCAGGAAATGTGCGATGGGCGACCGTTGAGCAGCAAATGGCGACGCGACGCCTCAGCGGAGCAGCGCTTGCATCTAATCACGGTCCATAAGGACCGATAACGGCGAGAGCCGAGAAAAGAGGAAGTATGAAAGTAGTTCTGAAGAAGACCGGAGAGGCATTCGATTGCCAGCGTGGAATCGCGCTCGGATTAATCGAGGCCGGAGTTTGTGAAGCGTACGTCGAGCCGGTTGCTCCCAAGGCAGCGAACGTCTGGGGCGTCGAACTTGCCCCATCGAACCAACAGCCGAACATCGTCGTCAATGGCAACAAGACCGTGATGCACTACTTCGGCCCGATGGTAGCCGCGCCCGTGTTCCTCGGCGAGACCTGCCCGAAGGAAATCTTCGAGAAGTTCTGCGCCGCGCTGAAGAACTGGAATCCGTACGAGCACGTATACACGGATGCCGAAAGAGAGCGACTCGCTGCCGAGTCTCTTCTCAACAACCCTGATATTCATTTTGTTCCCGTACGAACGTAAGACTCGTTCCCGCACGCGAGAAATTTGTTGCGGAAAACTCAAGTCTAGAAAGAAAAATCATGGAACTACGTTTCAGCAAAACAGAAGTGCGGGCCGTGGAAATTTCTGGCGTCCCGAATATTCAAGGATACGCCGCGAAGTACAACACCTTATCGGGAGACCTTGGAGGCTTCAAGGAAAGAATCGCTCCGGGTGCTTTCGCTCGCTCTCTCAAAGAGGGCTGTGATTGCCGCTGCCTCTACAACCACGACCAGAACCTAGTACTCGGTCGGACCAAGTCCGGGACTCTCTCGCTTCAGGAAGACAAGGTCGGACTGAACTTTTTGTGCACTCTGCCAGACACGTCCTACGCGCGAGATTTGCACACGCTCATCAAGCGGGGCGACGTTTCACAATGCAGCTTCGCATTTACCGTCCAAGACGACGAATGGGGAGTCGGCCTGGATGACGAGGGCGAGCAGTGCTCGATTCGAACGCTCCGGGACGTGAACCTGATGGACGTTTCTGCAGTTACGTACCCGGCCTATGAAGACACGCAAGTGTCTGCCCGTCAGTTGTTCCCCGATGGGATTCCCGACGGAATGCCTGTCGAAGTTCGCTCGCGTCTGTGGACCCGCGCCAATCAAGAGACCCGCGATTCGTGGGAGATGGCCGCCCGACGTCGCGTTCGCAATTTTATTTTGTCGTAAGACTCGCTCCGCACGCGAGAAATTTGTTGCGGAAAATCAGCAGTACAAGGAAATCGCAAATGCGAAATCTACAAGTTGTGAATAATAATCTCGCCGCGTTGATGGAATCAATCGGCGAGCTTGAGAGACTGTCCTCAAAAGAACATCTCTCAGAGCAAGAGCAGCGTCGGAACACGTACCTGCTCTCGAAAATCAGTGCCCTGAAATCCGGCGTAACGGCGGACGAACTTCGCAACGCCACGATGGCTCGGATTTTCAAAGAGACCGGACGCGGGGAATACAAGCCCTGCGACGAGCGGGACAACGCGTGGCATCAATACGTTCGGACCGGCCAGGGCAATCGCTCTGCGCAGGAAGTCCGCGCGATGCAGACTGGAACACAGAGCTTGACGTACTCGCAGGGAGCCGCTGGCGGATATTTCGTACCGCCCGCGTTCCACAATGAAGTCTTCGAGGCGATGGTTGCCTATGACGAGATTTTCGATGCGGAAAACTCGAACGTCATAACGACGGACAACAGCAACGTCTTGGCCGTACCCGTCCTTAGCGATTTCGTCGGCAGCACGCCGAACGCGGCCACACTGGTCACCGAGGCGGGTTCTGGAACAGAAGTCGACGACGTGGCAGCCTCGGTTCAACTCGGAGCTTATACTTTCCGTTCCGGGATGGTCTTCCTCTCGCTCGAACTGGCGCAGGACGCTCCGGGCATCGCGGATATTCTCAATCGAGCGTTCGCTCGTCGCTTTGCGCTAGGCGTAGGCAAGAAGCTAGTCCTGGGGTCGGGCTCTGCTCAGCCTAACGGACTCGTCGCTGCCACGCTTGCAAGCGGAGTCTCTCCGGTCGTCGCTGCTGGTTCTTCTTCGAACGATGGCACGGGCGCGACTGGTGCGAATTCTATCGGCTCGCAGGACATCACGAAACTGATTCACGCTCTTGACCGGACGTACAGGCCCGGAGCGCGGTTCTATATGTCCGATTCCACTCTGCAGTCCTTGGATTTGGTCCTCGACAAAGGCGGGCGGCCTCTTGTTTGGCCTGGCTTCGAACTTGGAGGAGACCACAAGAGCGTTCCTTCCCGCATCGGCCCCTATCCCATCGTGGTCTGCCCGAGCATGGACTCCATCTCGGCGACGAAGAACACGGTCGTTTTTGGACATCCGAAATACTTCTTGCAGAGGCGCGTGGCTCCGGCGTCTTATTGTCGGATGTTCCGCGAAACGTCCGGCCTAATCGAGAAGGGCTTGATTGGCGTGCAAAGTTTTATGCGCGTCGACAGTCAGATGGTCCTCGGCGGTTCCGGGTCTCCCGTTCCATTTCAAATCCTCCAGCAACATTCGTGAGGAACCTTCCGGGGGAGCCAGCGATGGTTCCCCCGCTTTTCTTTTATCGGAGAGAAACAAATGCTTGGAAGCATCGTTTGGTTCAATCAGAGAAGTGGCTACGGCTTTCTTCGCTGCGAAGGTTACGAAAAAGATTTGTTCTTTCACTTCACACGCGTCGAAGATGGTGACCGGAAGTTCCTGGAGCCCGGCCTCGCCGTGGAAATAGATTCTGTAGTAGAAGATTCTAAGGCCCGTCTTGTGGCCACTGGCGTACGTTTGATTTGGGACCTTGTCCCACGTTGAGGTTCGCCAAAGAAGTTCCGGCCCCTGATTCTAGTCAGGAGCCGGAGGGTGCTACTTACCGTGTTTCACGAGGCCGATTATCCGGCCTTGTTTCTTTTGGAGCAATCATAGTTGCTCCCTTCTTCCCTGCCTCATGGAACGAGGCAGGAAACTTTATTAAGCCGCTGCCGGAGCCGGGACCGATTTCGCTGCCTTCTCTTCCTCGGCCCACAGATGCCTGATGGCCGCCTGCCGCGTGCAGCACTTCTCCTCTTGGATTGCCGCGATACGTTCGAGCCTCTCCTGCGAAAAGGTGCTTTTGCCCGCGCCGTCGCCGCGCCGTTCTTTCGGACCTGCTGCGGCCTTCGCCTTGACCGTCCGAGGCTTGGCCGCCTTCGGGGCCGATGCCTTCTTCTCCTTCTTCACGCGCGTGCTCTTGACGATAGGGCCTCCTGCCCCTGGGCATCGTCGGCCACTCAGAATATTTCCCAAGACGCCGGAGTTAGCGAGTCCGTACCGAGCGATTAACTGCGCGGCAGTGGCTCCCTCTGCGAACGCGATGCGGATTGCTTTCGCTCGCTCCCACGATTTGCTTACCTTCTTTTCCTTCATCTTCCTGCTCCTCTGCTCCTCGCCTTGGCTGGCCTAGAGGAGCGGAAATCCGTTACCGCCAGAAAAACCAAATCACTAATACCGGGGCCGCTAAAAATCCTGCGAGGAACGCTACGACGATTGTTCGGAGCGGGCAGCCTCGGCGAACGCGCTCCGTATCGAGCCAGTACCCGTTCGAGTAGAATCTGATTCTGCTCATCACTTCGTCTCCTCGTCCGCTAGGTCTAGCATGAGTACGAACTTCCCATCTGGCGTAGCGAAGGCAAGCTCTGAGTTTATTGAGGCCAGAATCGTTCGGCAGGTATAGGCTAGGTCGACATTCTCGTCCTTCTCGGCCTCGGAGAGATGCTCCTCTAGGGTTGCCACAATCCTGCGTAGGTTGCTTAGCGCGCTCATACGTTCCTCTACGGAACATGTTCTCTTGAAGTATTCAAAAGTTAAATGTTACGAAGGTAATCCTACCCTTGCAAAAGTACTAGTACTTTGGTACCATGACTTATGCGCTCCATCTATGCCCTCGTTGACCCGCGTTCGCCTAGGGAATACCGCTACGTTGGCGAAACGAAGAACGGACTTCGCGTGCGCTTGAACGGGCACATCCAGGCATCTCGCCGGAGAGCTAGGCTCAGACGACGCCTATCGCCCGTGAACGAATGGATTGCTTCTCTTATTGAGGACGGAATCAGGCTAGGAATCGTTCTTCTCGAACGATGCGAACGGAAGACATGGAAGGCACGCGAGCGCCGAGCCATCTCGCTCTACCGCAATCGCGGCCATCGTCTTCTGAACGTAAATCCTGGTGGAGCAGGGTCAGAGGACGGCGGGATAAAGAAAATCTGCGAATGCGGAACGCGACGGAAGAAAGGTCGTTGTCCAAAATGCAGACGCGCCTGGAAGCGCGCCTACTCTCTCGCATGGTCTCGCACGCCGAAGGGACAAGCCTACAGACGCACTTTCATGCGCACGCTGAAGTACCACGCCTGGGACCACGCCCGGAATCGCACGCCAAAGAGACGCGCCTACCTTCGTGCCTACAATCGCTCGCCGAAGAAACTCGCTGCCAATCGCGTCTGGACTCACAAGAATCGCACAGCGGTCAACGCAGCCGAACGTCTCGGTATCACGCTCGCGGAATATCGGATTTTCCAGCCGAGGCTTACTGGCGCTCTACGACCGCGATGGACGGCGCGCCGCTACCCTCGGGGGCCGGTAGCGCGACGTCGGGGGCCGAGATGAGCCTCCAGAGGCCGGGGGCCGTGGATTCCCCGAGGGAAATCTCTACCGGCTGAGGGCGTGCTCTCTTTGAGCGGACCCACGCCAGGCCCGCGCTATTCGAGACCGCCCAGTTCTTGCCAATGTGAACGGCGATTCCCTCGACCGGCTCGCCGGTCTTGCTCAGGACTTGAACGCGGACTAGGTACTTGCCCCGAACGCTTCGATGCTGCCCCGCCTCGCGCCCGGCCATCGGTCCCTGTACATACGTCCCGCCGTAGACGGAGAACTTGAGCGCGCCATCGGGAGCCGTGACGGTCTGCGCGTTCAGCGAAGTCGAATGCGGGAGTTGCAGCGATACGCTCACGGAGAGGACCTGCTGGAAGCCTCGTCCCAGAGGCAGGTATTGCGTTGAGTAGTCTACGCTCACGGTCGCCACGTTCGAGCGCCACGCGCCTCCGTAGGCTACAGAATAGTGGCCTTTGTTCTCTGTGACGTACTGCGTGAGCGAGAGGTGCCGAGATATTCGCTCTGAAACCGAGCCGGATACGGAGGAGCCGGACGCATAGCGGTAGTAATCCGTGCGCGTTTCGATAGGTCCGAGCCGCAGGCCGCCTCCGAAGTTCTGACCGCCGACGCGCCCGCCGTGAAAATCCGAGGCATGAAGATTCAGAGCGCCGAGGTTCGCGCCTACGGAAAAAGAATCTACCGTGCCGCGTTCCGATTTGAAGGCATACGTTTGCCTGGCCGCGCTCGCAGCGAAATGCCGAAAGTTCAGCGCCGCGCTGCCGTTCAGGTATCGGCGCGATTCGAGCAGGCCGCCTGTACCCGAGAGCGAGAGATGCCGCAGGCGATACGCCAGGGATTCGAGCGCCGTATTCTTCGAGCCGCTGTGGACGCCGACGGATGCGAAGTCTAATCCTCGGAAGGTTCGATGGTAGGAATAGCCGGAGCAGAAATCGCGGGCTTCCGTCCCGCTGAAATAAGGCGACGAAAAGATTCTTCCGCACGCAGCAACGAAAGCGCGCATCTCGCCAGTTCGTGTTTTTCTCTCCGCGAGGATGCCGCGCTCCGCGAGGCTAAGACCTGAATTCCCGCTAGTAATGAATAAATTTTTGTCTCCAAGAGTAGTCTCCCAACCGTGAACTGATGTTGTCTCCGTCGCCCCCGCGACGAAGTGACCGTTCTGGAGACCCCCGCCGATTGTGAAAGTTGAGTCTGGGAAGTACAGCGATATCTGGCCGCCGCTCGCGCCCATCATCGTGCTCTCGCCCGCTCGGGCCTCGACGGTCTGAGCAGAGGATACCCGGACCGTCGAGAGCAGAAGCGCGATAGTGAGGAGGACGCGCATTGAGGGAAGTTCAATCCTTCATGCCGAATACTTCGTGGTGGACCTTCGTCCGGCAGCCCTTCGTTCCCTTCGAGCAAAAATAAATCGTATGAGGGATATGAAGAGCGATTTGCAAGCCCTCCGTTGTTCTTGCTCCCGTGAAAGTTGTATAGATAGAGAGCCAGCAGGGGAAGGCTTCGCAGTTCACTTCGTAAGAAAAAGTTCGCTGCTGCCGAACGCCAATCCGTGCGCTCATCGAATCGAGACGCACGTGGATGTTGGAATCGAGCGGGCGGAACGTAGCGTTGCCACTCGCGTCCGCTGAAAAACTCATGGGCTCTAGCACGACGGTCATCGGAGTGAGCGATTGGTTCTGGACCGTAAACTCGCCTCGGGCCTTGCCGGAGTACTCGGAAATAATCGGGCCGACCGTTCCCTGCGCCGAGGCCGCGAGTACGAAAAGAATCAAATCGAGGACCGCCAGGAAGAGAATCTTTTTCACGTTCATCTCCTTTGAAAGAAGCGAGGAGCGAGCCGAAGCCCGCTCCCCGGAAAGAGGTTAGATGGCCTGCGCTGCGAAGTTGAGCGTTCCCGTGTAGGACCCTGGAGGTAGAGAGGCGAGTATGCCTGTGGAGAGCCACGCGCCGAACGTAAAGCTACCCGAGCCGGAGAGCGTGCTGCTGGTAGTAAACGGGACGGTAGCGCAAGTATTCGCGCCTCCGAGCCCGGCTTGATTGCAGAGGCCCGTCGTACCGCCCGTAAAGGTAGAGTTCACAGACGAGGTAGGTACAGTGCCTCCGCTGCCGTTCGTGAGCGCGGTCGCGGTAGAAAAATAAGCGTAGAGGGTGAACGTGGTATGTCCGCTGGATAGGTTCCAGGTAACCGGAACTGAAACGTTTCCGCTAGCGGTACCCGTAGTCGGGCTGAAAGAAATCGACGCCGGAGTAGCCGGGCCGATTGTGAGAGACTCGCCGACGGTCATCGTGAGGTTGACGGTTTGAACGTTCGATGTGACCGTCGTCGCCTGCGCGTTCGCTGGAAGAACAAACGCAAGGGTGAGTACCGCCGAGAGTAAAAATGCTAGGTACTTTTTCATATTTCCTCCTATACATGCCAAGGGCTTAGGTCTAAACCGCCCAGGGCAAACTTTTTGTACTGCTCGAACACTTCGTCCGATTCCCGAATCCGTTCGCGAACCGCGTTGGCTGTTACCTCGGAGACTTTGATGGCGAGCGTGGTTCGCGTTGCGGGAGAGTTGAAGAGGCAGAGAGCCTCAAAGACGCCGCCGTCTTTGTCGCGGAAGCCCTCCTGAACGCCTTTGTACTCGCCGCCGCCGAGGTCCACGAGGATTTGGAGTAGATAGTCTAGGTTGCTTGACGTGGTATGCTGCTGCGTAGCCATTGAGCCTCCTTTGTAGGCTTGCTGGTCAGAGCCCGCTCGGAGAGATAGCTCCGGGCGGTCTCGTTATTACTCCAGCATTGTTGCTTTAGGCAACTACGGAAGCCATAGTACTTGCTTGGTACTTCGGTAACGGGCCTACCGGGGCTGGTCTCGCCTACCCTTAAGGGCTGGTTCTGCTTTGGGCACGCGGACGCGCGTTCACGCTAGACGCCGGAGCGGAGAGGCTGAGAAAATCGCCGGTATGCTGATGCGCTTAGACGGAACTGTTCTATGTCAGGTTTGCCAGAGCAAACTAGATGAGAAACTTTTGGACGAGGCTCCAGACGCGAATTCCATGAACGACCAGGAAATTCAGGCCGCCGAAGTTGTGGTGTGGGAGACCGGGAGCGGAGACATCAAGTACTCTCACGGCGCGTGTTACATCGCGCGATGGGCGAATAAAAACCATACCGCCAAGAAGAAAGCCTGAGCCTAGTCCCCGCAACGTCCGAAAATAGTTCCTCTACCGCCTTGCGCGGAGGGCGGCCTTGACCCGTACTTGACCCGACGGAGTGTAAAACAACGACGATTTAACGGTACACAAGGGAAAGGTAAGTTGTAGAAAATGCGGGATTAGGCGGGCTTTACGCAACCGTCAAGCGCATCCAGAGTCTGGAGTCCTACCGATTGGACGACCTCCCAGCGGAGGGGCGCGGCCACCGCGGTGGCCACGCTACAAGGAAGAAAAACGAATCGCAGCACCTTCCCGCGGATCGGGACAGCCACGATT
>Ga0307477_10002009_pt1 | contig 16135 bp, 13 predicted proteins | sample atmos_gasesECM2C_FD_203316 | JGI IMG/M metagenome (GOLD analysis project Ga0307477, IMG submission 203316) | Hardwood forest soil microbial communities from Morgan-Monroe State Forest, Indiana, United States - atmos_gasesECM2C_515 | ecosystem: Environmental > Terrestrial > Soil > Temperate...
ATGAGTGGCTGGCTGAATAGTGTTCCCTCGAATTCGACCCACTCATGATTATTGGCGAGCCGCTTCTTCAGCTTCCGATGATGAACTTGCCAGTGACCGAATAGGAAATCGAAATCATGGACTCCGGTCACGGCGTCTTCCTCTTGGCTCACTTTCTGCGCCGCAGCGGGCGAAGCTTGTACCGACGAGATCTCCGGTGCAGCCAAGGCGACGCTCATTAGAGCGATGAAGGTTATGCCGGGGTATGGATTCACGTCTTGTGTCCTCTTCAGGTTAGGGTGACTTCAAAGCGGTTGGCTGAACACCCCATGAACAGTCAGGAATGCGAAAGCGCCTAACAGCCTACCGCAAGACATGACCGGCAGCTTACCGGCAGCCTTTCTAGGTTGCCGACCGGCGGCAGTTGGCCGCAGAGAGACGGATGACGCGGACATCCGTCAATGTCCCGGCGACGCAGTCCGGTGCAAAGGAATGCGTTCCGGTGCGCGGTTGAGCCGCGACACGAACCCTGCAACAGCCGAGTCGGGGTAAACACGACAGTCGCGCCCCTGTTCATCGACGGCAGCCCGCCCTACCCTGACAGTCATGGAGATTCTCAGTCAGTCGGTCGACGTCGACGGCGAAACCCCGCGGCGCGCTCGCGCCCACATTGCAGGCAGCGCCATCGCTGCTCGCTTCGGTAGATTCGCAGGTTTGTCCGGCGTCAGCGGGTGTCCGCTGCCACAATGGCTCGGAATCCTGACGCCGGATCTTGCGCCGGACGACCGCCGTACTGTTAGTCGCGAGCAGGCCCCCGCTACCACTTAGCTTTTTATTGATTTCCCTAGACTTTCCTGAGATCAGCGTGGTAGCGCTCGTACACCTGCGTATATGCATCCTCCAGGTGCCTGGTGAACTGTGCAGTATCGAATAGCGGCATCGTTAAGCGGTTTCTGTGCAATCTGTCTTTAAGCTCCGCCAGTCGACCCGGATTGCCTGCCAGCTCAATCGCCGTTCCCTCGTATTGCTCTCGCGTTGTCGTCACCAACTCAGGTAATCCGATGGCGTTGAGCAAACTGGCGGCAACTCGCGCTGCAAAGGACTCTCCCATCCGCGTCAGGACAGGCAACCCAGCCCACAGTGCGTCGCTGGCGGTGGTACCAGCGTTGTAAGGCAGCGTGTCTAGGAACAGATCCGCTGTGCGATAAGTCGCCAGATACTCGGGAACAGGCAGTCTCCTGCCGAATACCAGCCTGTCCCCAGGAACACCTCGTTCCGCAGCTTCCTTCCTAAGATTGCGTTGCACGGTCACATCATCTGCAACGAGAAACAGCACGCTGTCTTCCACCTGCCTCAAAATCCGCATCCAGGAGTTGAAGGTCCCGGGCGCGATCTTGTAGTTCGCGTTGAAGCAACAGAACACAAAGCCCGTGCGTGGCAGACCAAGCTCTTCCCGGGTGAAGTGCCTGCTTGAGATGGCTCGTTTCGAATCGTTGGCTTGATAACTAGGGAGGTAGATGATTTTTTCGGCGTAGTACCTTTGATGCTCGGGCGGAACAATCGTGGAATCGGCGATCAGGTAGTCCATGTAAGCGGCACCCGAGGTGCCCAGATAACCGAGATAGCTTACCTGCAGCGGTGCCGCTCGCATCGCAAATAGATTCGGTCTGCTACCCTCAGTAAATCCCCCGAGGTCAACCGCTATGTCCAGTTCCATCGACCGAGCAAGCTGCACGATCTCAATATCTGACGTTCTGCGTACATCCATGAACCGGTCAAATGCTCGCTCCATCCGCTTTCTTACCTCGTCCTGCGTGTCGAGTCCAAAGGAGAAGGCATTCACCTCAAACCTGGAGCGATCGTGGCGCTCGATCATTTCGGCCGTCAACATCGAAACCGGATGGTTCCGATAGTCACCGGAGAAATAGCCCACGCGAATCTTATCGTGTCGAGCACGCTTTGCGATCGGAGGTAACAGATGAGACGGCGGGCACTTTGCCTTTACCCAGGTTTCCGCTGCCTGACGCTGTAGCGATAAGGAATCAACGAACGCAAGAGCCGAGAAGGGTGGCGTCGCATGCTTCCCTTGTTGAATCTTGTCTGCAAGATCCGCAATGCACGAATCCCAGTCGCTCCAGTCGCAGAGGTGGAGCTTCATGTGCAGCCGCGTTCCAAGCGCCCAGTCAAAGTCCGGCTCGATCTTCAGCGCCTGCGTGTAGCTGTCCAGCGCCTCCTCAAAGCGCTTGAGCTCTTGCAGGGTGAGGCCACGATTGTTGTAGGCGCGCGCAAACTCGGGGTTGATTCGCAGCGCACGTTCGTAACTCTCCAGCGCATGTTCAAAACGGTCGAGTTTGTGCAGCGTTACGCCGCGGTTGTTGTGCGCCTCGGGAAAGTCGGGCTTGATCTTTAGCGCCAGGGCGTAGCTCTCCAGCGCATCTTCCAGACGTCCGAGCGTTTGCAGTGTGGCGCCGCGGTCGTTATAGGCCTCGGCAAAGTCGGGCTTGATCTTTACCGCCAGGGCGTAGCTCTCTAGCGCCTCCTCAAATCGCCCGAGCTCGTGGAGCGCAGTGGCACGGTTGAAGTGTGCTTCGGCAAAGTCAGGGCTGATCTTCAGCGCACGCGCATAACTGTCCAGTGCCTCGTCAAATCGCCTGAGCTCCTGCAGGGTAAGACCACGGTTGTTATGAGCGCGAGCAAGGTTGGGCTCGATCCTCAGCGCACGCGTGTAACTGTCCAGTGCCTCCTCAAAGCGCTTGAGCTCCAGAAGCGTATCGCCACGGTTCGAGTGCGCGTCGGCAAAGAGGGGCCTTATTTCCAACGCACGCGTGTAACTGTCCAGTGCCTCCTCAAAGCGCTTGAGCCTCCTCAGGGTAGTGGCGCGGTTGTTGTGAGCCTCCGCGTAATCGGGCCGGATCTTCAGCGAATATTCGTAACTCGCCAGCGCGTCATCGAAGCGTTTGAGTTCGTTGAGCACATTGGCGTAATTGCTGTATGCGGCGGCGTCGGCTGGGTTTACAGCGATTGCGCGTCGCAACAGGTCTGCTGCTTCTTCTGTGCGTCGCGTCTGCGCAGCGATGATTCCCAATAGGCTCAGCGCGCCAAAATGATCGCCTCGCAACTCAAGTATCTTGCGACACGTCTGTTCCGCCTCGACCCATTCGCCACGTGCATACGCCGCGGCGGCTTCCCGGATAGCTTGCGGAATGGGAACCGCCCGTTGATTGCTCTGGGCGCTGAGGGCAGGTTGTCCTGGTGGTCGCTCCTTCATGGTCCGATTCCCGCCGTCTACTAATGCCGCCAGCGACGAGGCGCGGCGGAGCCTGATTGTGCCAATTTGTCGAACAGTATCAGAATTGGCCGGCGACGTGCTCGCGGAGGTCTGCGACTCCCGCACCCTGTAGTCGACGCAGGGTGTTATGTGCTGCAACCGTGGGAGCGGTACCCGAGCGGGTTCTTGGACAGTGAGGTGAACGGTCGCAAAGCCGCAGGGACAAACGCGAACCAGTTCATCTCGTGATGCGTTTGCGGTCCGGCGCTTCTGCGCGGCCCCTCAACTTCACCGTTAGACGTCGTCATTTCGGAGGCACCGTGCTCAGTGAATATAAGCGGGCCACCAATATCGGCATTGGAGTTGGGTTCCCAACTCGGAAAACTCCGGGAGGGAGCGTCCGAGCGCTCCCTCCCGCTGGCGGGCTCTATGTCGGACACGTAGCCTTCCTAGAAGAGACTCACCCGCACGGCATTGGCGACGATTCCCTGCCCGACGACCGTGGGATGGATGCCGTCCCAGAAGAGAAGCTGCGGTGGCGATTGGCAGATCGCACCCGCGACCACCCCGAATCGCAGGCAGGGGTCGCGCACGTCGGTCAAGCCAAAGGCCGCCGGATTGGCGATGATCGAGCTCACCACAGCGTTGTCGTCGAAGCGCGCAAAGTGGCTCCCCGGCAGGAGCGCCTGCAGCCCGGCGATCGCCTGCCCAAGTCCCGCGTTGAAGTTCGCGCTCAGGAATGCGCCGGCGCCAATCGCACCGGGGCCAGCAAGCCGCACCGCCGGCGCGTTCGAGATGTCCGGAGCATCGAGAATCAGGAAGTTCCGCGCCCCGGCGCTCCACAACGCCGCGATGTTGTCGCCGATGCTGGTGACGGCCGCGGAAATGATGGCCGCTGCGCCCGGGGGACCCGTCACGGGCAGCTGCACCAGCGCATCCCGCAGATCATCCCCTCCGATCCACATGACGTAGATGGCATCCGGGCACGCGCGGCCGCCGAAGTCCGTGAGGAACCGGACGACTTCCGTCGTCAGATCGTAGGGCGTCGGTGAGGCGCCCGGCCGGGCGCGCGCGCCGCCCACCGCATAGTTGGTGAACTGCCCGGGACTGGCGAGCGCCGGCAGGCCGCTGCCGGGCGAGCTGAGACTCTCCGCCAGCTGCTCGGCCCAGGTGCGGCCGTTGCTGAAATGGTGGCCGCCGATGGCATACGGCGCATCCGGCACAAGCGAAAAAGGAGCCTTGGAAGTCGTGCCGAACGCCGCGTAGAAGTTGCCGGGGTCGGTCAGGCTGTCACCGAATATTACGAGCTTGTTCTGACAACCCTGTGCCTGGGCCAGCGAGGCGCAAACGAGTGCGACCGTGACCTGAGTCCAGCGAATGATGACGTGCAACATGATAAGTACCTCCCAGTGGTGTGTGATGCGGGTTGTTGGTGCGATGTGAGTTACAGGGACCTTGTCATTTATTGAGAGCACATGTGAGCAAAGAGGCCTCGCACCCCGAAATCGGGTACCGCGGTGTCAGAACGCCGGATCCGCCCCTTCCTGGGCGCCGGCATTGCCGAGTTGACCCGCAAAGTGCAGGTGTTAGGCAACTGACAGATCAGCAGGTGCGGCCGACACGCTTGCTTTGTCAGTATCAAGCGCAACGCCTGCAAGGAAATGGCGTCGGGTACCCGAAATCCACCGCGCCACCGTCTTAATCCGTAAGGCCTCCATCTCGCTGACTGTAGGTAGCACGCGTCGGGGCCGGTGGGTCGTTCCGAACGGCTGACTAACACAACGCTGGAGGATCTATGCTGAAGCAGATGTTCGTAATGGCAACAATGGGTGCCTGTGCAGCGCTTGCCGGTTGCGCAACCATCGTCCACGGCGGGCCCAGAGCCATTTCCGTGGGCTCGAGCCCGAGCGGTGCCAAGGTCTCTATCTACGATCGTTCCAATGTACTCGTGCAGACCAATACCACCCCCTTCGTCGCCCAGCTGAATACCAAGTACGGGTATTTCAAGGGACAGACTTATCGGCTGGTGTTCGAGCTGCCTGAACACGCGAACGCGGAGGTGAAGCTCAACTCCTCGCTGAGCGGCTGGTACTTCGGCAACCTCATCTTCGGGGGTGTGATCGGCATGCTCATCGTTGATCCCTTGACCGGAGCCATGTACAACCTGACGCCGGAGAAGATCGAGCAGCCTTTGAGCCCCGCTCAGGCGGAGGTAATTCGCGAGCGCAAGGGCCTGCTGGTAGTGCTGGCTTCACAGGCCACCGCGCACGAGCGCGCGCAGATGGTGCGATTGAACTGAGGCATCTTCCCGCCGATCAGGCCGCCGCCGTCGTCAGGATGACGACGGCGGTTCATTTAGCGCCACACGACGCCCGCGCCAGCTGCACCGCTGCGCGTAATTTAGAAGCGCCAGGTTGCCGCGGCCCCCATGGTGCGCGGCCTGAAGGTCGTGGCGTAGTAGAGCGTGCTCACGTCGACGCCCTTGTTACGCTTGAGCAGCGTCGGCTGCGCATCGAAGACGTTATTGAGGTAGATCGCAAGCTCGAAGCTCGCCGGCCCGTCCGCGCTGCAGTGACACAGCGCCGGCAGCGGGTTGGGCGCGCGGACGCTCAGGGTCGCGCGCAGATTAAGAACATTAGTCGCCGGATCACCGCTCAGCGCGGGCGCGTAGAAATTCGGGCTGAAGCCGGGTGGCTGGACAATCGAGGTGTAGAAGGGCCCTGGGTTATGGCTGTGGAAGGCATCTTCTGCGCGCAGCGTCGCCTGCACGCCCGGGCCGAGCGCGAGGCTCTTCTCCAGGGCAGCGAGCACGTCCCAGGGTGAGACGACGAGCGGCGGTGTTCCAAGCGCGTCACCCGCATCCACGATCATCCGGCCGTTGACGCTCTCGGTCCCGGAGTAATAAGCGTCGGTGTATGAGACCTCGAGCCGCAGCAGGATCGGTCCGGCGGCCTCCAGAGCCCGGAGGTTGAAGCCGCGGCTCACCGCCGGCCCTGGGATATGAGTCACGAGACAGTTGCTCGTGAGCATGGGGCCGTTGTTCCAGCGCGCCTCGAACACGGACGTGTCCAGGCTCATGCGCCCGTCGAAGAACCACAGGTTCGCCCCGAGCTCATAGCTCCACAGGCTGTCGCTCGGATAAGGGGAGAGATCCTCAAAGCAGGTCGGCAGCGCGGCGTCGACCCCGGCCGGCGCGTACCCTCTGGCGGCGATCAGATAGTAGTGGTCGTGTCTACCGGACTGGTAGAGAAGCGTCAGCTTCGGCGCCACGATCGTCTCGTGGCCGTCGGCGTGCAGCGGGGGTGACGGCTGGGAGATCCCGTAAGGCGCGAGTTCGGTCTGCGCGGACTCAGCCTCCGCTGCCTCGTACTTCTCGTGCTCGAGGCGCAGCCCGACGCCGAAGGTGAAATGCGAGAGGACTTTCTTCGATATCTCCGCGAAGCCTGCGAACCGCGTCTCCACCGTGGTCGTCGTGTTACTGGCATCGAGCGGCGCGCCACCGAAGAGCGGGATGCTGGCGCCCACCACGTGATACCGCTCGGTATCGTGGGTTCTGTAATAGGAGAGGCCCCAGGTCAGATCGCGCGCACTGAGCCGCAACTCCTGGGAGAACACGCTCTGCCGCAGCGCAGTAAGGGTCGTCACGGCGTTTGCATAGCTCACGGGATACGCGGGTCCCAGGGGATTACCCCAGCCCAGACCATCCGGACCTCCCCATTTCACGGACTCGGTATCGTCCACCACCAGGTTGCCGCTGCGGTCGTAATAGGAGGTGCGGCTGTCGAGTTGCCCAAGGGCCGTGTTATCGATGATTCTGAGTGAGCCGACGTAGTAGCGGTCATCGAATGGCTGACGCAGCAGGCTGCCGTTATTGAGACTCCCCGCACCCGGGTCCGATAGATAGGTGAAGAAGGACGGTGAGTCGCGCGCGCTGCTCGAGACGTAGTTGACCGAAGGGGTGATCGTAAGCGATGAGTCCGAAACGGGCGCATAGGTCAGCACACCGCGTACGCTCTCGCTTGTGTCCCGATTGGCGTTGCCGTCGACGACCGCGTGCGTGAACGGATCGACCCGGTTGACGTAGCCGCCATCCGAGCGTCGCCAGGCACTGAAACGAAAGCCGAGGGCCTCGCGCACCAGGGGTCCGCCCGCTGCCGCTCCCGCCTCATAGCTGGGCTCGCCTCGCTCCGTCGTCGCCCATTCGGCACGGGCGAGCCCGGTGTAGGCGGTGAGGCTCGGCTGGTTGGGCACGAAGCGCACTGCTCCGCCCTGCGTATCCGCGCCGAGGAGCGTGCCTTGGGGGCCGCGCAGGACCTCGATGCTGCGCAGGTCGAAGCTCGGCGGGAGCGCGCGCCCGAAGGTATTGCTGCGCGCGGCCGGCAGGGGAATATCATCGAAGAAGATCCCGGTGGCGCTGCCGTGCCGGTCCGTCACGCCGCGAATGATGATGTTGGTGTAGACGCCGCTGCCGACGGTGGAGAAGAAGTCGAAAGTCATCCCGGGGGTGAGCGCGCCAATATCGGCGATGCCCTCGATGCCGGCGACATCCATCTCCTCTCGAGACCAGACCACCAGATCGATGGGCATGCGGACGACCCGTTCTTCCCAACGCGGGCTTGTGACAACGATCTCGGGAGGCACCGGCTCAGCGGCCGCGGCCGGCTCCGGCCTCGCGGGCGCAGCGCCCTCGGTCTGCGGGTAGATCCGCACCGAGCGCTCGGTCGGGAACTCGGACGTCAGACCCGTGCCCTGTAGCAGCTGGTGCAGCGCTCTCTCGAGAGTGAGGCCCGCCTGCGCCCCCGATGACTCCAGCGCGTCGGTCTCTGGAGGCCAGTGCACCGACAGCCCGGTGATCTCTGCGAAGGCCTCGAGCGCCGTGCCCAGACTCTGCGGCGGAATATCGACGCTCAACGTCGCGCCGGCCGGGGCCGAGGCGGCGGGCGCTGCGGCGAGCAGCCACAGGAGCGCCCATAACAACCCAGCACGCGGCAGGACGCAGCGCATCTAGAGCTTGAACACCCGGATACGGGTGGGAGTGACTTCCACCGCTACGCCCTTCAGGCTGCGCAGGAAGGCGACGAAGGACTCGCTGTCGTCCACGTTGAACACGCCGCTGACCGTCAGGTTGCGCAGTTCCGGACTCTCGATCACGATCGGCGTCGGCCCGTAGCGGCTGAATTCAGCGGCCACGACCGACAGCGCCTCGTGCTCGAAGACGATCTGGCGATGCAGCCACGCCGTCACGTGGCGCGTGTCGACCTGCGAGGGCTGTGCTGGAAGTTCGCCGCGAATCACCCGTACCTGCTGGCCGGCGCCCACCTGCATGGTCCCCCCGGTACCGGTCGCAGCCGACCCGGCAATGCCCGAGGGTCCGACCGCGACGCGGCCCTCGACCACCGTCACCAGGGTGACCTCGCCCTGCAGGTATACGTCGAACTGGGTGCCCAAGGCGATAACCTGCGCCGAGCCGGCAGTCACGCGGAACGGGCGAGCCGGATCGTGGGCGACCGCAAAGACGACCTGACCGCGCTCGATCTCGACTTGGCGCAGGCGGCGCTCGTAACGAACGTTGACCGCAGAGTCGGTGTCGAGATGCAGCAGTGAGCCGTCCGCGAGCGGCTGCGTGAGCTGCTGACCGTGGCCCGTGAAATAGTATTCGCTCAGCACCTGCGCGGTCTGCGGCCCGCGGTGGATGACACTGCCCCAGAGCAGCAGGAGTCCCAGGCACGCAACACCTGCGGCGGCCGCGGCGTAAGCCCAGGGGCGCCGCGCCAGCGTCGCGGGCAGGACGTGCCTGTGCGCGGCGATCGGGCTCACATGGCTCGCCTCCTCGGACCGCACCTCCTCGAGGAGCGCCTCGAGGGAAGGAGGCTCCCCGAGGGCGCCCTGCAGGCGCCCCGAAAGGCGCAGCAGGACGAGATATTCCTCCTCATGCCGAGGCGAGCGTCGCAGCCACTCGTTGAACGCGGCGCGCTCTGCGGCATCGAGCGGCTCACCATTGGCCACGAACCACTCGGCCGCCTGCTCGGCGATCGTCTCCCGCTCCCGATCGTCGCCTGCGCTCATCGTCATCGCGGCCCCAAGCGTCGGCGCAAATGCAGGATCGCCTTACTCAGATACTTCTTCACCATGTGCGTAGAGACACCCAGGTGTTGCGCGATCTCCTCGTAGCTCATGCCATGTCCATACTTCAAATAAAAGGCGGCACGGCACTTGGCGGGCAGCTCCGCCAGCGCCTCGCGCAGGCGGGCGGACCTGTCTGCATCATCGATCTCGTCGGCGAAGCTCGGTTCCTGCGAGAGTTCGGCCTCGAGCACCGGATCGCCGATGTCCAGAGTGCCGCGCGCCCGGCCCTGGCGGACGCCGTGCTCAGTAGCCAAGTTAGCGGCCACCCTGAACATGTAGGCCTTCGGGTTGCGAATGGCATCCATGTCCCTGATCTGTAGCATCCGGAGGTACGTTTCCTGAGCAAGCTCAATGGCATCCGCGTGGCTTCCGGTAAGCCGACAGAGGAAGGCCTCCAGGGCCCCGCCATGCTCCCGCATGAGCCGCTCAACCCAGGATCGCGCGGCGACTGCCATCAGCCCGGCCGGCGGGGGTGCGGTGAGCCCCTACAATATAAAGAGCGGCCAGCCCCGGATTCGGGTAGTCCAGCGCGCAACAGGACTCCGCGGGGCATGTCACGAAATACCGTGAAGGTCCCGAGGGCTCCACGGACGCCCCGAGGACCGACGCCTGCGCGCCGTCAGGCAGCGCTCTGCAGCCTCGGCCAAGCGGTCACCCCCTCTCGCCGTTGATTCGGCGGGCCCCTGTCCTTCTCTAATTTCTGGTCACGCGCAGGGGCATCGGAAATTATGTGCCGACAATGTCAGGAGCGCTACCCGGCGCCTTGTGCGCCACCGCATGTAGCCCCTCACGGCCTCTTCCAACGATTGTTAGAAGCCCGCACCCGCCTCGCGATAGGACTCAGGAATCCCTCGAAACGCCGTTGCCCTTGCGTCGGATCGCTACCGGCAGCGTGGACCTTGATTGGTCAAGGCGCCGTTCAAGGGTCTCCAGCATTTCGTACTCCCACGTCCGGCGCTTGGATTCTTTGACATGCTCAGGAACTGCGCGGGACAGTGTGTCAATAAGGCTCTCTTGTATCGGCCCTTCCTTGTAGGCGGAGGGGAGACACCGAGCGACTCGCGCTGCGCTCACGTACGTACGCACATGCAATGGCGACGATCGCAGCCAAGCAAGAAACGCTGATTTTTCAGCTTCGGAGAGCGATCCATCCTCGATTCTGAGGAACCACTCCGCTGCTTTGACCAGCACTTCGACGGGCTTCTTGGGATCTTTCATGAGGCTTCGGCCAGACAAATTGCGATGCCCGTTGCGAGGGACGTCTTCACTGAACTTGATGAAATGTGCATCGCTTTGGCAATCTCGAAATAGGTTAGTCCGTGTCGATACTTCAGAGTCATTGCGGTCCCGATCTTCTCGGGCATTCTAGCGATCACAGAATCCAGGCGGTTTCGTATCTGAATTACCTCGAGCTCGCCGTCCAGCGAAGGCAGCTCGCCAAGGAGCTTGTTTGCTGTCTTCTCATCGAGGTCCGACAAGTTCACGAACCGCCGCTCGCGCTGCCGATACTCCCTGAGGAGATTACTGGCTACCGAATACAGATACGACACGGGCCTTCGTATGGCCTTAGGGTCCTTCACCGTGAGCAGGCGTACGTAAACCTCCTGGACCAAGTCCGGGATATCAGCACTCTTGCGGATGCGATGACGAAAGTATTTGCGCAGTCCCACGCTCTGCTCATTAAAGAGCCGCTCCAGGAAACCGTGCCTTTGTTCGTCCATTGCTGCAGCGCAATTCGCAATACCCTTAAGAGTATAGAGTGCCCAAAAGGGAAATCGGGCATCGCGAGGCAACACTTTTTTCCGCAAGACCGGATGCCCCGTGCTTCCGAATACCCGAAATCCCCGCTGCTCCCTCTCTACTACGTAAGGACCGTTTGGACGGCTGCACGATGAGGGGCGCACATGGGCGACATCAAGCTGACTGACGACCTCAGACTGATTCCAATACCAGGCGAAATTGCGCAGGAGATGGATCGCAGGCTCTTGGCCCTGCGAGGCATGGTCGAGTGCATTCGTCAGAGCCTGGAACGCACGCAAGAGAGCGCTGCGGTCGTACACGCCCTCCATGGGGTAGAGCGGGAGATCGAACAAGTTGCGACCGATCTGGATGTTCGGTGCTGGGACGCGCCGTCCTCGCAAGCCCGCACGATCAATGGCGCTAACAGGCACAAGGTGTAAGCAGTTGTCTGTTGGTACAACTGAAACCAGCAATCGAATACGTTCCGCCGGACTCCACCTGCAGCCGAGGAACACACGCGGAGCCTGGCACGCTTCGCCCGCCAAAGGCATGACCCAATCGCACGGGGGAATTTATGAATGCGCTTAAACATCTATGCTCGATCAACGCGCAGATCCTGCAATCCCTCTGCGCCCTTAAGAAATCCTTTGGAGGGTATAACCAGCCCCCCCTAGCGCTCCCAACCACGCAAGCGGAACAGTGGTCGATGCGTGGTCAATGCCCGTTCCCTTTAACTGAGGAGAGAACCATGCCAGCGATCAGGTTGGCGAGGTACATGTGCGTTTCAGTCCTGCTGCTGTCGATAGGACCCACTGCTTACGGCCAAGCGCCGATGCCCGCGAGCAGCGCGATTCTTGGCCAAGGTACGGCGAACCACATCGCGAAGTTCAACGGCTCACACAACATCAAGGACACGGCAATTCTGGAGTTCTCTGGGTGCATAAGTGAGTCGGCGACACTCAATCAGTCCCAGTCCGGTGTTCTCTGTATGCACGACCCTGACGGATCGGGGGCCACAATCGACGCTATCTCGGCATTTCCGACGGACAGGATTACCTTTCTTGGCGAAAATCAGTCGTCAACAGGCGACCCCGTCGGCGTGCAGGGGGTCACCTCAAGCACTGACAGAGGCATTGGGCTGCGAGGACAGGCAGTGAACTCCGCTGGTAACGGTATCGGAGTACTCGGCGAATCTTATCCTCCCAACGGTGCTGCCGGCGTATTCAATCATAGCGGTGATAGTACCCTCGTATCGATCGGAGACTCCGCCAATATGATTATTGGCGTACACGCTGGGGCAGATGGGGTTTACAAGAGTCTCTTTCGGGTCGACCACGACGGGAAGGTTTTCGCCGCCAGCTACAACATCGGTGGTGCTGATTTCGCCGAATCGATGTCCGTCGCTGGAAAGCGATCTCAGTACGAACCAGGCGACTTGCTGGCAATCGATCGTACAGCCAACCGCCGTTTGGCTAGATCGATGCGCGCGTACTCGACGTTGGTTGCAGGAATCTATTCCACGAAACCGGGGGTACTCGGGAGCCAACACACGATGGACGATCCGAGTTTGGCGACTGAAGTCCCAATGGCCGTGGTGGGCATCGTTCCATGTAAGGTAAGCACGGAGAACGGACCGATCGATACGGGCGACCTCTTGGTTGCCTCTTCGACACCGGGCTATGCGATGAAGGGCACAGACCGGAACAAGATGCTTGGCGCCGTCGTGGGCAAAGCTCTTGAGCCGTTGCGGAATGGCAGGGGCTTAATTCAAGTGCTCGTAACGCTGCAGTAGGCGACTCAAATTTTGCCCTTACAGGAGAATCAAAGGCCGCCCGACCTGTGCGGCCTTTGTTCCAACACGCGAACCGAATTTGGTCGCTGTCCAAGCGCGTCCACCGCGTGGAAAAACAGCGCGGCGGGGGCGTGCTGGCGGGCGTTTTCGAAAAGTTCGCGCGGCTTTCGTTCGCTCTCCCTGAGCCACATATCCAAACCGCAGACATTCGACCCTAATACAAAGCCCACAGCGAGCTGCGGAGAGCCCTCGTCCGCAGTGGGCGCCCCTCGGTGTCCGGCATGTCGCTAATGGCACTCCTCGAACATCATGGTCGAGTAGCCACTGGGTACGCTGTCGGGGATCAACGGACAGAGGCGCTGCTTCTTTGCGCGCTCGTCCAGGAGCGCATCGCGGACAAACGCGACGAGCGCCTGGAATTCGCCTCCTCTAAGAGGGATCGGGGTCTGGAGGAGCGGGTCGAGGCGGGCGAGCACCGGTTCGATCGGTCCCAGTCGGTACTGAAGATCCTTGTCTACGCCCGCCTTTTTCGGATCGTAGCTGCGCGCCGAATCGAACACATCTAAATGATGGTAGATCGCGTCCTCGATGCGCGTCATCGCCCCGTTGTGGAAAAACGCCGGCTGCAGCGCAGCGTTGCGCAGCGGCGAGCTGCGGAACTTGTAGCGATCGGCCGCATTCCCCGTGATCTGCTCCAAGCCAAAGTCCTCGTCCTGACCCGGTCCATCGAACATCACGTTGCCCTTGCCGACGCCGAATTCAGGCGCGATCTGCGGTACCCCGATCACGTGCATTTTGAAGTCGCTGAACATCTCATTCGAGTCGCCTGCGACCGAATGGCACTGACTGCACCTTCCCTTGCCGAAGAAGATGAGCGCACCACGCTTCTGTTGTTCGTTCATCGCATGCCGATCGCCGCGTGCGAATCGATCGACCGGTGCGTCGGCGAAGATGAGCGTGAATTCGAACTCCGCGATGGCGCGGGCAAACATGGAGAAGTCGATCGGGCCGCCGTCGGCAACTGACGGAAATATCGCGCCGAAGAGTTGCCGGTATGCCGGAGTTCCGTTGAGACGTTGCAGGACGACGGCGCGGATAGGGTCGTTTCGCGTTCCCGTCGCGTCGGCCGGAGGGAGGCACGCTCCTTTGCCATCGTCAAACTGATCGAATTCGGGGCCGATCGTCCCCGCCGTACAGGTAAATCCCGCGACCTCGACCAGTTCGGTCGGCGGCATGTGCGCCTGCGCGATCGATAAATGCGTCACGATCGGATCGTTTGGCGGGAAGCGCGTTGTTCCCTCGGGCAACGGAAACCGGAATCCGAGTGAGTTATCGAAAGGGTCGCCGGAGATCACGGCGAAGCGACCGTTCCACATCATGTTGGGATAGAATGGGGTGTTGGAAGCGAATGGCGTGCGACGCTGGTTGCGGGGGCCCGCGCGATTGGGCCCGACGATATTGTTGTTCTGGATGCCGATCGCAATCGATTGGGTGTCGCCGAACGCCCGACTCGGTGAGTGACATCCCCCACATGTATTGTCGTCGTGAAGGCCTCCCGACTTGTCGAACCAAAGGAGCCGGCCGAGGTCGGCAAGTTGCGGGTTAAGGGGTCGCCCGAGCCTCGGCAAAAATTGAGATTGGATCGCGCCGGTGAATCCCGCGCTGCGCAGCGCGGCACCCACCAGGCCGTCGAGGTCCACGTCCGCCAGCGCCATGGACGCAGCCATCAACGATGCAACACAAGCAACGGCAACGGGCAAGTGACCGATACGTTGCAGACCTGATCTGAGCTGACCTGATCTGAGCGTCATGAATCCTCCCTACCCATGAAAGCTCGGCGTCCCGACGCGACTTCCGGTCGGGACGCCGATGCGCATTGGCCAAATCGACTAAAGCCGCCGTCGCAGCGGCGCGCCGCCGCAGGGCTAGTCACCGAATCTACAAGTTATTGCCCCGGCGATTGTGTTTGGCATCCCTTCGTCCTCCAAATCGAACGCATTGTTCCTGCAATGCAGACCCCCGGCGATTGTGTTGGCCGCAACAGCGAGCGGGCCGCGATTGCCGCTGAGATGTACGGTGCCGTTGATGGTACTGCGTTCGAGCGCAATGGAGGGCCCGGGGGGCGGAAGAATACCGGGGCCGGTGTTGCTTATCTGGACTGCCCCGTTGATGACGTCACCCCCACAGTCTATTTCTTCGGCGCCGAAGATAAGCTCCGCGGCTCCGTTCGCGATGAACCCGCCGTTGATCGTGGAGCCGCATACAATCAGTATTCCGCCCTCGTTGACCCGTACGCCGCCCGATACGTTCGCTCCGCCAAGGACGCAAAAATCGCCCGCGTTGACGACCAGACCGCCGACGACGGTGCCGGAAAGCGGTGGATTAGGTGCAGGTCCCGTATTACAGAGCGCCGTCGCGAGTGCGTCACCGCTGAAAGCCATCAGCGCCAAACCCACCATCCCCACATAAGATCCCGCTAGCCTTTTCATTGTTCCGACTCCCCTTATTTTCGCAGGTCCCTCGACCGCCGAACGGGACGTTGCGGAGTGCTTGCCTCGTTTCCTATGAGCCTCTACGGCGACAGGCGATTCGCAGAGGACGCGCTCCAATCACGATCTGGCGCGCGAACATCTAATTCCGGTCATCCCTTTGCACTTACCCTCGAGCGAGGCTGTCAACGGGCGAGAGCCCGTTCAATGCCCAGGGGTGTGGAATGCGTGCTCCCTGCCAAGATGATGATTCGCAACACAATCCGACGACATCTTCCCTGAGTCTCGTGCGTGCTTGCGTTAGCAGGCACCGAGTCCTAGTGTTTTCCCGGGGGTATCGATAAAACATGGACGAGGGGGCTGGATCGGGGTTGTTGCGCTTCGGCGTGTTCGAACTCGACACGCGTGCGGGCGAACTACGCCGCAGCGGGCGGCGCGTAGCCCTGCAACACCAACCGTTCGAGATCCTCTGCGCCCTGCTCGAACGTCCCGGAGAGGTGCTCACACGCGAGGAGTTGCGGGCCCGCGTATGGCGCAACGGCGCCTACGTCGATTTCGAGCGCGGCCTTAACAAGGCGATGGTCAAGCTGCGCGATGCGCTCGGCGACGACGCGGACTCGCCGCGTTCCGTCGAGACCCTGCCGCGGCACGGTTATCGCTTCATCGGTGAAGTGGGCCCGTTGCCGGCGCCGCAAGCGCATGCCCCCGGAATACCTCAGCCAGTCGTCGCGGTGTCCGCGG